>Ga0247841_10003047_pt1 | contig 31784 bp, 36 predicted proteins | sample LaCruzMarch2015__2_FD_192410 | JGI IMG/M metagenome (GOLD analysis project Ga0247841, IMG submission 192410) | Freshwater microbial communities from meromictic Lake La Cruz, Castile-La Mancha, Spain - LaCruzMarch2015_18m | ecosystem: Environmental > Aquatic > Freshwater > Lake | place: Spain...
TCTGACTGCTTGTGACAATACCGGCGTTTGTTGCTCTGCGGTGCAGTCTGTGCCAATAACCGACATGGGAGCCAAGGATATACCAAAGTGGAAGGAAATATCACCGTTTTAGTTTTTAATTCCTCTACAATATAGCTCTTGCAAAATAAGGGATTATTTGGTATACTCAAGAATATAAATCCGAAGCACAAAATCCGAAATCCGAAACAAATCCGAAATTTTCGAATTTCGAAATTCGAATTTCGAGTTTCTTTTGCTTCGCAAAAGCATGGCAGTTCCAAGACATAGACATACGAAATCAAAGGTACATCAGCGCAGGATGCATATATTTATCACTCCGGCCGCTTTGACTACCTGTCCAAAATGCAAAAAACCCGCTTTGCCGCACACTGTTTGCAAGAATTGCGGATTTTACAAGGGAACAGAAGTGCTGAACGTAATGGCTAAATTGACCAAAAAAGAGAAAAAAATAAAAGAGAAAGAAATTAAATCCGCAGAAGAACTTAACAAAAAATAAACCATGGCCTCACGGCATTTATCACGTTCAATAGTGATGCAAAGCTTGTATGAATGGGACTTCTACGGAAAGAAAGACGGCAAATTGGACAACATAATCCAAAGAAATATTGATGACTTTGGGCCGGGTTTAGAGGATATGAATTTCATCTGGGAGCTTTCCCGTGGAGTGGTAAATCATTTGCCTGACATTGATAAAATTATAGAAAAAGCAGCTCCCGAATGGCCGCTTCCGCAGATACCCATAATTGACAGAAACGTTTTAAGAATCGGGCTTTACGAACTTTTATACGCAAACAAAGAAGAAGTTCCGCCAAAGGTTGCAATAAACGAGGCAATTGAACTTGCCAAAAACTTTTCAGGGCCAACCTCGGGAAAATTCGTAAACGGAGTTTTAGGAACTGTTTATAAGCAAATAGAAAATAAATGAAGGATTTTGATAAATTAGAAAAAAAGTTAGGATTAGAATTTAAGGATAAGGATTTGCTGACGCAAGCGTTTGTACACAGGTCTTACTTGAATGAAAATCCTGAATTCCACTTAAACCACAATGAGCGTTTGGAATTTTTGGGAGATGCAGTAATTGAGTTAATCGTTACAGAGTATCTTTACAAAGCATATCCGGACAAGCCCGAAGGCGAGCTTACAAATTGGAGAGCAGCCCTGGTGAACGCTAAAATGCTGTCGTCTGTTGCAGAAGAGCTGGGGTTCAACGATTTCTTGCTGCTTAGCAGGGGTGAAACAAAAGAATTAGGAAAAGCCCGCGGATATATTTTGGCAAACACCTTTGAGGCAGTGCTGGGAGCTTATTATCTTGATTCCGGGTACGATTTGTCAGAAAAATTTATCCATAAATATTTAATAAAACATTTACCGAACATTATAGAAACAGGAGCATATAAAGATGCAAAGTCGCAGTTTCAAGAAGAAGCTCAAGAAAAAGTTGGCATTACTCCTGTTTATAGAGTATTAAGCGAAACAGGCCCCGACCACCAGAAAAATTTCGTCATCGGAGTTTTCCTTGATAAAGAAGAAGTAGCCAAAGGATCGGGTTCGTCAAAACAGGAAGCCGAAGAACAAGCAGCCAAAGAAGCTTTAATAAATAAAAATTGGAAATAACATAAAAACACATGCTTACAATTAGACTTACAAGAAAAGGGAAAAAGAACCAGCCATTTTTTAAGGTGGTGGTTATAGACAAAAGAAGGTCGTCAAAGGGCGGAAGAGCCGTTGAAGATTTGGGATATTTGGATCCTTTGAAAAAAAGAAAAAGTTTAAATAAAGAAAGGATTTTACATTGGATAAAAAACGGAGCACAGCCCTCTGCAACAGTGCATAATTTACTGGTATCAGAAAAAATTATAGAAGGAAAAAAGATTACCACATTTAATATCAGCAAGAAAAAGAAAGCTGAAATTAAAACAGCCGCAGACTCGGCAAAAGCAGCCGCTGCAGCCCCAGTAGCCGTTCCGGAAGCTGAAGCCAAACCAACAGAAGCTCCAAAAGAAGAAAAGCCCGTGGAAGAAGCAAAATAAATTGACAAAATAATCAAAAAGAGATTATAATAAAAAATAAGGAAAAGGTCGTATAGAAAAATAGAAAAGATTACCATGATTTTTAACAAGACTATGGCAACAGATAACGACAAAGAGTTTCTTGAGTACATTGTCAAGGAATTAGTTGATCACCCAAAAGACGTCAAAGTTGAAAGAAAGGTTGACGAAATGGGTGTATTGCTTTCTTTGAAAGTAAACCCAGAAGATATGGGCCAAATCATTGGAAGAGAAGGATCAACTGCCAAGGCAATCAGGAACTTGGTCCGAATTGTTGGACTAAAGAACCACGCCAGGGTTAACCTCAAAATTGAGGAACCGGAAGGCGGACGTGCTCCAAGGGCAGAGAAGAAACCAATTTCTTCCGACGAGATTGAAAATATTTCTCTCTAATTTACAGAAAGCAAAAACTGTGCTATTATCGCAATATAGCGTAGCGATATAATAAGCGCAGTTTTTGTTTATTTGCCTTGCTAAATCATGATAAAGTTTGACGTCATCACAATTTTTCCGGAAATTTTTAAGTCCTATTTGGGCGAGTCTTTGATTGCAAGAGCGCAAAAAAAGAAATTTATAAAAGTAAATTTGCACAATTTAAGAGACTTCACAACAGACCGCCACAAAACCGTAGACGACAGGCCTTTTGGCGGGGGATTAGGAATGGTGCTGAAAGTGGAGCCAATCTTCAAAGCAATTAAAAAAATAAAAAAAAGCAAAAAATCTAAAGTTGTTTTGTTTACGCCAAGAGGGGAGAAGTTTACGCAAAAGATGGCGTATAAATTTTCAAAGCTTGATCAGGTCATTTTCATTTGCGGCAGATACGAGGGTGTTGATGAAAGGGTGGCAGAAAAATTGGCAGACATAGAAATTTCAATTGGCGACTACGATTTAATGGGCGGGGAATTGCCGGCAATGGTGGTAATTGAATCAATTTCAAGATTGGTTCCCGGAGTTTTGGGAAAACCTCAATTATTAAAAGAAAGAGTGTCAAAAACCGGAGGTTTTTTGGAATATGCGCAATACACAAGACCCGAAGTTTTTTCCGCCAAAGGCGGATCCGCCTCGGGCGGAAAAGCTGTAAAGTGGAAAGTTCCGCCAATTCTGTTGTCCGGCAGGCACAAAGAAATAGAAGAATGGAAAAAAGCCCACGGCAAAATCATTGAATAATCGCGGAATTTGTGATATAAATATATTTATGAAGTAGGGCGTACCCCGTTAGAAGTGGGGGCGCCAACTTCTAACGGGGCGTGTGGCTGAGCAGCAAAGGCATCAGACTGTAAATCTGACGGGGTTTCCCCTTCGCAGGTGCAAGTCCTGCCGCGCCCACTTTGTAGAGCAAAGTGCCCTGAGCTTGTCGAAGGGCACATGCGCCGATGTAGCTCAGTGGTAGAGCACTCCCATGGTAAGGGAAAGGTCGCCAGTTCAATCCTGGCCATCGGCTCAATAATATTAATTTGAAATTCGAAATTTGAAATTTGAATTCAATTTGAATTTATTAAATTTGAAATAATGTCGCGAAGCGACACATAATTATTAAAAATTGTAAATTGTAAATTGTAAATTCAATTTTAAACGTAGTTTAAAATTGCCATGGCAACAAAAAAACCAATGCTGAAGATGCAGTGTACAGTCTGTAAGACCGTAAACTACTTCACCAGAAAAACAAAAAAAACAGCTGAAAAAAAGTTAGAGCTGTCAAAATTTTGTAAAACCTGCAAAAAGCACACGCCTCACAAAGAAAGCAAGAGGTAGGTGCAACAAAATAAAAATCCGGGAAAACCCGGATTTTTGTTTAAAATAAGTTTGTATAATTAGTAGTCAAATTTAACTCCCAAGGCCTCTCTTTCGGCCCGTTTTGCATCAACTTCTTTTAAGTGCATTTTTCTAATGCGCACATTTTTTGGAGTAACCTCCACCAGCTCGTCGTCGCCAATATATTCTAATGCGTCTTCAAGCCCCATTGTTTTTGGAGTCTTAAAATAATCAATTCCTCCATCTCCTTTAGATCTCATATTGGACAGCGCTTTTTCTTTGCAAACATTTACTCTTATATCGTTTGATCTGGCATTTTGCCCTACCACTTGGCCTTCATAAATTTCTACGGCAGCGCCAAAAAACAAAACTCCTCTATCCTGAACGTTTGTAAGGCCATAAATATTAGTTGGCCCGGTGTCTGTTGAAACCAAAGAGCCATGGTTTCTTTCTTTCCAGTTTCCTGGGTCTGGCAAATATTGAAAAAAGACAGTGTTCATGATTCCAAGTCCTTTTGTGTCAGTTAGAAATTCATTTTTGTATCCGAACAATCCGCGTGTTGGAATTATAAATTCTAAAAAGACTATGTTTCCGTCAACTCGCATTTCTTTCATCTCTCCTTTTCTTTCACCCATTTTTTGCATTATAACTCCCTGATAAAGCTCGGGCACCTCAATAAAAATTTTTTCATACGGGGTAAGAGTTTTTCCATTTATTTCGCGAGTGATAACTTGAGGCCTTGAAGCCTGAAATTCATAGCCCTCTCTGCGCAGTCTTTCAATTAAAATTGCCAAATGCAATTCTCCTCTGCCAGAAACCATCCATTGATTTTTATCATTTTCCTTAACTCTTAAAGAAACATCTGTTTCTAATTCTTTAAACAACCTGTCGCGAATTTGTCTTGTTGTAGAAAATTCTCCTTCTTTGCCCGCAAAAGGAGAGTTGTTTGCCATAAAAGTCATTTTTACAGTTGGCTCGTCAATATTTATTAACGGCAAAGCTTCGGGGTTTTCGGGGTCTGCAATTGTTTCTCCAATTGTTACATCCGGAATTCCGGCAACAGCTACAATGTCTCCGGCATTTATTTCGTCTGCCTCAATTCGGGCCAGTCCCATGAAAGTCATTAAAGAGGTTATCCTGTATTTTTTTTGTTCACCCGCTCTGTTGATGTGCATTATTTCTTGTCCGGATTTTATTGTTCCGTTGTAAATTCTTCCAATTGCAATTCTTCCTTTAAAATCATCTGGAGCGATTGAGGTCACCAGCATCTGCAAAGGTTTTTCTTTGCTGGCAATGGGTGAGGGGATATGTTGCAAAATTGAGTCAAATATTGGGTTTATATCTTTCATTTTAGACAAGTCGGGTTCAAGCCCAGCTTTTCCATCGCGCCCAGAAGCATATATTACAGGAAAATTTAAGCTGTGATCTCCGCCTCCCAATTCCAAAAATAATTCAAAAGTTGATTCCAAAGCTCTTTTTGGATCTGATCCGGATTTGTCTATTTTGTTTACAACCACAATAATTTTGTGGCCCATTTCTAAGGCTTTTTTCAAAACAAACCTGGTTTGAGGCATAGGTCCCTCTTTTGCGTCAATCAAAAGCAAACATCCGTCTGCCATGTTCAAAACTCTTTCAACCTCTCCTCCAAAATCTGCGTGGCCGGGAGTGTCAATTATGTTTATTTTTACATCACCATATTGCACAGAAGCATTTTTTGAAAAAATAGTGATTCCTCTTTCTCTTTCCAGTTCGTTTGAGTCCATTATCATTTCCTGGTCAACAACATCTTTATTTAAATGAGTTTTTGACTGACGCAAAAGCGCGTCCACCAGAGTGGTCTTTCCATGGTCAACGTGGGCAATAATAGCAATGTTTCGTATTTTATCTGTCATTTTGTATGCGTTAAAAACTAATTATACCTCATAAAATGTCTGTTGTCAAATCAAAAAATCACCGGTTAAGGTGACTTTCTGATTTGGCAGCCGATTACCAGCGATTTCCTCCGCCGAATCCTCTGTCTTTGTTGAATCCGCCTGCTCTTGGGGCTCTTGGCTCCATTGGCCTGGCTTCATTAACTGTGACATTTCTGCCATCTAAGTCTTTGCCATTGAACATTTCAATAGCTTTTTGAGCTTCTTCGTCTGTTGACATTTCAACGAATCCAAAACCTTTTGAGCGGTTAGTCATCTTGTCTATGATGATTGTAGCTGACTCAACTGTTCCGGCTGCTGCAAATGTGTCTTTCAAAGTAGCTTCTGATGTGTTGTAGGATAATCCTCCAACGTATAATTTTTTTGCCATTTTAGTTTTCTTGATTAATAATATGTAAGCCGACCTAGTTCTTCTACGGCCTACTTATTACATAGAAACCAAGAAAGAAACTTAAAACTTACACTTATATATTAGCATTTCTGGGGAATAATACAAGACCTTTGACAAATCACGCTTTTTTAGTAATATATATTCAGCGTTCGTTTTAGCACTACACTCTTACACAAGGGGAAAGGCTTATGGCCTCGACTTTGCAGAAACGCGTGTTCATTTCCGCCTTTGATAAAGGCGGCATAAGCGACTTTGCTCAACAGCTCGTGAAGTTGGGTTGGGAGGTCGTCTCCTCCGGCGGAACCGCAGGGTTTTTGGAAAAGGCCGGCGTTCCTGTGACCAGCGTTGAGAAGATGGTTGAGGGGATTTTCCGCGCTCGGTTGCGGACAATCGGCTTGCCCGACCCCATCATTGACAACATGTTCGCGGCCAACGTTTTCTGCCTTGGCCCCATCCTGGACCATCGGCTAGTGACTATCCGGCCCGAGGTCCACGGCGGTCTGATTTCGGATTTGGACAACCCCGCGCACAATGCGCAGCTCAACCTCATGCGGATCAAGAAGTTTGATTTGGTTGTCTGCGATTTCTACCCGTTGCAGACAGCCATCAACACGCCCGGCGCCACCGTGAAATCTGTCCTGCACGACACCGACATTGGCGGGCCAACCATGGTTCGTTCGGCGGCCAAGGGCGGACGAGGCGTTATCTGCCGCGTGAAAGACCGCGCCTGGGTTCTGGACGAACTCCGCGCAGACGGCTGTCTTAGCCCATTCAGCATTCAGAGGCTCCGAACCATCGCTGAACGTGAAGTGGGCAAGTACTGCCTTGCGTCGTACCGGTTTCACAGGTCCCGATTGCCGGTCGGTTTCTCTGTGGACTGACCGTGTCAACAAGGGTTTGAGCAGGCCTTTCTGCTCCCTGATTGCCTCCCGGCTTTCAGGTTTTTTTATTTCGTTTTTTAAGAGCACAAATATTTTATAAACATTTTTTGGCGCTTGGCAACAGCCGAGCCGCCAATTTTTTTTAGTTCAACTTGCGCCTGCTTGGATAACTTTTTAAAAGTTTTATCAATTTCCAGAGCCCGCGGGTTTACGCAAAAAGCCAAATTATTTATTCCCATCAGCCGCAACCCTTTAAGCGATCTTAGTCTTGAAAGGGCAACATATCCCATTCCTTCCAAAAAACATCTTGAAAGGTCAATTTCCGCAGAATCCAAATTCATCCCCTGGCTTTTGTGCACTGTAATTGCCCAGGCCAGCCTCAAAGGCATTTGCGAAATTCCCGCCAAAGTTTTGTTTTCCCTGCCCGCCTCGGAGGGTTCCTCAATTGTCCAATCGGCATATTTTACAGTTATCTTTTTACCATCTTCGGTTTTCACAATGGGCAAGTCGCTTTCTCCAAATCCAACAATTTTCCCCTGGGTTCCGTTTACATAACCTGCCTCAAAATTGTTTTTTATAAACATCACATGAGCGCCTTCCTTCAAAACCAATTTTTCTGGAGCCAAACAGCTTTTTTTCAGCATTTCAGCAACCAGGGGGTTTCCCCTCAAAACCATTTGATAAGAAATTTCCTTGCCTTTTATTTTTGCCAATTCAGAATAATTAATGCTGTCCACGTCAACGTTGTGCGTATAGAGTCTGGTACAGACTCTACCCTGAGCTTGTCGAAGGGTTGCATTTTGGTGTTCCTTAAACAACAACTGCCGGGATTTTTCGGCTTCGTTGTCTCTGATATGGTTTAAAATTTTATGCAGTTTTTTATCTTTTGTGCGGTATTGTTCGTCTAGATAGCAAACTTTGATTTCCATTGTTTTCCAGGCTTCGGAGTCAGTGATAAACCTTGGTTTATTTTGCCCCGGGCTGAAAAGTTTACCTTGAGCATCGTCTAAGGGTTTTTCATTTTTGTATACCGGAGGCAGCTGAAAAAAGTCTCCCGAGCACACAACCTGAAGCCCGCCAAACGGCCTTGGGTTTCTTCGTATATACTGGCAAATTTTATTTACCGCCTCAAACTGCGAGGCTTTTATCATAGAAATTTCGTCTATGATTAAAACGTTAGTGCTTTTTATTTTCTTTCTCACATATCCTTTTTCAGAAACACTTTTTATTTCTTGCTCATTGAGTTCTTCTCTAATTCCAAGCCCAGACCAAGAGTGCAAGGTTGTTCCGCCCATGTGTGTTGCAGCAATTCCGGTGCTTGCAGTAATTGAAACCTGCACATGATTTTTTCTCAAGTATTTTATATATTCGTTCAATAAAAAAGTTTTTCCGCTTCCCGGCGGACCAGTCAAAAAAGTGTTGTACCCCGACTTTAAAATATCCAATGCTTCGCGTTGCTTCATAACTACAAGAAATAAAATTTATCTGATAAAAAACATTGTAAACTGCTCGCACCCGACTTTTAAAAAATACATAGAAGGGTGTAAAATATCCAATGCTTCGCGTTGCTTCATAATAGGGTATTATAGCATTGGTTTGATAATATAAAAACATGCTATAATTATTAGAATAATATTAGTTTTATAAAAACATGGATAAAAAACTGGTTATCTTAATTGTTGCAATTGTTGTTGCAATAATTTTGGCGGTTGGTGCTGGCATTTGGTTTTGGAGGCAAAGCGCAATAAAAAACAGCGCCGTTCAAAACGCAATTGACCAAGCTGTCAAAGGAACTGTGCCTTCAATAAATACCACAAACCCCATCGAAAACAAACCCGACCTAAATCCTGCCGACGCAGCAAACCCCATAAAAAATATTAAAACTAATCCATTTGAATAAACTAATATGAAAAAATATTTTTTATTTATTTTTATACTTTTAGCTCCAGCCGGATTTGCTTTGGCCCAAGTTAATTTTCCCGTGCAAGAACTTGGAGGCTGCGCCAGCCAGCAAGAATGCAAAGTTTATTGCGACAACAAAGACCACAGCCAAGCCTGCCTAGATTTTGCCAAGAAAAACAATTTAATGACCGAGCAAGAAATTCAGGTGGCTGAAAAATTTACATCAGGCAAAATTAACGGCCCGGGCGGATGCAAATCAAAAGAAACCTGCGAAGAATATTGCGACAACATGAGCCACATGGACGAATGCCTTTCTTTTGCAGAAAAAAATAATTTAATTCCAGCCAGCGAATTGGCAGAAGCAAAAAAGGTGCAGGCTGCAATAAAAAACGGAATTAAACCGCCGGCTTGCTCAAACAAAAAAGCTTGCGACTCTTATTGTGAAGATTCAGCCCATATGGAGGAATGCATTAATTTTGCCAGCCAAGCGGGCTTTATGTCAGACCAAGAAAAAACAGATTCCCAAAAAATGCTTCAAGCTTTAAAAAATGGAGTAAAACCTTTGCCTTGCAAGGGTAAAGAAAATTGTGATGCTTATTGCAATGATTCCAGTCATATGGAAGAGTGCATGAACTTTGCTATTCAGGCGGGCTTTATGTCAGACCAAGAAAAAGGGGACGCAGAAAAGGCTCTGCAAGCCATCAAAAAAGGCGTTAATCCGCCTCCATGCAAAGGAAAAGAAGCATGCGATGTTTATTGCGCAGACCATGCAGACGAATGCATTAATTTTGCTTTAGCTGCCGGCATGATGTCAGAGGAGGACGCAGAGATGGCGCGTAAAACAGGAGGCAAAGGTCCCGGTGGATGCAAGAGCAAAGAAGAATGCCAAGCTTTTTGCGACAAGCCCGAGAATCAGGAAACTTGTTTTAATTTTGCCAATGAAAACGACATGTTGCCCAAAGAAGATGTGCAAAAAATGCAGCAAAATTCTCAACAAATTCAGCAAACTTTACAGAACGCCTCTCCGGAAGTTATGGATTGTTTAGTTTCTGCCATTGGCAGCGATGCTGTTGAAAAATTAAAACAAGGACAGCCATTTGGTTCAAAAGAACAAGGACAAAAAATGCAGCCCTGCTTTGAAATGATGAAAAGCCGGCCCAAAGAAGGCATGAAAGAACAAACAGGCCCCGGAGGATGCAAAAGTCCCGAAGAATGCCAGGCTTACTGTGAAACCCATAGGGAGGAATGCCAGCAGTTTAATGCTCCAAAAGTAGATGATGGCCACAAGCCCGATGAACACGCAGGCGAACCAACCCAAGGCCCTGGTCCTGGCGGTTGCCAAAGCGAAGCAGAGTGCGAAGCTTACTGTTCAACCCATAGGGAAGAATGCGGCGCTCCTCCTCCAATGGCGCCAGACGCAAACCCAAACCAAAATCCCAATTGGCAAGAAGGCCAGCCCGAACATTTTGAACAGCCTCCGCAGAATTTTCAACCTCCTGCAGATCAGCAACCCCAGCAGCCTTCTCCGCTTAGCAGGTATATAAATACAGATTCATTGGTTGGTTCATTGCTAGATATGGCATTCACCTCCGTCTTCCACAAATAAAAAAGTTATGAAAAAAGTTGGAGAAGGCTGGCAATACAGCGTTTATGATTTGGAAAATGGCCGTGTTCTCAAAAAGTTCCATTCACCTGTAAAATCATACTGGGTAATTTTGAAAACCATTTTTCCTTTTAGAGATGATTCTTTATTAGAAATTCCCAGTTTTTCAAAAGCCTCAAAAACAAAAGCGCTGGCTTCTTTTGAAATTATTAAAAACAATAAGATTCCAGCTTCATGGATGGGAAATCCCAAGTTTTTAGCTGGCTTAGATTATGAGCAAGACAAAGCCCGTCCGCTTCACGAAGTTTTTGAAAATTTAAGCACAGAAGAAATAAAACAAATCATAGACAAATTTATTATTTTTAATAAAAAGTTGCTTGAACTTGGAGTAATTGATAAAAGTTTTAACATAACCAAAAATTTCGGCCTCAATAAATCCGGAGAAATTATTTTAATTGACATTGGCGAATTATTTGACAACCCCGAGCGCATCAAAAAACAACTCGCCATCCGCGCCTGGTCCGCACCCTACGTCGCCGGCTGTATTAAGGACCCATCCGCCCGCGACTATTTCCTCGCCCAAATGGACGCAAATTTCTATTCGCTCAATCACGCCTGAGCGAATCCAAAATGGGCGTTAAATAATCCCAAAAAGTTGAATTTCTGTCAAAAAGGAGTAAATTTAATTAATTATGGCAAACAGTAATCTTACTAATGCAAAAAGGGCGAAGAATGATGAGTTTTACACTCAATATTCTGATATCCAAAAAGAGATCGAGGCGTATTTGGAATACAATCCTAATGTATTTCGCGACAAAGTGGTATATTGCAACTGTGACGATCCGTTTGAGAGTAATTTTTTTCGCTATTTCGTGCTTAATTTCAACAAGCTTGGATTAAAAAAGCTTGTCACTACTAGCTATAAACCATCACCCGTAGCTAATATGGAACTGCCGTTGTATGGCAATGATAAGACGGTCACACAATCAAAGGGCCGCCCAAAAGTAACTGCCAACAAATTTATTATAAACGAAGTGCACGACATAGACGGTGATGGCGAGTTCAATTTAAAAGATGTTGCCAAACAGTTAAAGGCAAATAAACACAACGAATGGGAGCCACTAAAAGAGGATGGAGATTTTAGAAGTCCTGAATGCGTAGAATTACTAAATCAATCAGATATTGTGGTAACAAATCCACCGTTTAGCCTTTTTCGTGAATATGTTAAACAGCTTTTTGATTACAACAAAAAATTCGTCATTATTGGTAGTATGAATGCGATTACCTACAAAGAAATATTTCCACTGATAAAAGAAAATAAAATGTGGTTAGGAAATAAAACAAGTAGCCAACAAATGTTTTTGGAGGCACCGAAAGAATACACCGAAAAGGTTATGGCAAGCAGACCACAAGGAATGTGGTGGAGAATTATTGATGGTAAACCACTAATTGGAATACATACCGCACTTTGGTTCACAAACCTTGATCACGGACGCCGTCACCAACCGTTGCCACTTATGACAATGGAAGAAAATTTGAAATACAGCAAACACAAAGAAATTAAAAACAAAAAAGCGTACGATAAATATGACAATTACGATGCCATAGAAGTGTCATTCACCGATTCAATCCCTAGTGATTATGATGGCGTAATGGGCGTGCCGATTAGTTTTTTGGATAAATATAATCCTGAACAGTTTGAAATTATTGGGGGTACTGCGAATGGTCAAGTGCCGAATGAATTTAAAATTGGAAGGTTCAAGGTTTATAATAATCCAATTTCAGATGACAGAAAAATTTATCAGAGGATTTTAATAAAACATAAAAAAGTTGGAAAATAAATTAGTTATGGATAAAATATTTTTTGCACATCCAATAGCACTTTTTAATCAAATAGATAAACTTTTACAGAAAGTTGGTCCTGAGAAATTTTTTAGAAGTTCAGATGAAGAAGTGAAGAAAGCAAAAGAAGGGCTTGCTGCCTATTTTTTTACTCTTGCCATGAAAAAAAATACTGGCAGAGATTGGTGGTTATTTCAACCCAATCAAGCCGAAAGATCTTATCCAGATTTTGACTTTATTTCGTTTGCGGAAGATCCTGATGATATAAGAATGGAGTCCGTAGAACTTACCGGTGTTTATCCTAATTTTAAATCTTTTGACGAAGTTGTGGGGGTTGTAGAAAAAAAGCAGAAAAAATATGGCAATAAGCCGGTAAAATTTAGTTTGCCAATATTTTTTAATCATGGCAAAAGCGAAGAGTGGATTGATTTACTTAGAAATAAAATAAATAGTGAGCATCCGTTTTTGAGTATCTGGACTATGCATTTATTATTTAAAAAAGGGGGAAGAGAGGTGCAAAAGGCAGTTGCACAAAAAATTATGCCTTTGCCTGGCTTAAGAATTGAAGCCGACATGGATGATTCTGGGATACACAAACCGCAACCTCTTCCGAGTTGCGTCGAACAATATAAAGAAGGAGAAAAGACCCATATTACGTTTAAGCCAGATTTTATTAATAAAGTAAAAAATTATAAAAAATAAAATGAAAATAATTTTGAAAACTGAAATTACTATCAAAGATATTTGCGAAGGGTTTGTATATAACGAGCTTGAAGGCAAAAATTAATATTTAATAAATTAAATGAGAAAAGAATATACGCCAAAAAATTTACCAATTCAAAATATAAAGTGGGAGAAATTTGTTCATCTTATCGGTAAAGCAAATGTAGAAATTGGGAGATTTGATGCATTGCTACAAAGCATTCCCAATCCCTCTGTGCTTTTAAGCCCATTAACCACCAATGAAGCGGTTTTGTCTTCTCGTATTGAAGGAACTCAGGCAACACTTAAAGAAGTTTTGGAATTTGAAGCCAATCCGCAAAAAGAAACAAAAAAGTATGAAGACATTCAAGAAGTTATCAATTATAGGAAAGCTTTAAAAGCGGCGGTTGATGAAATGGAAAAATTTTCTCTTTCAACGCGAGTTATTAAAAAAGCTCATGAAATTCTACTTCAAGGTGTGCGGGGTGAAAACAAAGATAGGGGTAATTTTAGACGTCAGCAAGTATTTATTGGTAAACCCGGTGCAAGCATAGAGCAAGCAATTTATATTCCGCCCTCAGCAGAAAAGATAGATGAGTTAATGTCTGATTTGGCAAAATATATCCACATGGAAGAAAAAGATTTGATTGTACAAATGGCGATTATTCACGCACAATTCGAAATGGTTCATCCTTTTATGGACGGCAATGGTAGAGTAGGCAGAATGATAATGCCGCTGTTTCTATATTTTAAAAAAGCTATTTTTTATCCGTCATTTTATTTAAGTGAATATTTGGAATCACACAGAGATGAATATTACAAAGCTCTGCTAGATATTTCTGAAAATAATAATTGGGAGGGCTGGATTATTTTTTTCTTACAAGCAGTCATAGAACAGTCAAAAGAAAATATTGCCAAAGCAAAAGAAATAATGAATCTCTACGAACAGAAAAAGCAAAGAATAACCGAAATCACAAAATCGCAATTTAGCATTAGAATTCTCGACGCACTTTTTGTAATGCCGATTTTTCAAAGCCAAGATTTTATTAAAATTTCTAGAATTCCAAAAGCGAGTGCATTTAGATATATTGGAATTTTAGAAAAAAATGGGGTCATATCATCGGATAAAAAACGAAAGAATAAACTTTATTTCTTTAACAAATTGCTTGATATTGTTAAATAGTATTAAACATGAGACTATCAAAATTTATAGTGTTGTGCGTTGGACTATGCTAAAGTATAGTCTCATATTATTAAATATATGAGACTATAAAATAATATAGTATCACCAATGAGAATTAAAAATAAAATAATATGAAGACTATTTTGAAAACTGAAATTACTATCAAAGATATTTGCGAAGGGTTTGTATATAACGAGCTTGAAGGCAAGGGCCTGTTCGGCTTGTCTGGAAAATTAACTATTCAGCCGGAATATCAGCGTAATTATATTTATTCCTCCGATGGGGGCAAGAGAGAAGTTGCTGTTATTGATTCAATACTCAAGGGTTATCCAATAGGCTTAATTTATTTTAATAAAGTTTCTGAAAATAATTTGGAAGTTTTGGACGGGCAACAACGAATCACCAGCGCTGGACGTTTTGTAACAGATAAATTTGCCATCAAAGATGAAAACGGCATGGAACAATATTTTAGCGGCATGGCAAAAGACAAAAAAGAAAAAATATTGGAAACAAAACTATTAATTTATGAGTGTGAAGGAACAGAAAGTCAAATAAAGGAGTGGTTCAAAACAATTAATATTGCTGGAGTTCCGCTTGTTCCCCAAGAGTTATTAAATGCAATTTATTCCGGACCATTTGTTACGCTGGGTAAAGAGGAGTTCAGCAACAGCCAAAATGCCAATATTCAAAAATGGAGTGCATACATAAAAGGTAGCGCAAGCCGGCAGGCATTTTTTGAGAGAGCCCTAGACTGGGCGAGCAAAGGAAATATTGATGATTATATGAGTACTCATCGCAATGATAAAAATATTAATGAGTTGAAAATATATTTTAATAGTGTGATTGATTGGATCTCTAGTGTGTTTAGTGATGTGGAAAACGAAATGCAAGGACTAGAATGGGGACGATTATATGAACAGTATCATAAGAAAGCATATAATTCGGCTAAAGTGTCAGCCGAGGTTCGTAAGCTCTATAGCGATCCATATATTAAAAACCGTAAAGGTATTTTTGAGTTTATTCTAGGTGGTTCTGTTGATGCGCAATTTCTTGATGTTAGAGTTTTTGATGACGCAACAAAAAAATCAGTATATAAAGCACAGACTACTAAAGCTGAAAAGAAAAAAATATCAAACTGTTCTCATTGTGCTACTGGACACGAGGCAAACAAGAGTAAAATTTGGCAGTTAGATGAAATGGAAGCCGACCATGTATCAGCTTGGAGTAAGGGTGGCAAGACTACAGCCAAAAATTGTGAAATGTTGTGCAAAACACATAATCGAGCAAAAGGAAATCGTTAAAATTTTAAAAAAATTGAACAATTAATTGAGAAATAAAAATCCGAGAAAATTTTATTAAAATGAATAATCCTGACTCAGACAATAAATTATCTAAATGGGCACCAGAATATTTTACCCTTCGCTTTTACCGGCGATTTACCGAAATTCGTATATTCGCTTTTTGGCTGATTTTTATTTTTTATATTATCGATGCTTTAATTGTCGGACCAGATTTTGTCCCATTAGCTATAAAGTGGAATTTAGAAAATTTTACTGAATTTTCAACTATAATGCTTTATTTTCTCCTTTCTATTGGGACATTTACTGCCGGTTTTTTCTCGATTACAATTAGCATCATAAAAAGTAAAGACGAAGCGCTGTCAGCAAGGGCTCTTTGGGCGAATTCAGTTAAATACACAATATACCCATTCTGTGCAGCTCTTCTTATAGTAATAGTTTTATTTCTAATAAAGATGGGGTTAACCATTTCTGCGTCGTTTTCGCTATTTTTATTTTTTTCATTTTTAGCAGTAAATTCTTTTTATACTACAATAAAAATCGCAGAACATTTAGTAAATTTTTCTTTAAAAGATCAAAAATTAAATCAAAGAGATGCTGAATAAACACCTAATTAAAAAATAAATTATGGAGTATTTAACGGTGATTTTAATTTTGATAATATTTGGGCTTGGGATGTGGGTTTGGAAATTGCGGAATGAGAAATTTGAGCAAGAGGGCGAGGCGCTGATGGAGCAGAAAGAAAAAGATGAGTATATAGAAATGGGCAAAGGGTTGGCCGAGTATAATCAAATGGTGCAAGAGAAAAGAGAGAAAGCCAAGGCAAAAATTTTGGAAATGTTTGGAAAATCAAATAGGCTTTCGTGTAGTGGGGCGGCAAAAGAACTGCATATTTCCAACGCTTCTGCCAGAAGGTATTTTGACGATTTGGAGGCCGAAAACAAGGTAAAACAGGTGGGAAAGACCGGAAAAAACGTGTTTTACAGCAAAATATAACAAAACTATCAATTCGCTCAGACGTGTCTGAGCGAATACAAAACACAGCAAAATTAAGTGCTTTAGGTTATCACGTGATAACCTGGAGTAAAAAATAGCCAGAAGTCAGGCTAACATATGTTAACCTAAAATTATGGAGATAAAGAAGAAAATTTGGACGGAGTATTTTGAGAAAGTAAAAAATGGGGAGAAACGGTTTGAGTTGCGCGTGGCTGATTTTGAAGTAAATGTGGGAGACACTTTGGTTTTGGAAGAATGGAACCCGGAGAAAAAAGAATATACCGGTAGAAAAATTGAGAAGAGGGTGGATTATGTTTTAAAATTCAATCTGGATGATTTTGGTCAGAGAAAAGAAATTGAGGAAAAAGGTTTGCAAATAATTCAATTTGAAAAATAAAAATATATGAAGCAGTGGGATAAAATATTTAAAAAGGAAGGAAAGGTTTTTTTGGAGCCTCGGGAAGAAATGCCCGAACTGGTAAAATTGTTCAAGAAAAGGGGCGTTAAAAAAGTTTTGGATTTGGGGTGCGGGTCCGGAAGGCACGTTGTTTATTTTGCAAAAAACGGGTTTGATGCTTATGGGCTTGATGTCGCTCCTGTTGGATTAAAAATAACAAAAGATTGGCTAAAACAAGAAAACCTTAAAGCAAACCTCAAGCTTGGTTCCTTTTTTAAAAAATTGCCATACAAAGATAATTTTTTTGATGCCATTGTTGCTGTGCAGGCAATCAGCCATGGGAAAATTGAAGATATTCAGAAAGTAATTAAAGAAATGGAAAGAATATTAAAACCAAACGGGTTGATTTTTGTGGCTTTTACACAGCGGAGCAAAGTAAAAAATTGGCGCGTTGGCTCAATACACAAAGAAAGATTTGTCGCCGATGATGGCGTTTCTATAATTAAAGAAAGGCGCAAGGTGCTTGGCCCACAAACGCTTGTGCCAATTGATGGCACAGAAAAAGGATTAATTCATTATATGTTTGACAAAACTGCAATAAAAAAAGAATTCAAAGATTTTAAAATTCATAAACTTGGACTTGATTCAAAAAAAATTCGTTACGTTCTTTTAGCAGAATTAAAAAAATAATTAAAATTAATTAAATAATAAAAATATGGAGAATAAAATTACAAATATAGTTTTGCTGGCAATTGTTGCTTTGGCCTTTGTTACGGGGGCATTCTTTTATCCGCAGCTGCCCTCACAAATTGCTTCGCATTGGGATGCATCGGGGCAGGTAAACGGATATATGGATAAGTTTTGGGGAATATTTTTGCTTCCTTTTATTATGCTTGGCATATTTATTTTGTATGCTGTTATACCTTTAATTGACCCTTTTAAAGCCAACATAAAAGAATTTAAAAAATACTATAACGCGATTTGGATTTTTTTAGAGGTTTTCTTTTTGTATGTTTACGGGTTAAGCGTTGCATGGAATTTAGGATACAGATTTAACTTTACCGTGGCCATTGTGCCGGCAGTTGCTGTTTTGTGGTTTTTCATGGGGACTTTTTTAAAAAATGTAAAACGTAACTGGTTTATGGGCATACGCACACCCTGGACGCTCTCAAGCGACATTGTTTGGGAAAAAACGCACAAACTTGGAGGAAAGCTTTTTCAGGTCTCGGCGGTAATTTCTCTTTTGGGATTATTTTTTGGGGAAGGCGCTTTAATTTTTTTCATTGTAGTGCCTGCAATACTTTCTGCTATAATTGCGGTTGTGTATTCTTATTTGGAATATAAAAAATGACCGGATGTTTGACGCGACAAGATTTTTGTTATAATCTATAATATCGTCCGGGAGTAATTAAACAAAACGGGCGAGAGCCCGTTGACAAAAGTTTTAACAAGAAGGAGGGTTTCCCATGGCAGAGAAACTGACGGGTTTGGCGCTTGCCAGGGCAATGAAGCAGGAAAAGTTGAGGAGGCTGAACCCCAGCAAAGCGCGCCGGCGTACAAGGATATGCAGGTGGCACATCATCAACCCTTGGGGTATCAGGAGCTCGCCGGCAAAGCCAGCGTCCAAAGTTTCGCCTATCGCTGCTCGCAATGTGGCAAGGGCTATCATGAAAGACCGCTATACGGTGACTGCACATGCGGTGGCTATGTGCCCCATTACTGCTAGGACACGTTGCCATGTTGCGCCCTCGTCATTATCTGGCCGTGCTATCTAAGCGCGGCTTCTTTTTTTACAATTTATGTATTATTATAATAAAAACTAACTAATAAAAAATATGGTGTTTGATCAAATAAAAAAGTTGCAGGAGTTAAAAAAATTGCAAGACGAGTTTAAAAAAGAAAAAGTCACAGTAGAAAAAAGGGGAGTGCAGGTTACTTTGAACGGGAACTTTGAGGTTATGGATATAAAACTTTCAGCAGAACTTGGCACAGAAGAACAGCAGGAGGTTTTGAAACAGTGCTTAAATGAAGCCCGAGAAAAAATCCAGAAAACTTTGGCCAACAAAATGATGGCCTCGGGCATTGGATTTTAAGCGTGATATAATTAATTAAAATGGAAAACAGAGATAAAATTTTTGAATTTTTAAAGCAGGCAGAAAAGCTAAAATGCGCTTTCAGGTATAACACCACAACTGCCGGCAGAAAGGAATCTTCTGCCGAGCATAGCTGGGGAGTGGCTTTGCTGGTTTTTGTTTTAGCAGAAGAAATGAAGCTGAAAATAAATACTGAAAAAGCAATAAAAATTGCCCTTGTACATGATTTGGCCGAAGCAATTACGGGTGACATAGATGCGATAAAAATTGCACAGGGAGAAGTTTCAAAAGAGGAAAAGCATGGGCTTGAAGTTGAGGCAATGGAAAAGATAAAAGAAAGCTTGCCTAAAGAAACCGGTCAAGAAATTTATGACTTGTGGAATGAATATGAAAACTCTTCTTCAGAAGAAGGCGAGTTTGCAAAGGCGGTTGATAAGCTGGAAACCTTAACTCAGCTGGCTGAAGCCGGCTACACAACTTATGACAAACCGCAATTTATTGCAGACTACACAAATAAAGCAATAAAGGATTTCCCAATTTTAGAAGATTATTTGCTTTTGGTAAAAGAAAAATTAAAAGAGGAATTTACCAAGGGCAACTTTACATGGCAAGATTAAAAATTTTTATAATTAAATAAAAAAAATATGGCAGAAGAACAACAGCACTCGCACGAACATTGCTGCGAGAAAAAAGTAAAATGCAACTGCAATTGCCACGCCACAGGCGGGGGATTGTACGGTTTGGCATTTGTGGGAGCTGCAATTTATTATCTGCAGCACTCAACAACATTTTGGATGGGAGCGTTGGGAATTTTGAAAGCCTTGGTTTGGCCAGCAATACTTATTTATAAACTGCTGGAATTTTTGCATTTATAAAAAGGACTATGGATGGCACACTAAGGGCAAATATAAAAGCGGGCCTAGAAGTTGATATTGTTTTAAAAAAAGACCAGCCCACAGGCAAATTGACTCACGGCAAGGTAATGGACATTTTGACCTCTGACAGCCAGCACCACCGGGGAATAAAGGTGAGGCTTGAAGATGGCCAAGTGGGCAGAGTGCAAAAAGTTTACCCAAAATTTCCAACTCACAACGGAGTGGAGTACCAAGAAGGCTTAACATAGTTCTATTTCTTGTTTGCCTGTTTTTCTATCCAGAAATAGGTTTGTTTTAAACCATCCTTAAGAGAAAATTTTGCGCGCCACCCGGTTGAATATATTTTTTTGTTGCTAAAGTTTCTTGATTGAACGCCCACGGGCCCCTTTACGCATGTAATGCGTATTTTTTTTCCTGAAATTTCTCCTATGGCGCCAACTAGTTCTTTTACAGAAAAATATTTTGGCGAGCCAATATTTACAGGTTCATCTAAATTTGATTCAACCAAATGCCGGATGCCCTCAACCAAGTCGTCTATATATATGTAGGAGCGCACAGCTGTGCCATTGCCCCAAATTTCAACAGGTTCGCCATTTTTTGCTTTTGCAACTTTACGGCAAAGCGCTGCGGGGGCTTTTTCTCTGCCTCCCTGCCAAGTGCCTTCAGGGCCGTAACAATTTTGGAATCGCGCAATACGCACCTTAAAGCCATATTTTTTGCCATAAGCCGTGGCTAAGCGTTCGGCATAAAGTTTTTCCCAGCCGTACTCGTTGTCGGGAAGGGCTGGGTAAGCCTGTTGTTCTGTTAATTCGGGTTCGCCAATTTTCATGTCTCTGTAAACGCAAACCGAAGATGAAAAAAAATAACGTTTCACAGCGCTGGTTGCTGCGGAGTGAACCATGTTTAAGTTAATTAGCGCGTTGTTTCGCATAATTTCACATTCTGCTGAGCTGATAAACCCCATGCCGCCCATGTCTGCAGCAAGCTGATAAACATCGTCAAAAGTTCCTTTGTCTAGCTTTAGGGCCTTGTCTGTGTTTTTTTTCTCGCGTAAATCTAAAATCAAAAACTCGTCGGCTTGCGTTTTGGAAAACTCAGGGTATTTTATATCTACGCCTCTTACCCAGTGGCCTTCTTTTTTAAGCCTTTTCACAAGATGACTTCCTATAAAGCCTCCGGCTCCGCAGACCAAGACTTTTCTGACTTTTTGTTTTGCCATGTTTTTTGTTTATTCTATGACATTTTGACAGGGCTGTAAACGCGGGGGAATACTATGTAAAAATTTGACACAGTGGTATTATTAAGTTAGATATAAAATTAATGTAATTTTAACCATGTTGTTAAAAACACAAAAAATTTGGATGTGGATTTTCGGCGCAATGTTTGTCATCCCCGAAATCCTATTTTTCACTACACCTTCTTCTGTTTTATCTTTTATGACCAATTTTTCAGGATCAAACATCCCCTCACCGATTTATTTTTTAGTTAGTCCGCAATTTTTTGTAGATCATAATTTTTATGTGTTTTTTGCTTTAGCCATTGAGTGGATTGGGGTCTTAGGTCTGCTGGCGCTAAGCGTAAAATTCAAAAAGAAAATATTTGTAATTTTATCGGGACTTATTTTTGTTTGGGTCTCTCTTGTTTTTTATGTTTCGTACGTACTCAGCACGATGAACCCAATTATGTAGTTTTATGAAGAGTAGGATTATTATACTTTTAGTATTAATAACTCTTTTAGCCCCCTTATTCTCGCGCGCTGTGGTTCCTGGTCCAGTGGCGAGTTTATCTGTTACCGTAAACACCGAAGGTGAAGACGGCGAGTTTTGCTACGGCCATGACTTTTTTTACAGCGAAGGCAATCAATGGTGGTTTGACGACAGGTTTTGCTTGACCACAGAAAATTTTACTGCTTCAGAAATATATTTTCCAATCAGGCCCGAACAATATAGAATTTTGCAGTGGACAATCAGCGGGGTAAGGCCAAGCAACATTGTTTGCACAAGCGATAATCCTGCGCAAACATTTACTTATGAAACCTACGGGGTTATTATTGGCGTGCCGGTGGTTGGGGAAAAAATTGCCTGCACTTTTGATAATTTTAAGAAAAAAACGCCGATTTTAATTGTGCCCGGATTAACCGGCACTGAAATGAAAAAGGGTGATGAAAAGTTATGGCTTGATTTGGGTCGCATGGCCGTTGATTTTGGTGATGAATTTTTAGACCCGTTAGAATTTAACGCAGATTTAACCCCAAAAGATTCAGAAGTATCTATCTCGGATATTGTCGGGAAAAAAACAGTTGGCCCTGTAACTTTTGACTACACAGATGGATTGATTAATGAATTTAAAAATCAGGGGTATGTAGAAAATGAGAATTTATTTACGTTTCCTTATGACTGGCGTTATGGGCTTAGTGTGAGCCTTGAAAATGGTGAATCTAACGAAACTTTGCTGGCAAAAAAAATTGACGATATTATGACTCAAACCGGAGCAGAAAAAGTTGATGTGGTTGCCCACAGTTTGGGCGGATTAATTGTTAAAAGCTATGTGGCGGATTATTTCATGGGCAGTCATATTGGAAAAGCGGTTTTTGTGGGTGTGCCAAACACAGGAGCTCCAAAAGCAATAAAAGCTTTGTTGCAAGGAGATAATTTTGGAATTCCGTGGCTGGCCGATTCTGAAATGAAAAAGATTGCAGCCAATTTGCCAGCGTCTTACGACCTTTTACCAAACTTAAATTATTTTAATGTAAAAGGCAGTTTTGTAAAAACTATTGATGTGGCAGATGTAACCTTAGAAAATCCTTCTGTGCAGAATACGATAAAGGATTTGAATTATGAGGAAACAAAAAGTTTTTTGACAGCGGACCATGGCTTAAATTACGATGGAATTGCAAATGCAGAAAATTTTCATACGCCATATCTTGATGATTTTGATTTAAGAACAGCCGGAGTGGATGTTTATAATATAGTTGGTTGCAAGGCGGGAACTTTGGGAAAAATTGTTGAGGAGAGGAAAAATGGTCTTTTCGGCAAGGCTATCTTTTACCGGCCGTCCAAAGAGATTCCTGGAGATGGCACAGTTCCGCTGGAGTCTGCCACAAATTTGTTGGTTGATGAAAGCCACAAATATTATTCGCTAGAAGGTTCGCACAGTAAAATGATGAGCCAAAACGGAACCAGGCAAGAAATTGTAAATATTTTGGCGGGCAGTTCTTTGGAGGTGTCAGACAGTTTGATAACTCAAGACATAAGCAAATGCCAGCTTAACGGAAAGGCAATTGCCGTTTATAGCCCGGTAAACATTACGGTAACCGACCAAAACGGAAACAAAATTGGCGTTGCTTCGGATGGCAGTTTGCAAAACGAAATTGCAAACGCCGACTACGAAGTTTTAGGAGACCACACTTTTATTTATCTACCCACAGACAACGGCCAAGTTTACACAATTGGTTTGACAGGAACAGAAAACGGAAATTTTACAATAACTATTGGAGAAATACAAAACAACCAAACAACTGGCACGCAGGTTTTCAGCAATTTGCCATCAACCGCAGAATTGACTGGAAGCATTGTTTTAAACCCGGGCAACGCATCGGAGTTAAAGGTAAAACAAAATTCTGGGGCAGAAGAGCAAGCGGTTTTGGCTGACGCAGTTTTAGACCCCGGGCAGGAAAACGATTATTTTACGCCACAGTCTTCTGCAACTTTGTCGGGAGAAAAAGATGAATCGGAAAATTACAAAACCGAGGTAACGGTCTCCATAAAATCTGTTGAGCCTTCAATTAGCTCAGAAGAAACTTCGGGGCTTTTAAATGTACAATACAATTTAGATAATAAGGGTTTTGAAAAAGTTTTAGGGGACGTTGCAGAGTTTAAAGTTTTAGAAGAGGGAAGCCATACGGTTGCATTTTTTTCAATTGATAGGGCAGGAAACATTGAGCAAACAAAAACAAAAAGTTTTGAAATAAAGCTGCCTCAGCCCGAAGCGCCCTTGCCCGCAACACCCGAGCCGCAAACCCAGTCAGCAACAGGAGCGTCGGTATTCCCAATTACAACCGCGCCAATGGTTGCTCCTCCGCCCGTTGCGGTTGCACCACCTCCACTTGTTGCGGTTGTGCCGCCTCCGCCCGTTGTTGTCGCGGAACCATTACCCGTTGTTTTGCCCCCAGAACCAGTTATTCCAGAACCAATTATTGAGCAACCAGTTCGGGTTGAAAATATTGCGCCGGTGGTTGCTGTAAATTATGAGGAGCCAGAAGAAAAAACAGTTCAGCCTTTGCCCGAGGATCCGGCAAGCGAAGTAAAACAGCCAAATCCGTATGTTGCTTCTGTGGGAGGGTCTGGATATTTATTGGGAAATAATTTGTGGTGGCTGATTATTTTACTAATTATAATTGTGTTATTTTTTATCGCACGGGCGATTGTTAGAAAGGTTAAAGAAGAAAATAATAATGTGGCGTAAAGCAAAAAGGTTGCCAAAACGGCAATTTTTTTGTATAATTTGTTAATTTAACTCTACTGAGATGAATTCAAGCGGACCAATTTTTGTAGACAAAAAATCTGACATAGGAGTATTAATGTTGCATGGGTTCACAAGCACGCCCGACCAATTTAAAGAATTGTCTGATTTTTTAGTGAAAAGGGGTTTTTCTGTTTTAGTCCCAGTTGTTGCCGGGCACGGCACTTGTCCCGCAGATTTGGAAAAAACTTCTCCTGAAGATTGGAAACAATCGGCCAAGGCTGCATATTTGGAATTAAAAAAGGTTTCTAAAAAAATATTTATAATCGGGAATTCTTTCGGATCTAATTTGGCGTTTTGGCTGGTGAGGGAATTTGATAACGAACCCATTGGAGTGGTTTCTTTGGGAGCGCCGATTTTTATGAGATACCACAAATTTATTTTATGCAGGCTTTACACTTATGGATTGCTGCAAAAAAATTACAGAAAGCCCAGGCGCATTTATCGCACAGACTACACTGATTTTAACGACGAGATTACATATCCTATTATTCCATGCAAAAGTTTGCGCGACTTTTTTGGGTTTTTAAAAAATGAAACAGTTCCTAATTTGAACAAAATAAAAATTCCAATTCTTGTCGGGCAGTCCGATTCTGACAATGTTGTAAAACCCAAATCGGCAACTTACATTTATGAGCATGTTGGGTCTGAACTGAAACGAATATATTGGTTTCCAGGGAAAGCCCACGTGATAATGTCGCACAAAAGGCGCGATGAACTTTTTGAGAAAATCTACAGTTTTTTAACGGAGATTACGCATAAATAATTTGTTTATGTACAAAGCCATACCGGAGCTTTTTTTTGAAACAGCAAAAAGGCGGGCAGGCAAAACAGCGCTTCTTTATAAAAAAGAGGGCGTGTATTTTCCCATTACATACAAAGAGCTTTCGCAGAAAGTGAAAAGTTTTGCATCGGCTTTGCAAAAAATGGGCGTTCAAAAAGGGGACAGGGTGGCCATTTTGTCTGAAAACAGGCCCGAGTGGGTGATTTCTGATTTGGCTATAATGGCAATTGGGGGAATAACAGTTCCTCTGCACGCCACTTTTAGCGCGCGCGCCATTTGCACTGTTTTAGGGCACTCAAAGGCAAGAGTTCTTATTGTTTCAAACATCGATTTTCTAAACAAGGTTTTACTGGGACAGAAATATTTGAAAGGCCTTGAAAAAATAGTTGTTATAGAAAAACTTACAGCGGTTCAAAGAGAAACCTTATCGGCTAAAGTTTTTGGGTATAAGGCTTTAATGTCGCTTCACCAGGCTGATGATTACGAAAAAATATTTTTAGATCCCGACGAGGTTTGCAGTATAATTTACACATCGGGAACAACGGGCAAGCCCAAAGGAGTTTTGTTAACTCACAGGAATTTTTTGAGCAATGTTGAAGCGGTAAATGAAGTTATCCCGGTGAAAGAAAACGACATATTTTTATCATTTTTGCCCCTGTCTCACGTGCTGGAAAGAATGGCGGGGTATTATATGCCTTTGTCTTATGGCGCCACAATTGCTTATGCTGAAAACTCAAAGCAGCTGCCCCAAAATTTAAAAGAGGTGAGGCCTACGTTATTAATTTCTGTTCCCAGGATTTTTGAAAAATTTCACGACGCAATTTGGGACAAAATAAACGCATCCTCAGCGTTTCAAAAAGAGTTTTTTAAATGGGCTTTAAAACAAAAGAAGGGGAGTTTTGCGTATAAGCTGGCGGACTACTTTGTTTTTAGAAAAATAAGAGGGCAGATGGGCGGAAGGTTGCGCCTTGCAATTTCTGGCGGAGCATCGTTAAACGAGAACATTGGGAGATTTTTTTCTAAGATTGGCGTGAAAGTTTTGGAAGGCTACGGGCTCACAGAAACCTCTCCTGTCATAGCGGCAAACAGAGAGGGCGATTGCAAATTTGGAACAGTGGGGAAAATAGTTCCCGGAGTTAAGGTTAAAATTGCCGACAACAAAGAAATTTTAGTAAAAGGGCCCAATGTTACCCAGGGATATTTTGAAAACAGGCAGCAAACAAAATGCGCTTTTGCCAAAGACGGCTGGTTTTGCACGGGCGACTTGGGTTTTATAGACAAACAAGGTTTTTTGACCGTTGTGGGCAGGGGAAAGGAAATGCTGGTTACTTCTGGCGGAAAGAATGTGTGGCCAGAGCCAATTGAAAATTTGCTTAACAATGACCGTTTTATTTCGCATTCCATGGTTGTAGGAAACGGACAAAAATTTATTTCAGCTTTAATTGTGCCCGATTGGCAGGAGGTTGAGATATATATGAAAGAAAATAATTTACCGCTTCAAGAGCACGAGAAGCTGGCAAAAGACTCGGGGCTTATGGCTGTTTTTCAAAAAAGAATTGATGAAAAAATAAATCCAAACCTTAACGAATACGAAAAGATAAGAAAATTCAAACTGCTGCCCCAAGAGTTTTCTCAAGAACAAGATGAGTTGACTCCAACTCTAAAACTTCGCAGGCATATCATTGAACAGCATTATAAAAAGTCGTTAGATTCACTATATGATCAATAAACTTGACTTGAGAGTTTACAGGTGTAATATATAAATATATGAAAATTCAGATGACAAATATAGTTTTGAACTGGTGGGCTTTGCTGACTTAATTGGCGAAGCTGGTTTTCATTAAACAAAAACAATAAATTAGAAAACCCCTGGCTCTCGCCAGAGGTTTTTTGTTTGTAAAATTATGTTAAATAAAAAAATAAAATTTATTATAAGAAACAGGGGACGCGAGTTCTGGCGGTTTAATTTATGTAAAGTTATAAAATATAATTAAAATTAAAAAATAATATGCCTATAATAAATTTATCTCAAGAAGAGATACCAACACATTACTACAATATAATCCCTGACCTGCCCAAGCCCTTGGACCCGCCTTTGCACCCCGGAACCAAAAAGCCAATTGGTCCCGAAGATTTGTCGGCGATTTTTCCTATGGAATTAATCAAGCAAGAAGTTTCTCAAGAAAGGTTTATAGAGATTCCAGGAGAAGTCAGAAAAGCATACATGTTGTATAGGCCTAGCCCCTTAATTCGAGCTGCTGCTCTGGAAAAAGAATTAGGAACGCCTGCTAAAATTTATTACAAATATGAAGGGGTGAGCCCGGTTGGAAGCCATAAGTTGAATACCGCTTTAGCCCAGGCTTACTACAATAAAAAAGAGGGGATTAAAAGGATCACAACAGAAACGGGGGCGGGACAGTGGGGTTCGGCGATGAGTTTTGCCTGCCAGTACTTTGGGTTAGAATTAATGGTTTATATGGTTAAAGTAAGTTATGAGCAAAAGCCGTACAGGAAAATAATGATGAAGCTTTTTGGCGCTGATGTAGTTGCCAGCCCAAGCGACAAAACGAAAAGCGGGCAAAAATGTTTGGCTGAAGATCCAGACAGCACAGGGTCTTTGGGTATGGCTATTTCTGAAGCAGTTGAGGACGCGGCTGGCAGAAAAGACACAAATTATTGTTTGGGTTCTGTTTTGAACCATGTCTTGCTTCACCAGACAATAATTGGACAAGAGGCTCAAAAGCAAATGAAAATTGCGGGTGATTACCCGGATGTTATCATTGGCTGCCACGGAGGAGGAAGCAATTTCGCAGGATTAGCATTTCCATTCCTGCGAGATAAACTGACTGGTGAAAAGCCGAAATTGAGAGCCGTTGCAGTTGAGCCAGAATCTTGCGCTACGCTTACTAAAGGAAAATTTGAGTATGATTTTGGCGACACGGCAGGTTTGACCCCCTTGCTGGCAATGTATACTTTGGGTCATGATTTCAAGCCCTCTCCAATACATGCAGGAGGTTTGCGTTATCACGGCGCTTCTCCAATTGTGAGTGCTTTGCTGAAGGAGGGAATTATTGAAGCAAGGGCTTATGGACAGCTGCCAGTTTTTGAGGCCGCAGTAAAATTTGCCAGAAATCAGGGGATTATTCCTGCTCCAGAATCGGCACATGCAATAAGGGCGGTGTTTGATGAAGCCGAGGAATGCAAAAAAACAGGTGAAGCAAAAGTGATTTTGTTCAACCTTTCCGGCCACGGCCTGTTTGATATGTCATCTTACGACAGTTTTCTGTCCGGCCAGATGAAATAGTTTGACCGATTTAAGACGCAAGGGCGTTATTGCCTTTGCGCTTTAAATCGTTCTTTTACAACCCAGGAGGTGTTGTTATGTGTATATCCGGAAAGGAAAGCGAGCAACGTTGTCTAAAATGTGGACAGTGGTTGCCCATGTTCGCGGAAGACGGCAAGCACAACTTTTGTCCGGCCAGCACCAAGGATGGCGGCATAATCAACCTTTGCATAAAGTGCAAGGTGGAGGAGGTGATTGAAGCCTGGAGAAAAGGCTAGCCGCCTCATGCCGTTAAAGCCTCAACAATTGAGGCTTTTTTGTTGCATTTTTGGGCCAGAAAAGGCAAAATAAGATAATAAAATAAAATTATGGCAAAAATAGAAGTAGAGCATCGCGGACTTTTGTCAGAAAACAAGTTCAAGGAATTGAGCAAATTTTTGGATAAAAACGGAAAATTTATTGAAGAAAAGGATAGGTTTTCCCTTATTTACTTTTCGCACGGGAAAGAGGCAGATTTTAAGCTGCAGAAAGATAATCCCATAGACTTGAGGCTGAGAATCACAAACAAAAAATCGGAATTAGTTTTAAAACACGGAACGTGGAGCGGTAAGGACGCCAGAAAGGAATTCTTTTTTCCCATAGATTCCAAAAAATTTGAAGATATGACAGAACTTTTACAGGTCCTTGGCTTGTTTTATGGCGGGCTTCAGGCAACAAAGACAATGGTTTATTTATATAAAGGAGTTGAGCTTGCCTTAGTCAAAGTTCCTGCTTGGGGATATTATTTTGAGGCCGAGATTAACGTAAATCCCAATTTAGTTGATAAAGCAAACAAAAAGATTGATTCAGTTTGTCGCGAACTTGGGCTGGAGGTGTTGGACGATAAAGGTTTTTATAATCTTTGCGAAGGATTGAATAGTAGGCCGGGTTTCACCTTTGATTTAAAGAAAGAAAAATTTTCAGATATCAAAAAAAGATTCGCCACCTATTTTTAAAAATAAACTAAAATTGATGGAAACAAAAATATTCGGGGGTAAAAAATTGACAATAAGAAAAATTGAAAAATCTGATTTGAATAAAGCAAGAGGATTTCAAAAACTTATTAATGGTTTGGTTGCGGAGGAAGCAAAAATATTATGGAAAGAAAAATTAAGCGTTAAAACCGAGAAAGATTGGCTGGAAAAATTATTGAAAGAGACAAAGAGAAAATCTAAAGTTTATTTATTCGCATACGATGGAAATATGATTGTTGGCTCTGTCGCAATTGGACTGCAAACCCAAAGAAGAGACCACATTGGAGAGATGGACATTTTAATAGCCAATGGGTATAGGGGAATGGGTTTGGGTAAATATTTAATGTTAGAAATAATGAAATTGGCTAAAAAAGAACTAAGGCCGAGTCCTAAAATTTTTCAACTGGAGGTTTATGAAAATAATAAACCGGCAATTGCCCTCTACAAAAAGATGGGTTTTAAAATTGTGGGTAAAATTCCAAAACAAATTCAATATAAAGGAAGACTAATTGGAGAATATATAATGATAAAAAATATATAACAAAAAAGCCTCGTAAGGGGCTTTTTTGTTGTTTTGTGGCGAAAGAAGCAAATAAAATCGTTGGCTTTTGTTAGGTTGTTAAAGACAAAGAATTTAACGAATTAAAAATAATTTATGTATTGTCGGAATGCCAAGGGAGAGGAATCGGCAAGATGCTGGCGAAAAAAGCGATGGCTTTATTAGATTCAGGCAAAGACACGATTATTGAAGTTGTTGAATATAACAAGGGCGCAATTGGTTTTTATAAAAAGCTCGGTTTTGTTGAATTTGAAAAAGGAAAGGGCCACGAAGTTTCAAATGGTAAAATAATGCCGACAATAAAAATGATCAAGAAAATATATATTGACATTTTTTAAAAATAGTAGTAGAATTACACATCGTGGCTCATTAACAACTTCTCTTACATAGAATATATGGAGGATAACCGTGAATACCATTACAACCAGAAAATATTTGGACGATGCATTGTTGAGCGCCCAAAAAGAGGCAGAGTCTATGTTAGACATTCTGGCATGGCTCCCCGAGGAAATTATCGACGTTCACACTCATTGCAATCTTTCCGAACACGTGCTGGAAATTAGCCAGGAAATTTACAATCATCCAATAAGTACTTTCCCAAGCTTTACGCTGGAGGACTCTTATGAGATGGTTAGAAGGATGTATCCTGGCAAGAGAGTCAGGACGATTCGCTTTGCTAATGCGTGGAAGGGAATAGACCACAAGGCTGCAAACGATTACCTCGCCCGCAACAGCAGGAGCGGGGACAGTGTTGCCCTGTATGGCATTCCGACAGAAGAAGAGTATACGATCGATATGCTGGCCAGCGGAAGATTCGCGGCTCTGAAATGCTACCCGGCTTTTTTAAATCCGCCGGCTCAGAAGATTTATCAGTATTTCACGCCGGCAATTTTAAGGGAGGCAGAGAAGATGAGAATTCCCATATTCTTGCATCTTCCCAGTATAATTACCGACTGCGTGGACGATTTGAAGAATCTCTTGAGCGACTTTCCGGATCTTACGGTAATCTTGGCACATTTGGGATTACCGTTGCTGCCCGTACCGGGACTGCAGAAAGCGTACGTCGAGATTGCAAAATGCAGGCGAGTGTTTATGGATACTTCCATAGTGCCCTCTTCAGAAGTGATGGAAATTGCAATATCGGAATTCGGTCCGGACAGGATTCTTTACGGCTCCGATGAACCGCTCAATCTCATACGCGCAAAAGCATATGACAATCCTCTTCTGGGTCAGAGATTTGCTACGGAATATCCATATCACTGGGTCTGTCCGGAGGAGCGGGCACAATATGGATACCTCGCCAAAGGGTGTCTTAGTTTGCACTGTCAAACACTCGAGGCTTTGAGGACAGCCTTGGAAAAACTGTTTTTTCAGAGCTATCTGGCGGAAGCGAAGGAAATGATTTTTTTCGCTAATGCCATAAAAGTGTTCCGGTTTTAACAACAACCAAGAGAAAGGATTAACACATGAAACCATCAGGACCGTCATCGCTTTATAATCACATTCGGGGTCAATTTTTAAGTGCCGCAAAGAGCGCCCTTGAAATTGACCTGGATGATGTGCTGGTCGTTTTTCCGCCGGATGTCTCGCTGGGAGATTTTACCGTCGCTTGTTTCGACCTTGCCAAGAAAAGCAGGATGCCTCCGGCGAAGGTTGCTGGAAGCATTGCGGATGCAATGAGTGAGACTGGATTAATCGGAAAAGTTTCA
>Ga0247841_10003051_pt1 | contig 31747 bp, 37 predicted proteins | sample LaCruzMarch2015__2_FD_192410 | JGI IMG/M metagenome (GOLD analysis project Ga0247841, IMG submission 192410) | Freshwater microbial communities from meromictic Lake La Cruz, Castile-La Mancha, Spain - LaCruzMarch2015_18m | ecosystem: Environmental > Aquatic > Freshwater > Lake | place: Spain...
GTGTGCGTGGTCATGCGATCCTCCGGGTCGGCATCCGTGCCGTGAGATCACTGTAACACCGTCAACCGTGAAGTCAACAGATGCGTTCAAATGAACGAGATCCGCAGATCAGCAGCTCGGGAGGCGCCCGCCCGGCAGGTACGAACCCCGGCCTTTGTCGGCAAACTGGTACTGGGTGGGATCGACGATGCGGCCCATATGGTCCTCGCACCACCAGTGCGAGACGACGCAGCGGACCGGGCCGGTGGGGAAGTAGACACCCTGCACGGAGGTGAGCTAGTAGCCAGCCGTTCGCATGACCACGTTGCCGTCAACGATCAGCGCCGTGTAGTCCTCACCGGGGTCGGTAAACGACGAGCAACGGACGAAGACCTCCTCACCGGCTTTCATCGACTGAACGACCTTGGCATGCGTTTCGGGATCGTCTTTGGCGAGCCTGTCAACGTAAGCGTTGACGAGTCCGACGTCTCTGCTGATGTATGGCATGGGTCAGCCCTCCGGCTCGAAGTTGAAGTACATGCGGGGTTGGTGGCTAAACATCATCACGCCCTTCACGCCGTCGGCCTTGCGCGTGACCGTGACGAAGGGCGCGAGGAAGCCGTGAACAGTGAAGTGCTCCTGCAGCTGTTTGGTGTCGTACTTGACGTCCGCATTCGCAGCCTCAGTGGCAGGCACGTCGTTGTCGATCAGGAAGCGGCGCGCGGTCTCGGTCGGGTCACTCATGATGGCTCCTTGAGGGTTGCGAGGGCGATTCGGCATTGCAATGCGATCTCATCCGTTGCCTTGGTCCCAGATATTCCGTCTTGTCGCCACCAGTCGGAAACGGCCTGACACGCCTCCCGTAACGCCTCACGCTCGGCTTTCATCCGCCCGACGTAGGTCTTTCCCCGATCGAGGACGTCGAGTAGGGCTTGGGCGTCAGCAGCGCTTCCGGCGCGGGCGAGGGCTGAGAGGCGCATCATCAGGGAGGCGGTGACCTGAGCCCACTCCAGCTCGGGGAGGGTCTGGATTCGGGCCAGCTCGGCGCGAGCCTCACGCAGTTCCGAGAGCACCGCATGGATGTCCGACCGCCGCAGGTGCGCTTCCTTCTCGGAACCGACTTGGATGGACAGGAAGTCCTCGTGGTCCAAGCCACCCATCTTCAGCTGCTCGTCGAGGAACTTTTGCAGCTGGATGGTGGGGTCCACTTTGGGTGGGCGAGACTCAGGGACTCTCATGCCTGAGAAGTAACTCAGAGGGGGACGCCTTTCACGAAGATGGCGACGTGGGTGACTCCCTTGTCCGTCATGCCCAACTCCTGCGCGGCTCCTTGGGACAGGTCGATGAGGCGGTTCCCCGTGAAGGGGCCCCGGTCGTTGATGGTCACCTCTACAGTCCGACCGCTTTCAACGTCGCGTACCACCACGATGGTACCGAAAGGAAAAGTTCGGTGGGCGGCGGTGAGGTCGTCCGCATGGAAAACTGCGCCCGAGGCCGTCAACCTCCCGTCGAAGCCCGGCCCGTACCAAGAGGCCAGCCCTGTCGATGTCGGTTGAGGGACCGGCGCGAACGCCAGCGCACGGTCCATATGGTCCCGTGCGAGCGGCGCTGCGTAGAGGATGGCAGCCGTCACGATGATGCTTCGCATGGCCGCAGCGTGCTCCGTCGCCGTCACGAGTCAACGCGTCTCGTCGTTGTAGTACTGCGTGGTGAGGTCTTCGCACTCCTCGCTGCAGTGGTTATGGGAATGGCTGGTGGGGAAGCAAGGATTCCCGCACTCCATGCAGTGGCCGATCGGGATGCGGTCCTTCGTTGAGGCCGCTTCCGGATCGACCTCCTCGTAACGAGGCTTGGTGAGACTGGAAGCGAACTGTTCCGCCGTAGGGTCGACGATGCTCCCGTCAGGGGACACGCACCACCAGTGCTGGTCTTCGATGTCCCTGCTCGGGATGGACCAGTGAACGAACCCTCCTGCTCGGCGCAGCTCAGGGAAGTTGGCGATCATCAGGTCGACTGCCTGCTTGCACTTGCCTCGCACAAACCTGTGGGGTTGCGACTCGACGTACCGCTCGATCCACGCGATCCACTGGGTCGCTGGCGAAGCTATCACCGAGGTGTGGCGGGTCATTCGGCACCGACCGCAACTGGGGTGTCCGCCGCGATGATCCCGTCGCGCTTCAGCCCTTCGAGGATGTAGAGCGCCGCCTGCGCCGAGAGGCTCCGCATGTTCGAGGTCGCTGCCTTCGCGAGCGCCGTCTTGAGCGGCACCTTCATCGACACCACCGCCGTCGTGCTGTTCGGGCCCCGCGAGGGCTGACCGGCCACTTCCTTGAGAGGCTTGGGGGCCTTCGGCTCCTTCGGAGGCTTCGGCGCCTTGGGCTCCTTCGGCTTCCCGTGGTTCGGGTTCTTCGGGATCCACAAGCCGATCTCAGGGTCGAGGTGGGGCGTCACCTCGGCGATGGGCGGAAGGGCGGCGTCCGTTGTCTCAACCGCTTTGAGGATGACTTCAGAGGCTGCGTCGGTCGCCTTGGCCTCCTTGAGCGCCTTGGCTGCCTTCTTCTTCGGGCTGGCTGCCGAGTCCGTCGTCAGGTTGCCCTTGGCAGCGGTCGCAGCTTTGAAGGCGACGTCGGCCTGCACGGTCGCAATGGCGTTGGCGACAGCGACGTCGAGAGGGTCAAGGGGTTCCGCCGACGGTTGGTCTTCCGGGGTGAATTCAGGGCTGCGAGTGTGCTTTGGCATGGTGGTCTCCTTCCGAGGACGTAACTGCACTTTTGCCGTTCAAACGAACAAGATCTGCGGGATCGATGTTCGACAACTTTTGCCAGATCTCCGCCTGTGTCCGCAGGAACCACTCTGGATCGATGGGCCCGAACACCCGGGTCCTGAGGATCCCCGTGCGAACAGCGGCAGGCGTGTATTCCCGGTGGGCGAGGATCACGACCCCGCGTTCCGCGCCGAGAGTGACGTCGATGACTACGCCATGTTCGTCCTTCATCCACGCGTGCTCGATAGGGAACGGGACATTGCTCGTCGAGACGAGGCCCTCACAGTAGGTGAGGGGAACGACCTGCTGTTGGCAGATCAACCGGATGCAGTTCTCAAAGCAGCACTTCATCTTCGGGCGCATCCGTGCCGCTCGGATGGCCTTTCTGATGTGCGGCGGGTGGTGCGCGTAAGGGACAGGGGCCCAGCCGTTCCGCATGTACTGCGCGATTCGGCGGTCAGTGTCGTCTTTTTTCTCGGTCATGTCCCCAAAGTAACTGCGGATGAACGATCTGCTCGTTCTCAGCGCCCAAACACCGACGCGGTGAACTTCTGGAGCAGCCATTGCCCTGCGACCACTGAGCAGGCGAGCCCAACCCAAGCCCCCAACAAGATCGCGCCTCGCAAAACCTTCAGCCGATTCACAGTGGCTTCCGTGAGTAATCGCTGGCCGATGGGATGGCTGTGAGAATTCCGGGGATGAAGTCGGACCGCTTGGCCCGGGAAACTACGATCTCCGGCATCTTGAAAGCCGCGTAGTAGTCATCCTCCCCCAGTCCAACGATGAAGGAGAGCAAGTCCACCCGGTCTTCCCCTTCGAGAGGGAACAAGACGTTGTGCTCCATCTCCCACTCGTTCACGACGCGGTCCAGCTCTCGCATCTTGAAGCGGAAGGTCCACCAGAGCCCTTCGGCCTGAAGCGGTTGCAGTTTTCCAAACAGGGACGCTCTGACCGCAGCCCAATCAGGCGGAACGGTCCACTCGATCCATGAAACGATCGACCAGAACTCGGCATCAGACATGGAACGCCTCGTAGGTAGGTGTATGTCCGTCCGTCGTTCCAGCGCGAGTCGTCCCGCCGATTGTACCCCGGCTTTCCATAGAGCGCATCTGACGCTGCTGACGACTTCAAAAGAATCCGAGACGGCCCTGTCGTGACTTGAACAAGGCTTTTCGGTCCCCAGCAAAGCTGCGAATTGGATGCTTGCTGACATCAGGTACCCACTCGACGAATGCACGTTCGAGAACGGCCCGAGCGAGGTCGTAGTCGAGTCTGCGTCTGCGAGCACCGGCGTGGTTGTTCCCCATGAACGGCGAGAGGATGGTGTCGTTTGAGAGCTGTCGGGCTTCTCGCAGGATCGTGTTGGCCCGGCGGCAGACATCAGCGACGCGGTCTTCGGGTAGACCATCGACGCGGATGTATGTCATCAACCTCGACGACACCTTGATGCCTGCGTTCCCATAGCCCAGCTGCGCAGCAGGCATGAACTCGATCGGCTTCTCGGGGTCGGTCTGATCCACGGCGCGCAGGCCGATCTGCCCACCGACGACATTGAACTTGACGGGGACCGCTCCCGAAGGCTGCGCTCGATGCTGCAGCAGGTCACTCAACGCAGCGATGCGCGATGCCCCTTGGAAGAACTCAGGCCCGCCGATCCACTCTCGGTCAAAGCAAGCCACAACGACCGGCTGGTCGGTGTCGTCGAAGAGGCTCTCAAGGACGACGGTGATGGTGCGGCAGCTCTTCAGGTCGAAGCCGCTGTTGATGAGCGTCTCAGGGACGATGGCGCAGACGAAGCGCGCAGCCTTCAAGCACTCGACGAGAGCCTCTTGGTAGAGGTCCGTATGGTCCCGGTAGTAGTGCCAGACAGCGTCGGCGACGCCTTTCCTCTTCGCGCTGTGCTTCGCGAGGTAGGGAGGGTTCGTGACGATGGTGGCCCCACTCGGGTTGGGGATGCCCAGCAGGCTGTCGTTCTGCGTCCACCCTTGCTCGTCGATCAGGCGAGCGTCGATGTCGAGTCCGGTGGTCTGGGTGCCGGGACGGAAAACTCGCACGGCTTCGAGCAGGTCGCCCTTCCCGGCGAAGGGGTCGAGCGCACCTTTGTTCAGGTGCAAAGCCAGCAGCAGGAAGTGCTGGACCTGTGGGTAGAGCCAAGCCGACGAGGTCGTGTTGAACTGACCTCGGGCAGTCTTGGTCGTCATGCTGTCAGATAGAGTAACAGGTCTTCCTAGCGATGTAGCAAGGCCACAAGACGTCTGATGAGGTCAGCCGCCTTGGTGAAGGGAATCGTTCGTTCACGCATCGCATCATTGGCGGCAGCGTAGTCGAGCCCTGCGTTGATCACCATCGCCTCGATGAGGTCATCCGGCACATCGATCCCGCTGTAGCGGCACTGCTGCACGATCGGCATCACCGCCATCTCAGGAGAATTCACAGGACTCAGTGCTGCTTCGGACAAGAGACTTCGCATGCGGTCGGTAGGGGTCATATCGATCTCCTTTTGCCTGAATCTGAACGGAAGCGCAGCAAGGTCAGTGAAGCCGGGTCGTCCACAAATGGATCGACCTTGGCCCGCCGCACCATCTTGATCGGCCCGATCTCGCCTGTGTTGGCCTGCAGCAGCGCGAGAATCTCAGCCTCGGCTTGGCGCTCGACGCCCGCCCACTCTTCAGTGGATGCCTTGCCGTCGTAGGTCACGACGAGGGGCACGACGTAGTCGACGGCGTCCTTGCGGCGATGCACCAGCGGACGCTTGGTCTTGGAGATGGACAGTGTGGCGCCGCGAGGAGTTGAGAAGCCTCGACCTCGAAGGGCACGCAGGACAGCGGAGGCACGTGTGGCGAACGCCTGCTCTGGCGAGCCGTCGTCGGTTCTGCTGAAAACCGGATCCGCCGGAGGGCCTTCCAGCTCCTCGGACAGCGGAACTCCAAACATGTCGGCAACTTCGTTGAGAGCAAGGCGCATCACGGTGACCTGTAGGGGTTGATCATCTTCTTGATGTACGCCCGCTCGTGCTCTTTGTCGGCTTCGTTTGCCAAATCCTCGGCATTGCTGCGGAAGATCCGCCAGTCCCGATCTGTGTTCGCGGAGATCGTCTGGATCGGGCCAGTGCCGAGGATGAACGTCCCGATGGGGGCTGTGATCGAGATCGGAACCGTGGTCGCAGCCGTGACGTGGCCCTTCGCGTCGACAGTGACGCGGGCGCTGTTGCTGGCGTCGCCATAGGTGCCCGCGACGGCGCCGCTGTTGTTGTGGCTCACGACGGGGTTCGCACCTGCCGTCACGTTGATCGGCGCAGTGCCGGTGACTGATTGGATCGGAGCCGCCGGGAACGAGATGGCGGTGTTCGCCACCGATGTCAGGCGACCATTTGCGTCGACGACGAGCGACGGGACCGAGGTGTTGGAGCCATATGGTCCAGCAGCGACGGTCGTTGCGGCCATCCCGACCGTCATGGTCGTGTTCGGTCCGCCGTCGGTGAGGGTCAGGTCTGAAGTGACTGCGAGAACGCGCTCATCCGAGAGAGCGCCGTTCGTGGTTGCCACCAAGTACGAGGCGTCGATGGGGGCCCCTCCACCACCGCCTCCAAGGCCAACCCAGTTTGCGCCGTCCCACGCGAAGAGCTGAAGGGTGTTGACGACGAGGCGGGTGTCTCCGAGCCTGTTCTTCAACAGTGGGAGGTCGCCGGTCGCCAGAACCGTGGGGCGCCAGTTGAGCCCAAGCGGCCAGACCGCAATCAGTTCCCCGGGAGGCTCGTAAGCTTCGAGGTCGATATCGACGACGACCTTCCCCTCAGCCAGATACTCCTGCAGACCGACCATGTCTCCCATCTCCGCAGACGTGCGGTTGATGATTGAAGTCTCGCTAGGAGCCAGCTCCCTATAGAGGTCGCGCAGCCAAAGCTTGGTCGGTGAGACGTTGGTGATGCGAAGGATTGCCATCAGTGCTCGTCCTCAGTGCTCAAGTCGACCGTCGCCATCGATCCTAGTAGTCGATCATTGCTGATCTGTACTGGAGGCAGCGTGAACGGTCAAAAGCCGAGTGTCGGGAAGCGTCTGCGGAACCAACGGGTGCCTGTGGATCGGGCGATCCTCTTCCTCGGGTAGCGTCTCAATGTCCAGCCACATCCCATTCATCAAGGCCAGCGCAAACCCCAAGTCCGTCCGCATCCACATGATCGCTCCCGTTTCGAGGTCCGCACCTTACGCTGAGTCGGGGGCGGAAGTCAGCGACGCAGAAGTGAGAATCTGCGGTGGTGCTTGGAGTCCCCAAGCGTCCCATCCCGGCTCTTGTGTTCGAGCGAACAGCTCCACTCGGGGCCTGTCACCGAGCAGCTCCAAGATCCGCCGGTGAACCTCCGGCGGCTTCGCTGAATGCTTCTCACCGGGTCTTGACGCAAGAAGCACCTGCCCCATCGCCTCCGTGAGCAGCGGCAGAGGTCGGCCCGTCTTGCAGGTGGTTCCTGCCAGCACGAACTCCGTCGTCGGCTTCACCAGCGTTGGTCGCACGCCTTGGCCGTTGATGATTTTCCCCGCCTTCGAGGTCTTCACCCAGACGAACGCCACGCCTCGGTAGTGGAAGCCCCAAGCCTCCATGACCTTGAGGGCCTCGGGGAGCTTCGGCCCGGTCGCCCAGAGGAAGAGGACTGCGTTCTTGGCGCAGAATGACCGGACGGGGAGGGCGCAGATGTCCTCCGTCGGCATCAGCGTGTAGTGCTTGCCCGCCGCCTGTGGCTTGTTGGGGTCACCGAAGTAGGCCCACGGGCAATCAGCCAGAACAATCTCATAGTCCCGGCGGGGAAGCTGCAAAGGAAAACTGGTCATCGCTTCAGGCTCTTCGCCACCAGCCGCTTGAAGTCCTTGGATGCCAGCCCACCGGGTTTCCTCTCAACCTTGATCTCCTCGGTCAGGTCGAACGCCTTCCTGAGCGCCTCGCTGTCTGGGAGCGGGACAACCTCAGCGGTCTCAGGCACTGCTGGCTCGTCGATGCCCCTCAGAGGCTCAGGCGGCTCATAGGGAGGCGTGTCCTCGGCTGTGTCAGTGAGGCGTGCAGAAGCGATGGCGAAGTATTTGTCGCCCATCTCGATGCCCACGTAGCGAACACGTTCGTGCAGCGCGGCGACGCCGGTCGATCCCGACCCGTTGAAGCAGTCGAGGACGATGCCGCCCTTCGGGGTGACCAATCGTACAAGCCAACGCATGACGCTGGTCGGCTTTACCGTCGGGTGCCGCTCGTAGCTGAAAGACACGCCGCACACGTCGCACAGACCGTCTGTCGCGACCTTGTTGCTGATGTTCCGAAACTTTTCCCACGCAGCGGTATCGGCAGCCTTTTTCGCGCCTCCGGCCACGCCCGGGAACTTCGCCGCAGGCTGCGTAAATCTGGCCTGCTCCGAGTTCAAGGTCGGATCGTAAGAAACCATCTGGTTGGCCTCGACCAGAGGCATAACTTTCGCGACCGCGCACCCGCACTCGACGTAGACGTAGCGGTCGTCTTTGCTCGCCTTCCCGTTGTAGTAGAACTGCGGGAAGAACTTGGCGCTGCCGACGACTTGGTGGTCCAGCTCCGTCGTCGCACACTCGGGATGGCACTCGCCCCCCTCAATGCAGGCAGGGTGGTGTGTGATGAGGACATTCATTGGCCACTTGCGGGCCCCGGTCTCTGGATCCGGCGGGAGTCTGTTCGCGCCGATGTTGAGTCCGCCGGTCCCGTGGACGAGGACGTTCTTGACGATCGTGTCCTCCGCGAGCGGCTTGCGCGCCACCAGCACCGGCTCGAAGCCGGGCTTCAGGCTAGTGCTCCAGCCGTCCCAATACTTCGCCGCGTCTGTCGTCGGTGCCGTGATGTTTTGTTCTGACATATCGTCCGCACCAGAACGGATGTGGAAGCCTCCTTGCTTCGCCATGCGATGCTCGATGACGGTCCGCTCTGCACCAAGATGCGCGTCGATTCCCTTGCTCAAGTCGAGCGCCTTCGGTTTCCCGGTCCCGTAGAGCCAAGCCATGATGGTGTCGCGCATCTCGAAGCCTGCGAAGCGGACCGAGAAGCCCATCAGGTCCATCGTGCGTGAGCCTGTGAACGCGAGGAGGTGGGCCCCGGGCTTCATCACCCGGTAGACCTCCTTCCAGATTTCAGGGCCGGGGACGAAGGAGTCCCACGAATTTCCGCTCCACACCGTCTTTCCATCGAAGCGTGTGAGCAGCAGATGGTGTTCTGTCAGTCCGACACAATTCACCTCTCCTTTGTACGGAACAGGCTGAACCGCTGCAGGCTGGGGGCGGTCCGTGCGACCATCTCTTTCCAACCAGCAGACGCCCCGACCTCGCTGCAGCACAGACAACACATATGACGGGCCGTTCGCCTTGAACTCACGCGTCGTTTCGCCATCCCACCAAAAGTGGGAACGCGGAGGTTTCTCCGAAAAGCAGCACGACCTCCCCGTCAAGAAGCATAGGTGTTGGAAGTCATCCCGTAGCTTTTTGCTGGAGGTGAAGAATACCTCTTGGCCCTTCCCTTGAACGGTGCCGTCTGTTTCGATGAGACCTCGATACAGAGCCTCCAACAAGACCGAGTGCGTCTGCAGCAGGTCGTTTGGAACGAGCTTATCGGCAGCCTTACCGATGGGTTTCAACCACTTCAACAGCCCTTCGTGGTAACTGTGGAAGTGAGTCCGGCCTTGGGCGTCGGGGCGCTCGGTAAAATCGATGCCGAGTCCACCAAACGCGGCTCGTAGCGCATGAACCTTCCGGTCCTTGGTCACGGATACGCCGAAGAAGTCTTTCCGCGACTTCTCGTTGTTGGTCCTGTTTACTGTGTAGCCATCCCCCAGCCACAGCCCTAAAAAATGCATAAAAGAGTCTGCTGGAAAGTCGTCGTTTCCGATGCGAATCGTCGCCGGAGGAGAGTCGGAGGCCGGTGATGGTAGAGCCTGATTGTCGACTCGAAAAGACGCGGTCAGGTGGGCAGCTTCCGCGAAGTGCCAACCCTTGCTCTTCGTGTGGACCCACAGCTTGTGGTTCGGGGTGATCAGTTGCGCGGTGCTTCGACCACCAACACGAAGGAGATCGCCGTCAAAGTCGTAGGCGTAGACTCGCTCCACAGGAACAGTCAAGCGTCGACCATCAGCTTGCGTGTACACCTCCTCGCCGACTCGCAGATCGCCGACACGTCTCCATCCCGACGGTCCAAGCACCTCTGTATCTGGGTGGTAGCAGGCGCCCATGAAGCCCGCCTTGTCGTGCTTGTAGGCGTTCCCCATGAACCACTGACGGATGACCTTGCGGATGTCGACGTCGTCGGACAGTCCGTATGGAGGGTCCGTCACGCAAGCGTCAATCGAGTTGTCGGGGATCGTCTTCAGGACGTCGAGGCAGTCCCCGCGAAGGAGATTCCACCGCTGCCCTTCCAACAGAGGGGCAATCTTCTCGGACATGCGGACTCCGGCGTCTGGTTCAGTAGAGGGCGTCTGGTCGTGGTCGGGTGTGAGCGTCCTCGTAGAGGAGGGCCGTTCCTTCTAACACGAAGGTCGCCTCTGTCACATCCCCAAAGAAAACTCGAAGCCCAAGCCGCCGGATGTCTGTCGTGAACTCCCGAAGGTTGGACTTGAGGGCGAAGGGAAGGACGATGCCTGTAGGCCGGTCGCCGTGCTGCTTCTGCCATGACGCCACCATGTCAGGGAGCATCGCCCCCACGAGCGTAGTGGCTGGTGGGTTGATCGTCGGTGGTGCTGGGTCCGGGTAGGGCAGCGGGAACGGCTCCGTGAGCAGCTGAGGGCCCCGGACGAGAGGGTCAATCCCGGGATGCTTCTGGGTGGCGGGAGGCTCTACGGCCTCGACCGCAGGCGCGATCGGCTCCAGCAACCGAAAGCTCTGGTTGCCGCTGCCTCCGAGGAAGGTCTCGATCCTCACACCGAAGGTGTTGACCAGCGTTCGGACCGCGACCTGCCAGTGCATTCCAGCAGCGTCTTTCAGTTCACGCGAGGTGACAGGGACTCCCTTTGCTTCAAGGAGCACGTTGTAGACAGCGCGGAGAGTCGGATCGTCGATCGGAGTCTGCATCGGGGTTTGCTCTCAATTGATGTTGAGGTCGGACATCTTCGGCAGGAAGCCCGTCAGTCCCGGGAGGTAGATAGACGACACAGAGCGCCACGGACCGAGGCGAGGTTGAGGATTGAAGCGGTCAATCTCGATCAGTGTCACAGAAAACTGGTTCGCGGTTTCGACGTGGACCACGACCGCTTCTCGCCGCAGGTTCCTCAAAGGAGGGTGAATGCCGGATGAGAGGCGACTCTCCACTTGGAACCAGACCTCAGCGATGACGATGACGGATGACACTACCGACTGCGCGACCACCTGATCGACTGCCTGTCGGAAGACGGCTCGGGCATCCTCCTCCTCCCCATCCTCAAACGAGGAGGACGGGACCGTCAGCGTGATCAAGTCTCGGTCCGTCTCAATCAGCGCCGTTGCGTTGACGTGCTTTGACTCAAAGAAGGTCGCTTCGGCGAACCGCTGTCCGCGCGTCACTAGGTTCTGCATCCAACCTCTCATACCAGTGATTGCGCGCTGCGTCTCGACTGGCACCTAGACAACGATCTTCATGATGCGGTCGACCTGCTTGTCGTCGAGGCCGATCGTGTTCCCCTCTGAGTCTGAGGAGACAAGGATGGCGGTACCGACGACCGGGCGAGGACCATATGGGGTCGCGAAGTAGCGGTTGAAGGGAAGATTCTTCAGCAGGCCCTCCTCGTTGACCATCGCATCGATCCCACCGCCGAGGCCCAGAGCCTCGATCCAGCCACCGACTTCGGCCTGCAGGGCAGAGAGGGTGTCCTCGATCTCGACCAACTCCGGGAGAGCCCCCGGGCAAACACGGACAGCACGGATCTTCATGGTTTGCTCCTCTGAGGAGGTCGTAACAGGGTCACTGCTCTTCCTCAGCGACGAACCGGATGGCCGAGGCAACGTCCTTACAGTTCCTGTACGCGAAGGAGTCGGGGCGTCCCTCGACAGGTTCGTGGACAAGGATCTCGCCGTTGTCATAGACACTGGCGGCGCACTCCCGCCATGCATCGGAGCCCAAGCTGTAGTCCAGCACGCCTCCGCCTCCGCTGCCGTCAACGCACTCGATGTGTTCACAGCACACGGCCTCGTCGCCGCCTGAAGCGCCCCACGTCGTCACCTCGGGCACGGCCAGAGGCGTATAGACGGGGATCAGTTGCGCAAGGCACGGGTAGTCGCCCCAGCACTCGCGGACGTGGTGAATCCGGTCGGTCCACGTGACATTGGTTGTTCGGCAGTAGTACCCGTCGGGCTTGCTCATGGAGCATCAGTAACAGGACTTCTGCTCTTGAAAAAAAACAAAAAAACACCCCTCGCACAGCGGGGGGAGCTGTATGAGGGGCGCCGCCCAATGCCGGAACAGGGGGGGGGAGAGAGAACCGGCATCGCGCATATGGACTGTAACACCGCTTCGGCGCGTTTCAATCAGGGCGCCGTGGACACTGAGAACCGCACCACGTCAAGATAGACGCTGCCCGCTTGGCCATAAGGGCCAGCCGTCGACAGGCCACACCTGTTGGTGCCGCCCCACGGGGCATAGGTGGGCAGGGCGCTGGAAACGAAGTAGCCGTCGTCAGGCAGACCACCGTTGATGCCAATGTTGACGTAGACGCCGCTGCCGGGGCTCGTTTCCTGAGACACGACGATCTGGTCGCCGGTCGTGCTCAAGGGGAACACGTCCATTCGGAACGACAGCCAAGTGGTCTGGATGTTCCCCGTGTGGGCAAGGGGCACCGACGTACCGTTGTTGAGGAACAGAACGGCGGCTTGAGGGTTCGCGTCGTAGGCAATGCCGTAGCCGTTGGCAGCAGGGCCTGAAGCGGAAGACCACTTCACGAAGAACCCGCCAGCGAAACCACCTGTGTTGTTGGCGCGGCGGATGTAGCCCTCTGCGCGGATGGCCTTTGTGATCGGGATGTCGACGAGGGCGCCACCGGAGACAGCCGCCGTCACCATCAGCGTCGCGGGGCCGTTGTCCGCGCCAAGCTGGCGGCAGAACGAACCCGCGCTCCCCGGCAGGGGGCTGGACAGCGAGCTGTTCAGGATGGCCAAGTTCGTGCCAGTGATCGTATCCCAATCAGCGTAAGCCATGTGCGCTCCAAGTGCTCAAAGAAGAAGTCGTGTTATCGGCGTGTCAGGCCGTAATTATGGTTTCTGTCCCCGGCCAGCCGCCAGATTCTTCAAACGACTCGTCGAAAGCCGCCGATGGCGTGGCGAACCCGGTGTACGTCCGCCAGTAGTCAACGTCGAACGTACCCGGCCACCCGCCAGAAAACTCAAACGACTCCGAGAAGGGCGGCACAGGATCGCGAGAAGGAGTGAAGCTGTTGATAGAGCCGGGGCGCATGGTGCTCCTGAAGTCAGTTCAAGGTGACACCGTGAACGCTTGCGTCACGGCTGCTGCTATGATCGTGTTTTTCACCTTGACGTTGTACGGAATCAGCGCGGAGTTGCTGTACGCCACTTGTCCGTATGCCAAGAATGCGTTGCCCACCGCAGGGCCGTTGATTGCGTACCCTGTCCCTGTGCCTGCTGTCGCGCCGCCTGAAGCGACGGAGAGGGAGGCGTTGTTGATGCCCAAGAGCACGCCAGCGACGGCCAAGTTCACGCCCGTTGCGTCACCGATGGGCGCCCGGATCGTGCAGTAGGCGATGGAGGCCGAGCCACCATCCATGCGAATCGTCTCGCGTGGTGTGCCGATGCTGTAGGTCGCACCGACGCTGGGATTTGGCGACCAGTTGGTTGCGCCCGAGGAGATAGTGAGCACCGTCGCTGTGTTGCTGATGATCGTGCGGCTCTGTCCCGACCCAGCCACGCCCGAGCTGATGTAGACCTTCAGGCCCGCGAAGGCGTTCACGGTCCAAGTCTTTGAAGCGTCGGTCAACGTCGTGTTGGCAATGGCTGATGCTGTGCCCGTGACCAAAGCCGGTACTTCAAAGATGACATCGGATGCTTCGACCGAGCCTCCTGCAATGCGCAGGGCGTACTGACCGCCAGCGATGTCGCATCCGTTCTTGATCCAAGTGTAACCCGCTTGGTGGTTGACCATGATCGAAGTCGTATTGGCCGAATTCGTTTGGACTGTGCAGTTGTCGAGATAGCAGCTGCTCGACGCCGAAGAGTTGCTGACAGAGACACCGTCGCCACTGATTCCTGAGTTGTAGAGGAAGCACGCCCGCAGACGGATGAGAGCAGGTGCTGTGCCGCCGAAGGTCACGCCGGGCGTGCCTGCGTAGTTGGCGTTGATGAAAAGCCCGCACAGGAAAACTTCGTTCTCGTTGATGTTCAAGCCCGTGGTGGGCGAGTACGTCACGAGTCCGATGTTGATCTGTGTGCTGACTTGACCTCCGGTGAGGCCGACGACGGACAACCGCTTCTGCGCAGGAAACGTCACGTTTCCCCAAGTTCCATTCTGGGGTGCGCCCGTCGGCGCGGGACCGACAAGGATGATGTCGCCAGCGGCAGTGGCGTCCACAGCGGCTTGCAGCGTGGCGTACTTGCCACCCTGAACAACCCAGTGAGTCTTGCCGCCGAAGGACGAGATGATGGGGTTCGGATAGGTCGAGCCAGTGAGGTCACCACCGGCAGCGCCAGACGGCGGACCACCAGTCGGTGCAGACCATGTAGAAACGCCAGCCCCGTTTGTCGTCACGACTTGGCCAGCGGTGCCGTCAACACTCGGAAGAGTGTAGGCGCCGCATATTTCTATATTCCGTGCGTTGAGTGCGATCTGCCCTCGCACGCCCGTGCCCGACACACCTGCCTGAGTCGTGATGCTGATGTCGCCGCCGTTGACATTGGCCTGCAACCCATAGGTGTCAGCCTCTACAAATATGTCACGACCCACTGAGTCCGGCACAGCCGACGTACCAGCCGATGCGACGTACAGTTCGGTACCTGATGACAGGTTCACGTAGTTGAAAGCGAACATCCACTGCTTGTCCCAGTCACCAGAGTTGGTGGCGTTGGTGGCAGCAGGAACAATCGGGTTGTTGACCGCCGTCGGGAAGACCAAGTTGCTCAAGGCCGTGTTGGCTCCGACTGCGCTCGGATTGAGGGATGTAGTCGACGCCCCATTCAGGACCGTCACGCCCACAGCGGGGATGCTGTCGACGGTGTAGTCGAGATACGACGAAGGCCCATCGAAGGTGACAGGGCCGTTCATCCAGAATGACCGCGCAAAGACGCTGATGCGCTTGTTGAAGTCGTTGACCGTTGTGGTCGCCGTGACGGTGCCCCCGCACGAACCGCCCGTCGCCACAAGGAACGTGGGGACTCCGCCAAATGGGCTTTGTGTCAAGATGATGTTGCTGAAGAGAATGTTATCATTGAAGACGCCGACGTTCACGCCTTGAATGGTGAACACCCCGAACATCTGGCAGCCCGAGAACTGCGCCTGCACGGTGGCATTGTTGTAGCCCGTCAACGTAACGGCGCTGTTGAACGACGCGTCACTGAAAACTAACTTGCCCGCAGTGCTCGTCACGGTCGTAAAGTCGAACGAGGCTGCGCCGGTCACAATCGCGTTACTGATTCCCGAACGGTTATCCGCTGCGCCCGTGAACGATGCGTCGAGGCCGAAGGACGGAGCCGTGATGCGAACGGCGTCCCGACTGATGCCGATGATGAACACGTTGGGCTTGAGATTGAGAGCCGAGGCTTCGGTGTATTCACCCGCAGCCACCGAGATCGCATATCGCTTCGTGGGCGTCGCGTCGGTGATTGCAGCCATAGCGGCGCTGACACTGGCGAACGGGTGCAGGGGCGCGCCAGTGGCGACGAGCGGATCCGCGCCATCTGAAACGAAAATCTGCTGATCGTACTCCGTCGCCAAGGATGGCGCGGAAGACCACGTGGTGCCGTCTGACGTCAGCACGTTGCCGGAGGTACCAGGAGCCACCGTTTGCACGGCAAGCGCTCCGTTACCAAGGACAACGGCATTGGCCGTCAGGATCGTCTGACCAGTACCGCCCTTTGCGACACCAACGGTGCCGAGGCTGATAGCGGGTGTAGCGCCTCCGCTCGAAGACAACGGCAACGAGGCAGTCACCGAGGTGACACCACCGCCTCCGCCTCCGCCGATTCCGACCCAGACAGTGCCGTTCCAAGCAAACTGTTGGAGGATGTCGATGACGAGGCGAGTGTCGCCAAGACGGTTGTTCAGCAGCGGAAGCGCGACCGTTGTGGGCACTGCGGGACGCCCGTTGAGGCCGAGAGGCCAGACCGGTACCAGTTCCCCTGACGACTCATAGGCTTCGAGATCGATGTCGACGACGACCTTACCGTTGGCAAGATACTCTTGCAGCCCAACCATGTCCCCCATCTCAGCAGGAGTGCGCTTGATGGTCGCGGTTTCACCCGGGGACAGTTCTGTGTAGAGGTCGCGCAGCCAGAGATTTCCCGGCGATACGTTGGTGATACGGAGAATGGACATGTGCGCCTCATTTCAAAGTTTGAGCATGTGTCAAACGTCTTCGCTGTGATCAGTTCAACCGAGAGGTGGCCAAAGGCCAGCGTCGATGTTCGCCTGCGCCGTCTCGTCAGCCCATGTCCGGGCTTCGTCCTTCGACGCCCAAAGCGCCCCGCTGTTCGGATTGTACGGTTGCCACACGACAGCTGCGCCATTGACGTAGATGCGGACGGCGAAGGGAAAGGCATCTTCCACTTGGATGACGGTCATTGTTCAACCCCAGAAAAATGAGAGCTGGTTGGTGGGTCCGGGTGGCGTGACTGTGTCGGACTGCTGGACCACAGCAACGGCTTTGACTTGCAGGATGTTTCGGCCCACAAAGTTTCCCCCCGACACTGTCGAGTACGCTACGGCAGACTCAGGTGTCAAAACAAGGGGGACCGGCGTGTTGGAGAACGCGACCGCAACGGCAACGAGTCCCCACGACACCAACGCCGCCGCCGAGGCCGACCCAACGACAGGCGTCACGGGGTCGACGCCATCGACATAAGCAGTCGCCACGACCGCCGACGTCTGCGTCAGGGCGGCGACGTAGGTGGTCACCGCCACAGTCATGTGGGCACCGCGAGGACGGACAGGAGGCCGGTGCCGAAGACGCTGATCGGAACGATCGTGTCAGCACTGGTGCTCGTCGTGACTACCGTCGATGGGCTGCCTGCGAAGTCGAAGTTCGTCGTATCCCGAGTCAACGTGACGCTGAGAGCGACGCGAGCCCCCGCCGTGTCGTAGGCGTTGACGACGATGCTCGATGCGATCGTGGCGCCCGTGTAGGTGTACGCCGACTGCGCGAAGCTGACGGTGATGTTCACCGCCGCGCCCGAGGGCTCGTAGACGTACAGGCTCTGCGACAGGTACCCCGTGGGGATGCCGGGGGCATACGAGCCGATGTCGGTCGCCCACACGCGACCCTGAGAGTCAACGCCGACGTCTTGCGTCTGGAGCGACTGATTGCTCTGGAAGGTCCAGTTTGTCGATGAGTTCCAAGCGTAGAACGTGATCTTGTCGTCGTAGACCACGGCGAGGCGCTTCTGCGTCGAGTCGATGGGCATGAACGAGCGCACGCGGCCTGCGACGCCGAGTTCCAGCTTCTGCAAGAAGGTCGCTGTCGTCTTGCTGTCAAGGCGCCAGAGATACAGGTTGATGGCCGTCGTCGGGACTGTTGACGTCGCTCCCGGCTCGTACACACCGACGCAGAGATAGTTGGTGGCGCCGTCGACGAACGTCCATGCGCGCACGTTTCGGTTCACGGACGAAGGTAATGCGACGCCAACGACTGCGCTGGTGTCGAGGTTCAACGTCTGGTAGGCGGTCATCGCCTGCGTGCCCGCGCCAGTCGTCAACAGGTCGATGTAGATGCCCGCGACGGCGTTGGCGTAGGACGTGGCGATACGCGACGTCGATGCCGTCAGGCGGATCGTCCAGTAGTTCGTGGCCAATGCGAGTGGCGAAGGCAGGGCGCTTGATGTCGTGAAGCGAACACGCGAGAAGTTTGGCACGTCGGCTGACGTCGTCACCCAGTCGTTCGCGATGTCCACGCCTGCGGGGGACGTGATCGTGTAGGCGGTGGAGGATGCTCCGATGGTCGGAGTGCTGGCGAGGTTACTCACCGAGCCGATCCACACGTTGAGCCCGGTCGTGGACAGCGACGGGTAGTAAAAATAGAAGGACGATCCCGGCGTCTCCACGATTGCGTTTGACGGGAAACAAAGGGCGTAGTTGGCGTAGCTACTCTCAATCGCTGGCGGCGTTGAGGACAAGATCCAGTTTGTGGCTAACGTCGTCAGCGCGCCTGTGTTTCTGTTGCTTATGTAGGCAGACACGGAACTGCTCGTATCGACGTTGGTGGCCATGTCGTAGGGCGTGCCTGCCACCATGACCCAGTCAGTGCCGATGTACGGCATCGTGGGGTATCGGAGGATGTTCCCGACGGCCGTCCACACACCCGCTTCGGTAAGCGTGCCCCAGATGGCTGCCGCTCCCGTCAGGCGTACCTGATACGACGACGCGTTCATCGTGATCCATCGCGAGTTTTGCAACGGCAGAAACAGGTAGCCCGGCATGGTGATGTTGGCGTTTATCGCGGCCCCCGTGCTGACAGCGCCCGCGTCTATGACGCGAAAGTTGTTGTCGAAGGAAGACAGGGTTCCCTGCACGTTGTTCCCGGAAACCCCGTAGTAGATACCCTGCGACGCCGAGTAGACGAAGCTGGTGCTCTCGATGTCTTGGCCGCACGAAATCTTCGTCGAGTCGAACTGGCCTCCTGCGCCGAAAGCAGGATAGATACCCGTGCTGGCCCGCACATAGGTTCGTGGCAGACAAAGCTGACCTACTGCCTGCAACCCGTAAGTGCCGGTAGCGCCCGCAGATGCCCAAACCGTCGGGCCTTGCGAAAACGCAATCGGCGCGAGGTTCGTCGGCGTGAACTCGACGCCCTCGATGAACAGTTTTCCGCCCACCTCGATCACGTTGTTGGCGGAGCTGGAACGGATGTCGCAAAGGTAAGGCATTACTCGTACTCCACGAAGACGACGGCGTTGCTACCGCCGTTTGCGGTGATGAGGGAGATCGTCAGATGTTCAGTGGTGAGGACTGCCACTGACGGTACAGTGACGTCGAGGGAGCGGTAGTCGCCCGTGGCAATCGAGATAGGGGACGGCAGAATGCTCACACCGTTTTTGAGCACATCGAACTCGGTAACGCCACTGGCGTGCTCCCCGAGCGATGCCCAAGCCCGAGTGACCGTCGACGGGCTTGGCGGGTACCAGCGTGCATTCGCAGCAAACGGGGCGTCCAAAGCTCCCACGAAGTTCCCTATGAGGGTCTTCGCTGCACCTGCTGCAGCCGCGCCCACGATCGTTGTGCCGACGCGCTTGAGGTACTGACCAATGGCTATGGTGCCAATCGTGAGGTCGGTGCTGTCGGTGCGCAGGGCGTGGTTGTGATTGCTACGGGCGAACGTCAGCGCGTTCCCCTCGGCATTACCTGCACCGATGCCTGTCGTCGGAGCTGCGGTGCCGAGGGCGTCCGGTCCTGTCGGTGCGTGGCGTGCGGCGTGAGCGGCGACGGTGATGCCGTTGTAGGTGCCGCCCGTGACGTTGCCGACGTTGAGCGTGCCGGTGGTGACGATGTTGCCCGAGCCGTCGATGGTGACGGTCGAATTCTTGATCACCTTGCCGGTGATGCCATCGTAGAGCGCAATCGCGCTGCTTGTTGCCGATGCAGGGCCGTTGACGTCTCCGCCACCTGCTACTGGCGCCCACGCTGTACCTGACCAGCGCAGCACGTCGTTGGTCGCAGGTGCGTTGCTCGCGACGTTGCGGTTCTGGATCTTGGTGACCGTGGCCCCAGTGATAGGTCCGGTGAGATCCCCGCCGACAGTGACAGAGGCGTTACCAATCGTTCCTGTGAGCTGCCCACCGACCGCGTTGGCGCTGACGTTGATCGAAGTAGTAGAGGCGAGCGTGAGCTGGCCCTTGGTATTGACCGTGATTACGGGGATGGCGGTGCTGCTGCCGTAGCTGCCTGAGACGACGCCCGTGGAATCCAGTTTTGCCGACGTAACCGCGCCGTCGTCGATGGCCGATGTACCAACGGCGTTGGGCGCGATGGTTGGATTCGGGTACGTCCCGGTGAGGGAGCCTCCCATTGCCGTCGCGAGACTGATAGTCGGCGTTGCTCCTCCTGAAGAGTGCAGCGGTTCCGACACCACGATGGCAGTGACGGCTTCGGTCCCAACGATGCTGTTGAGAGACCGGGCTAGAAATTTACCGTCGGCAATTGTGCCGATATCAAGCAGCTGTGTGCCTGTGACGTTGATTATCTTCTTAGCAGCAGGTTGGAATGTCATCGGTATTCCATGAAGTAAAACAAGGGTGGCCTCCCAGCAGCCACCCTTGTCTGCTTGCTCTCAGTTTTCTTAGACGACGAACCAGTTGGACCCGTCGCTGATCGCGGTCACCGAGTCGAACTGCACGAGCAGCGCATAGCTGGCGGCGCCGTCGATGGTCTGACCCGACGCGGCTGCGACGGAGCAGGCGTTCGCCGAGTCGTCGCTGCGCTTGACGAGGATCTTGCGACCCCGGTTCATCGCAGCCTGCGGCAAGGTGATCACCACAGACGAAGCGGCGGCGCTGGCAATCACGACGTCAGTGGCGAGGCTGACCGACGCGCTGGCCGACGCGATCTGCACGGGCGAGAGGCGGCTGGAGATCATGAGCGCGCTTTCCTGACGGAAAGACGAAGTCACGAAGCCAGTCGCTTCGACCACGAACGACACGGTGTTGGCCGTGGTCTGCGAGCTGCCGCAGGAGACGGTGTAGACCGACTCCGTGGGCAGCAGCGAACCGAGTTGGTTGCCCGCGACCGCCGACGTGCTCATCGGGATACGACGAGCAGACGGAACCTCGGGATGCGCGCCCGTGTCAGTGCCGAAGTAGAAGAAGTACTTCAGACCCGGCAGGAGCACGGTGGACGGGTTGGTGACCAGCACGCGACGGCTTTTCGCGAAGCCGGGGAGGGCGTCGCCAGTGCCGGTCGGCATCGTGTAGATGCTGAAGAACGGGCGCTGGGCGCTCGCCACAGTATCCATCGTCACGACCGCGTAGCCGCTCAGACCACCCAGCGTCGCCGGGGTACGGGTACCATCGAACAGGTACCAGTTGATCTTGCTGCTCGCGACGGCATTCTTGAAGTACCAGCCCGAACGACCCGAAGGATCGAGCGAACCGGGTTCGCCGTCGGCGTACACGCCGGGGGTGTTCTCCCAAACCTGCGTCGTGTCGACGAGGGTTTCGAGAGACAGAGCCCGAGCCGCGAGGGCAAGGTAGCCCGCTTCACGCGACGCTGTCTCTGAGGCAAGGCTCAACGTCAGCGCAGCGTCGCCATCGGCACGAGAGACGGCCTCGTCGTCGATACGAACGCTGAGAGCGACGTCGGCCACGAGCCGATCATTGACCTCACCGTCGATCCGGCCGCCGAGCGCGGTATCAGCAGCAGCGCGGGTACCCGCTTCGCTGGTGATCCGAATGTCGAGGGCGCTGTCCGCAGAGGTGCGAGCAGAAGCCTCTGAGGTCACGCGGGTGTCGAGGGCGCTGTCCGCAGCGATGCGGGCAGTTTCCTCGGACGCGATGCTGGCCTGCAACACGCCGTCGGCAGACGAACGAGCCGTGGCCTCATTGTCGATGGCGGTTTGCAGAGCAGCATCGGCAGACGAACGAGCCGATGCTTCACCGTCTACGCGCACGCCGAGAGCGATATCGGCAGTCGAACGAGCCAAGGCTTCGGATTCGACCGCAGTTTGCAGCGCGGAGTCACCAGCGCCACGGGCGCTGACTTCGTCGTCGATGCGAACGCCGATGGCAACATCCGCAGCCAGACGAGCAGCGGTTTCCGCAACGTCAGCGGCCAGACGAGCGGCAGTTTCAACAGCAAGATCCGCCGAGGCCGAGGAGGCCAAGGACGAGATCGCGCCGTTGATGTTCCCGTCAGCAGTCTGGAACGCAGCAACAATCTCCGTCAGCGAGTCAATCGCAGCCGGATCGAGGTTGCTCAGGACGTTGTCGATCCGAACGCCCAAGGCATTGTCAGCAGCCAGACGGGCAGCGGCTTCGCCACTGACCGCAGACGCCCGAGCGGCGGCTTCGGCTTCGACCGCAGCCTGCATGGCGACGTCGGCAGAAGCACGCGAGGCGGCTTCGGCATCGACGGCAGCTTGCAGAGCCGCATCACCAGCGACACGCGAGGCAGCTTCGCCGTCGACGCGCACGCCGAGAGCGACGTCGCCAGCGGCGCGAGCCGCGACTTCATCGGCGATGGCCGAGTTGATCGCGATGTCGGCAGCTTCACGGGCGCTGACTTCGTCGTCGATGCGACCGCCGAGAGCGACATCAGCCGCGCCACGAGCAGAGGCTTCGTCGTCGATGCGACCGCCCAGGGCAACGTCGCCCGAGGCGCGGGACGCGGACTCGGTGTCGATGCGGCTGTTGATCGAGACGTCAGCCGTCTGACGGTCGCTCACTTCGGTCGTGATCCGACCGCCGAGGGCAACGTCAGCAGCGTCGCGAGCGGCAGCTTCGGCAATGTCAGCAGCGCCGCGAGCGGCGACTTCGTCGTCGATGCGAACACCGAGGGCAGCGTCGGCACCAGCGCGTGAGGCCGCTTCGCTGGTGAGGTCGCTCTGAATCAGAGCGTCCGCAGCGGCGCGAGCGGTGGCTTCTTCGCTGATGGCGAGGCTCAGGGCGCCGTCAGCCGACGAACGGGCGTTCGACTCCGCAAGGATCTCGTTTGCCCGAGCGGTGGCTTCCGCCATGATCGCCGCGATGCGGTCGCTGATCTCTTGGTTCAGGTCGGTACGCAGGGCGTCGTCGCCTTGAGTACGGGCCAGAATCTCAGCGGTCAGGTCGACGCTGGCGGCGTTCGACAGGGCCGTGATGGCGCCCTGAAGATTGCTGTCGGCGTTCTGGAAAGCCGTCACCAACTCGGCGAGGCTGTTGAGAGCCGTGCCGTCGGTGTTGCTCAACAGGTTGTTGATCTGGCTCTGGAGGCCAGCGATGTCGCCGCTGATGATCGACGCAACGGCGTCATCAACGTACTTCTTGGTCGAGGCTTGGCTGTCGGACGTCGGGGTGACGAGCGAGAGCTTGGACTGGGTGATCACACCGTCGGACAGCTGGCTGTTGCCAATCTGCGCGGCCTTGATCACGTTCCCCATACGTTGAAGGACAAGACCTTCAGGCAGGGTGGAGATGTTGAGAACTTCGGTGGCGTTGTCGGCTGCCTTCAGCTTCGCAACGTATGGTTTGAACGTCATCTCGTACTCCTAGACTGATTGTTGAATGAAAGAGCTGACCGTTGACCAACAGGCTTTGATTTTACAGCGCGGGATTGGGCATCTGACCTACTCAGATAATGAACCAGTCCCCGCTGTCCTTCTGAACAGTGGCGCTTTCCCACTGAGTAATGAGTTTTATTGAAACTTTCGCATCAACTGTTCCCACTGAAGGCAATAAAACCACGCTGTTGGGTGATATATCGACTTTCTTTATGTTGAAAATCGATCCGATGCTGCCGTCCAAAGTGACTGTTGTTTCCCCAGCCGAGGCGTCCACAAGAATTGTAAAATCGTTTGGAAGAGTAGTCGTGTCTGCAGCGACGCTACGAATAGCGTTTGAACCCCCGCCACTGACCGCGACAGTGCTCGCCGCTGTGACCCGTCCATCGACGTCGATGGTGACGACCGGAATCTGCGTAGCGGAACCATATGGTCCTGCCACAACGCCAGTGGACTGAAGCTGTGTCGGGCCGACTGCGTTGGCAGCGATGGTCGGGTTTGGGTACGTCCCTGCAAGGGATCCTCCCGCTGGTCCGGTAGGAGAGCCACCGCCTCCACCGCCAAGTGGCAGCCAAGCCGTCCCGTCCCAGACGTACATGACGAGCGGGGAGCGGGTGACACGGGTGTCGCCAAGCTGGTTGCCGATGGTTGGAAGGTCAGACGCCTGATAGACCGTCGGACGCCAGTTCTGGCCCATCGGCCACGCCGGGACCAGCTCGTTGAGAAGCTCGCTGGGTGCCGGAATTATCTCGACGGTCAGTTTTCCAGCCGCCAACATTTGTTGAAGGCCCATCATGTTCCCCATCTCGACAGGGGAACGGGACACGGAAATTGGTCGTCCAGACCGCAGCGTCACGTAGAGATCCCTGAGCCAGAGATCCTCCGTCGATATGTTCGTGATGCGGAGCTGAGACATTGTGCAGGTGTCCTCAGTTGAAGTATCTGGGGCTTCTACTACGATCGCAACTTTGCTGTGCTACCGTTTTCGAGTCCGGTGCGGTACCGGGAAGCAAATAGGGACACCATGAGCTACAAAGCCGACTTCTCTCGCTTCGCTGGGCTGTCAACCCTTCCCGGTCTTCCTTCTCGTGAAGAAGGTGTGAAGGACGAGGCGTACCGCGAGGGTCTCGCTGCCGGTGACGCAGTTGTGAAGGCTCTGAGACTCGGTTGGGCCAAGGCACCCAAGGATAACACAAAGAAGGCGTGGGCACCTATCGTCGCCAAGTACGCAGGCGATCAGGAATTCATGAACGACTCGCAGTGGGCCAAAGGCTTTGGGTCCGCGCTCACCGGCCACTACGGCAAGGAGATGAAGCTCGAATTCATCGCGCCGCTCGTGCGAGGAGCGATGGCTGTGGCGAAGTCCCCGGCAGGCCGCGCCGCCCTCGCGTCAGCGGGAGAGTTTGCAGCGAAGGCTATCGGTCGTGCCATCAAGCAAAAGGTGGATGCAAAGCAGCTTTCCCCCGACAAGTACCACGATGAGCATGGGCAGTGCCCTGACGGGTTCCGGCGCAACAGGGCTGGAACCAAGTGTGTGCCTGTGGGAAAGACTGAGTCCTCCACCCTCAAAGCTGACGTCGAAGAGAGTGCCTTCCACCACGGCACCATCCGCCAGTGGCAAAACGGGCGCCACTTGAAGAACGGCGCGAGCTGGGAGCGCATCAAGACCGGGCGACCGCAGCAGCACGCGTCGAAGATGCCTACCGTCTTCGACGTCGTTCAGGGGAACGTCCCTCCTGACGCCCTCGGTCCTCCCATCGCGTCCATGCCATCCATCGGCGTCGTCGGTGCGTCGGTACCTGAGATGTCCGTCAGCGAGGCGACCTTGATCCTTCAGGCCCAGCTTGAAGGTGAGGAGCACTTCGACGAGGACATCATGAAGATGGTGTTCGGCGTCTTGCGGAAGGTGACCGGGCGGAAGGAGCCATTGACGATCAAGGCTGCAACACCATCAGGCGTCACCCCCATCAACGTCTACCAGCAGCTTCGGAAGTCCAAGCGCACCCGTATGGCGGAGCGTTGAACATGAAGTCCCGCACTACCCCCAGCGCCAAAGTGCTCACGTCGAGTGGTGTGATCGTCGTCGATATCCTCGATGAAAAGACGACGAAGAGAGACCAAGGCGACCAGCCTCCGTCAGACATGACAATTTCCAACCTCAAGCAGGTCATCCGCGACGCTGAGGAGATCCTTGCCAACATCGATCCCAACACGGAACTGATGGGATGGGCGGAGGACAAGATCACGCAAGCCAAGGTCGCCGTCGACAGCGTCAAGAACTACGTCCTGAACGACTTCGTCGAGGAGTCGCGCATCGACGAGAAGATTCAACCTCCCACGTCTCCGAAGGGTCGAGCGGCCTTCAGCGCGAGCCTCGGCGGATGGTCGAAGGCAGCCTCGAAGGTTGCAGGCTCCTACAAAGACAAGCTGATGCAGGCGAACCCGAGAGAGATCGAAGACCAAGCGCTCCTTGGGGCCGACCTCGCCTCAGTGTCGAAGCTCCTTGCGGTGATTGCGGACCGGGCGGAGCGCCTCAAGAAGTAGGGACGGCCTCGTCAGTTTTCCCTGTCTTCTTTGCGCGCCGCTTCTTGGGCGCGTCTTCAATTTCAGTGTCCTCGCCGGTGTTCAGGTCGTCCGGCGGCGTTCCTGCGGGGACTTTCAAGCCGTCCGTCAGGCCGAAGTGGTACAGGCGCCCCCAGAGGTGCCAACCGCTGGAGAAGCCTGCTTTCTCGGCGGCAGCCGCGTAGGAACCACCTGTGCGAAGGACTCCGAGTGCCACGTTCACTCGAAGCATTGCGTTCTCGTAGCGGTTCTTGTGCAGACACTCGCGAGAGCAGAACTGCGCTCGCAAGGTCTGGCAGATCTTCCCGCACGTGAGACACGCCGAACGGTCAGCAGCCCCGCGTCCTCGTCCTCGTGTTGGAACTCCCGCAACAGCCAACGTCTTGCGGACCCACTCGTGTGAACGATTGAGCGCCCCAGCGACCTCGCGAAGGTCTTGCCCGAGACCGTACAGCGTGACGGCCTGTTCTTGGATCGGAGTGAGCATCTCTTCCTGTAGCTGTTACAGGACTGTTGTGTAACAGTAAGAGCACGCAGTCAACTGCGGAGGCAAGCGTGAACCCATCCCCGAACCAAATCGTGCTGACGAGCAGATCCTACGGTGGAGATCTGCTTTGGGAAGCTTGGCGGATGTCCGTCGAGGGCTTCAGGTGTGTTGCTGCCGGTCTTGATGTGGCTCAAGTGTTGAAAGACGCTCGGATGGAGAAGAGATGAACGCAAGCGAGTCAGGTGCGGCCCTGCTGCGAGGACGCCGGATGCAAACGGGCAAGTGCCCAGACCACGGGATCGTCCTTGTCACGAAGGGCGACATGGTCGAAGGGGAGCAGGTCGTCGGTCGGGTCTACAGGTGCCCGAAGGACGGGTGCGAGTTCGAGGCGGTCGCTCGCAGCGGGTCTCGGCTGATGAAGCTGCTGCGCTAGGCTGCGCGGGTCTCTTCGGAAGAAGAGGGTGAGGACAACTCGGCAACACGGGCCCGATGCGCGCGCTTCATTTCAAGAGCGCGTTCAAGTTCCTGCATGGCGAGGTCAATAGCAGTCTTGACACGGCTGTCGTTGCTGGGTGCAGCAGAGACGGTGACCTTCTGACTGACTGGGCGAGCGACACTGACTTGGGAAACAGCAGTCTCAGCAGAGTCGGTGCTGAAGTTCCAGCGGGTCGCTACGTCCATGTTGCACCTCTTCAGGTCGAGTCTTCAAGAATTGCGCGACGGTTGCAACCGTCTCGACACTTCTACGCCTGTGTCAAGACCGACCCTTGCCATTGGTCAAAGCGTGACGCTCCAGTTTGTCAACGCTACCGACCAGTCGCTCCAGCAGAGAGTTTGATTCCGAACCCAACGCGGTCTGCTCCTTGACCACCGCAAGCAGCTTCTCCGCCATGCGTTCCGTGTCGGCGACCCTCTTGCTCTGGTCGTCCCCGCGTGCCTTCTCGGCAGCAGCGACAAGAGCTGCCTGAGCAACGACCTGCGTGTGCAGTTCGTTGTTGTTTCGCCACAGGAAAACGACAGCGATCATAGGGGCCACGATGAGGAGGCCCGCAATGCCGTAGGTCTTCATGATCAGAGCGAGCAGTTCCTCAGGCATCGGCGATCCTCCTGACTGAACAAGACTAGCGAACGGGATCAGGAACGCGAATCCGTTGTGTTGGAGGACGAAAGGTGTTTCTCCGACTTCATGGAATTCAGGTGCCGCTGGAGCCGCTCCGCCTTGACCGCGAAGCCGCTGACGGCGTTGCACGCATCTTCGAGGTAGAGGGTCGATATTTCGTGCAGGATCTTTGCTGTTTTTTCGTCCAATTGAACATTCTCAAAGCGAGAGTGATCAGGGAAGTCGTTGAAGACTGCCTGCAGCACGCGCAACCACTCGTGCAGGTCATCGTTCCAAGCCTCCAACGGAGGCTTCGGCTTCGCTGATGGCCTCAAGAACTTCCAGAAATTGGCGATCCACCGAAACATCATGTTCCTGAAGTAACAGGCCGAGTCTTTCTTTCAGAGGAACTTTTGCGGATGTGGCACGGCACGCACAAGGTCTGAAAAGAATCCAGCCCGCCCGATGATTCTCCGACGTCGACACCGCCGCCTTGGGAGACCGGCACCATATGGTCTGCCTCCCACAGAGCGAGGTGCCTTGACTGGTGAGCCGGAAAACCCTTCTCCATGCCGACCCGCTCCCGCTCCTCCAAGGAGAGGTCGAACAGACGCCGACGGAGGGCGAGCGTGTCGAGCTGGCAGCTTGCGCAGAAGCCTTTGTCTCGCAGGAAGACTTGGGACCGCAGGTACGCGGTGTCGCTCCGTAGTCGCCACTCGTGGACGCAATTCGGACCGCAATAGGTGCGCTGGGGCGGGAAGACTTCACCGGCACACCAGCGGCACAAGCGCCCGCCATGGGCTCCTCGTTTTGATGGTGGGGCGTCGTGCAGAAGTTCCCGATGAGAGGCGCGCGACCCGTCAGGAGATGCAGGGCCGAGGCGTGTTCGGCATTCACTTCAGACGCCGTCCAGCGGACTTTGGATCCGTAGGCCGGATGCGCGCTGGTGGCCTCAATGAGAGCGCCCGCTCCAGCTCCCGCATCAAGCCAATTCCCCACCGGGAGGACTTGCTTGTCGAGGATCCGGGCGAGCACCCAAGGCGGGGTCGGGTAGGACTCGTGGGGCGATCGGGCCCCGCCACGCTTCGTGCTGCTCATGGCGGGGTCGTAACACGCTTCTTGGAAAACTCAGCCCCGTCCCATCCGGGCGAGAATCTCATCGAGCCGAGCATCGAGGTCGCCCGGTTCGGCGCTCGCGGCAAGGGGTTTGACCAAGCGGAGCTTGGGCTGCTTCTTCTTCCCGCTGCCCACGACCTGCGTCCACGAGCCGTCCTTGTCCTTCTGCCAGACTGTGCCGTCCTTGCGGGTGGACCTGTCGCCGACTTTGGCCCCTCGGTTCTTGGCCTTGAAGGACTGCTGCTGGGCTTGCTGCTTCCAACCCTTGGGGCGGGTGCCCTTCGGAGTGTTCTTCGTGGTCTGGTCTGAGGACGTCGAGGCGTGACCCCGGTCGTACCCGCTCTGATTGGCCGCAGCCACGGAGTTCTTGAACGCGCTCCAGCGGTCCTTCGCTCCTTTGACCTTCCCTTGAGCCTTCCCGATCTGGTGGGCAACAGTTCGGACCAGCTTGCCGACCTTGCCGAAGAAGTCTTTCTCATCGAGAGAGAAGCCCTCGTCGGACTCGGACATCTCGATGAGCACGTCAGCGTACTCCTCCAGCGAGTCGACCTCTATGTCGATGTTGTGCTCGGCGAGGATGAGTTCAGCCTGCGTGAAGCTTCTGACCAGCTCGGCCTCGTCGAGGTGGAGGAGGATCGCGTCCATCTGCAAGTTCACGTCTGCGTTCATGATGCGGCCTCTGATGGATCTTCTGAACAGGAACGGATCAGCGACTCTTCCGGGCTTTGACGGCCATCTTCTGGAGCATCTTGCGGCCCTTCTCGACGTTGCCCTTGCCCATCTTCTTGGCGCCGATCCACGCCGCGAGACCCTCGGGACTGGTGGCGCCGCCCTTCTTGAGCTGGCCGACGAGCTTCTTGAATTTGCTCATCGCCTTCTCGGACAGGTCAGCTTCAGTGACCTCGTCTTGGCAGGCGCATTCTTCGATCGACTGGATCGACTCGTACATCTCGTCGGCGCACGCTTCGCAGAGCATTTCGCCGTCTTCACCCTCGATGATTTCTTCTTCCTCCAGCTCGCAGCCGCAGTTTTCGCACATGTCCATGCCTTCGAGACGGAGGCGCATGACTTCGAGGTTGTTGGCGATGTCTTTGTTCATAAAGGCTCCGGTGTTTGCGGCGTGTCCACGCGCCGTCGGCTCAAAGCGACCCTCCGACTTTACCCCGAGAGCCTTCCGCGCGTCTCGAACAAAAACCCTGTCCTTCTCCTTCTCCTCGTCAGACAAGTCCGCGTAGGGCTTCTTCTGAGCTTCGGGCGCCCACTCGCCATTGCGCTCAAGCCACTTGACGTGGACGTGTTCCGCCGCCGCTTCCATGTCGGCGCCAAACTTTTCGACGGCATCCACTGCGGCTTCTGCGCCTAGTTTGTTCTCTTTCTTCCACTTTTCAGGCAGGTCTTCGTAAGAGGTGTTGAGGATGTCCACCTGCCCGCCCGCACCATCATCCTTCATGCGCGACTTGGCTGATGGATTGTCCCGCCGAAAGTTCTGCTGCCAGTTCTGGTGAGCCTTTGATGCGACAGCATCGACTGCTTTCTTTTTGAGAGAGACCTTCGCGTTGTCGCCTGAAGCCTTACCGCCTGAAGCCCTACCGCCTTTCTGCATCCCGATCCAGTGCGCGAGAGCTTGAGGATCTCGCACCTTCGGATTCTTCGATAGCTCCTTGGCGAGCTGGGCTCGCTTGCCCTGCTTCGTAGGCTTGATCTTCTTCACCTCGTCCACAGAGATGCGCTTGTCGTTGCCACGCACGCTGCCGTCCACGCCCGCCATGCGGCGCATCTCAGCAGCGAACCAAGAACCGGGCTCCTTGGTCTCTTGCTTCAGCGCGGGAATCTGGGTGGCGACAACGACGAAGCCGCCTGCATCCATCTCGGCAGTGAATGCTTCGGGACCATACAGTCCGTCGAGGGTCTTCTGCACCGCAGCGAGGACGGGGTCAGCGTAGTCGCGAAGCCAGTCGTCGGTCGACTTCGGGGCGACTCCTGCCATGCTGCCTGCACCTGCGACGGGGAAACGAGTGCCACTGACGACGAAGTCATCGTGAGAGCGCCGACCTTCAGGGTCAAGAACGACGACCATGATGCCGTCCTCGTCTTGGCTCGTTGCCTCAACGACGCCTGCAGGAGTCTTCAGGCCTCCGAGGGCGGCGAGCATCTGGGGGAGAGAGGGTGCCCGCTCCAGCAGCTTGGGCCGAACGAATTCTCCCGAGATCTTGCTCATCCCGACCAGTTGCCCTGTCGACTTGTGACGCCACGCATAGTTCGACTTCCTGTCGTAGCCGATCCACTCGTAGTCATCTGCCTGCGCGGACGGCATCTTTTCTTTGGCGACGACGAGGAGTGACTTGAGCGCCTCCTTCGCGGAGGGCGGCGGGTCTCTTTTTGCGAGAGGCGACGCAGCCTCGCCCATCGACACCGACTGGTCGAGCCAGTCGAAGATGCGGGCCGGGTCGCCGAGCATCTCGTCGTCGAAGCCCATGCGGGGGCTGCTCTTGTAGAGCAGCTTGCCGTCCCGCCTGAACTCGCCTGTCACCGTGTAGAGACCCATCGCAGGGTTGAACTCAATGAACAGCTGAATGACCGGACCATTCTCTTCGCCAGACGCTGCCTTCTCAGGGACGAAGCGAGCAAGGAGACGAACAGTCCCCTTGATCTCGACAGGGTCCGCCAGACGCCACTCCCGGCCAAACACGTCGGACAGGTACTCCTCGTAGTCGGGCGCGTAGCGCGCCACGAGCCGTGCAGTGCCCAACTTTTCCAGCGTGTGTTGGTCGATGTACATCCAGCCCTCATCTGCAGTTCAGATGACCGAACCTAGCAGATTTTCACAGGTCGTCACGCAGAACGCGTCAATCGCCCGGCTGTTCCACGAACGGAGCAACGGTCTCGTCGCCTGCGATCCCGATGATCTCGTCCGCTGCGATCCAACCCACGAGGCTCTTGTCCTTCAGCTTGTAGGTCCAGCCGAAAGGAAGACGGAAGAACATGATGCGGTCCCCCTCCTTGAGGGCCGTCTTCGCAAGGGGCCCGATCGAGAGCACTGTGCCGGTGACGAGCACCTGCGAGCCGAGCCGCTGCCCATAAGCAGCAGCATGGTCGGGCGGGAGGTAGATGCCGCTCGCGGTCCGGTCAGGAAGCACGTCGGTACGCAGGAAAACTCGGGATCCGATGGCGACCACGCGGTGGCCGACCTCGTCCCACGTCGCTTTGATGAATTCGGCAGTCGTCTGGGTCGGGGCAGGCATCGTCTCAGTCATGTGTCTCCTCAAAGGGCCCGAGGGCCGTCCGTTTTCGTACCAGTAGCCCATCTATTGTCAGATCGGTAGGCATCTGCGCGAGCCGTCAGCGCGTCCATCGCAGCCTCGATCGTGATCAGCAGCTCCT
>Ga0247841_10003052_pt1 | contig 31744 bp, 27 predicted proteins | sample LaCruzMarch2015__2_FD_192410 | JGI IMG/M metagenome (GOLD analysis project Ga0247841, IMG submission 192410) | Freshwater microbial communities from meromictic Lake La Cruz, Castile-La Mancha, Spain - LaCruzMarch2015_18m | ecosystem: Environmental > Aquatic > Freshwater > Lake | place: Spain...
TTACAACGACAAACGATTGCATACCAGCCTTGGATTGCAATCGCCAAAAAAGTTTACCTTAAATTTTATTAAAAATTTTCCCAAATAATTTGCCAGATAACAGTATGGTATTCTCAGGGATTGACATCAGGCCTTGCCCGGTCAGCTTAAATAATAAAATAAATATGCTTCAAATTATCAAAAAACACAAAATAATTTTTATGGTTGCGCTGATATTAATAATCGGCGGCGGATATTATGGCTATAGTAAATTTAAAAGCGGCAATACCCAGGTTAGCTATGTTACTTCGGCCGTGCAAAAGGGAACGTTAATTACCTCGGTATCTTCCAGCGGCCAGATTTCCTCATCCAACCAAGTTGATATTACCTCAAAAGTTTCCGGCGATATCACGAAAATCGCGGTAGCCAGCGGCCAGGAAGTAAAAAGCGGCGAATTAATCGCTCAGATTGACGCCACTGACGCTTATAAAACGGTTAGAGACGCCCAGTCAAGTTTAAAGAGCGCTCAGCTGTCTATGGAAAAATTAAAACAGGCGGCGGACGCCAATTCGATTCTTTCGGCGCAAAACGCCATCGACAGCGCCCAAACCGCTTTAGATAAATTAAAACTTTCTCAGCCGATAGATTATCAAGACGCGCAGAATGCCTTGCAAACCGCCAACAGTAATTTAGATAAAGCTTATGGCGACACTTTTACGGCTATTTCCAACAGTTTTTTAAATTTGCCTACGATTATTACGGCCTTAAACGATATTTTATCGAGCGAACAAATTAGCGCAAGCGATAGTTCTTTGGGCAAAGGCCAGATAAATACCGCCGTTTTATTCAATACCACTTACGAGACCGACCAATCAAAAATTAAATCATATCAGATTATAGCCGAAAACGATTACGCGGCCGCGCGAAAGGCTTATGACGATAATTATAGCGATTTTAAAAGTGCCAGCGTTTATTCCAATCCGGCCACAATCGAAAGTTTACTGGCCAAAACTTTAACCACGGCCAAAGCCATAGCGCAAGCCATAAAGAGCGAAAATAATTATTTAGCGGCCTGGTCGGATGCCAGAACTTTAAGAAATTCCACTGTTTTTACCCAAGTTACGACCTATAAAACAAATCTTTCAACCTATAGCGGACAGGTTAACACCAGCTTGTCTAATCTGTTAACCTCGCAATCCGCGATCCAAAATGATAAAGACGCGGTGGTCACGGCTAACGATGATATAAAAACTTTAATCCAGAATCAACCTCTGGATTTAGCCGCGGCTGAAAATAGCCTTAAGGAAAAGAAATCTTCTTTGGCCGATTTAATCGCCGGCACCGACGAGCTTGACCTTAAAACTCAGGAACTGGCGGTAGAGCAGAAACGCAATTCGCTTTATGACGCGCAAACGGCTTTGGCCGATTATACGATTAAAGCGCCGTTTGACGGAGTTATCGCCACGGTAAATTTAAAAGTAGGCGATTCGGCCGGAAGCTCGGCCTTAGCTACGATAGTTACTAAACAGCAAATCGCGGAAATTTCTTTAAATGAAGTTGACGCGGCTAAAATTAAAGTTGGCCTGAAAGCCAGCATGACTTTTGACGCCGTGGACGGCTTGGAAATAACCGGAAAAGTCGCGGAGCTTGATACTATCGGCACGGTTAGCCAGGGAGTGGTTACTTATAATGTAAAAATTGTTTTTGACACGCAGGACGACAGGGTTAAATCGGGCATGAGCACTAATGCCGCGATTATAACCGACAGTAAAACCGATATTTTATTAATCGCCAGTTCGGCCGTAAAGACCGATAGCAACGGCGGTAGTTATGTCCAAATTCTTGATGCTAACGGACAGCCGCAGAATCAGGCGGTGCAGATCGGCATAACCGACGATACTAATACCGAGATAATCAGCGGCTTAAATGAAGGCGATAAAGTTGTTACGCAAACCGTAGGTTCTAGCTCTAAAACTACGACTACCAGCACCAAATCATCCGGCAGCGTTGGCGGTTTTATGATGAGTGGCGGCGGACCGAGATAGAAGGGCGAGGTTGATTAATAAATTAACTAAAAACATGATTGAATGTAAAAATATCAGTAAATCATATTTTTCCGGCGAAGTCGAAACCCGGGTTTTAGAGGGCATTAACTTTAAAATCAATAAAGGTGAATTTGTTTCTATTATCGGGCCATCCGGCTCGGGTAAATCCACCTTAATGCATATTTTAGGGGCGCTTGATAATCCGACCAACGGAGAATATTTTCTTGACGGCCGCGATGTCTCTTCTTTATCGGAAGATGAACTGGCAAAAACCAGACAGGAAAAAATAGGTTTTGTTTTTCAGTCTTTTAATTTACTCCAGCGCGCCACGGTCATGCGCAATGTAATTTTGCCAATGATTTACGCCGGCATACCTAAGGAGGAGCGGGAAGCCAAAGCCAAACAAGCATTACTTTTAGCCGGTTTGACCGAGTCGCATTTTTACCATTTATCCAACCAGCTGTCAGGCGGGCAGATGCAGAGAGTGGCTATTGCCCGTTCCTTGGTTAATGATCCGGCGATAATTTTAGCCGATGAGCCGACCGGTAACTTAGACTCTAAAACCGGGGATATTGTTTTGGCGACTTTCCAGGATTTACACGCCAAGGGTAAAACCATCATTTTAATCACTCATGAACAATATGTGGCCGAGCATACCGACAGAATTATACTTATTAAAGACGGTCGCATAGTCAGCGACAGAAATAATGATAAAAAAATATTAATTAATGGCGATAATCACGGAAAACGCATATGATGTTTAATGATTTATTTCAAGAAAGTTATAGCGCTTTGTCAGGTAATAAGGTTAGATCAAGCCTTACTATCTTAGGCATTGTTATCGGCATAGCTTCGGTTATCGCTATGGTTTCAATCGGACAGGGCGCGCAAAGTTCAATCGAGTCGAGCATCCAGTCCATCGGTTCCAATCTTATTATGGTTACGCCCGGAGCCCAACGCGGTTTTGGCGGCGAGGCGAGATCGGCTCAAGGCAGTTCGCAAACTTTAACCCAGGGCGATGCCGATGCTATTCAGGATGAGATTGGCTCAATAAAAGCGGTTGCTCCAAACTTGTCGAGCAGATACCAAGTTACAGCCAAAGGAACAAACACCAATACTTCGATTAATGGCGTAACCTCCGCTTACGGGCAAGTCAGAAGCGTAACGGTGGAGTTAGGTTCGTTTATAAGCGAACAACATAATTCTAATTTGTCTAAAGTTGCCGTTATCGGGCCAACCGTACGCGACGATTTATTCGGCGAAGACGCTACTGACGTAATCGGGCAAGCGATCAGGATTAATAAAATAGAATTTAAAGTAATCGGCATTACGGAAGCTAAAGGCGGCAGCGGCATGTCCAACCAAGATGATATAATTTATATTCCTTTGTCTACCATGCAGAAATATTTAGTCGGTTCAGATTATCTTTCCACTATTAATATTGAAGCCGAAGATACCGACGTTATGGCCACGGTTCAGGAGCAAGTCAGTAGCTTGCTCTTAACCAGGCATAAAATTGCTGATGCGGCGTCAGCCGATTTTAGTATTATGAATCAGTCGGATATCGTTGAAACAGCCTCGAGCGTTACCGATACTTTTACCATGTTACTCGCTTCTATCGCCGGCATCTCACTGATTGTGGGCGGTATCGGCATTATGAATATGATGCTAACGACCGTTACCGAACGCACCAGGGAAATCGGCTTGCGCAAAGCTATCGGCGCCACCAGGCAGGATATCAGCGGGCAATTTTTAACCGAGGCTGTCATGCTTACTTTATTGGGCGGTATTATCGGCATTTTATTGGGCTGGGCGGCGTCTTGGCTGATTACCAAGTTTGCCGGAACAGCCACCACGGTTTCTTGGTATTCAATTATTTTAGCTTTTGGGGTTTCCGCGGTTATCGGCTTAGTCTTCGGTTATTATCCGGCGAGGCGGGCGTCAAAGCTTAATCCGATTGAAGCGTTAAGATTCGAATAAAGATTTGTCTTTATATATTACACAAAGATTGGGCTAAATTTATAAAATTTTCTACTGTGGAACTCGCCCGAGATTACTCGGGCTCAAACAGTCCTCGCACGAAAATTATACAAATTTAGCCCAATCAATCTAATAATTTATAATATTTTTTATGCAAAATAAAATGTTAATTGGTTTTATTATCGCTGTAATTATCGTTGGCGGTGGAGCGTTTTATGGCGGCATGCTTTACGGAAAAACTAAGGGCGGAGCGCAAAATTTAGCTTTTGGCCAAGGCCAGGCCTTTAGCCCCAATGGCGCCGGCGGAACGCAGAGAAGCGCCAGCGGGCAGAATAAAAACGGCAGCCGGATGGGCGCCGGCGGCTTAGTCAATGGCGATATTATCGCCATAGACGATAAAAGCTTAACGGTTAAATCGATGGACGGCGGATCCAAAATTGTTTTTTTATCGGCCGCTACGCAGATAACAAAATCAGTCGGCGGCTCTATGGCCGACCTTGAAAATGGCAAGAATGTTATGATTACCGGCAGTACCAATTCTGACGGTAGCCTAACCGCCAAGTCGATTCAATTGCTGCCGGCCGCTCCGATAACCGCGACTTCCACGCCGAAATAATAGTTGTTAAATCGTAAAAATAAAAAACTCTCCATAAATTATGGAGAGTTTTTTATTGTGAAGTTTATTTTATAAGGCTAATTTTATGCCCGGGCCCATGGTTGAGCTGATATAAACCTTTTTAATGTAAATGCCCTTGGAAGTCGCCGGTTTGGCTTTTCTGATTGCTTCTAAAAGCGTCTCAAAATTTTGCACCAATTTTTTAGTCTCAAAAGAGACTTTGCCGATAGCTACGTGCACATTTCCGGTATCATCATTTTTGAAGCTGACTTTTCCTTTTTTTAATTCAAGAACGGCTTTGGCCGGATTAGGCGTCACGGTTTCGTTTTTAGGCGAAGGCATAAGGCCGCGAGTGCCTAAAATTTTAGCGATTGAAGCTAAATTTTTCATCATGGCCGGTTCGGCCACGGCCACGGCAAAGTCGGTTTTTTCGGTTTTTTTGATTTCGTTAATCATCTCTTCTCCGCCGACATAATCAGCGCCTGCCTGGCGGACCTCTTCTTCTTTAGCTGGAGTGACGAAAGCCGCCACCTTAATCGTTTTGCCGGTACCGTTAGGCAGGGAAACGGCCAGCCTGACTTGCTGTTCGCCTTTTTTAGTGTCGATGCCCAAACGGAAATGGATTTCCATCGAAGCGTCAAATTTTGTTTTAGATAATTTTTTCGTCAACTCAACGGCTTCCGTAATCGGGTAGCTTTTATTAGCGTCGTATTCAACGGTGATAGCCGCCTTTTTTTTATTAGTCATAATTTTCGTGGTGCGAGCGTCGGCCATGGGCCGACTCCCACAAATTAGTTTATTAATTGTCATTTCGACCCCGCAAATTGCGGGGGAGAAATCGCTTAAATGATTTTTATCTTTAAGCGTTTCCTCGCTAACGCTCGGAATGACACTATTTAATTTCCACGCCCATTTGCCTGGCGGTGCCGGCGATAATCTTCATAGCCGCTTCAACATCGTTGGCGTTAAGATCCGGCATCTTAATCTCGGCGATTTCTTTAAGCTGGGCGCGAGTGATTGAACCGACTTTTTCCGTCAAAGGCTTGCCGGAGCCTTTAGGAATTTTCGCGAATTTTTTGATTAATTCCGAAGCCGGGGGAGTTTTTAAGATAAAAGTATAAGTTCTATCTTCGAAAACAGTAATTTCAACCGGCGTAATATCGCCCATTTTATCTTTAGACCTTTCATTAAAGTCTTTGCAGAATTGCGCGATATTTAAGCCGTGCTGGCCTAAAGCCGGGCCTACCGGAGGCGCGGGGTTAGCCTGGCCGGCCGGAATCTGCAATTTAATTTTAGTTAATATTTTTTTGGCCATAGATTTATTTAGTCTTAAAGTCTAAAGTCTTAAAGTTGAAAGTCGTAAGTAGAAGCTTGCAAATAAAGCACTTTCGACTTTTGACTTTATGGACTTTGGGCTGATTTATATTTTTTTAATTTGTAAGAAATCTAATTCAACCGGAGTTTCCCGTCCGAACATACTGACCACGACTTTAATCTTGCCCTTGGCTTCATCAATATCGGCCACTTTACCCTCCAAATTTTTAAACGGTCCGTCGATAATGCGCACCGGCGAATTAACCGAAACGTCAATTTTAAATTTAGGCTCTTCAACGCCCATGCGTTTTTGCAAATCTTTTATTTCATGCTCCGAGATCGGGGTCGGGATGGTGCCGGTGCCGATAAAGCCGGTAACGTTCGGCGTATTTCTGACGACGTACCAGGAATCATCGTTAACGATCATTTCCACCAGAACATAGCCGGGAAAGATTTTTTCTTCGATAATTTTTCGTTTGCCGTTTTTAATTTTAATCTTTTTCTCGGTCGGAATTAAAATATTATAAATCTTGTCTTCCATATCCATGGATTCGATTCTTTGTTTTAAATTCTGCGAGACGTTTTCTTCGTAACCGGAATAAGTGTGTAAGACGTACCAGCGCCGGCCTTGATTTAATGTTTGTTTAGCCATATGGGCGATGCTAAAAAATTATTTGTTAATAATCAGATATTCCAGGGCTTTGGTAAAAATAAGATCCAGAAATCCCAAAAATAAAGCTACGCCTATGCTGATAAAAATTACCAGCAAAGTATAATTATAGGTTTCTTTTTTAGTCGGCCAAGTGACCTTTTTCATTTCTTCAATCGAAGCTTTTATGTAGTTGAAAATTTTTTGCATATTTTGTTTGTCATTTCGAGCAGAGGGAGAAATCCTGCCATATATAACATTTAAGGGATTTCTCCCTGATGGCCGGAATGACAATTAGAAAGTTTTTAAAAGTTTTAAAAAACAGCCCTGGCGGGCGGCGTTTATTGATATTTATATATTACACAATAGCCGAATTGTTGTCAAGCGCTTGGAAGGATTGATTGGAATGTGGTATAATAAATATAGAAATTTTCAATTTTCAATTTTAAATTTTCAAACAATTTTCAATGACTTAATTTTAGAAATTTTAAGAATTGAAAATTAAAGCATTGTTTAGAAATTAGAAATTAGAAATTGAAAATTATGTCCAATAGCTTCATCTTTTATACTCTGCAAATACTGGCCGAATTGGTTTGGGATATTTTGTATTTTCCTCTTTGGTGGTATTCGCGCGGGTTGGTAAATTTAATTATGGGCTTAATATATTTTTTAGCCAATAAGCAAAAAGCTTTGGCGCTATTCGTCTGGGTAAAAAATATTTTTCGTCCGATGTACGCCCAATACGATTGGCAGGGGATGCTGATCAGTTTTTTTATGCGGTTAGTGCAGATTATTTATAGAAGCGTAATTATGCTGTTGTGGCTTGCGGTAGCTCTCGCGATAATTATTTTTTGGCTTTTATTCCCGATATTGGTGATTTATGAAATCATTTTTCAGTTTTTATAAAAAGTGTTCACGCCTTAAGCTAAATTCGAAAAAATTTTTCGTTGCGGAACTCGCCCAAGATTACTTGGGCTCAAACAGTCCTCACTTCAAAATTTTTTAAATTTAGCTTAAGGCTAATAGTCTTTTACGAAATTTTCATGCCTCAAGAAGAAAATAAAAAATCAGAAATCCAATTTATAACCTGCCCCTCCTGCGCCGGTAGCGGTAAGGGCGGCAAAGGTTCAGTTTGCAAAAATTGCTCGGGCGCGGGCGTGATAGCGATTTACGCCGGCAGATTTTTTTATTGGAATCTGCCTTTTAGCGTTCCGGCCATAAAATTAAGGCATTTTAAAAAAAGCTTGAATTTAATTTTGAATCTGCTGGCTTATCTTATGGGGCTGGCCGGACTGATGGCTTTAGCTTATTGGGTTTATGAGGCTGGCCAAAATACGGAAGCTTTAAGCGCTTTTTCTTTTTGGCGGGTTAAAAGCCCGTTGATTTTAGCTTTTTGGGTTAGCTTGCTCGCCGATATGTTCGTGATTTACCGTTTAAGCGAAGAAGAGGCGGCTAAGCAAAAAATAATCAAGCTGAAATATGGCCAAACTGAAAAATATGATTCTCCGAACAATTGGACTGAATTTAAAAAAATAAAAAGCAATTATAAAATTGAAGTTTCCGGAGGTTTTAGCTCTTCGGCGCTTATGGTAATCGAGCAAGCTTTTAGTTTAGCCGATTACGCCAAACATGGCCGAGTCAGGCCGATCCATTTATTTTTTAATTTGCTTAAAAACAGGGGAGCGGCGGTAATTTTTTTCCGGTTGAATATTGATTCGGCCAAGCTGATCGCTAAATTAAAAAATCAATTATTGGCTTTAGAGGCCGGAGGCGAAGCAACCGAGATCACGCCGGAGATTAAAGAGATTTTATTTGAAAGTTACATCAGCGCTTTAAATTCCGGACAAAAAAAAGTGGAGCCGATTCATTTCGTCTTGCCGATTTTAGCCCGCGATAAAAATTTAAGCGAACTGCTTTATGATTTGGAAATTGACCATGATAAAATAAATAATGTCATTCAATGGTTTATTATCAGCGAGCGCTTAATGGATAATTATCGCCTCTACCGGAAAGCCTCGCGATTTAAGCCGTCTAACGCCATGGATCGAGCTTATACGGCCGTGGCCACGCCGATCTTAAATCATTTTGCCTACGATTTAACTCTGGCCGCTAAATGGGGCCGGCTGGAATTATGCGTCGGGCGCGCCCGGGAAGTTAAAGCGATTTTTCAAGCTCTGCAAAGCGGTAAAAACGGAGTGTTGCTCTCGGGTCCGTTGGGCGTAGGCAAAAACATGATTATCGGGCAAATCGCGCGCCAAATGGTAGAGGAAGATGTGCCGAAAATGTTAAAGGACAAACGGCTTTTGGAATTAGACATAACGCGCCTTTTAAGCGGAGCCTCGGCGGCTAAAGCCGAAGAAAGGCTTTTAGTCATAATCGATGAAGTGATTCGCGCCGGCAATATTATTTTATATATTAATAATATTGAAAATTTAATGGGCATTACGGCCGGAGGCGAAGCCAGCTTGGAGCTATCGGAAGTATTGGCCAGCGCCGTTAGCCGCCATAATCTTATTTGCTTAGCCAGCGCGAGCCAAGACAATTATGCTAAATATATTGAGAACAAATCTTTGGGCGAGATTATGGCTAAAGTGGAAATCGAGGAGCCGGAAGATAATTTAGCCATTCAAATGCTTGAAAGCAAAATCGGTTTTTATGAAGCCAAATTTAAAGTTTATTTTACTTATGCCAGTATCGCCAAGGCCGTTGAATTATCGGCTAAATATATCAACGACAAATATTTGCCGGCCAAGGCGGTTGATATTTTAGAAGCTATCGCGGTTAAAGTTTCTAAAAGCAAGGGCATAAACAGCCTGGTTGACGTTGAGGACGTAGCTGAAATTATCAGCCAAAAAACAAAAATTCCTTTAACAAAAATTACCGAGCAAGAAAATCAGGTTTTGCTTAATTTGGAAGAAAAAATACATAGCCGCATGATCGGGCAGGCGGAAGCCGTAACTATGGTGGCGGCGAGCTTAAGGCGGGCGCGCACGGAGTTAAGGGAGCAGAAGCGACCGATCGCCAGTTTTCTGTTTTTAGGCCCGACCGGAGTCGGAAAAACCGAACTGGCTAAAACCGTGGCCGAAGTTTATTTCGGCGATGAGGATTATATGGTGAGAATTGATATGAGCGAATATCAGCGGCCCGAATCGCTTGAAAAAATGATCGGTTCGCCGAGCGGCGTACGAGGTTATTTAACCGAAGCCGTGCGCAAAGCGCCGTTCTCTTTAATTTTACTCGACGAATTTGAAAAAGCGCATCCGGATATCTTGAATTTATTTTTGCAGGTTATGGATGACGGACGTTTAACCGACGGCGCCGGCAGAACCATTAATTTCACCAATTGCATTATTATCGCCACTTCGAATATCGGCGCGGTTTATATCCAGGACCAGATAAAAGCCGGCGCTTCGCTTGATTCGATAAAACAATCATTAATCAATGACCAGCTTAATAAATATTTAAAGCCGGAGTTAATAAACCGCTTTGACGGCGTGGTTGTCTTTAAACCGCTTGAGCTCGCCGAAGTTGAAAGTATTACTAAATTAATGTTAAATAAAGTCAGGCGGCTTTTGGAAGCTAAAGGCATTGGTTTAAAATATAGCGAAGAGGGGATAAAAAAATTAGCGACTTTGGGCTTTGATCCTAAATTCGGCGCGAGGCCGCTACGGCGCTTAATCCAGGAAAAAATTGAAAATGAAATCGCCAATAAAGTTTTAGCCGACGGCTTAAAAAGAAGGGATACGGTGGTGATTGACGCTGAAGCTAATATAAAAGTGGAAAAGGGGAGAAAGTTATAATTTTCAATTGCCAATTATCAATTACGAATTACGAATTGGGGAAAATTTATTGTCATTGCGAGCCAGCCCGGGGCTGGCGAAGCAATCTCTTATTGTCATAGTGGAAGTCCAGTCTGGTAAAATTATTTTGCCACAGTAGGCCGTTAGTGAAATTAGTGATTTTTTTCGTTGCGGAACTCGCTTCGCTCAAACAGTCCTCACTTCAAAAAATAACTAATTTCACTAACGGCTAAAATAAAAAAAGGACGGATGCTTTTCAGGTAGATCACCCAGCTGTTGGGATCTACGCAGATTTGCATGCCGTCTGAGGTTTGGCTGACCTGCTATGTAGCAGATCAGATGTGCATTGAGATAATAACGCCTTTTTGGGTTAATTGGAGAAATCGTTGATTGGGCGGGATTCTCCCTTTACTGTCTTGAATTTTCATCTTTTCTTCTATCGCCTTTTCAGCACTTATAACTGTTCTAACGCGGTCAACACCCCTGTTTCGTAAAGCGCATATGGCGTCAAAAGTTGATGAAAAATTAAGACTGCCATTTGTTCTGGGTGTTACCTTCAAAAAAGCGACATCGCACCCATCTAACTTCAAGTTAGTAGCTAAAGAAATTCCCACCTTACCCCCTCCTCTTTTTCCGACAAATTTGTAATATAGTGGACAATTCTCTGCTCAAACCCAATTTTTTGCTCACCTCCTTTTCTTATTTTTTTATTGAATTTATTATATATTAAAATACCATAAAAATCAAGTTTTTTTAGTGGGGATAACTAGGTAATGTCATTGCGAGAAGCTCCGACGCTTTAGCCGGAGCGACGCGGCAATCTCCGGTTTAGTAGCACATACGTGGATTTTACCAGAGATTCTCCGGTCCAAGCCCGGGGATAAAGGCGCTCATAGCAATAACAGGTTTAAATAATATGCTATTTTATTTGCAAATTTTCATAATTACTCTTCTGCTGTCAGCCGGGCTGACATTTTTAGTAATGAAACTGGCGGCGAAACTTGGCATTACCGACAAACCAGATGGCGACAGAAAAATTCATAGCCGCAACGTGCCGCTGCTCGGCGGCTTGGCCATCTTCGCGGCGTTTTTTATTATTTTATATTTTGTCCACGACAAGCTTCTAATCGGCAATCTTCTACCGCGGCATTGGCTGGGATTTTTCGCCGGCGGTGTTTGGCTGATGCTTGGCGGCTGGTTTGATGACAAATATAATTTAAAACCGATTCAGCAGATTGTTTGGCCGCTTTTAGCCATAGCCAGTATTATTGTCGGCGGAGTGGAAATTGAAAAAATCACCAATCCGTTCGGCGATTTTATTTATTTGGGCGCCGCTTCGTCAGCGCTGATCGCCTTATGGCTTTTAGGCATGATGTATACGACTAAGCTACTCGACGGGCTGGACGGTTTGGTCTCGGGTATGACGGCAATCGGCGCCATGGTAATTTTTTTGTTTACCGAGAGCCATAAATATTATCAGCCGGATGTCGGCTTGGCCGCCCTGGTTTTAGCCGCCGCCAGCCTTGGTTTTCTGTTTTTTAATTGGCATCCGGCTAAAATATTTTTAGGCGAAGGCGGTTCGCTATTTTTAGGTTACGCGCTCGGTGTTTTGGCCATTATTTCCGGCGGGAAGATTGCCATAGCTTTACTGGTTATGGGCCTGCCGATTCTTGACGTGGCCTGGACAATCCTAAGGCGTTTGGCCGCGGGAAAGAATCCATTTAAATTCGCCGATCGAAAACATTTGCATTTTCGCCTCGTAAACATGGGCCTTAGCGTTAAAAAATCGGTTTTATTTTTTTACGCCATCTCCATTATTTTCGGCCTAGCCGCCTTATTTTTGCAAAGCAGAGGCAAGATACTGGCTTTAGCCGCGCTTTTAGTTATTATGATATTGGTTCTTGTATTTTTCTCTTATCTTGACAGAAAGAATAAAATAGCTTAAGATAATTTTATTACGCGCCTAAATGTGGCGGCTTTTTATTTTAATAATGAATTCTGGATTCCTGCTTTCCCGCCCGAGGCGGACAAGCGCGGGAATGACGATAAATAATATTATGAAAATAGCAGTTATCAAAACCGGCGGCAAACAATATAAAGTCGCCCAAGGGCAAAATCTAAAAATTGAAAAAATTAACGCCGAAGCCGGCACAACCTTAAAATTCCAAACTTTGCTAACGGCCGAAGAAGAAAATGTCCAAATAGGCAAGCCATTATTAGGCGATATAGTTGAAGGCAAAATATTAGAACATGGCAAGAATAAAAAGGTCAGCATCGTAAAGTTTAAAAACAAAACCAGATATAAAAAGAACGTCGGCCATAGGCAGCCGTTTACCAAAGTGGAAATAACGAAAATATAAAATAAATTTTAAAACACACCTAAGCAATAAGGTGTGTTTTTATTTATATTATCCTTAATATATATAGACATCCGTGACGCTTCGCTAGGACTTACTTTTTATGACTAAAAAGTAAGCAAAAAGTCTCGGGGGTTTCCGATTGGCTATAATATTAATTAATCTTCCTGCTGTAAGCCTTGGCGCCAACTCCAACCCCCGAACCCCCGGTGATTTTTAAAGATTCAGTGAAAAGAATAAAAACTATATTTCATTCCTATACTTCAGGGCATTAGTCAGCGTGATTTCATCCGCGTATTCTAAATCCGCGCCCATAGGCAAACCTTTGGCTAAGCGGGTGATTTTTATTTTATTGGGTTTTAACAGTTTCGCGATATACATCGAGGTGGTTTCACCTTCAAGATCCGGATTAAAAGCCAAAATAATTTCTTTGGCGCCGTTTTGTTTTATATGATTTAACAGAGCCTTAAGGTTTAACTGTTCCGGTTTTATGCCCTCAATGGTATTTAATACCGCGCCTAAAATATGATAAACGCCGTTATATTGTTTAGTGGCTTCGATAGCCAGCATATCCCGCGTATCCGCCACCAAACAGATAACCAAGCGGTTTCTCTTTGAATCGGAGCAAATTTTACAAGGATTGGATTCGGCGATAGCCAGACAGGTTTGGCAGACGGTGGTTTTTTCTTTAACTTCGGCGATGGCCTGGGCGAACTCTTGCAGCCATTCCGGATGCTGGTTTAATAAATAAAAAACATAACGTTCGGCCGTTTTAGGCCCGACCGTCGGCAGTTTCGTGAAATGGTCGATTAAATTTTGGATAGACTTTGGATAACGCATTAGCAATTAAAAATTACGAATTATCAATTACCCCCCTCCGCTAAAGCTTCGGGGGACAAGCGAATTATTTATTAATTTTTAATTAAATCCCTGTATGCCTCCCATTTCCTGCACCTTCTTCGCCATGACTTTCTGGGCTCGTTTGATAGTCTCGTTAATAACGTCGGTTAAGATATTCTCCAGTTTTTCTTTTTGAGCTTCAGTATCAATGGTAAGTTTGGTAATTTCCATGTTGCCGTTCATGACGATTTTAACGCCGCCTTTTTCGTACTCAACCGATTCTTGCGCTAAAGCGTTTTGTAAAGTTTTAGCTTGATTTCTTAGATCTTTGAACTGTTTTAATTTGTTGAACATAAAGCATGCTGTCATTGCGAGGAGCGTAGCGACGAAGCAATCTAACAAACAGTAACTTTTATATAAACTCCGTGTCCGTGAGATTGCTTCGCCAGCCCCGGGCCGGCTCGCAATGACAATTATAAGTTAGTATTCCGGCAGCTCTTCTTGGCCGGTTTTTTCCATATTTTTAAAGCTGACCGTGTCTTCGTCAAAGAATAAATTAACTTTGCCGGTCGGCCCGTTTCTATGCTTGGCGATATAGACTTCGGCCAGATGCTTTTCGCTTTCAGGCAGCTCTTCGTAATTATAGCCTCGGTCGGCGGCTTTTCTGTAAATAAACATGACTACGTCGGCATCCTGCTCAATCGAGCCGGATTCTCTTAAATGGGACAGTTTCGGTATGGCCGGTCTGGACATTTCCGCGGAGCGCGATAATTGGGATAAGGCTAACACCGGTATATTCAGTTCGCGGGCGATACCTTTAAGGCCGCGGGTAATTTCCGAAACTTCCTGTACGCGATTATCGCCGTATTTGCCTCGGCCTTCCATCAATTGCAAATAATCAATGATTAACAAACCCAAGCCTTTTTCAACTTGAAGCCGGCGCGCTTTAGTTCTTATTTCCATGATATTGGAGCTGGCCGAATCGTCGATGTAAATCGGCGCTTCGGATAATCTTCCCATAGCTTCGCCGATGCGCGAGAAATCATTATCTTCCTCTTTGTCCGACAGTTTTCCCGTGCGCATGCGCCATAAGCTTACGTTAGCCTGGGCGCAAAGCATGCGGTCAACCAATTGCTCTTTGCTCATTTCCAAAGAAAAAATGCCGATAGGAACTTTGCTTAAAATGGCCGATTGCCGGGCGATATCTAAAGCCAAAGAAGTTTTTCCCACGCTCGGCCTGGCGGCCAAAATTACTAAATCCGATTTTTGCAAACCGGCGAGTAAGTTGTCAAGATCATGAAAACCGGTAGGCAAGCCACGTAATTTTCCGCTTTGTTTATGCAGTTCGTCGATCCTGTCGAAAGCTTCGGTCAATAAATTATCAATCGGCTGAAAAACATTTTTTAAATATTTTCGCGAGACGCCGAATAATTTTTGCTCGGCCTCGTCAAGTAATTTTTCAATTTCTTCATCCTCGCGGTAGCCAAGTTCGGTTATTTCCGTTGAAGCGGTTAAGAGGCGCCTTAAAGTGGCTTTGCGCTGGATGATATTCGAATAATGGACCACATGAGCCGAAGTCGCCACGGTGTTGCCCAATTCCGCTATGTAAGTCCGGCCGTTAACGGCTTCCAACTTATTTTTTTCTTCCAATTTAGAGGTTAAAGTTAAAATATCAATCGGCTCATGGCGGGAGTAAAGCTCCCGCATGGTTTCATAAATGATGCCGTGGCTGTCTTTATAAAAATCTTCCGGGCGCAAAGTATCGGCGATTTTAAAAATCGCGTCTTTATCAATCATTAAACAGCCTAAAAGAGAGGCTTCGGCCTCGATGTTTTGCGGCGGTAATTTTGAGATGGAATTTTTATTGTCGGGCATGGTTTCATGGTACTATGGCGGGACGTTTTTATCAAGGGGATTTTTTAAACATTGCATGCACCATTTTTCCACTTGATAATAAATTTCTTGCCATTTTTAAATATATATGTTATTTTATTAATAATTACTTATCCGTCGCCACGGGTATTTTAATTTTGCGCTGTTAGCTCAGTTGGTAGAGCAGCTCCCTTTTAAGGAGAAGGTCACTGGTTCGAGCCCAGTACGGCGCACATGTCACTTGGCTTAACTCAAAAGTATTTTAGCCACCCTAGCTCAGCTGGTAGAGCAACGGTTTTGTAAACCGTAGGTCGTCGGTCCGAATCCGACGGGTGGCTCATCGCATGGGCTTTATCCGGCAGAGCAATGCTTTTGTGAAGCAAAGATCGCCCCCGTTTTCTCATTTTGGAATAAGCACCGAGGAGCTTCGAATCCCTTCGCCGGCTCAGTAATTTATATCCCCCTAAGCGGGGTTTTTTAGTATGAAGATATAACGACGGGCATAGTCCCGTTTTTTTGTTTTTTTGCTGAAAATATGTTATAAACCTGTTTTCCTTGACAAAAATAGCAGAAAATGATAAGATATAAAGTTAAAATAAAATATATTCATAATTTAAGCCAATTAATCTAATTTTAGCTAAAAAATTAACAGATAGTTTAATTATTTTTTACCTTAAGTAAAAAATAATCTATTTTCTTAATATGGGCTACAAAAAATTTTTAAATTTAGTCATTAAAAGGAAACTTACGGTTTTTACCATAACCTTAATGTTTTTAATCGCAGTAATGCTCATTACTTTCTTGCAGCCTTTACGTTACAGCGCCACTAGCACTCTGCTTGTAGTGCAAAACTACGGGCCTAATACTGACGCTTATAATGTTTCCCGTTCCAATCAATTTTTAAGCAATCTTTTGGCCCAAGTGGTCTATTCGGATTCCTTTTATGACAAAGTCATGGAATCCGGCTATAACATAAATAAACGGATTTTTTCCGCCGACATTAATAAAAGAAAAAAGGAGTGGGAGAAAATGGTTTATACCAGAGCTATAGCCGATACCGGCATGATTATCGTAAAAGTTTATTATCAGGATAAAGCGACGGCTAATAAAATCAACCAAGCCATCTCTTATACTTTAATGACTAAGCATAGCCAGTACCACGGCTTAGGCGATAATGTTAAAATAAAGGTGATTAACGATTCGACCCTTTCCGATTTGCCGGTTAAGCCCAACATCGCTTTAAATTTTATTTTAGGTTTAATTATCGGTTTGGCGGCTGGCGTATATTTTATTTATTTATTTCCTAATAAGCAATTTATTTTTAAGCATGCTAAATTAGAAAAAAATCCGGTTAAGCCTTTAAATAGATTAGCCGAAGAGCCGTCGTTAGCTGAAATTTCAGTCTGGCCGGAATATAAGCCGGAGCCTGAACCGATGTTGGCTTATAATGAAGTTGAGGCCGAAGCTGAAGTTCCGGGTTTAGAGCATGACCTTGAGCCTGATATTGAAAATTCGGAAGATGAATTTGAGCCATTTTTTAGAGGCAATATTAATAATGTAATTGGAAGATAAGAATTTATTTATTTTTAACTTGTTAACGGAAAATTATTTATGGCGATAAAAAACAAGCAAAATAAAATAACGGTTTTAATTCCAGTTTTTAACGTGGAAAAAACCATCAAGCGTTGCCTTAAATCAGCCCTTTGGGCCGATGAAATTTTAGTGGTAGACGGCGCTAAAAGCGGTTTTAGCACCGACAAAACCGTGGCTATAGCTAAGACTATGGGCGCGCGGGTTATCAGGCATAAATATATTTATAGCGCCAAGCAAAAAAATTTGGCTATTCCAAGGGCTAAATATAATTGGATTTTACTTTTAGACAGCGATGAAGTTATTACCGTCGGCTTAAGAGACGAAATCATAAAATTATTAAACTCGGAAAATATAAAAGATTACGACGGTTTCGGCATCGCCCGCCGCCATTATTTTCTCGGTAAGTGGCTTAAGTGGGGCGGCCGTTATCCTTTGTATAATATCAGGCTGTTCCGTAAAACCTGCCGTTATGAAGACCGCGACGTGCACGCGCATATAATTTTACCGAAAGACAAGGTAAAAAAGCTTAAGGGCGATATTTTGCATTTCAGCGACCCGAGTTTAGCCCACTTTTTTTCAAAATTTAACCGCTATACGACTTACCAGGCTAATTATATGATGAAGTTCGCTCAGGGCGAGCATAAGATTGAGTGGCATAAATTATTTACTCATTATATTTACGCTAAATCCATCGTTAAGGACGTTTGGTATTTTTTACCATTCGCGCCGATTTTAAGATTCATTTACATGTATTTAGTACGCCTCGGTTTTTTAGACGGCCGCCACGGTTTTTTAATCGCCATGCTCTACTCGTTTCAGGATTATGTTTCTAAAACTAAATATTTAGAGATGCGCGGACGCCGGCCAGTTTTCAGATTTATGGCTCAAAAATTATTTATTAAAAAAATCGTGCCTAAAGGTTTCGGCGCGAGGATTATAGATCGGGTCTACGGGACTAATTAAAAAAAGGCTGCTTATTTCTTCGGGAATTTAAGCAGCCTTTTTTTATTGATGAATAGTTATTTACGGAATAATTTTAACGCGGTTTTTACTTTCTCAAGGATTGATTTATTAGTCGAGCAGACCGAGGCGCAAAATTTACGGCAGTTTATGGTTTGGCGGCGCCTTAACTTTGCTTCCGGGCCGTACCAGATTTTTTTAGCTGAATCGGTTTTAATATTCCCGACCGGAGGCATTGAAGTGCAGAGATGGATATCGCCGTTAGGATAAATGAAGAAATTTTTAAGGCCGACTTTACAGGGTAAAATATTTTCCGGCACGGCCTGTTTTTTAAAATAGGGGGTAAACATTTTTAAATTGCTTTCGCTATTTAAAATCGGCGCTCCCGCCCGTTTCATTTTTATAAGTTGATTAATGACAGCGGTTAATTCTTCATAATCCTTCTTCTCAATTTCCAATTTTTTAGCTTCTTCGGTCCAGGCGGCGATCGGCTGGAAGCTTATGCCGGTAAAACCGTTTTTTTCAGCCCAGCCGACCTGGCCAATAATCTGCCGAAAATTCAAAGCGTTTATAGTGACTTTCATTATTAAAGGGAAATCAATTTTAAGTTTTCGCTTAGCCTTGGTAACTTGGCTGGCGGTAGCCATTAATTTTTCATGAAGGCCTGGCCAGGCGCGGATATAATCATGTATGGCCGGGTCGATCGATTCGCAGGAAATATTAAGGTTAAACGGCTCGGTTAGCGTGAATTTTTCCGCCAAGTCTTCGGTCAAAAGCATTGAACCGTTAGTAGTGACGCCGGCTTTAATGCCGCGATTTTTCAAAAAAGACAATAAATCAAAAAAGCCAGGTTTTAAAAATGGCTCGCCGCCGCTAAAGTTTATGGAAAAATCGCCGACAAATTTTTTAAGGCTTAGCGCCGCGTTTTGCCATTGTTCAATAGTCATTTCGTCGCTATGGTCGCTAATCCGCCAGTAATGGCAGTAAAGGCATTTGGAATTGCATCGGTTAGTTATGATGCCGTAGATGACGCTTGGCCTGGTTAAGTCAAGGTTGGTTTTTAAATAAAAAAATTCGGCCAAAGAGCTTAGAAAGTGATTTTTACTTAATTTAATTAGTTTGGTGATTTTCATGTTTATTATTTAAAGAAAATAGCGCGCCTAAAATCGGCCAAAGTATAATTTGGAAAACCATTTTTTGCGATAATGATTCAAACATCGTGGCCGGCAGCGCCGCGATTAAAATCATTATGAGGCCGAAAGAGATGATTTTAAAATTTAAATTTATTTTATTGCCAAAAAAATTAATCGCGGTTGGTTTATCGGCCAAGTTTTTAAAAGTTTTAAAGGCGTAATAAATCGCGCCGAAAGTATAGAGCGCGAATAAGAATAAGCCGGTTAAGCCAAGCTCTAAAGTTTGCAAAAGGTAGTCGTTATGAGGCAAAGCTGTGCCGCCCTGCCAGGGTTTGGCGTTTTCTATAACGGTTTCGGCCGTGCCGACGCCATGACCGAAAATCGGCTTAAGCAAGATTTGCTTTATGGCTACTTGCCAAATATTTAGCCGCGCGGTCATAGAACTGAAAATCGCGGTATCAAAAATTTCTAGAATACGGTTTCTGACGCTTTCGAAAGCAACGAAGATAACCGCGGCTAAAGGCAGCGCGGCTAAGAGCGGCCAAATAATTTTTCTTTCCCGGAAAATCAGTAAAATTATAAACAAGGCGAAACAAAACCAGCTGGTCCGGGAATAAGTTAAAATAAAGAAAAACAACATGCCTCCCAGATAGAAAAAAATAAGTTTGTTATTTTTAAAGACGCGGTCAGCCTTTGCTAAATATAGCGTAATTATAAGTCCGATAACTAAAAATAAAAACAAGCCGAAAGTATTGGGGTGGTCTAAGCCGCCGGTTAAGCGCCCGAGAGGCGAACCGATTTCATAATAATAGTTGCCGGTCATGAGCTGGGCGGAGGCGGCGATTAGCGGTATAATAGAAGAAAGCGCCGCGGCCAGCAATAATTTTATAAAAGCCAGTTCACCCTTAAAATTCGTATAAGCGATTATATACATAAAAAACAGGACCAAGAGATAAATCAGTTCAATCAGGCTGGTTTTCCCATCGGTTGACCAAAATATCGAGACGGCGGTTAAGATAACAGCGGCCGAGATAATATGTTTTAAGGGTAATGTTTTTAAATTTTGCCAGTTTTCAAAAATTGCCAGTAAGCCGAATAAAATTATCAAGAGATAAATAACCGAAGCCGGGTTAAGATAAAAAGTATAATCGTTAAAAAATGGCAGGTAGCTAAAGGCATTAATTTTTAAATAATTGAAATGGGAAACCGCCGGCATGATAAAAATAATTAATAAAATTGCCTTCTGGAAATTCACGGCCGCCAGCGCTAAAATAGCGGTGATAGCCAGAACCGATAAAGGTAAAAAATAATCATTTGACCAGTCAAGATCAAGAGCCAGGAAAGGCAGAGAAATCAGAAGAGCAAATGAAAGTATTATATAGATAATTTTAGAGAGTTTCATGGCAAGTATTAGTTATTGTCAAGATAATTCTAATTTTAGCTTAATTTATTAGATTTAGCAATAAAATGAAATTAAACAGCCAAAAAAAATTATTCATCGTCTGGGGGAAAGAAATGCAATTAAGCAATAACCTTGGCCAAGCCTTAGGCGCCGAAGTCAAACAAATTTATTATCAAAAAATTTGTGGTGTTAAATTGCCGGCCATTTTAAGATATTTAGCGCAGGGCGCGGTTACTTTGTATATTTTATTTAAAAATAGGCCGGGAGCCGTAATAGCGCAGAATCCGCCGGTATTTGCCTCTCTAACGGTTTTACTGTATTGTAAATTATCCGGCGCTAAATTCGCCATTGATTCCCATACCGCGGCCTTTTTAGACGCCAAATGGATGGAATATTACGGCTTTTTTAAATACGCGGCCAAGCGAGCGGCTTTAAATAGTTGCCATAATTATAAAAATTTGGAAATATTAAAAAGCTGGGGCGTGAAATCGGCAATGGTTATGCAGTTTAGTAATCCGGTTTATAATTTAGAAAAATTAAATTTGCCGCTCAATGATAAAAAAATTGAGCAAGCGCTTAAGGCTAGTAATTTGCCGATAATGATGGTTAATCGTTTTGCTCCGGACGACGACTGGAAAACCGTTGTTAAAACCGCCGAGCTTATGCCGGAAGCCGTTTTTTTTATTACCGGCAATCCGGCCGATGCTAAAAGCGGTTTAGACGATTTGCCGGCTAATGTTATTTTAACCGGCTATTTAAGCCATAATGAATTTTTAAAATTAATGCGGCGTTCAAATGTTATTTTAGCCTTTACTTTAAGGCCGGATACAGTACTTTGGTCAATCAGGGAAATTATGGCTTTAACTAAACCTTTTGTTACGACCGACAGCGAAGTTTTAAGGCATTATTTCGCCGAGGTCGCTTTATTTACTAAATCAGACGCTAAAGAACTTAAGGAAAAGATTTCCGAAGCGATAAAAAATGAAACCGAAATAAAAAATAAAATTAAAATATTTTTAGAAAAAGATAAAATAAGATGGAACGATGAAATAGAAAAATTTAAAAATTATTTGCTATGAAAAAAATTAAGTTAAAATTTCTAATATTTATTTTTCTGGCTAGCAGTTTTTTTATTAGCCGGCCGGCCTTAGCCGCGCCTAGCGATGTTTTAACCGTGGCCGGGAATAAATTTATGCTTAACGGCGCGCCGATTATACTCTCCGGCGTGGCTATGGGCGACCCGCATGACCGGATAGTCAATTATCAGCGTTCCAGCCAGGCTGATTATTTTGCTATTAAAAATGATTGGCAGGCTAACGTTGTTAGGTTGTCCGTGCATCCGGGCGTATTTTTAAAAGATTGGGTTAGGGGCAAGAAAATATTGGAAGATGAAGCCGCGGTTGCTCGCGCTAACGGCCTAATCGTTATTATCGATTGGCATGTCATCGGCCGGCCCGACGGCTGGTATAAAGAGGCCAACCCGGCGGATAAAAAGCAATATTATTCTTATAACAGCGATTTTAATTTAGCCAGGCAATTTTGGCAATACACATCGGAAAAATTTAAAGATGACCGCGGTATTATTTTTGAACTTTGGAACGAACCGGTTAACCAGGACAGCAGTTTAAGCTGGCCGGATATAAAACCGTATTTATCTGAATTGGTTGAATTAATCAGGCAAACCAACAGCCAAAACGTAATTTTAGCCCCCGGCGTTTATTGGAGTTATGATTTAAGAGGTATTAAGGCCGATCCGTTAAGCGGCGATAATATCGCTTACAGCTGGCACGTTTATAATAATGGCAGCAGCCTTAACCGCGAGGACGCTTTAGACGGGCTTAACCAGATTTATCCGGTGTTTATAACCGAGTGGGGCAGTAATAATGAAAAAGATTTCGGTTATAGCGAAAAATCCGGGCAAAACGTTTACGGCTATTTAGAGTCGGTTAAAAATCTAATTGTTAAAAAAGAACTTTCTTACACGGCTTGGTGCTGGCATTCTAGCTGGAAGCCGACCATGTTTGAATCGGGCTGGCTGTCGCTTAATAGTTACGGTAGTTTGGTTAAAGACTTTTTAAATTATCCGGGAAAAGTTAAGGAGCGCCTTTTAATTGATGAGCAAAAGAGAAAAGCTCTGGCCGACGCGGCCGCTAAACCGGCAGAAAAGAAGACCGAACCCGCTACTATCAGCCTATCCGGTGAATTTAAATTGCGGCTGAAAGATTATCTTAATTATGGCGCTGACGCCAATTCGTCAAAATTTAATAAAAAAGAAAGGCAGGCGATTTTAGCAAATTTTGTTGCGGCGTTCGGCCATGAACCAGCCAACGAAAATGAATGGCAGGATTTAATTAGGATTAATAACGGTTATTGGCCTTCAAAAGTAAGCCAAACGGCCGAAGCCAAGGCCGCGGAAAATTTCAAAAAAATATTTAAGCGCGCGCCTGATTTAAGCGTTAGCGGCGATAAGCACGCGATAAAAATTTTGGCTTACGGTATCCGCCAGCGTGATGGTTCAAGGAGCATAGGCAAAGAAAGGGCGGCGATTAACCGCTTTAAAAAAATATTTAAGCGCGCGCCAAAAAGCGAAGAAGATTGGAATTTTATGAGAGCGATTGCTTATGGCGGAGTAAAAAATTAATTTAATCTTTAACATAAAACTTATGATTATTCTCCAAGAGTATCTTTTCACTTTCGGCTGGTCTCTCGTCGGCGCCATCTCCATGGCTTTGGCGTTTTTAGTTATGATGAAAGTGTTTAACAAGGCCACGCCGTTTAACGAATGGGAGGAAATTAAAAACGGCAATATGGCGATAGCCATAACCGTCGCGGCTGTGATTATTAGCGCCGCTTTAGTGATTTCCAGCGCTATCAGTTAAATTCAGCCGAATCGCAAAGTATGAAAAAAGTCAGTTTAATAATTATCGGCGCGGTTTTAGTTGCAGCCGGTTTAATGTATGCCAGACCAGCCCTCAGGGCCGGCTGGCTTGATTTTTTTTATACTAGCAAGGACGAGCTAACCGTCAGCGGCAATAAAATATTGCTTAATAAAGAAGCCGTTTTATTAGCCGGCGTCGCCGTCGGCGATCCGCATTCGCGCGTTGGCTACGACCGGAGCACGATTAAGGACTATGAAACCATTAAAAAGGATTGGCGGGCCAATACTGTCCGCTTATCCGTCCACCCGGGAGTTTTTAAACGCGACCGGGATGGCATAAAAAAAATAATGGAAGACGAAGTTAAGGCCGCCCGCGACCAGGGGCTTTACGTCATAATTGACTGGCACGTAATCGGCATGCCTAACGGCTGGTTTAAGCCCTGCCCTTACGGCGAAGACCATTATTACAGCTATGACAGTAATTTTAACACCGCCAAAGAATTTTGGGAGATGATAGCGGTTAAATATCGCGGCGATCGGGGCGTATTGTTTGAGTTATGGAATGAGCCGGCCGATCCGGAAACCAATGAATGGAAAAATCTTAAGCCCTATATGGAACGGCTTTACGATATTATCAGGAGCCAGGGCGCGGATAATATCATAATCGTTCCCGGCGTTTGGTGGGCCTATGATTTAAGAGGCATAAAGGACAGCCCCGTAAAAGGCGATAATATCGCTTACAGCTGGCATAATTACGAAGCTAATAGCCGCTATTTATCATGGACAAAGGTGTTTAATGATTTAAACAAAGTTTATCCTATAATTCTTACCGAATGGGGTTACGAAACCGACCCGACGAGCAATTATTATGTTAAGAGTGATTATCCCGGTAAAATTAAGCAGTTTATAATAGATAAGGGTTTGCATTTTACCGCCTGGTGCTGGCATGACTCCTGGCAGCCGCGCCTGTTAAACAGCGGCTGGGAAAGTTTAACAGATTATGGAAAATTCGTTAAGAATTTTTTAACCGAACTGGATATTAAAAGGCAATCCGGCGGAAATAATAATCAAACAAAAATCAGCGACCAGGTTAATGATTTCATAAAAAACGGCGTTGACGCCAATTCCGTTAAACTTGGCGAAGGGGAGCGCGCGGCCGTGGTTTACTCTTTTAAAAAGGCTTTTGGCCGTTTCCCGGAAAGCCAGGCGGACCTGGCCGATATTTATAAAATCGCCGGCGGCCGCGCGCCGGCGCAGAAAAATTTAGAAATTGAAACCTGGGCGATGACTGAATTTAATAAAATTTATCTGCGTCCGGCTAAATTATCCGACAGCCATGATTATATGGCGGTCATGGTTATGGCTTACGGCTTAAGGCAAAGAGCGGTTAATCGTAATTTATATAGCGAAGCCCAAGGCATAAAAATTTTTAAAGCCATTTATAAAAAATTACCTAAGACTACTGAAGAGTGGAATATCGTGCAAGCCATAACTTATTCCGGAGCGAAAAGATAGGGCAAGTATTGTCATTGCGGCCTCCGAGCCGCAATCCAGGAGAGCAAGCGGCAGGAATATAAAATTAAATCCAACCTATTTATCTATTACTCATCTTAACATTTATTTATTCCCGTATATTAACTATTGCATCCGTGACGCTCCGCTAGGGTATTTCCGCTCCGCTCGGGGCCGCTTTTTTAGAAAAAGCGGCGCAAAAATCGCGAGTTCGAGAAAATTTAGGGAATTTTTAGGCTACGCTCGGGATAATTTTTATTCGCTACGCTCAAGAAAAATTATCTAACCTCGCTTCCGCCTAAAAATTCCACTAAATTTTCTAGGCTCGCCTTATAAATACAATTAAATATTATGCATAACCCCCTTTAATAAAGGGGGTTTTAAGTAAAAAAATACCGGGGGCAGAATTGCTATTGGTTAGCAATCTGCTCCCGGGTTATTGGTTCCCCCCCCTATATTGTTGCAGGGCCGCTAGGGATAGCGGCCGGCGGAGGCGGATTTCTTCTTAAATCTGCCACGTCTTTATTCGTCGAGTTGATCCTGCCGCTCAAAACGATGAGCGCGATGATCGTGCCGATCACCAGCAGAAGGACAAGGCCAATCAGCACCCAGACCCAACCGTTCGTTGTCTGGGAGGACTTTGCTGATGCCAAGTCGGCCTTGGTGGCGTAGTCCTTGTCCTTGATTTTTAATGCGAACCAGTCGTCGAGCAGTTTTTGCGTCTCTGCTGACAATAGGTCACCCTTCTCGCCCTTGCCGTTAAGGGTTTTGTCTAACGCCTCCACTTTTACCTGGAGGTTGGCAAGGTCTTCCTTAGACGCGCAGGCGACGGGTTTTGCAGCTGACGCCTTTGGTTTGTCCGCCGCCTTGGGTGCCGCGGTGACCTTGGCCTTCTCCTGTTGCGCCAGTTTGGCGCGGATGGCGTTGAGCTGCGTCTGCGTGTCAGGCTCCTGACTCGCGGTCGGTGAAGCAGGAGCAGCCGCCGGTTTTTCAACCTTGGCTACCTGTTCCTTGGTTTTCGGCAGAGGTGTCGCCGTGGACGACGATACCGTGGCAGCAGGAGCCGGTGGGGTAGTGGATGTAGTGGTTTGTTTATTGGAGCCATTATAATCCACTAATCCTGTCCATCCAGCCGGCTTACAGACGAATCCATACGCTCCCCATTTCTTGGGGTAATTGTTCAGCTGGATTTGCGGCCTGATTGTTTTCAGGCTTTCGATCATACCTTGCGTGATGCCATCCGCACTGGCGCCGTTGGCCCTGAAAATTTGCGGACGCAGGTACTTCTCGCTACCGGTTTGGTTGGCCACTACTTGCCAGCAAATTACATTCGCCGGCCAATCTTTGATCGTCCTCGATTCAATGAGGGTGGGATAGCCCTCGATTTCCCCGATCGGAGCATACTCCTGCGCATACCCGATACTTCCGATGCCGACGATCATCGTCAGCATTACCATTGCCGCGACAAACCATACTGTCTTTTTCATAACTCCTCCTCATTTCGTGTTATCTATGTTGTCGTTTATCTTTTTACCCCGGCTTTCTAAGCCCGGGATAATTCCCTATATGTCACCCCAGCCAGATTAGCCGGAGGAATTTCCTTAATGTAAAAGAGCAAAGATTAACATAAAACTTTAGCATGATCAAGTATTTTTGTCAATATTATATTTTATTTAATATTAGCCAATGCAAATTAAAGCTATTTTTAAAAAGAGGTTATTTTGTTTGACATGGCTATTTCTATGTGGTAATTTTATTAGCTAATAAGTTTGGGGAGGGCATGATCATTACAATAAAAAATTTGAGAGGAGATTAAATTATTATGAAAAGAGAGAGCCTTTTAGCAGTAGTGATAGCAATGATAATTGCTATGGCACCCGGTATGCTGAACGCGCAATTTATAATTCCGGCAGACATGAAACTAATCGGGTTAATCAATTTCAGCAACCATCAGCCAGGCCCTTACACGCTTGAGATGATGGCCGGCGACTGGAATCCGCGGCAAAAAAACGGAGACGGGATTATAGATTTCAAGGGGATAATTCACGGCCGAGCCATAGTGGCGGAGAATCCGGTTTTCGCGAGCGGCAGAGCCTTAAGGTATTTTTTCCCGAAAGAAAAAATTGGTACCTTGGAAACCGGGGCGCAGATTTTCGGTTATGTCGGGGAGCAGGAAGAGATTTATTTCGGCCTGTCTCTTTATTTGCCGCCTGATTTTGAATGCGGTAAAGAAACAAAAATTCCTCCGGGAATCTACGGCGGCTGGGCATGGGCAGCGGGCGGTCAAATTCCCGACGGCGTAAACGTCGGCCCGTCTATCAGGGCGGTGATACAGTATTGCCAGGCCAAGTCGTATATTTACCATCTGGGCCAGAATGGTAATAATGGCGATGGCGGCTTTTATCGGAACAGGGCGTATGGGGATAAATTTGCCTGGAAACATCCTGACGGCCGGCCGGTTATTATGGCTAAGGGCGTAAAACATGATGTTATGTTTCACGTAAAAATGAATACGCCGGGCAGAAAGGACGGCATTCATCGAGTCTGGTATGATGGTGCTTTGGTTCTGTCTCTGGAAAATTTAGAATTCCGTAAAGAGCTAAACCTGCGGCTAAACACCGTTGGCGTCGAGGCTTTACATGGCGGGAACGATAAAAGTTACGCCACCGAAAAAGACAATACCATCGATATCGGTGATTGCGGAGTCTGGGTCAGGAAGTAGTCTCCTTCAATTTTTAAAGCAGGCGTTATGTTCTTATTGCATAGCGCCTTTTTCTTAATTATTATATAAAAAATCCCCGCTCTTGACATTTTTTTAATAAACTGTTAGTATAGTAAATTATTTAAATATTTATATGACTAATATGACTAAGTCAAAAAAACTAATGTTTACTGGGTTATTAAGCTTAATTTTCGCCTCGGCTTTTGTTTTTGCGGCTGAAAACGCTTTAGCCGCGACCGGTAAAGAGTATCGGTCAGGCCAGGTAATTACCATTAATAACAAAAATTATTTAATCGCTTCCAATAAGGAATTCGCGGAAATTTTAGAAATCACGGCGGATAATAAATTAACGCAGGTGAGCGAAGTCCATGGCATATCTAAAATTGAAGATTTATATGCCGGCCAGGCGATGGATAAATATTATTTAATCGTCGCTACCGGACAATATTTATACCGTTACGATATTAGCAATCCGAAAGCGCCAAAAATTGAATTTAGACGCGATTTATATGTTTTTAAGCGCGGCCAGTTTAAAATCGGTTCAATTAATATTATAGCCGGCAATAAAGATTATTTATTCGGCGCCGGTTCCAACGGCGTTAGAAGTTTTTTAAAAGATAATTTATTTTTTAATAAAATTTACACTTTTGACAAGAGCTACGGTTTAGCGGCTGATGATAAAAATTTATACGTTATTACGGAAACCAAAGGTCTGATTTTTGACATTGTTTCCGGCAATAAATTAGCTGAAGTCAACCTTGAAAATAAAGATAAGATGGTACGCTCGCCTTATTTTGATAATTCCGGCAACGCTTACTTTCCTTCCGACAGAGGTTTAGTAAAAATTAACGCGCTTAACCAAGAAGTAAAGTCATATATAAACCCGGTACCAAAAACTGAGAATTACAGTTATGGCGTGACGGTATCTTTAAGCGGCAATGTCTATTACGTTAACGGCCACGGCATAACCAGTCTGGATAAAAATTTTAAGAAAGTTTTTTTCTTTAATACTTCAAGGGTTAGTTTCGGCGCTGAATCATGGGCCGTCGGGCTGACCGCCGCTAAAATCGGCAATACGGAGATTGTCGTGGATTTTAATAAATCTTCAATTTTATTGTTAGATAAAAATCTTAAAGTTTTATCTCAATATAAATACAAAAAATTATACGCCGACGATATCACTCAAAACTTAAAAATTACAGCTTCGACTAATTGGGGGAGTTATGGGCAAAATATTAATTTAAAACTTTACGGTTTTTGGCCAAATGAAACCGTGGCTGTTACTTTCGGCAAAAATATTTATTCCATAAAAGTTGATAACCAGGGTTATGCTTCAACTGATATAGCTGTACCTTATCAAGCCAGTAAAATTAGCAATATCCAGGCGGTCGGCGATGACTCAAAGTTGAGTTATCAAACCAGTTTTGTGGTTTTATAAATTTAGGATAAGAAATAAGAAAAGAAAAAACCAATAAGGAGGTTTAGTCATGAGAAAGAAAATGGTTACGGCTTTAGCGGTTATGTTCGTGGTTTTGTTCGTTGTCGGGTGCCCGATCGCGCTTACCATAAGTTCGGTAAGCCCGGCAAACGGAGCTGTTAACGTGGCGTTGAACAGCATTATTCAGGCAACGTTCAACGACGTGTTGGACCCGTTTACGGTAGTTGCCGCTAATTTTATCGTGACGCAGGACGGCAACCACGTAGCCATTAACCCTCCGTTGATGGCCGGGCCGGTAGTGACAATCATTCCGGCGGAAAATTTACTGCCCGGCAGATTGTATGAAGTGAGGGTTACTACTGGCATCAAGGGCATAAATGGAAATGTAATGGCGGCGCCGTTCATTTGGTCATTCACGACCGCCAGTATCGTTGACACAACGCCGCCGTCAGTGGTGAGTGTATCACCGGCAAACGGTACAACGGCGGCGGTCAATTCAACCGTGTCAGTTACCTTCAGCGAGGCGGTTGACCAGGCGTCGGTTGTAATAAGCCTTTTAAACACTGGAACCGGAGCATGGGTTTCAGGCATTACAACCGTTAACGGCATGGTTGCCAACTTTCAGCCGTCGGCTAATTTAGCGTTTAACAGCCATTTCCAGGCGACTGTTCAGAGTGCCAGGGATTTGGCCGGCAACGTGATGGCCGCTCCCTATGTCTGGGAGTTTGGGACATTTAGCACGTTGACTTTCCCTTTGGCGAGTCTGGTATTCATACCGAGTAAATCGCCGACCATCGCAACTTTTAACCCGGTTACCGGCGAGGCAAATGTCTTGAAAGAAGGTAATCATTACTCCGTCAGTTTGAGCGGAGCTCCGGTAGACGTGATAGAAGGTGAAAGCTACACTGTCAGGTCCACCTGCGACTTTGAGCAGGCGGAGAAGCCGATCCAGGTGGAGTTGAAGAAAAGAGTCAACCCCACCGGCGCTTACGCTTCAAAGGAAGCGTATTGCGTTAATGGCGTTATTGAAGTTGTCTTAACGCCAAAACAGACTGACTACGACGCGCGGGTCAGTTACAACATCGGAAAAACGGCGCGGAAAATTAAAATAGGACCAATAGAGGTCCTAAAGTAAATAACAATGATAACAGCCCTTTCCGGTTAAACGGAAAGGGCATTTTTTAATTAGATACCTTATTTTATTTAATGTTAGCTAAAAAATATTAAACATAAAAAGGTTGACAAAAATATGTATATATGATATAAAGTAATGTTAAATATAATCCATAGCTTTTTTTAATATTTATAATTTAATTAAAAAATTATGAGAAAAGTTAATAAAATTAAATGTAAATCAATGAAAATAATTAAATTAGTTATTATTATTTTTATTTTTGCCACAAGCGGGGTAGTAATATTACCTTCAGCAACCTCGGCCTCGAATATACCGATTCCGTTTATAGCTCAAATTACCGGTGTGCCAGCGCTGACTAATGATGCTACGCCAGATTATAAATTTTATACGACTAAGGCCGGGACTATTACTTATGGCGGAAGTTGCAGCTCGGCGACTACCGTGGTTGCGGTTGCCGGCTATGTAACCGTTACTTTTAAAACTTTATCCCAAGGAATATACAGTAATTGTACGATTATGTTAACTGATGCTGCTAAAAATAAATCAAATATTCTAAAAGTTAACACTTTTAAAATTGATACCGTTCCTGAAACCACCATTCTCACCATGCCGGCCAAACAAGCCACCAGCACTACCGCCATTTTCACATTTAAAGCTAGCGAGGCTTCTACGTTCCAATGTAAATTAGACGCCGGCACCTACGCTGTTTGTACTTCGCCCAAGACATATACCGCTCTAACCGAAGGACAACATACTTTCTACGTTAAAGCTAAAGACGCCAGCGGCAACATTGATGCCACTCCGGCTGTTTACGCCTGGGCAATCACCGTTGTTCCTGAAACCACCATTCTCACCATGCCGGCCAAACAAGCCACCAGCACTACCGCCATTTTCACATTTAAAGCTAGCGAGGCTTCTACGTTCCAATGTAAATTAGACGCCGGCACCTACGCTGTTTGTACTTCGCCCAAGACATATACCGCTCTAACCGAAGGACAACATACTTTCTACGTTAAAGCTAAAGACGCCAGCGGCAACATTGATGCCACTCCGGCTGTTTACGCCTGGGCAATCACCGTTGTTCCTGAAACCACCATTCTCACCATGCCGGCCAAACAAGCCACCAGCACTACCGCCATTTTCACATTCAAGGCTAGCGAGGCTTCTACATTCCAATGTAAATTAGACGCCGGCACCTACGCTGTTTGTGCTTCACCCAAGACATATACCGCTCTAACCGAAGGACAACATACTTTCTACGTTAAAGCTAAAGACGCCAGCGGCAACACTGATGCCACTCCGGCTGTTTACGCCTGGGCAATCACCGTCGTTCCTGAAACCACCATTCTCACCATGCCGGCCAAACAAGCCACCAGCACTACCGCCATTTTCACATTCAAGGCTAGCGAGGCTTCTACATTCCAATGTAAATTAGACGCCGGCACCTACGCTGTTTGTGCTTCACCCAAGACATATACCGCTCTAACCGAAGGACAACATACTTTCTACGTTAAAGCTA
>Ga0247841_10003053_pt1 | contig 31738 bp, 23 predicted proteins | sample LaCruzMarch2015__2_FD_192410 | JGI IMG/M metagenome (GOLD analysis project Ga0247841, IMG submission 192410) | Freshwater microbial communities from meromictic Lake La Cruz, Castile-La Mancha, Spain - LaCruzMarch2015_18m | ecosystem: Environmental > Aquatic > Freshwater > Lake | place: Spain...
GGTCTGAATCCGCCGGTTAGTTTATCCAGGTCAGGATATCCACTGGAAACACCATAAACCGGAACACGGGTCGAAGCAACCTGCTCAACCATGTTCAGAACGTCCGGCACGATTTCACTGATGCGGATAAAACCCTGGTCTTTGGGCATTTCCGCAATGGCAAAGATTGCCTGCTCAGCATCGTCAACAATCGCCTGCACAGGTTTATCCGCCTGATAGCAGGATTCAATGATGCCGTTGGAAGCGATGATTAACTGCCGAAGTAAAGCCTGTTCGATAACGATGCTCAGATGGTAATCAAAATTAGCGCTGGAAACAACGACATTCGCTATTTCATTGATATAGGGAATGCCTCCCACTTTTTCCAGCAGATTGGCACGCTCGAGCCTGTTTATCACTGTAATGGCGTCGATTTCAGAGTTCTCGTTTAGGAGTTCCTGCATCAAACGGAAGATAATTTTATTGGGTGTACGGTATAGATACTCTTCTTTTAGCTTGCTAACGCCTTTATTGGCAGCATCTTTGTCAATCAACATGGCGGAAAGAACTGCTGCTTCCGCATTGATATTGGAGGGCAGGGAACGTTCCGAAATGTGAGTTAATTCTGCCGGACTATCCTTACGCTTAGGCATGATAATACCTTACTTGCTATTTTGGGGATATTTGTTTTGAAGAGCTGTTATAACGGTTGGAGGCAAAAAATCCTGCAAATTTCCGCCTAATTCTGCCAGTTGTTTCATCATAGTGGAAGACAAATACATGTAGCGCAAACTGGGAACGAGAAAGATTGTCTCAATATCCGGCGCTATCTTTTTATTGGTCAGTGCCAGAGAAAGCTCATACTCAAAATCCGAGACAGCCCGCATTCCCCTGATCATAATCCTGCAATCGAGAGACTTGGCAAAGTCCACTACCAATCCGGAAAAAGGTTGAACTGTTACACCCGGGATATGTGAAACCGATGCGCGACAAAGCTCTATTCTCTCGCTTATCGAAAACAGAGTATGCTTGCCCGTGTAATCCGCTACTCCCAAAATAACCTCATCAAACAAAGCAGCAGCTTTTTCAGCAATATTGACGTGTCCCATGGTTATCGGGTCAAAAGTGCCGGGATAAATAGCTCTGTGCTTCATGAACGGGCATCCCGAATCAGCTTTTCAATCTGCTCAATTTCTTTGGGAACATTCTGTGAAAGATTCCTGTAACCGGTTTCAGTAATCAGGATATCATCTTCAATCCGAATACCGAGATTTTCTTCGGGAATATAGATACCGGGTTCGACTGTTATAACGCTGCCAACTTCCAAAATCGAATCTCGTGCACCAAGGTCATGAGTGTCCAAGCCGATGTGGTGTCCAATACTGTGCATATAGTAACGTCTGAAGTCTTTGGGGTCTTCGATCAGACCTAACCGGATTAAAGCTTGCTGCATCAGCTCATTGGTCTTTTCATTCAGTTCGGTCATACCAACTCCGGGTTTCATCATGCGGATAATTTCTTGCTGGATGGCAAGAACTTCGGCATAAACATCTCTTTGACGCGGAGAAAACTTACCTGAGATAGGAAAACAGCGGGTCAAGTCAGCGCTGTAGTTCAGATATGAAGCTCCCACATCCATGAGTACAACTTCGTTCTCTTGGATTCGGCAATTGTTCTGTTTATAGTGCAGAGTTGCTGCATTTATTCCTGAGGCAATGATGGGCGCGAAACCCCATCTCTGAACCCCGTTTTTCTGAAGCTCGTAATAGAGAATTGCTTCCAGTTCATATTCCAGCATACCGGCTTTTGCTTGTTGCATCACGTTTATGATGCCCTGACCGGTTAAATCTATGGCTTTCTGAAGCTGCTCAACTTCCCAGTCGCTTTTAACTGCACGGAGAGGTCTGATCAGATTATTGATATTCTCTAAGACAATATTGGGATAGATTTTACGCATCGGCTCCAGCATGAAAAGAGCATGCGGAAGCGGGCGGTTGAGCATGGGTGTGCCGATATTTGACCACATTTTGCTGATGATGGGACAGTGCGTACTGAGCACTGGATAGAAATCTTCCAGATAGGCAATCATTTCAATGCCGGAAATCTGTCTGGCTTCTTCAACCGTCAGCTTTTTACCATCCCAGACTTCTCTTTCCGGAATGCCCCTTTGGATAAATAAGCACTCAGAGACCTTATGCGGAGTTTTTAAAACACAAAGCACCGCTTCGGGAATGTTTAGTCCGGTAAAATAAAGGAAGTTGTTGTCCTGTGAAAACTTCTCGATTCCTTCTGATTCGAGCTTAGCAAAAACTAATGTTAACTGATTTGCTTCCATCGCATGGGCTAAAGCTTCGCGTCTGGGTTTTGTAATCTCAGCATTCATAATCTTACTCCCTGTAAATAGTCATTCCTGTTAAGGCAGGAATCCGGTTCAGACCTTGCCGGGAAGGCATCCTTTCTAAGCTAATTGGCTGCCAGTTTCTTTTTATCGGCTTCTTTGAAAGTAAATATCGGTTCCTTGAGATTTAGAACGACTTCGGATGAGATTGTGCAGGTGCTGATTTCCGGTCTGTCCGGCAAATCAAACATAATCTTGAGCATTATCTTTTCCATAATCGCCCTTAGTCCGCGTGCACCGGTCTTTTGTTTGATGGCAATGTTGGCAATTTCTTTCAAAGCGTCTTCTTTGATATTGAGTTTGACGCCATCCATGTCGAAGTACTTTTTATATTGTTTCACTATTGCATTCTTGGGTTTGGTCAAAATATCCAGCAGAGCTTCCTCGCTGAGTTCGTGCAGAGTGCAGATAATCGGAAGTCTGCCAATCAGTTCCGGAATAAGACCATACCTGAGCAAGTCTGACGAATTGGTGAAATCAAATATGCTGACATCCGACAGCTTTTCGCTCAGTTTTACATCAAATCCGATTGCCTTACGCGCCATTCTGTCCTGAATAATCTTTTCCAGACCAAAAAAAGCCCCGCCCGCAATGAACATGATATTAGTCGTGTCCATTTCAATAAATTCCTGCTGAGGGTGTTTGCGTCCGCCTTTGGGCGGCACATTGACTTTGGTGCCTTCCAGAATTTTCAGCAAAGCCTGCTGCACGCCTTCACCCGAAACGTCTCTGGTGATGGAAGGTGTTTCAGATTTGCGCGAAACCTTGTCCAGTTCGTCAATATAAACTATGCCTCTTTCAGCTTTGGCAATATCATAGTCTGCATTCTGCAACAAGCGGACAAGGATATTTTCCACGTCTTCGCCGACGTAGCCTGCTTCCGTGAGAGTAGTGGCATCTGAGATGGCAAAAGGCACTTTGAGAAAACGTGCCAGCGTCTGGGCAATAAGTGTTTTGCCGGAACCGGTCGGTCCTATCATCATGATATTACTCTTTTCCAGCTCAACATCGTCGTCTTTCTTTTGCATAAAGATGCGTTTGTAATGGTTATAGACAGCCACAGAGATAACTTGCTTGGCATTATCCTGACCAATGACGTATTGGTCAAGGTAGCCCTTAATCTGGCTGGGGGTGGCAAGCTCAAACTCTGCTTCTGCTTCAAGCGGTTTATCCTGGTCAACAATAGTGTGACACATCGTAACGCATTCATCGCAGATGTTTCCGGCAATACCTCTGATCAGGGTTTTCACTTCTGCTTCAGGTCTGCCACAAAATGAACAGCTTAGTGTTTTATATTTTTCCATCCAAACCTCTCTCTTTAGCGGCGATGAGTCAGAACTTCGTCTATGACACCGTATTCTTTGGCTTCCAGAGCACTCATAAAGAAATTGCGGTCACTGTCTTCTCTCAGACGTTCCAGACTTTGCCCGGTATGTACGCTAAGAATGTCATTCAGTTTATCTCTCAGGTAGAGGATTTCTTTTGCCTGAATTTCGATATCGGCAGCCTGACCCTGTGCGCCACCCATGGGCTGATGTATCATCATTCTGCTGTAGGGCAATGCAATGCGTTTGCCTTTGGTGCCGGCAGCCAGAAGCACGGCTCCCATGCTGGCAGCCTGACCGATACAAATTGTGCTGATATTGGGTTTGATATATTGCATCGTGTCATAGATAGCAAGCCCGGAAGAGATTATCCCGCCCGGACTGTTGATATACATATATATGTCCTTGTCCTGGTCTTCGCCTTCCAGATGGATTAATTGCGCCACGATTGTATTTGACATATTGTCATCAATGGGACCGCCCAAAAAGATTATCCTGTCTTTGAGCAGGCGAGAATAGATATCATAAGCTCTTTCGCTACGCCCGACTTGTTCTATAACTATGGGTATATAATTCATAATTTCCTCCGGTTTTTATTCCGCTGGGTCAGCTAATTCTTCTGTGTAAGGAGTGGATTCGGTATTATCCGTGACGATGGGTTCTTCTTCTGCAATAAAATACTCGCAGGTTTCAGAGATTTTATTCAGGATGCTGTAGTTTGTGACGGTTTCCTTAAAGCTCTCATCCTCAATAGTTTCCTTGTGTTTCTGGATCCATTCTTCCACGCTTTGGTCATTGAGTTTGGCTTCGTGTTCCATATAAACCGCAATATCCTCTTCAGTAGCTTCCATGGCATATTCCAGGCGTAAGGCTTTCATCAGATACATATTGATAAAGTCCTGAGTAATCTTGTAACGTATCTGAAATTCATAATATTTACGCCATTGTGCGTCATTGATGTTATATTCGTCCAGTTCTTTCTCTGCCAGATACTTAATTGTCTTTTCCGGCAGGTCAAAGCGATTATCCACATAAAGCTTGGTGATCAGGGCGTTTATCTTGATATTGTGGTTTTTCAGAAGGTTTTTCTCATGAAGCTCTGCTTCGATTTTAAGATGCATATCTTCCACGGAATCAAATTCCAAATCTTTGGCAAATTCATCATCAATCACCGGCAGTTGAGTTCTGCGAATGGCATTAACCATAAAGCTTGCATCCACATCCCCATCATGATGGCTGTGGGCAGCATCCTTAAATATGTGATGGATATAGGCATGGGGAGTTTTTACTTCAAAGCTGTCACCAATTTTTTTACCAAGGGCAGCTTCATAAATTATGGTTTCGTGCTGGGCATTTATGTGTGTCACATAGTTTTGAGTGAATTCTGTGCCGTCCAAAATGCACTTAACTTCAAACTCCGCCTCGTCATTTTCGCCAATTCCGTCTTCCACGTCAATCATAACCGAGTTTTCTTTACGCAGCTCTTCGATGTATTTTTCGACTTCAGCTTTAAGCTCAAGCGGGCGGTATGGCACACTCAGACCTTCCACCTGCTTCAAAGTGACATCCGGTTCGGTTTCAACTTCAATTTTTATCATCATATCCTGCCCCGGTTCCCATTTTACGTCCTGAATTTCAGGATACAGCAGGAAATGGATATCATGTTCTTTGGTGGCTTCCGCAAAAGCCTCATCAATGAAATCTTTCTCAAAGTAGTCTCTGATTTTTGCGCCATAGGTTCTTTCGACCATACTCATAGGGGCTTTGCCTTTGCGAAAACCGGGAATTTCCACTTCTTTGGAAGATTTATTCAGATAACTGCGATAGGCATTACTTACTCGTTCAGCCTCGACTGTCAGGATGATTTCCTTTTTAGCATTGGTTATAGGTTTAAACTCAACTTGCACAATGTTCTCCTCATTCTATCTATGGGATTTATTTTTAATTTTGGTGCGAAAGAGGGGACTTGAACCCCTACAGGTTTGCACCTACTGGATCCTAAGTCCAGCGCGTCTGCCAATTCCGCCACTCTCGCATACTATGCCATGTTTTGGAAAGGGCTTGCCTTGTCAAGACTTGAATTTACAGCCTTTTTGCTTGACAAAGCTGCCCCTTATTTCTGATTAGGGAAAACAATAAGGAGTTTATTATGAAGAAAACAATGCTATTGATATTGCTCTCGATTTTTGCTTTGGCACTATTTGCTCAGGCAGCCAAAGATGAAGCTCTGCAAAGTCTGGAAAATGCCAAGAACCTGATTGAGCAGAAAAACTATGTTAAAGCGCAGGACGAGATAAATTTCGCCCTTTCCAAACTGAGTGAACTACTGGCGGAAGACCTGTTAAAATTCATCCCTGATGCACCCACAGGCTGGAAACAGGATGATAAAAGCTCTGCCGGCTTGGGTCAGGCTGGAGCTTTTATGGGCAGTGCCAATGCCATCACTGCAAAAGGTGAATATAGCAAAGGTGACGATAATTCCGTAACTCTAACAATATCTGTCGGTGGTATGCTTGGAAAAACTGCCGGATTTATGGGACTGGGGGCATTGATGGGTGGTAGTACCAGTGGAAATCAGAACTCCAAATCCATTCGTATTGCAGGATATACCGGAACTAATGAATACAACATTGAAGATAAAGACGGAAATCTCTCTCTTCAGGTTGGGGAAAAAGTTAGTGTAAGTATCCAGGGTAACAATCTGGAAAATGCAGAAGTCCTGAAGGCTTTTGCCAATAAAATTGACCTCGCCAAATTGGAAAAGGCTTTCTAAACCAGATATAAACTATCACATATAGCCGGACATCTTTATGTCCGGCTTTTTTTTACCAAAAAGGCATTAAAGCACAAAGAGATGAATTTCTTTGGGGATTTTGAACTCCGGGACGATTAGATTACTTTGTGTCTTTGTGCCTTTGTGGTTAATCTTTTTCATTTATTTTCATCCTTTCTTAAGAATTCATTTGACACAAATCATAACATCAGAAATGTTATAGTTGAGAGGTGATTATGCTGATAACGATAGGTTTACTTGTGCTTGGTTTCGCAATTTTGCTCGTGGGAGCCGATTGGCTCGTTAAGGGAGCAAGCTCTCTGGCAAAAAGATTTAATGTGCCGGAAATAGTTATTGGTCTGACCGTTGTGGCGTTCGGAACATCCACACCGGAATTGTGCGTAAATATTATCTCCAACCTGAAAGGGGCAACTGATATCTGCTTTGGTGACCCTGTCGGGAGTAATATTTTTAACATTCTTTTTATTTTGGGAATTACGGCTCTGATTTGCCCACTGGCTGTTAAGAAGAATACAGTCTGGATAGAAACTCCCTTTGCTCTGCTGGCTGCCTTTTTTGTGTTCCTTTTGGCAAACGATGCCTGGTTCAAACCGGGCTCTGCTAACGGGCTGTCCAGATTGGACAGCAGTATTTTGTTATTACTTTTCTGCGTATTTTTATATTATATTTGGCGTCTCACCAAAAAGGGAGATGTCGAAGTCAGTGATGTCAAGATTTACTCTGTCCTTTTAACAATCGGGGCTATTGTTGCAGGATTGGCAGGATTGATTGTAGGTGGCAAAATTGTTGTGACACAGGCAGTAGCAATTGCTAATATGTTTGGCATCGACAAAAAAATCATCGGCTTAACGATTGTGGCAGCCGGCACTTCCTTACCGGAACTGGCTACCTCGGTTACTGCGGCTCTCAAAAAACACCCTGATATTGCGATAGGAAATATTGTCGGTTCCAACATATTTAATATCCTTTTTATCCTTGGTACTTCGTCGATGATAAGACCTTTACCCTATAGACCTGCTTTCAATTTAGATTTCTATGTGATGTTTATAGCTACGGTTTTATTGTTTATCGTTATGTTTACTATCAAAAAACACCGCGTGGACAGATTGGAAGGTGCAATCTTTTTACTATGTTATGTAGGCTATATTGCTTCTATGATGAGATAGAGAGAGAGATTATAACCACTTAAAAAAATCTCAGCTTTGGGTTTATTGTCAGAATGAAGGATTTTCGTCCTGAAGATGGGAATTGCGCGCGTTTGGATTTTCCAATTCTTTAGCTGCATCTTTTGAACTGAGAACATAATCTGTTATTTATCTATTATTCCTTTTAGACAGCCGGGGGCGGTTATCCTACGATTGTAGGTTGGCTGCCCTCAGTCGACTAAAGAGTATCGAGAATGCACATGAAACCCGCCGGCAATTTACACGAAGCAGCGTTTGGACAACCGGGGGCGGTTATCCTACGGGTGTAGGTTATGCGCCCCCGCTTGACTAAAGAGCATTGAAAATACAGATAGAATACACATAAAACAAACATAAACAATACATAAACCTACGTTTGGACTATAAAGAAACACCGTAAACTCCTATTGAAATGGACTGTGCCAATTAGGGATAAGGATTTATGTGGTGGAGAGATAGATAAGATATACTTTAGACTGTGTCACAGTCAAATTTGGATTGTTTTGGCATCATTTAGGACACGAAAACTGCAAACTTGAACTGGTTATGGACTGGTTTTGAATATTGCAGTTATTCAATGAGTTAAGTGCAAATCTGACAACTCGCAATTGAAGCATGACTGAGGCGTTTTGTCAAATATTCAAAGTCCAACCTCAGTCGATGTTAAGACCTGAAAAGTCTTAATCATCTTCAGAACTTTCTAATCAACCATAACCACAAGTACCACTGGAACATCTTAAAATGCTGTGCAGCAACTTGAATTTACGAGTCCCAGCATACGTCAATTGGTTCTTACAAGACGTACATAATTTAATACTCTTTCTTCTCCTACACCGCTTCCTAATATCTTAGCATCAAAACGCACTGCACCAGCACCATGAAGATCTTCACCATTTCCATCTTCCGCTCTTCCAAAAGCCACATACCATGCAGAAGGATAAGAACCATTTGCTATTGAAATTGCCGATGTACTTGTCCAATAATAGGGATAGTCTGCTTTCCCGCCATCGTTTGTAATACCGGTACAACTGAATATGGGATTGATTGCCGGGCCTACATTGGCTGAGCTTGTTGCACCAGGAGAACGGGTATAATCCACCAGACTTTGCAGTTCCTTGGAATTTGGTAATCGCCAATCGTTGTGTCCAAGATAAATTGCGTTATTCTGAGTTTGAGCATAAGCCAGTGCGTCTTCCCAATCAATGCCAGAGCCATTGTCGGTCTTTTGCCACATTAAACCGGTAGCCAGATCAGAAATGGTTCCGTCACCATTGTTTTGGAATAGATTTACACCATAGGAAAGATTGCCTCTCACACACCTCACTAAGTGCTTGGGACCGACACTAATGCTATAAGCTTTTATATGTCCAGTACCAAAATTCACACCAAAGGCAAGTTCTGCGCCGGGTTCTGCGCCAGGCGCTCCGCTTATGTTCCCCATCACTCCGGAATATTTATCGCTGCTCCAGAAAATGGCATGACTGAGTTCATTCTCACTGCTGTAATTGATAGTAAAGTAGTTTGTATCAATATAGGGCCAGCCAATTGAAGCATTCCATAAAGAATATAATTCCTTTATGGTCGGAACGCGCCAGTCGTTGTAGCCACCGTACTCTTGACTGTTTAGATTGTCAACGACAGACTGAGTGTTTGCCCAATAGTAAGTACCACTGTTATAGCTTTGCTGCCAGGTTAATCCGGTTACTTGGTCTTTTACGGTCAACCCGTCGCTGCTTTTTGTGTAATTAGGAATTGTATGATTAAACTGCGCATCTTGTCCAAAAAATGCGTCGCCCACAACAGGACTGATAACGTTGCCTACACTGTCCCAACAAGCAGATTGACTTGTACTCACTACCGGAAAGCAACCTGCGTAAGCCGGCTCTCGCGGAATAATCTGCATTTCCACATTAGTACTTACAGGCTTGTTACATCCGCCTATTATTAAAAGAATTCCAGCAACAACTAATAATGCCGCATAACGAAGGTATAAATGAAACCTTTCCATGTTTTAAACTCCTTTTATCTAAATGTTATGAGTATCGTCACCACAATACTTTGTAATTCCTTGGCATTAGGCAGACGCCAGTCAGAATGTCCAGCCAGAACAAGGGTTTCTGCGTTAGTCAGCGAATTTTGCCAATCACGGACAACTCCATCATCCGCCTGTTGCCACATCAGCCCCGTAGCGTTATCTGTAATGGTGCCATTCCCATTGTCTGTATAAGAGGGTTCATTGCCCTGGTAGGTGGCATCCTGCCCAAAAAAAGCAGCGCCTTCCGCTGGTGCGGTTATGATGGCATTATTGCTATAAAATGCGTGAACCCCAGTGTCAACTATCGGATAGGTGAAAGCTGAAAGAGAAACACATAATGTTGACCCCAGCAAGACATTGACTATGCGTTTTGTCATTGTCGTTTCCTTTTTCTTACAGTTATTCTTGATTGAGGTTTGTAAAGCCTGATAATCACTAAATATCTAAATCATAAATCGGCAGGTGCTTTACATCCATATTCATCACTACTCTCGTATTGCAGGTCATGTAATCTGTGTAAGTCATCAGATTGACATGGCTACAAAAAGTAATACAATCTTCTGAGTAAATCCCTGCATTCTATTTCTGTAATTATTTTAACCTCAACTGTATGTAGTTCAATTAATTAGTTAAACACAGTATTGAAGTCTATGCCAATTTCTTGTTCTATTGGCAAACATGAGAGTAATAATATAACAATCAAATCTGCAGGTTTCGTGACCGTTTTTGCAGTTTTAGTTGTCTCTTTATATGGACCCATTCACATCTTAAATCAACCTTAAATTCATTAGTACTTCATCAGTATATCATCTGTATATTTTCTGTATATCATCTGTATTCTAATATACAGATATTCTATAAAAAATATACTAATAATCCACTGTTATTTTACTTATCCATAAGGGATTCAATTAATAAATCACTGAAGGTTTTTGGCGGGTAGGTTATTTAGTATGTTAGTGGAAGGTTAGCAGAAAAGATGGAATATCTGGCTTTCAGACGGGGATTAGTCAGCCGGCAGGATAACTTTGCGGATGTCTTTGAGCTGTGAAATCACCAGACCTATAATGACTAATAATATGCCAATCACAGCTCTGAGGGTGGGTTTGTCGCCCAAAAAGAGAAAAGCTGTCAATGCCGTCAAAACAGGGATGAGATTGGTGGTCAGGTTGGAGCGGATGACGCCTAATTCTCTGATTACACCTGTATATAACAGAAATGCGCCGACCGAACCGAACACTGACAAGGCAGCGATAGTCAGCAGTCCTATTCCGGAATGCTGCATGGTGATGAAACCCCTTACATCAAAAATTAGGAACAGCGGTAGAAAATAGAGCATGCCCCAGAAGTTTTGCCACATAACAATAGTCAGAGTCTGATATTTCAAGGTCAATTTCCGGACTGTGATACCGTAAAACATCCCGCCCAAAACGGCAAAAAACAGCAGCAAAACACCTTTGAGCGTAGCCCATAATTCGGTTGACCCAAAAGCCAGCACAGAAACTCCGGCAAACGAAATAATCAAACCTATGAACAGCAAAGCCGAGACTTTTTCTTTCAAAAATAACCAGGCTCCCACAAAAGAGACAATCGGAATGGTGGAAATTATCAACGACCCCAGTGTCGGTGAGACAAACTGCATGCCGTTAGCTTCGCCCAGAAAATAGCAAAACGGTTCAAAAAAAGCCACTGCCATAAACCGGAGCATGTCTTCTTTAGCGGGTTTTTCCTGATGTCGCATGATGATGACAGCCGGGAATAACAAAGCGTTTGCCAATAGCAGCCTGAGAAAAACGATTTCGATGGGGTGGTAATATTTGAGGGCAACCTTGATCCAGACAAAAGTAAATGACCAGAAAAGCATCGCCAGAAAAGCTTTGGCATAGGCTAAATTGGTCTTCCCTATCATCGGCTTGCAGGATTATTCTTTGGTAAACTGATAAACCTGATAGCAGCCGACGTCATCAATCCAGACGGTGTTATTCGTATCTTTCGGGATAAAGATGGCTATGCGGGCAAAGGTGACTGAGTTTTTGAGAAATCCGGCACTAATAGTGGCTTTTTTCCATTCGGATTTGGCTTTGATGCTTTTGCTGAATACGTCTTTTCTGCTGCCTGCGGCATCATAAGCCCAGAATTGGACACGTGCTGCTTTTTGCATGGGTTTGGCAGATTTTAGCGAGCATTTGATGAAATATCCGCCTGTGAAATTGATTTTGAAAGAGTCTGAAACAAATAACAAATCACGGCTGTTATTGGTAAATCTGACCGAGTTTTTCCCGGCGACAAACTCAGTCGAGTCCAGCGCAACCGGCTCTACCGATTCATTGGAATTGCTGACCAACAGCCAGTCGGCAGGATGATTGGAATCGCGTTTATCGGGATTTTCGAAACCGGGATTACCTACCAGATTGGGTCTGTTCAGGCTATCGGACTCCAAAAAAAGCAATGAAGAACCCATGAAGCAACTTCCCAGTAACAGACAAAATCCAGCCAGAACAATAATCAACCGCTTCATTTTATAAAACCCCGCTCATTCAAGTACTTCAAAATAATCCCGATGGCGATTCCATTCACTAATAAATTTGAACCGCCGTAACTGATAAAGGGCAAAGGAATTCCGGTAGTGGGCACCAATCCGATGTTCATCCCGATATTTATAAAGGTCTGAAACATCAGATACCCGAAAATTCCTGCCACCGCAATCTTGCGCTCTCGCACTCTAATCTCTTTGATGGCAACAGTTATCCGCCAAAATAACAAAAAGAACAACAGCAGCAAGATAATACTGCCGATAAAACCAAACTCCTCTCCAATAATGGAAAAGATAAAATCCGTGTGATGCTCAGGCAGAAAATTCATGTTTTTCTGCGTCCCTTCCAGCCAACCCTTGCCCAGAGTTGCTCCGCTACCAACGGCAATTTTTGCCTGAATAATCTGATAGCCTGCGCCCAAAGGGTCACGGGTCGGGTCCAGAAACGTTAGAATCCGGTTTTGCTGATAGTCTTTCAATCCGCTCCAAAATACCGGCATAATCAAAGCCAGAAACAGATTGAAGATGGCTGCGACCGTCACAGTCACCCAGGACAGTCGAAACCTCATCAGAATTAAAACCAATCCCAGCATCCAAAGAACTATAAACACCCAGTGAAATGATGCCACGATTGAAACAACCGGACTTAACATCAATAACAAATAAAACGCCGGTATGCCTGCCGCAATAAACATGGCAAACAGGCTTATCCAAAACATCAGAGTCGTGCCAAAATCTGGCTCAACAATGATTAACAGCACCGGAGTCAGTACGCATAATATCCCGTACAACAACTGCCGGAATTCACTAATGTGCTCCTTTGCCAATATTCTCGCAGTTAGTAAAATCGTCAATAACTTTGCGCTCTCGGACGGCTGATAGGAAAATCCGAACAGACTGAACCACCGGTGCGAGCCGTTTATCGCGGGTGTAAACAGCACCAGAACCAAGAATATCATATTCAGAATATACAAAGGCAAAATAACCACGTCAAAGATGGGCAGAGGCAGCTTGAACAGCAGAAAAAGCAAGCCGGTCAGAATGCCGGCAAACAGCAATTGTCTCCACCAGTAGCCCTTTACAGAAATGTGCTCTCCAATCTTGCTGGTCGAGGCGGTATAAATGGCAATAATGCCTGTGATAACAATGATTGCCAGCATAATTGCCAGAGTGTAGTCAAATTTCTTGCGGTTAATCATTGCCGCCTGCCTCTTGGGGTGTGGTAGTTACCGGTTGGGTCGTCTCATCAGTTACGGGCACCGGCTCAACCGGAAGTTCACTCTGGTCCTGAAATTGCAGTGGAATTGGTGCCAGAGCTTTGATAGACTGATAGTTGCCCATATAATAATTAAATATTTTTGTAGCCAATGGAGCTGCCACACTACCTCCGTGACCGGCATTTTCCAGAAACACGACAACTGCGATTTCAGGTTTTTCCGAAACAATATAACCGCTGAACCAGGCATGAGTTGTCCTGCCATAGACGTTTTCTGCCGAACCGGTTTTGCCGAAAGTAGTGGCGCCTTTGACCTGAACGCCTGTGGCAGTGCCTCCCGGCATATTACAAACGCTATACAATCCCTGCTGTATCAGTCTGAGGTTCTGTGGATTGATAGGCAATTGCACGCGGGAAAGGGGATTGATTTGCTGGCGTGAAAGAGTTCCTCTGCCCACTGTCTTTTGCAGCAGATGTGGTTGATTCCAGATACCGTTATTGGCAAGCGCAGCATAATATGCGCACATTTGCAGGGGTGTGAGCAGCACTTCCCCCTGTCCGATGGCAAGATTGACCTTGTGTCCGATAATGCTGATTTGCTTGCCATAAGCCTTGTGATACCACTTTGTATCAGGAAAAAAACCTGCTCTTTCGTTGGGCAGGTCAATCCCTGTTCTTTCCGCTAATCGGCAAGCATTGACAAATTGTTTGTAGTCTTCAAGTTTTAGTTTGAGTGACAAATCATAGAAATAGACATCGCAGGAAACTTTGATTGCCTGATTCAGATTGCTTCTGCCATGTCCGGAACTGCTCCAGCACCGGAAGAAACGGTTGCCTATCTGCATCCCCCCCACACAGCTTGCCAACAAAGTGTTTTCATTGATGACGCCTTTTTCCAGACCAAGGCTGGCAGTAACTGCTTTGAACACTGAACCGGGAGGATAGGCTGCGTGTATTACTCTGTCTAACATAGGCTTGGACACATCGGAATTCATGATAGCCCAGGTTTCTTTGCTGATTTTGCTCATAAAGACATTGGGGTCATAGCCGGGTTTGCTGATATAGGTCAAAATCCCGCCGGTTTTGACATCCATGACGACAACTGCGCCTCGCATCCCTGCCGGGAAAATGCTCTCTGCATATTTTTGGATATCGCTGTCCAGGGTCAATACCAGGCTATACCCATTTTCGGGATTTACGGTGCTTTCCGTGCGGAAAAGATTGAGGCTGCGTCCACGCGAATCAACCTGCACAATTTCCCTGCCGTCCCTGCCTTTGACCAAAACCTCATAATACTTTTCCAGACCGGTCTTGCCAATTTGGCTGTTGATGGTGTAATCTTCCTCTTTATATTTCTGATATTCTACCTCGTTTATCCTGCCCACATAACCGGTAAAGTGGTTTTGGAAAAGGTAATCTCTGGTAGTTTCTGTCCGGAAAAAAAGCTCGGGGAAATAGTTCAGTTTCTCAGATAAGGTAATCACAGTCTCATAGGGGATATTTTCAGAAATGATGATATCCTCATAAGAACGAAAGCGGGTCTTGACAATTAAATCAATCAGTTCAGTTTTGCTGATACCAAATTCGGCTTCCAGAAAATCTGACAAGGGTTGCAGATTTCTGACCTTGCCGGGTATCAGATAGAGATTGTGAGAGGGAATATTCACCACAATGGGACGGTATTTATGGTCGTAGATTTCTCCGCGGGTGGCAATTATCCTGCGCAGACGCACAAAATTGCTTTCCGCTATTTGTTTGTAATACGAGCCTTGAATTACCTGAAGATTGAATAGCGCTGCAAATAAAACAATAAACAGAAGCCCCATCACCGCCCGTAAAAAGTGAACAAAGGTAAATCTATCCATGCCGGAAATCGAGCTTGAGATGAGAGATTAGCATAAACAAAGCAGTGGTCAGGATGCCCCAGATATAATTGTAAATAAACAAGCCAAGCAGAGTCAGAAAGAGCGTTGCACTGAAGCCGGACTGGATGCCATAGACTATAAACATGACTATCGCATAGACAAAGCTGACCAGACCCAGGGTTATGCCCATCGAGATGAAACTGTCTTTCTCCAAAGGTCGATGAAACTCATCAACTCCCACTGCCAAAAGGATATACAAAGAAGTTTGCAAACCGAGCATGGTCGGCATGGTCAAATCATAACACACGCCCAACACAAACAAAATCGGGATTAGCATGTTGACGGGTTTTTTCCACACCTGATAGACAATCCAGCCCAGAAAAAGATTGGGAGTGATGCCGGCAATCGTCACTTTGGGCATAAACAGGATTTGCAGATACAAAACTATTATGCCGCTGATGAGAGTTCGGATTACCAGCCAGACCGCCATCAAACTCTCCGAATCAGGCAGATGGGGGTCAATTCGTCGGACTGTCCCTGCGGATTATCCTTCATGACTGTTTCCATGAAGTTTTTGGACAAACCCTTGCTGCCCCCAATCATCCAACACCCGCCAATATCGTTGATATCCATCACGGCTGCCTGATATCCAAGGGCGTCTGTAATGCGCTGTGCTTCTTTTTCAGGGTGCAAAGGTCCTTTGATAACTGTTTCATTGTAAGGTGGGATGGGTGAAGTGCTGGCTGCGTCAATCAATGCTGCCTGCATACCCGCAATCCGGTAAAAATCACCGCTTCTGCCAATCAGTTTGCTCAAAGCGCCGATGACTGCCGCCAGCAGAATTCTGACTGAACCGCACTCATCAATGGCGCATTGCATACTGGTGGGCGCGCGCAAACCGATTCCATAAGGCACTTTTGCCACAAAACGCCAGAGTATTTTTGCCAGAAGCCCGATTTTCAGCTCCGAAACAGGCACAGCTCTGCCTTGTGTGATTGCCAATGGGCTTTCGCTGATGGAAATAATATCGCCTGTTTTAAGCAGGGGCAAAGCATACTCTTTGACGATTTCAAGCATGTCATCATCTTTGGTCAGAATGCTGGTTTTAACAGGTATGCGTTCAAATCTGACGCTTACCACATCGATAAAAGGATTGCGTTCTTTGCTCATTTATAACCTCGTCGTATCAGGGGTTGCTTTAACTGTTTGAATATCAAGCAATCTGGTGATAAACTCTTTTTTCAAAATAAACACATGCTCCAGATTTTCCACCAAAGTAAAGGGCTCAATCTGAGCGCTCAGAAACAGATTATCCTGTGATTCCTTGATTCTGCTGATTTTCCCGACCGGATAACCTTTGGGAAAAAGTCTGGATAAATTTGAGGTGACGATTGTATCTCCGATGCTGACCTGTGAACCAAGTTTAATCAGGTTCATGGAAGTAATTCCTGCCAAATCAGATTGCAATATCCCCTGCACATTGGTATTTTTGTCCATCACAGCGAGCTGGAATTGTGAATGCGTCAGGGGCAGGATGATACTGTTATTTTGGTTTACCACAATGGTTTTGCCGATTATCCCGTCTGCGGAAACCACCGGACTGTCCAATTGAACGCCTTCATTTACACCCTTATTGATAATCAGGTTGCGGTCATGAAACTGTCCTGAATAGCCGATAACTTCTGCCATGGTATAGGGAATGTCGGAGAGCTCAAAACGAAAGGTCTGATTGCTTTGCAGGGCTTTGAGCTGATTGGTCAGAGCAATGTTTTCCAGAGCTTTGGTGGTCAGTTTCGTTTGCAGAAGGAAGTTTTCTTGTTTTAGTTTATCAAGGGAAACGACAAATTCAATTGTTTTGCTGAAAGGCAGGAAAATGGTCTGAGACAACCATTGCGCCTTGTCTGTCCTTGAACTGCTGTTACCTGTAAACAGCACCAAGGCAATGATTAAGAATATCCCCGGACTTAAATAACGCTTATACACATCGGGTTATTCTAATCCTCAATGCGTTTAATCAGAACTTCGCGATAACGTTCCACATCATCTAAAACTTTTCCGGCACCTTTGACAACACATTCCAGAGCATCAGGCACGACGTGCACGGGTAAATCAACCGTTCTGCGGATTTTCTCGTCCAAACCTTTGAGCAGAGCACCGCCGCCGGTCAGGAAAATACCCCGTTCCGCAATATCAGCGCTCAATTCCGGAGCAGTTCTTTCAAATAGACGTTTGATGGCGTCAATCATGGTGACGATTGTTTCCGAAATTGCTTCCCTGATTTCTTCGGAAGTGATTTTGATAGTGACAGGATAGCCGGAAACTATGTCCCGACCCCGCACATCCATGCTCAATTCTTCTTTCAAAGGATAGGCGCTGCCGATGGTGCATTTTATCTTTTCTGCCGTCTGCTGACCGACAAACAGGTTGTTCTTTTTCTTCAGGTAGTTGATGATATCGGTATCGAGTTTATCTCCACCGACCCGGATGGAATTATGCACGACGATGTGGGAGAGCGAAATCACAGCGATTTCACTGGTTCCGCCACCAATGTCCATAACCATGTTACCCCATGCCTGGTCAATCGGTAAATCAGCTCCGATTGCTGCTGCCACAGGTTCTGAAATCAGATAAACTTCTCTGGCTCCGGCGTGCAAAGCGCTGTCGCGCACTGCTCTTTTTTCCACTTCAGTAATGCCCGATGGAACACAGACGATAACTCTGGGACGGACCAAAAGGCGTTTCTTTTGAGCTCTGAGAATCAGATTACGCAACATCAGTTCTGTTACCTGAAAATCGGCAATCACACCGTCTTTGAGCGGTTTTATCACTTTGACTTCATCCGGGTTTTTACCCAACATGAGTTTAGCTGCCTGTCCGATGGCTATGATTTTCTTGTTATCGGAAGAAACTGCCACTACGGAAGGTTCGTCAATCACAATTCCGGTGCCTCTTTTATACACTAAAGTATTGGCAGTGCCCAAATCAATTGCGATGTCGTTTGCCATCATCCCGAAAAAATCAAATATCGACATCCGGTCTCCTCTATAAGTAAAATATTCAGAATATATTAACTGTATTTTAACTTGAAAATGACACTTGCCTCAATGTCAAGGAAAATATTTGGTGCTCCTTCTGGTTTAGTGATTTTACGCTCTTTGACAAGCTCAACGTAACAAAGTATGAATAATGGAATTGCATCTTATCGCTGCACTACGTTTCGCTTTCTAATGAACTGGATTCCTACCTCCGCAGGAATGACGCACTTCGACAGGCTCAGAGTGACGAATTACGAATTATGAATTCCCGTCAGGGAGTTATGTTATAGAGGATGGCGGTGGAGGCATCGCTATTAACAACGCCATAGACATAAATATTGTTGTTGGCAAACTGAAACAGTTTCAAAGAGTCATCGTCATTGGAAATACAGGCATATTCATCATTGGCTCCGGCTGCTTCTGTTTCCCAGGCTAAACCGTAACCACCAGAGGCGATGGGTGTAAAATCCGTCATGCCCGGAGCGCTGATATCGGTGGTGAAAGCGACAAAATCGTTCTTGTAATCTATGCCGATTTCCATCCGGTTGAGCTTTAAATCTGAGATATTACAAAAGCAGACCAGAGGTAAATCACTTTCAGGCAAGACCAGAGGGTTTTCTTTAATCCCACCATAGCCGTCTATGACAAGACAACAGACCAATTCGGGTTCCAGATACACCATAACATCATCATCATCCTCTTCATCATAAAAGGGTTGCCAATCATCTGCTTCATTATACTTGAAATCAACAAAGTAAAAGCCTGTCTTAGGGGTACTGTGCATTAGGGTAATATCATTGGGAGGCATGGCATCTGTCTCATATAAAACATCATTCTTGGAATTGGAAAGCCGAATAAAAACATCTTGTGAATAGGCATTGATTATCATAAAATGCGCGTCCTTAGAGGTGTCAGTGCCCCCGGTTTGCGACCAAACAGCCGAAACAGCAATTATCAGAATGAGACAAATCAGATACAATTTTTTCACACGTTTCTCCTTGAAATTCAATGATTACACGAAATATTGTAAGCCTATCCTGTCAATCTGTTATCGTGGAGGATTATGTATTATGCTTCGCAGTGATAAGGTGGAAAAGTGGAAAAGTGGAAAAGAAATACTCTCTGCGTCTTTGCTTCTCTGCTTCTCTGCGTTAAAGAAACCTTCGTGTTCTTCGTGGCAAAAAAAACAGAGCACCTGATTTAACCGCCAAAATATCCCTTGCCAGAAAACCCTCTCCAAAAAATATGGCTCGGAAAGAATTTAAGATACAGTATAGAGGATAGTTATGGCTACAGTCGCAGATATCAGAAACGGAATGATAATCGAATATAAAGAAGGGCTTTATTCCATTGTGGAATTTTTGCATGTGAAGCCGGGTAAAGGCGCTGCTTTTACCAGAACCAAGCTCAAAAACATGAGAACCGGTAAATTGATTGACAATACTTTCCGGGATAGTGACAGTCTGACGGAAGTCCGGGTGGAAAAGACCAAGAAAGAATTTCTTTATAGAGACAACGATTTCTTTATTTTGATGGATAGCGAAACCTATGACCAGATAAACGTGAGCAAAGAAACCATCGGAGAGCTGGAAAAGCTGATGATGGAAAACATGGAAATCTGGGTCTTGGCAACGGTCGCAGGTGAGATATTGGGCATTGAGCTTCCCACCACAGTGATTCAAACCATCGCAGAATGCGAACCCAACGTCAAAGGCAACACTGCCTCCGGCAGCGGAAAAGTGGCACATACAGAAACAGGTTTGCGCTTGATGGTTCCCTTCTTTGTGGAAGCCGGAGAAAAAATAAAGATTGACACGCGCACCAGTGAATATATTGAGAGAGCATAAACAATCGACTTGCATAATTGGTTTATGCGATTAGGTTATTAAATGATAAAAAAAAGAGATAAATAGAGAGGATACAATGGGAAAAGTAAAGAGCTTTATAGCAAAACTTGCACACGAGACCACACACGAAGGAAAAGTATTTTGTCCCGTCTGCAATACAGAAATCAAGCGCGTCAAGCTGGTTTCACAGAAAAAAGGTCAAGCCGGCTGGGCACCACGCTATGATTTCGTTAATTTGTGCAAATGCAACGAAGCCGAACTGATGGAAGGCAAGAACTACTAAAGTAACAGAGCAGCAATAAAACTGTGCAGGGACTCAGACCGTTCGAAATAATTTAAGCAAGTCTGAGCCCATACTACAATGGAGAACCCAAAGAAAACAAGCTTTTTTCTCAATTAACATCTTAAAAAAATACGGGGTAAAAGTATGTTTAATCTGCCCAAAAGGCTGCAATGGCGCAGTCTGTTTTTGCTGACAGTTGCTCTAATGATTTGGATTAGCGGATTGACCGCAATGGTCATTCCACACCCACTTTACAAGAACCCTCCCCAGCTCAAGCCCTCTCACTCTTCTGAGATTTTTGGTCAAAGAGCTACAGGTAAAACACTCGTTCTCCCGCAAAACATTCTCGTTTTGAGAGTGCAGTTTTCGGATATCTATTTTCAATCGGTACCATCCTATCCTGATAGTATAGGAAACCCCAATCTTGTCCATGACAAAGCCTATTTTGAAAGGTGGATGCTGCATCTGGCTGATTTCTATGGAGACGCTTCACACCATCAGTATATCATCAATTACACTGTTTCTGATTTCGTGTACAATCTGCCCAATACCATGGCATATTATGGTGGAGATACTTCCCAGGAATCTGATGCCAGAGTTCCGGATATGATATTGGAAACAATAGAGATGGCAGACCCAGATATTAACTATAATCTCTATGATGCCATCATCATCTTTCACGCCGGAGCCGGGCAGGAATCGGATGTAAATTCCAGCCGAACAGGTCAAATCTGGTCAACTTTTATGGCACGTTCGGACTTTCAGTATGCTTTTGACCCTGAAAACGATAACTATCCCGGCATGCAAACTGACGACGGTACAATTATCAAAGAAGTTGTCCTGATGCCCGAAAGTGAATTTCAGGACTATTTCCCGGTTCCACCGGATGAATATGCCTCTGCTTATGTCTTCAGCATATACGGAGTTCTCTGCCACCAGTTTGGTCATCAGGTCGGACTTCCCACTTTGTTTGACAATGTTTCTGGCAATGGTCAGTCACAGGGAATCGGCAATTGGGGTTTGATGGGAACCGGAGTTTGGAATGGCAACGGTGAACATCCCGCTCAGCTTGATGCCTGGAGCCGATATTATCTGGGCTGGGAAACCGCTCAAACCATCACCGACGACACACAAAATGTCACAGTCGATTACTTTCTAAACTCAAACCCCGGTGCTCAGAGACTTTACAAAGTGCCGATTTCTGACACAGAATATTTCCTGATTGAGAACCGTCAGCAAAACCCCGATAACAGCATTGACCCCTATTTTGGCTTACCCAGCTATACTTTCACTTTGATAGATTCCACGCTGCAAGACGTGTTTCCGGCGTTTCCATTGGTTCCCAGATTTAACTTTATGGAAAACCGCTATAAAGGAAATGAGTGGGATTACTTTCTGCCCGGACTGGGCGGACCGGATGAATATGGCACCAGAGACGGCTCAGGACTGGTTATCTGGCATATTGACGAGAATGTGATTTTTACCAGCTTTGACCCAAACTTTGAAAATAACCATGTGAATGGAGACGCTTCCCACAAAGGGGTTGATGTAGAAGAAGCGGATGGAATTCAGCAGCTTGACACCGCAGTATATGATATCTACAAGTATGGTGGACCCAATGATTCTTTCCGCGCTGATGCGAGTAATCCCGATGCCAATAACACCTATTTCGGCAGAGAGACGCTTAACGGTTTGCTCCATTTGCCCACGGCTGAAAGCTATTACGGCGGCTTCCCTCTGGAAATATATGATATCAGTCCATCCGGGTTGCAAATGACCTTCTCGGTCAGATTTGGCTGGAAACTTGCCACCGGTTATCAAGGCATCAATAATCTGGATGCCTGCTCAATTGACTTTGATAATGACGGTGAAAATGAAATCTTCTATCCCATGCCAAACGGGGATTTGTATATGTGGAAGGATGAGGTTATATTGACCGATTTCCCCAAAACTGATTTGGAAAACATAGACAGTTACGCCTGGGATGGTCAAAGCATATTTGTGGCAACTCAATATCAGGACATATTTGAACCCTATACACCATACATTGTCCTGAAAAAAATAAACCATGAGCAAAATAATAGCGCAGCAATTACACACCGACGCTGGGCAGCCCCAATCATCAGCTTTGATGATTATATTGCCATGCCATTCATCACAGATACCCATATAAGTGAGGTCTGGATTACCGGTGCTGATTCGCTCATCATTGACCACACGAAGCATCACGAAATCCCTGATTCCATCTGCACAAATCTGGTTTATTTCAAGCAGAGCTTCAAAAGCTTATCAAAAGGGAATGACGGGTACACATTAAGCACTTTTTCACCACTTGATTTTGACTCTGTATCATCCACTGCAATTGATATTCCGGCAGATTCAGTAGTTGTAGCGATGTCCGGTGCAAACATCACTCCTGAGGGTGGCGGTGATTTGGTTATCCAGACTCCCTTTGCCATCTATTTGACCGATTTAGCGGGAAATATCCGCAGCGGCTTTCCGCAATCGCTTCCCTTTTATAGTAATACACCTGTCACAATCTCTGATGTTGACATAAACGGAAGCTTTGATATGCTCATCGGCGGAGAGAATACCTTTGCCGTCTTTGATTACTCAGGTTCAAATATCCTCACAAACTTTAGTGGATTATCCTCGCCGGACACCCTAAACCTCACTTCAGGTATCCTATCCGGTGATTATGATGGAGACGGGAATAGCGAATTCGTGGGTGCTTTTTCACGCAATAGATTTGCAGCATGGGATGATAATCAGAGACTGATGAGCGGTTTCCCTGTTTCTTACTCAGATAGGAGCAGAAATCTGCCCTTTATACATACAGCTTCCGATAACCTGATTTATGCCTGGCTGCCAACCGACAACGGTAAGATTTACCGTGCCTTACTTCCCGAAGCTTCTTTGGATGGGATTGATGCAAACTGGTATTGCAAATATGCCAATTTGCGAAGAACAGCTTCCAGAGAAGATATCAGCCCCCCCAATCAATATCAGACTTCTTCACTGTTTGTGCCTGATGAAGTGTATGTTTTCCCTAATCCTTTGAAGTCAATATATGCTCCCAAACTAACCATCCAGATTATGACCAGTCGCAATGCCAAGGTTGAGGTAACTGTTCACAATATAAGCGGTAACATGATTTTCCAAAAGAAGATAGAATGCCAAGCCTGGCTAAAAAACCGGGAGCTGGTGGATTTTCCGGTTGACCATTTATCCAGCGGTGTTTACATTGCTGTCATTAAATCCGGTAACGATATCAAGCGCATTAAGTTTGCGGTTGAGAAATAAAGAATTTGCATTATGGGGAGGAACTCCATGCGATATATCATCATTAGCCTGATGCTGCTGATTTTGCCCTTGTCCATGTTCGCCATACCATCCAATGCCCGCGAATATGGCTTCCAGTTTTTACAGATTCCGGTTAGTCCGGTTGCTTCTGCCCTGGCAGGAAACGGGATTTATGCCACTAATTATCCTGGTGCTTTTGTATTGAATCCAGCTGCCAATCTGATGGATGAGAGCTTTAGCCTCAGTCTCAATCATACTATCTGGTTAGTTGATACAAATTACTCCCAAATAGTCTATTCCAAAGGCAACCGGAATAAACACTTTGGGTTGGCTGCCAGAGTTTTGGATTACGGACAAATTGACACGAGAGATGACACAAGTGCTATCATTGGCAATTACCACCCGCTGGATGCCAATTTGCTGACCAATTTTGCCTATCGGATAATGCCTGACCACATGATTGGGGTGAATATCGGAATCTTGTATGAAAAGCTCGAAACCGCTTCCAGTTATGGCGTTAATGCTGACCTTGGCTATATGTATTTACCCCCTGTTGCCAATTCTGTGCTGTTTGCTTCGGTCAAAAATCTGGGCTATACCTCCAAAATGGAAAACGAGAATATCAAGCTTCCTTTAACTTGTGAAGCAGGTATCGGATACACTATTCCTTCCGAAGTATTCGTTTTATCCTCTCAGGCTGCTTTCAATAAAGCAGTTGATACGGATGCTCATGTTACCATATCTTCGGAGCTGGCACTCTGGAAAATGCTGGCTATCAGGCTGGGGTATAAGTTCAATTACAGTGATGAAAACCTGACTGCCGGCATCGGTATCAACTGGCTTGATATCAGCGTTAACTATGGCTGGGCTTCATGGTCAGACAGACTGAATGACACTCACTCTTTCGGAATAACCTATAACTTCTGATAGAAACAATGGCAAAGCTCAAACTACCCATCCTGTTACTGCTGTTGCTCTTGGTAAATTCTATGTGGCTACCAGCTCAGGAATATTCACCCAAGCAAATCCTGTTTAAAACAAGCTCGGATTTGGAGCCTCAACGCGGTCGAACCGGACTTACGGCTTTTGACTCATTCCTGAATGATGTCCAGGCACAAAATATCAGCCCCATCAAAGGTATGCCCGGCAACCGCTGGTTTTCTGCCAATCTCAGCCTTGAACCGGATTGGGCTGCCGTAAAAAACAACACTCTCCGCTTTGACGGAATTGATGTTATTCAGCCGAATTATTTGAACAACTTCCATGTCACACCTAATGACCCGTGGTTTTCCATGCAACAGATGGGTTTGGTCAGTCTTCCAGATGCCTGGAATTATACGACCGGCAGCTCCTCAATCATCGTGGGTGTGGTCGATTCCGGTGTCCTCAAAGACCACCCCGACCTGCAAGACAATATATATTACAACCTTAATGAAATCCCCGGCAATGACATAGACGATGACAATAATGGCTATATTGATGATTATTGCGGTTGGGATTTTGCAGATGCTCCCGAAATGAGTGATGTGGCTTTGGGGGATTATCTTGACCAAGATAATGACGTTGATGACGAAAACTTTCACGGTACTCACGTCTCAGGGATATTAGGAGCTGTTACCAATAACAGTGTAGGTGTAGCAGGGGTATGTTGGAATGTAAAAATACTGCCTTTGAGAGCAGGTTTCCGCACTTCTTCCGGAACGGGTTTTCTCCAGGATGATGATGCAGCCGCTGCCATTATATATGGCGCGGATATGGGTGCAAGTGCCATGAATATGAGCTGGGGTGACCCCAATTATTCCGCAATTATTGCCGATGCCTGTAACTATGCTTACCAAAAAGGGGTAACCTTAGTTGCTTCAGCCGGTAATGACCCCGGTCCCCATCTGAGCTATCCGGCTAAACTGGCATCAGTCATATCCGTGGGAGCCGTTGACCCTTACAGAAATATTGCCGGCTTTTCCAGTTATGGACCGGAGCTTGATTTAGTAGCACCGGGACAAAATATTTACAGCACTTACAAATCAACAGGTTTCGATATCTATAAAGAAATGTCGGGAACCTCAATGTCAGCTCCTTTTGTGACAGGAAGCGTTGCTCTTTTGAAATCAATTCTACCCAATCTGACCCCGGCAGAAGTCCGGGCAAGATTACTGACTTCAACTGATGATTTGGGTGCTGACGGGTTTGATTCCATGTATGGTCATGGCTTATTAAACGTGCGCAAGCTGCTGGAAAACATCAATTCTCCGGTTATCCAGGTAACCTACCCGCCTGACCGGTTCAGTGTTGCCACAAATTTCGATATCACCGGAACCATACTGGGCAATAACTTTTTCCGCTATTCAGTTATGTGTGCGCTTGATAATAGCTCCGGAGGTATGATTTGGAAAGATGTCTATACCAATTCCGAATCTCCCACTTTTTACGAACAACCTGTGACTGACAGCGTCTTGGCTCATTTTATCATTCAGCCCCTCATGCCGGAAGGTGCCTATATTCTGAGGATTCAATACGTAAATGTTGACGGTGAAATCTATAACCTGTTCCGAAACTTAAACATAGACCAGACCCCACCTTTTATGAGACCTAATACATTTCAGGTTTTAAAGAGATATGATGGTCAAAATGTCCGTTTCTATGCCGGTGCCTTATTCAATGAACCCGTCAGGGCAGAACTGCTGGTGTATAGTGGAAATCTACCGCCTGTTTCTTGTTTTCCGGCTAAGATGGATTCCATCCAAGTCTGGAAATTACCCAATACTATTCCGCAGGGTAGCATTGATTTGAAGATAATTGCAACTAACTATAGTAATTTGTCTGATTCAACCCTGATTACTTATGCCTACGAGATTGAATATGAGCTTATCACCGATTATGGTTTCGAATCAAGAGTTATCGGCGATGCCATGGTTCCCTTGAATAGGGTTGAGGATTATGACCTGAATGGTATTCCTGAGTTTATGGCGATGGATTTGCCTACCAGCGGTTATGGTTTGGATAGATTTTATGAGCAGACCGATTCTCTGTATTTAGTCAAGCAAACCTATACTTCGCGTTTCTGGCCCCTGGACATTGGTGATACCAATGGCAGCGGGCAAGAGCTGCTGGCTCTGAATCTTGACACGGCATATTTGTATGAAACCGCAGTAAATCATACCTATCCGGATTCTTCTTTGTGGTCTGAAACGGGTGTTTCCGGAGGCGTCATCGCAGATTATAGCGGTGATGGCATCAAAGACATTCTCCTGGTCAAAAACTTGCCGGCTGAACGAGTCATCAATCTTTATAAGAGAATCAGCCCTTCCGAAGTTTCCCTCAAAATCACTTTGCACAACACTTCTGCCACAAGCTTGAGGAATATGTTTGTCCCGACCATTCTCTGCCAAAACTTCGACAATGACCCACTTCCGGATATTTTGACGGCAGATACTGACGGTGACGTTATGATATATGAAGCAGGCACTGCTACAACGGCAGGACTGAGCTGGACTCACAGATTGCCGATTGCGAATACATATTATCTCACTTCCGGCGATTATGACGGTAATGGCAGCTCTGATTACTTTGTGGGTGGCTATGCCAAAGATGTCCTTGATGCCAATCAGACTTATTGGTTTTTTGAAGGTTTTACTTCAACCGGCAACAATCAATATGCCAGTATGGGCTATATTCAGTTCAATCAGGTTCTATCCCAAAATGCCATCCAATCTTTTGATATCGATAACGACAATAGAGAGGAAATTATTCTGTCTGTCTCACCCAATTTGTACATAGTGAAATATGTGAATGGCGAATTCAAACCCATATTTTATGGTAACAGTATGCGTACCTACCAGATAGCAACATGGGACCAGAACAGTCAGCCCCAGTTTATCACTAATCAGAATGACGTCACTGATTCGCTCAAAGCTGTTGTCTGGACGAAGCAGCAACCCTTCACAGGTCCTTCCACACCGGCAAATCTGACCGTGACTCCTTTGAATGAGCATCGTGTTTCGCTTGCCTGGCAGGACAGTGGCGCTGATTATTACCTTGTTTACAGAAAGGAAACCCATGTTGCTTCCCAATTACTGGCTGAAGTTTATAGCTGCACATTTCTTGATACAACCGTAGTTGCCGATACCACCTATATGTATTGCGTAAAGGCGGTGGCTTCTACCATGACTCCGCCTGAAAGTATCCCCACCGACTGGATTGAAACAATTCCGGCACCTCAGCCGGTGATTTCTGAAATTGCCATGATTGGTTCAAACGAAGTGCGGCTTGTCTTTGACCAACCCTTGGCGTCCTCAGCTCTCAATCCCGGTTGCTATAGGGTTGACCATAATATCGGCTTACCCTTATCGGTCAATAGTGTGCTGAACCAATATGGTGTGCAGATCAGGTTTCGCAATGCATTTTCTGATACCGCGGGAGTATATCAGATTCAATTACAAAATGTCTATGGCATTACCGGGGTGGCACCGGCTCAGACTTTATTTGCATTTTCTTTCAACCCTGATTACATTGCCCCTTTTATTCAGTTGGCAGAAGTCAGACCTGACAAACGCTCAGTCGAAATTACCATGAGTGAGACTATTTATGCTCCTGCTGCACTGATACTTACAAATTACGATTTGATTCTCCCTGCCAACGATGCAGATAATGCTATCCAATCTGTAACCATCAATGACAACACTATCACAGTGACTTTAAAGCATAAGCTCAGATATTCCAATCAGCCATATTATCTGTTGCTGAAAAACATTACTGACCTTGCCGGCAATAGTATTGCTCCCAATAAGAACTCCTGCAAATTTGCCCTGGCTGATTTTACCAATCTGGATAAGATAGCGGTTTATCCCAATCCGATTAAATCCAGTATCAATGAGAGTGTCAACTTTCTGAATTTCCCTCTGGGAAAAAAGGGTAAACTCTCCATTTTCAATACGTCTGGAGATTTGATCTACCAGACAGCGATTGGACCGTTTAATTCTAATAACAACAATATCACCTGTCAATGGTCGCTCAAAAACCAAGCCGGTAAAAAAGTCTCTTCCGGCATCTATTTCTATCTGATAAGCATGGGTGGTGATACCAAGAAAGGTAAGATTGCCGTATTGAATTAATCTGAAAAAAAACCAAATGAATCCGGTCAGGCTGTTGACACCCCACTTCACATAATTCATAATTTGTAATTCACACACTTAGTTTAATTTTCAATATGTTACCTTTTTGCTTGACTAATTATTAACACAGTTTTGACATACGTTCGTACTTAGGGAGTTAGTAATAGAATGCAAGTGTTGTAAAGCGTAATTCTATATGTAGCTTGCAGTGAAATAGAAAATACATGCCGCAAAGCCTTAGGAGAAAAATGAGAATAAACAGCTTAGTTTTAATAGTATTCTTGCTTATTCTGAGTTGCGGAGTTTTGGCTCAAACGGCTACTGCGCCGTCTGCCGGAAATGGCACATCGGGCAGCCCATATCAGATTGCCAATTTAGAAAACCTGTACTGGATTGTGACAGATTCGACGAATTGGACTACTGTCCGTTATTATATTCAAACCGCTGATATTGATGCCTCAGCAACTACCGGATGGTTTTCAAATGGTTCCAGCGGATACTATGGATGGATACCCATCGGCAGTGGCACAAAGACATTCAAAGGCTCTTATAATGGAAACAGTAAGACAGTAAACGGATTGTACATCAATCGCCCGTCAACAAACTATATTGGACTATTTGGCGATTTCGCCGGCACAAGCAGCAGTTCAACAGCCACCATTTCAAACCTTGGTGTAACGAATGTAAATATTACCGGAGCACAACGGGTCGGTGCTTTGGTTGGAAGAAACTCTGCGTATGCAAACTTGGTTAATTGCTACGGTACAGGCAGTATTGTTGGTACAGCGTATGTTGGCGGATTTTTGGGAGTGAATAGTGCTACAGTCCGTTACTGCTACACAACATGTAGCGTCAATGGCAGCAATGCAACCGGACAAATTGGCGGATTTGTGGGCTGGAATGGCAGCGGAGCCACTCTGGAAAATTGTTACTGCACAGGAAACGTGAAAAGAACATTATCAGGTATCGGTAGTGCTTATGGCGGTTTTTGCGGTTGGAATGAAAGTAAAATTATGAACAGTTATTCTACCGGCAAGGTAGAATGGACAACAACTACAAACCCGACAGACAAAGGGTTTTGCGGCAATGTAAACACTTCAGGAATCAATTATTCCATGTCAGGCAATTTTTGGGATACACAAACATCAGTCCAATCAACCACGGCAGGAACTGCCACGGGTGAAACCACTACGGATATGAAAACCCTTTCTACTTATACGGTTGCCACTTGGGATTTTAAGGGTTTGGGCATTTCCGGAATATGGAATATCAGCACCGGTTACCCTTACCTTGCCTGGCAATCGCCAGCCGATCCAGCACCTTCCACAACTGTGCTCCCAACTGTTACAACTCAGGCGGTCAATAGTATCACAGCAACGAGTGCTACCTTTAATGGCACCATTACCAATACCGGTAATCCCAGCTATACTTCACACGGATTTTGCTGGGGCACAAGCATCAACCCTACCACACAAGTATCAGGCGGAACTGTAATTGCAGGAGTCTATACCTATAACAACTCTACCCTAACGGTCAATACAACCTATTATGTGCGAGCTTTTGCCACCAATAGTAATGGAACCAGCTATGGGAATGAAGTAAGCTTTGTCACTTCTTCTGCACCCACGGGTTCAGGCACATCAGGTGACCCATATCAGATTGCTTCTTTGGGAAATCTATATTGGATTACTGAAACCACTGTGCGGTGGAGCAAATATTACATCCAAACCGCTGATATTAATGCTTCAGAAACCTCCGCATGGAACGGAGGAGCAGGCTGGATACCCATAGGAAATGCCACAACCAATTTCACCGGAAACTATAATGGAAACAATAAGACCATATCGGGATTATTTATCAATCGCCCCACTACTAACTATGTCGGTTTGTTTGGCTATACAACAGGATCTACAATCTCAAATCTTTGGTTAACCGGTTTAAGCATCAGTGGAGATAATTTTGTTGGTGGTCTGGTGGGGCATATTTATAATAATACTACGATCAGCGGCAGCCACAGTGCAGGCGCTGTAACCGGAACAGGTGATTATATCGGTGGTCTGGTGGGATATAGTCTGACGAATAATACTACCCGTGGAATTTTGAGCAGCTATAGCTTATGCTACGTAACCGGAAAAAATCGTGTTGGCGGTCTGGTGGGAGATTGTAACAACACCAAAATTGATAACTCCTATAGCACCGGCAACGTAAACGGAACCTCTGATTATATCGGTGGTCTGGTGGGACATAACGTTACATCATCCACTATAACCAATAGTCACAGCACAAGTGTGGTTAGCAGTAGTTCCGGTGCAAATATCGGTGGGCTGGTGGGATTTAACGCTACCAATTCTACCATTGACAATTGCTACAGCACAGGCAACGTAACAGGTTATTCTTACGTAGGCGGATTGGTGGGACAAAATTACGGAGCTGACTCAAATAATAGTTCCACAATTACTAAGAGTTATAGCTCGAGTGTGGTGATTGCCACCAATCAACGTGCCGGTGGACTGGTGGGTTCCAATTCTGCTTCTCATATTAGTAGCAGCTTTAGCAGCGGTAGTGTAAGTGGTTCTGATGTAACCGGCAATCTCGGTGGTTTTGTGGGCTGGAATGGCAGTAACGCTACCATTGTAAACTGTTACAGCCTTGGAAATGTGAAAAAAACTACGGCAGTTGCAGGCACTAACTATGGCGGCTTTTGCGGCAATAATGACAAAACCATCACTAATAGTTATTCCACCGGCAAGGTAGAATGGACTACGACTGCTAACCCCACAAACAAAGGGTTTTGTGGTACGGTCGGTACTAATTCTGCTATGTCCGGCAA
>Ga0247841_10003054_pt1 | contig 31736 bp, 37 predicted proteins | sample LaCruzMarch2015__2_FD_192410 | JGI IMG/M metagenome (GOLD analysis project Ga0247841, IMG submission 192410) | Freshwater microbial communities from meromictic Lake La Cruz, Castile-La Mancha, Spain - LaCruzMarch2015_18m | ecosystem: Environmental > Aquatic > Freshwater > Lake | place: Spain...
TTTTTCTAGAATTAATATCTTACTAAGCTCGCCAATAGGTTAGCTGAAATTCACTCCGAGCTAAAGCAGGGCAGTTTTCTTTCAGCAGGCGAGCTTATAAAATTCAGGACGAGTGCTCATATTTGCTTTATCAACAATTTCACTTGCCCGCAACTTGCCTTCTAAAATCACTCCAGTCATGCAAATTCACATAAAACCAGCATATTTAAACATTTATGTGATTGTGTATATATTTATCAGAAAGCTAATCATTTACCTGCCTTTGCCCTTTCATACTCCCTAACTAAATAAGAAGTTTCAGGAATATTGCATCCCTCTAACTTAATACAAACACTTTCATTTAATTCCTGCCATTTATTATAATCTGCTACTCCTTGCATTGCTCCTATTGCAGATAAAATAACATCATCAACACTTCCTTTTCTACTATCAACAACATCAGATGCTTTATCATACAATCTTTTTGCTACCATAAATGCCTGATCTTCACCAATTTCACCTATAGGAATTCCCCTTATCCCATTTGGATAATACATTTTAATTAGATTCCTCTGTGCCTCTACGCCACTAAGACCCATTCCGCTAAATCTTCTTACAGCTTCTCTTGCAAGAAGATAGTCTGAATCCTTTGGTTGTCTCTTCATCATCATTTTACACCTAAAAGTTCCAAAGCACTATTACAAGTTTCTTCAAGTGCAGAACAAATTTTAATTTCAGGACAATCTTCACCAACTCTCTTTCTTATATATCTTTCACCTGTAAACCCTGGCTCTATTCCAAGAGCAATATTTATTTTCTTCTTAAATTTATGCTTAGTTACCCACTCTGCTAATTCAAATCTTGTTGTCTGAGCATAACTTCTTTTACAAGTATGTTCTTTTTCTTTTGCAAGCCAAAATAAAACAACTCCTTTTTCAGCAGCCCTATTAAGATAAAAACTCTCCCAATCAACCTGAACATTATAATCAAATTTTCTTGCAGAATAATCTCCTCTTGGAGAAGCCACACTTATCTCTCCATTTTTCATTAAATATTCCCTAGCTACCTTATGCCAATCTTCAGCCCCTTGAATAGGCCCTGCTAAAAAAACAACATTTCCTTCAACTTCCCGATAATCAGGAACAATAATTGATTTTCCAGTCATTTTAAGATTTTCCTGCAGGATTTCCTGCTAATTTCGCTGGATTACAACCAACAAAAACATTGGCATCATAATATCCTTTAACAATAGCATTATGAACAAATAATATTTCTTTTTCAGACACAGGTCTAAAATGCCATGCATCTACTCCAACATTTACCATATTGGGTTTTACTTTCCAAAGACTATGAATATGTCCTGTAATATTAAATCTGTCAACAACACCTTTAACAGGATAGTGATTTAAGTAACAATCAACATCTCCAACTTTTAAGTCCATTTCTCTCTTAAGACTATCAAAATATTTGGTAAGTTTATCTAATTTATCTTCATCATAATTTCCAACAATTAAAATTCTCTTTTTACATCTAATTCTATCTAAAAGTTTAATTCCTTCTTCATCCATAGCCACATCTCCTAAATGATATAATTCATCATCAGGTTGAACAGTTTCATTTAAATTTCCAAGAATAGTATCATTTTGTTCTGTAATACTCTTAAATGGTCTAAAAAATGGATTAAAATCCCCTATTCTTTTCTCATTTAAATGCCAATCAGAGGTAAAATATCTCATTTTACTTAAACTCCTATAAAACAAAATTTAGGTGAAGGATATCTAGGAATATTGCCAACAACACGCCTTTTATCTTCTATAGCTCTCATATTGTCTTCATGAATCTTTCCAACAAGGTGTTTAGCAGGGTAAACAGCAGAACCCTTAACAGTAACAAACATAGTCCAAGCTAGTAAAAACAAGCCCTTCAACCTGCTCCAAATTCCTGCTTTTTCCATGATTTATATAGGATTTCCCCCTATTTAAACTTTACTATTATGTAACTATGGGGTAGTAACATAATCCCAAAACTACCTCTAACCCCCTTAAACTCCCCACAGATAATAATACTAAATCATAATAAAAGAGATTAGCATTAATAATATACGAGGTAGATATAGCAAGGTAGTCAGATTTAAATAATTCCCAATCCTAATAAAATTATGAAAACAAAACTAAAATTTATACCCCTATCCTACGAACCATTTGACTGGGAAGGAAGAAACTATATCCTAATTTATGGAAGAGATGAAAAAAACAAGCAAGTTGCAGTAATTGACTCTTTTTCCCCTTATTTATATACAATACTCAAAGAAGATATAACAGAAAAGCAGATTGAAAACTTAAAAGACAAGATAAAAAAGATAAAAATAATAAATGAGAGAAGAACAACAAAAGTAGAAGAAATTGAGTTGGAAAATAAGAAATTCCTAGGAAAAGATGTAAAAGCCCTTAAAATTTTCATAACAAACTACAAAGACGCCCATGATGTAGCAGACAATCTTAATTTAGAAGGAATCGACAAAAGAAGAGAATATGATATAAACATAATTACAAAATATATAATAGATAAAAAACTTCTCCCACTTCAAGAATATGAAGTTGAAGGAGAACTTCTAAACAACTCACAAGAATTTGGAAGTATAGATTCAAGTTTAGAAGTTTCCCAAGTGATCAAAGCAGAAAAATTTACAAAAATACAAGAAAAAGAATTCAAGCCAAAAGTTCTTGCCTTTGACATAGAAACAGAAGAATTTGAAATAGGAAAAGGAGAAATCCTAATGATTTCTCTTTACTCAGACACTCTAAAAAAAGTCCTAACTCATAAAAAATGCTCTTCATCTCAAAATTTTGTAGAATGTTTTAAAGATGAAGCAGAAATGCTTGAGGCATTTATAAAATATGTAAAATCAGAAGCTCCTGATGTTCTTGCAGGATATTTTTCAGATGGATTTGACTTGCAATATCTAAGAGCAAGAGCTGAAAAAAATAACATAAAGCTAAATCTGGGATTGGACAATTCACAACCCTCATTCACAAGAGGAAATGTTTCAACAGGAAAGATTTCAGGCTTAATTCATATAGACTTATTCAGATTTATAGAAGCAAACTACGCCCAATATCTTCAGTCAGAAACACTAGGATTAGGGGATGTTTCAAAAGAACTTTTAGGAGAAGATAAAGGAGAATTTGAAAAAAAGAAAACACCTTCAAAAATAAAAGAACACGAATGGAAAGATTATTTCTCTTATAATCTTCAGGATTCTATTTTAGTCTTTAAGTTATTTGAAAAATTCTGGCCTGATTTATCAGTATTGTCAAAAACACTGCAAGAACCTATTTTTAATGTTTCAAGAGACAGAACAGCCCAGCATATAGAAGATTATATCCTTCATAATTTAGATAAATTTAGCGAAATAGCAGAAAAACGACCTATCCATGATGAAATAGGAACAAGAAGAGCAAGAGAAAGAAACGAAGGAGCTTTTGTTCTCCAGCCAACCCCAGGTTTATATGAAAACTTAGCAATGTTTGATTTCACATCAATGCACACTTCAATAATAATCTCCTTTAATATTTCAGGAGCAACTTTGTTAAATAAAAAAGAAAAAGATTGCTATGAATCCCCTGAATTAGAAATAGATGGAGAAAAAAAGAAATTATACTTCACAAAAGAACCGGGCTGTATCCCATTACTAATGAAAGAAATAATGAGTTTAAGAAAAAAATATAAAGCAGAATACAAAAAAAATCCTTCTCCAATAACAAAAGCAAGAAGTAATGCATTCAAAGTCCTGTCAGCAGCAATCCATGGTTACTTGGGATTTTTTGGAGCAAGATATTACTCTTTAGAATCAGCAGCAGCAACTCTTGCCTTTGTCAGACAATTTAACAAAGAAACAATTGAGAAATGCAGAAATAAAGGATTTAATGTAATTTTTTCAGACACAGACTCAGTTGCCTTTACTTTAAATAATAAATCAAAAGAAGAAGTTTTAGAATTTCTAAAAGAATTAAATGAGCAACTTCCAGGAGTAATGGAGCTTGAATTAGAAGATTTTTATAAACGAGGAATATGGGTAACAAAAAGAACAGGCGAGTTTGGGGCAAAAAAGAAATATGCATTAATAGATGAAAAAAACAAGCTAAAAATAAGAGGATTTGAAACAGTTAGAAGAGATTGGTGTGACTTAGCAAGAGAACTTCAATCTAAAATTTTAGAATTAATACTAAAAGAAGGAAATGGACAAAAAGCCCTAGAATTAGTAAAAAAGACAATAAAAGACTTAAAAGAAAGAAAAATCACAAGAGAGCAAGTAACAATCACAACCCAGCTAAAAAAACCTCTTTCAGAATACAAATCAATAACACCCCATGTAATTGCAGCAAGAAAAATGCAAGAAGCAGGAATTCCATTAAATGTGGGAATGACTTTAAAATATTTTATAGCAGAAACACGCGAAAAAAAAGCATTGGTAAGAGAAAAAGTAAAGTTAGAAGATGAAAAAGGAGAATACAATTTAGATTATTATCTAAATAATCAGCTAATTCCAGCAGTTGAAAACATCTTTGATGTTTTCAACATAGATATAAAAGAAATTACACAGGAATCAAGGCAGAAAAAACTATTTTAAAAATATCAAGTTGCAATTTAATCAATAACTCAACCAATAATCATATACCCCACCCTTCAACAATCATAGAAAGCAGATTATTAACTATTATCCCCACATAAATATTTAAGTTATTATTAATATATCTTAATAACACCCCACAATCCCATAAAAACCCTTATTTCTTCTCGCCCTTTAACTCTAAATAAAAGTTTTTCAAGAAAATTAATATTAAAGGCGAAACTATTAACTTGCCAACAAAACCGAAAATAAGATTAATAAAAGAACCAGCAGGGGTTACCAAAGCCTGTTGTGTTGCTCCTTCTCCTATAAAAGAAACATTTCCAGTATACCCCAGTATAAATCCTGAAATTATTGCAATAATATAATTAAAAATTCCAATAAAAATTGCCAATAAAATCATATAGCCCAATACTCTCCAAGATTTTCCTTTGACAACTTCCCAGCTTCTTTTCAAAGCACTAAAACCACCTTTATTTTCTCCCACTAACACAATATAACTAAAAAGCCATCTTATTAAAAAGAAAAAAGGAACAACAAGCAACACCAATCCAATAACAAGCAGTAAAGTAGGATTAGCTACAATAAACAAAGGAACACTTACACCCATACTATTTAAAACAAGCAAATATGAAGAAGCAAGGCAGGCAATTGCAGGAAGAGCTAATAAAAATAAAGAAACAGTAAGCACAATTGCAACTAAAATATATTTGCCCCAATAGCCAGCTCCTTTAGTTAATGCGTCTTTAAATTTTAATTTTTTGCTGGCATTAAAACCAATATAAATAATACAAACAGAAAATAATGCAGATAAAAACATCGCTATCACTTGGAACATTAGATACAAAACTCCCCTATTTGATTTGTAAAAATTCTGGATTTGATCAGAACTCATCCCAAGAAGAGGAATTCCAAGATAAGCCAAAACAAGCCCAAGAATAACAATAAGCAGTAAAAACAATCCTAAAATTGTATAAAAATTAGTTTTATATTCTTTCCAGCTCTCTCCTAATAAACTAAAAAACCCTTTTTTTTCAACCATACTAAATAAAGAAAAAAGAGATTTATAAACCTTATGCAACAGCTATAAAAACCCTAATTCTGTCTATAAAATATGGAGCAAGAATACAAATATAACCCAAAACCAGAATTTGAAGAGAGAATGAAGCAACTCCTTCCAGATAAAGAAGATTATAAAAAATTTTCAGAAATAGTCCACAAATCTCCTGAAAATTTTATCCGCTGTAATACTCTAAAGATAACTCCTGAAGAGCTGAAAAAAAGACTTGAGAAAAAATGGAAAATTCAACAGCCCTTTCCGAGCAATCCTGAAATATTTATTATAAACTCAAATCTTCTTCCAGGAGAGCTTGGAAAATCAGATGAACATATTCTTGGCTATTATTATGTTCAGGAACTTTCAAGCATGCTTTCAATTATTGCTCTAAATCCTCAAGAAAATCAAATAATACTTGATTTATGCGCTTCTCCTGGCTCAAAAACAACCCAAGCCTCTTCATTTATGAAAAATTCAGGAACAATAATTGCAAATGATAAAGATTTAGGAAGAGTTTCAATACTCGCAAGCAATTTAGAGAAAAATGGCTGTTCAAATACTATTTTAACAAGAATGGATGGCATAAATCTCTGCGATAGGCTAAAAGGAAAAATGAAATTTGATAAAATACTTGTTGATGCTCCTTGCTCAGGAGAAGGAACACTAAGAAGCAATCCAAAAACATTCTTAATATGGAACATAGATGTAGTAAGAAAACTCTCTTCTTTGCAAAAAAGACTTTTAGAATCAGCAATACCTCTCTTGAGTCAAGATGGTGAGTTAGTCTATTCAACCTGCACTCATGCTCCTGAAGAAGATGAAGAAGTTGTAAATTATGTATTAGAAAAATTCCCAGAACTCGAGTTAGTAAAACCAGAACTTCCTGTAAAATCAAGAGAAGGAATAACAAAATGGCAAGACAAGAAATTCCAATCTCAGCTAAAAAAATCCTGCAGGATTTATCCCCATGACAACAACACAGAGGGATTTTTCCTTGCTAAATTTAGATTTAAGGAAAAATCCTTAGGAGAAAAATGAAAAAAATATTTATTTTTGGGCTTGCAGGAAGTGGAAAAACAACACTTGCAAAGAAACTATCAGAAAAATTAAAAATTAAAAGCTATGACCTAGATGATATTTTCTTCAAAAACAATAACTATAAAAAAAGAAGTGAACAAGATAAAAAGAAAATCCTAAGCAAAATAATTAAAAATAAAAAATATATTCTAGAAGGAGCACATACAGACGACTGGACTTCAAGTATGTTAAAAAAGGTTGACACAATAATAATACTAAAGACAAAAATAAGTCTATGTAAAATTAGAGTATTAAAAAGATATATTCAAAGAAAATTAAGCAAAAATACAAGAAAAGAGAGCTTAATAGGCGTTTTAAATTTAATAGCCAAATTTGTTAATAAAAAAACACTAGAGGAATCAATAAATCAAATAGAAAAATATAAAGGTAATAATAAACCCAAAATAATTATTATTAAAAACAAAAAAGAAATAACTAAATTTATTAATAACTTAAGATGAAACCAGAATTTATAATAGGAAACGAGAAAACAGGAATACTGAGAAAACTTGAAATTTATGGAATTAGCAAAATTCCTTATTTATTGCTAAGATTTGGAAAAGATAGAATTAGAGCGTATTCAGGAAATTTAAATCCAAATGATATAAACAAACTTTATGACAATGTTTATATAGAAACAATTGGCATTTATTTTGCCAAATATGATGGCAATGATATAAAACTAAGTGTTGATGCAGTCCATCTTTTAAAAGAGCAGATTACAGAAAATATTCTTGAATTAACAGACCAGCAAGTTGCAGAATATCTAATGGGAAGAGATGTTGAGCTAAATAAAGAACAGCTATCTCAAACACAAGACAAAAAAATCTATTTTATTCTTAAACATAATGAAGATTTTTTAGGAATGGGAAAAGTCTCCCAAGGAATGCTAAAAAATTACCTGCCAAAAGAACGTAGAAGAAGGAACTAACTTTAGTTAAAACTCATAACCTAAAATCTTTTTTATAAAATCTTCAACCTCTTTTACTCTATCTTTATTCAAAGAAACTTGCAAGCCATAGCTTGCTGGCTTTGATAACATTAACCCTTGTTTAATTAATTGTTCTGCAATCTTTTTAACATCCTTTCCGATATGAGAAGGGAACCCTCTTGTTATTGTATCAAAAGGTGTATGAACTCCACCAATCACCTTTTTTCTTCTTAAATGATATAAAATCGTTGCTTTAATCTTATCTTCGTCATTAAATTCCATAATAAGAAATAGAAAGAAGAATATTTAAATATTTCAATAATTACAATATTGTAATTGATGTTATTCAAAAACATAAATAGAAACATTTAAATACATACTTATTCTAAATAAAATATGGAAAACGAAACAATATTTGCAGAAATATTTGGAAGCAATCCAGTTATAAAAGTCTTAGATTTTCTCATAACCTATCAATTATTTGATTATCCATTAACAGAAATAGCAAGAAATTCAGGGGTAAGCTATTCTACTTTACAAACTTTTTGGGGCAAATTAGAAAAAAATTGCATAGTTGTAAAAACAAGAAGAGTTGGAAAATCAGATTTGTATAAATTAAATATTAAAAATCCGGCAGTTAAACAATTATTAAAGTTAGATTGGAACTTAATCGAAGGAACTAACGAGCAACTTCGCGAGACAATTATAAATTAAAATAATGAATAGGGTTAGGAGCAAGAAGTTTGCATTCAATAAATCTTTAACGTTCTAAATCATTAGGAACAGGAGCTTGTTCTCTTTTTACAGAAACAGGAAATTTTTTCATAACCCTGCCTGTTAAAATTTTTGTTTCTAAATCTAATTTACCTTCAAAAATAACAGGAACCCATCTTCCTGAATCATGTCTTACTCTTTCTTCAATAGGCCCTATCTTCTCCTGCCCGTGATATTTTTTATATGTCTCTTGCAAATCGCCTTTTACAAAAGCCATATATTTATCTCCAATAAAATTATCCCGATCTATCGCTTTATATCCGAATAATGTTAAAAATCCAGAACTAACATCTAATATCCTATTATCAATTCCAATTTGAACCCATGCACCAGGAGCAGCTTGAATATCTTTATGATATTTATCATAAGCTAAATTAAAATCTTCTGCTTCCTGACGTTTATTTTCTACCATCTGCACCTAAATTTATCCTTCTTTTTAAAGATTTATCTACTTGACTATATAAGTCAAAACCTAAACAAAATCTATTAAAATTTTACCGACGCCAAAACCACAAATAGCGTCGGTAAAACACATCAAAAAAACCTAAAAATCATCAAAATTTTGGGTTTTTTGACTAATTTTCCCCATAGTTAGTGTAGTCCAAAAATAAGGGTTTTCTCGGGGGAAAACATACTTAGTGTTCTAAAGACAATATGTATACTGGAGCACAATAATCTTTAAATAGTGTAATGTATACAATAAGATGTAGTAAAGGTTACACGAACCTTATACGGACAATAAACAACACAATAACACAAAACAAAATGAATCAAACACAAACACTCGAACAAAGAACAGCTGCAACCGCTGAAAGACCTGAATATTTTTCAGGAGCCCAAAGTGAACAGAGTTCTATTAACTTGGCGGGGAGAAAAACTCCTAACAAAGTTAGGAGTCCCCAAGCCAGATTTAATCTGCCAAAAGATCCTAGACCCTATGCAGATAAATACTTCCTAAGAACAGGAGAAGTATTAAGAGCAGAAGGAATTAATCCATGGGTTAGAGCTCAAGTAATGATAAGAAAAGGGCCAGGACAAGTCTATGGAATAGATGAAGCACTAGCTATTCTTGATAAATATTCCCCTTTAGTAGCTAATGGGGGAAGAGTTTATGCTCTTGAAGAGGGTTCAAGTTATTCTCAAAGAGAAACTCTAATGTTAATCGAAGCTCCAATTCAAGATTTCGTAGAACTAGAAACAATGTATCTCGGAGTTCTAAGCGCAGAAACAACAAAAGCAAATGATAATCATGGAGTAAACTTAAATCAAGTTAGAAAAAACATGGCTGCTGTTGTTAAAGCAGCTCAAGGAAGACCTGTTTCATATTTCGGAGCAAGACACTGGAGATTTGATGAAGATGCTGCAATTACTCGAGCAGCATATGATGGAGGAGCAACAAGTGCATCAACAGATGCAGGAGCAGCAACAGCAGGACAAAAAGGAGGAGGCACAACACCTCATGTTTTAGAAAATATAATGTCTTGGAAATACGGACAAGAAAGAGCTGTTCTTGAAACTCTTTTAGCTTTCAACAGAGTAATCGACAAAAATGTTCCAAGAATAATTCTCTGTGATTATAGAAATAAAGAAATCACAGATACTCTTGCTTGTGCAAAAGCACTTGGAAATAAATTATGGGGTCCAAGAATAGATACTTGCGGAGAGAATGTAGCAGAAGGAGCAACTCCAAATCCTCAAGAAGAAGTATTTGAATTTGATGACGGACTAAACACAGAATTAAAGGGCTACTGGAGAGGAAACGGAGTTACAATCTCAGGAGTTTATGCAATGAGAAAAGCTCTAGATGCAAAAGGCTATTCTAATATGAAAATAGCTCTATCAAGCGGATTTGCAGACCCTGAAAAAGTTCAAGCATTTGTAGAAGCAGAATCTATACTAGGAGTAAAATTATTTGATATGCTTGGAGTTGGCCAAGTATTTGAATCTCGAGCAGCAAAAATGGATATAGTTGCTGTTGGAGAAACTCCTGAAACATTTGTTCCAATCTCAAAAACAGGCAGAGGATACAATCCAAATCCAAGATTAAAGTTAAGACTAGGAAAAGGAGGAGCAAAATGAGAATCGCTTATAGTGTAGAAACACAAGAAGATTTTATGACTCCTGGAAGACCAATGTATGCTCCTGGTGTTGAAGTAATAAGGCCTAATTTAAAAAAATTAAGAGATTATGCACTAGAAAAAAAGATTACACAAGCAGGAGGACTAGATGTACATTTTGGAACTAAAGAATATGCTTTCAGAGAATTAGAATTACAAGTTAATGGTGGTCCTTTTCCAATGCACTGCCCTGCAGGAAAAGAAGGAGCAGAAAGAATTCCTGAAACATACGTCCCTTCAATTACACACCCACACTATCTTGATGAAAGAGTAGACAGAGATTTGCTTAGAAAAGGATTAGAACAAGGTGCAATCTGGTTTGAAAAACAACAATATGATATCTTCACAAATCCTGCAATAGATGTTTTCATGAGAGAGTATGGTGTTAAAGAAGCAATAGTCTCTGGAGTTCTTACAGACTGGTGTGTTAAAGACGCTGTTTTAGGAATGCAAAAGAGAGGAGTTCAATGTTACCTAGTTACAGATGCAATCTATGCTTTAAATCTTGAACCAGATTCAGGAAAAAAAGCATTAGAAGAAATGGCAACTGCAGGAGCTAAATTTGTCACAACCCAAGACGTTTTAGATAATAAATTGCGAGAAAATTCAAAATGATAAGCCCAAAAACACTAGTAGAAAGGAAAAGAAACAAAGATAATTCAGATGTAAAAAGTTTAGAGTCTCAAATTGACAAATTTTTAGAAACAAATTTTGATGGAACAAGAGAAGTTGCATTTGATTTTCAAAATCCAGTTTCAGAAGAAGCTATTAATCAATTAATAAAAATTTATGAAAAAGAATGGAAAGTCTATTACTGGACAGGCTCACAAAGAGATTCATGCAGTAGATTAATTTTCAACTATCAAGAACAAGGAAAAGGGAGTAAAAAATAAAATGGTACTAACACCACAACAAGCAAAAAAAATGCAAGAAAGAAAAGAAGCTCCTGCTATGAGAGCTCTTGAAAAAGCAATAGATAAAGCATTGACGGAAGGAAATTTTACCTTTGCTATAGAACAAGGCGATTACTATGGTAGGGGGGGAGTTGATTACGATGTTGCCCAAGTAGTAATGAAGAAATATCGTGATGCAGGCTGGAATGTTAAATATGTAAGCGACCAGAGAGATGGGGATTATTTAGATTTTAGAGGAGGCAGAAGATGAAACTAAATTATTTCAAAGACTGGAATTGGTTTGAAAAACTCTGGCTACTTGCATTCACACTTGTAAATATCTGGCTATTTTTTGTATGGCATGACACTTGGATAGGATTAACAGCTTCTTTATCAGGAATGATTTGTGTAGTTCTAGTTGCAAAAGGCAAAATCAGCAATTATTATTTTGGTTTTGTAAATGTTGTAACCTATGCATATATAGCATATCAAAACAAATATTATGGAGATTTTATGCTAAATGCATATTTCTATTTTCCAATGCAATTTATAGGATTATATTATTGGATAAAAAATAGAGACAAGACAAAAACAAAAGATGATATTAAAGTAAATATACTAAGTTTAAAAGAAAAAATAATCTGGCTTGCAGTTTCAGTTATTGCAACAATAGACTATGGAGTTTATCTAAAGTATATTGGTGGAACACTCCCATTTGTAGACTCAACAACAACCATCCTTTCAGTAGTTGCAACAATACTTATGACAAAGAGAGTAAGCGAGCAATGGTTGCTATGGATAGTAATTGATGTAATCTCAATTTACATGTGGGTATATAGATTAATGCAAGGAAGCAGCGACATAAGCATGATTGTAATGTGGACTGCTTTCTTAGTTAATGCAATATATGGCTATTACAACTGGAAAAAACTCGAAAAGGAGGTTAAATCAAGATGAAAAAAACAGTTGGATTCATAGGTGGAAAATTCCTCCCATTCCACCAAGGCCATGTTTATGCAATAATGGCAGCCTCAAATAAAGTAGATGAGCTTTATGTGGTAGTCTCGTCATCAAAAAATAGAGATAGAGAACTATGTGCAAAAGATGGAATAAAATATATCCCAGCAGAAGTAAGATTATCTTGGATTGGAGAATGTTTGAATAATCTTGAAAATATAAAAATAGTTCATGTAGAGGATGACAAATGGGATGCAGACTATGACTGGGAAGATGGTGCAAATAAAATTAAAGCAGCAATAGACAAGCCAATTGATGTTGTATTCAGTTCAGAAACAAGTTATGACAAGTATTTCAGCAAATTTTATCCTGATTCAAAACATGTTGTAGTGGATGATAAAAGAAAGACAGTAACAATTTCTGCAACAGAACTAAGAAAAAACATCTATGACAACTGGGAAAAACTTCCAAATTGTGTCAGAAGCTATTTCACCAAAAGAATTGCAATAGTAGGAACAGAAAGTTGTGGAAAGACAACACTTGCAAAGAAACTTGCAAAATTCTACAACACAAATTTTGTCCAAGAAGTAGGAAGAGAATATTGTGAAAAATTCTCAAATCAGCTAACCACTAGTATGTTTGACTCAATTGCAATGGAACATTTCCTTCTCCAAGAAAAAAAAGCAAGAGAAAGTAATAAAATTTTGTTTGTTGATAGTGAAGCCACAATAACCCAATACTATCTAAATATGTATTTCAAAAATAAGAAATCCAATCTAATAGAAGAAATAATAAAACTTCAAAATTATGACTTAGTAATTTATTTAGAACCAGATGTAAAGTGGGTAGAAGATGGTTTGAGATTTGCAGGTGAAGAAGAAACAAGAAGAAGAAACAATGAAGAATTAAAAAGGATGTATACTGAAAGAGGCATTAATTTTGTAAGCGTCTCTGGAAATTATTCTGAAAGATTTGACAAGGCAAGAGAACTTGTTGATAAATTATTTAATGGAGGAAAAAATGAAAGAAATTAAAGATTTAGAAGGAAAAATCTACATGACATGCTCAGCATGCATGTCTGTCTGGGCAGATGGATTAAGCTGGGCAAATGCAAATAAAGATAGAATAGTAAAATCCCCAGAACAAGCAGACAATATTGTTGTTCTTGCATGTCAAGTTACAGATTTAGCTGTTTTAAATGATTTAAAAGTTTTAGAAAGACTAAAGTCAGAATTTCCTGATAAGAAATATTTTGTAAGTGGTTGCCTAGCAAAAAGATTAGATGTAGAAGTTCCTGAATTTGCAGAAAGATTAGAAACACCAAGAGACAACTATCAGTTTTTATGGGATAAAACCCTTGTAAATTTTGAAAAACCATTCTGGGTTAAAGAATTCAAAGAAGAAGATAATGGCAAAGCCCAAGGACATTTATTCAGAGACATGTATCCTCTAAGAATAGGAAAAGGCTGTCCAAATAAATGCACCTATTGCACAATAAGAGTTACAAGAGGAGCTTTTGAACAACTAGAAGCTTCAAGTTTAGAAAAAGAATTCCAAACTTTTGATAATGTTCTATTAATTGCAGACAGTCCAACAGCAACTCAAATCAAAGAATGGTATGAAATAGCAAAGAGAAATAATAAACCCTTTTCAATAAGAAATGTAGAGCCCTCTGTAACAGTAGCCTGTGAGCAAGAGTTATTAGACTTAGCAAAAAACAAACTCCTAAAGGTATATCACTCGCCAATTCAAAGCAACAACCCAGAAGTTCTAGAAGATATGCACAGAAATGTTCAGGCAACACTAAAAACAATGGAAATTGCAAGAAAACTGCAAGAAAACGGAGTTTACATTGCAACAAATATTATTATAGATTATAAAGATTTTAAACAGGACTTCTCAGAAGTCTATAATTTGTATGACTATGTCAGCTGGAATCCTCTCTGGGATAGAGTCTGGGACAGAAAACGAGCAGAACAAAGATTTGAGATATATCTTGGAGCACTAGCAGCTGAAAATGAAACTGTTAAAAATTTAAGGAGAACAAAATGATAACTAAATTTAAACAGGAGGTAAAAAAATGGCAATTTTAAGTTATTTCAAAGCAGAACCAACAGATTTTGCAAGAGTAACTGTAAGTGGAAAAGTCTACAAACAAGGAAAAGGCATTTCGTGTTTCTATGTTCCGTTTCTATCAACAATCGAAATGGCAACAATGGCAACCCAAGACCAGCCTTTCTCTTTCAAAGAAATAAGCAAGGAAAACCAGCAGGTAAATCTTCAGGGCGGATTTTTATATGAAATTACTGATGCATCCCAGGTATTTTCCAGGTATAATTTCTCAGTAGACTCAAGGACAAAAACCCCACTTACTGATGACCCAACAAAGCTTGCAGATAATCTGTTGCAGGATGTAAGAGGAGAAACAAGAAAAATCGTACAATCAACTCCTCTAGAAAGATTGCTTTTAATGGCTGACGAACTATCTGAAAAAGTCTCAGGAGTAATTACTGCAAGAAATGCTGTAGATGGTGTAAGATTCAAAAGATTGTATTTTGAAGCAATAACACCAAATCCAGAAATTTCAAAAGCTCTTGAGGCAAACTACAGAGAAGCACTTATGCAGAAAGCAGATGAAGCAATTTATGCAAGAAGAGCAACAGCAGTTGAACAAGAAAGAGCAATCAAAGAAAATGAAATGAAGACTGCAGTTGAATTGGAGGAAAAAAGAAAAGAATTGGTTGAACTTGAGGGTAAAAATACCTTGCAAAGAGCAGAATATCTAGCTCGAGCAACAACTCAAGAGTTTTCAGCCTATGAAAAAATTTCTCCGGAGAAATTAACTGCAATGGCTTTGCTAAAATTAGGACAAAATGCAGGAAAAATAGGCAATTTGACAATAACCCCAGATATTTTAGCAGGAATGCTGCACAAAGGATAAAAAATGGAAACAGAAAAAATTGTTGTTGTTAAGAAGAGTACCTTGCTTGAGAGCTTGCTTAAAAGACACACCACAACCTCTCAAGCAAGGTTTTATTTAGAATCAGCAGGCCAATCCTATGAATTTTACCAGCAAGATCACAAAAATTATCATGAAAATTTAAAAGAGGTTGTAAGAAATATTCCAAGAACCATAAGAACACAAACCATAGATAAAGATGATCTATCTATGTTCAAATTTAGCAATAAAGACTTAGTTGTAGCATTTGGAGATGATGGATTACTAGTTAATCTTGCAAAATATGTAGGAAATCAACCAATAATATTTGTAAACGCAGATGAAAAAAGATTTGATGGAGTATTAGCAACATGCACAACAAAAGAGTTTCAAAAAGCTCTTGAAGAAAAATTACAAGACAAAACATATCTTGAAAGTCTAACAATGGCAGAAGCCAATCTAAATAATGGAGAAACATTCTATGCTCTAAATGACCTGTTTATAGGTAAAAAAACACATGTATCTGCAAAATATGACATTAAACACAACGGAAAAGAAGAATATCAATCCTCAAGCGGAATTGTAGTTTCAACAGGAACAGGCTCAACAGGTTGGCTAACCTCATTTGCAACATGGTGCAAAGAAGTTTGTGAAAAAGAATTCCCCTATGCAGTTCCTTTTTCAAGAGAATCAGACTCACTCATATTTACAGTAAGAGAACCATTTCCAACAAAAATAACAGGCACATCAATTGTAGTTGGAGAAATTACAGAAGAAAACCCTCTAATGATTTACTCAAAAATGCCAGAAGAAGGAGTAATTTTTAGTGATGGAATTGAAAAGGATTATGTTGAATTTAATTCAGGCAGAACTGCAACAATAAAACCATCAACTAAAAAAGTAAATTTAGTGAGGTTAGAATGAAACAGCTTAGAAAAATTGGAAAAGAAGGAGAAGAAATAGACTTCGATGTTCTAAAAACATTCACAGCACAAGAGTGGAGAGAATGGATAAACTCAAGACTAAGTGGGAGAGATGTTTATGGATTTGCTGTAGGGGGAACACATGCAAGAGTAGAGCCATCAGATGGATTTGGATATATTGCAGATAAAATTTCTGCTGGAGAATCTTATCCAGAAGCAGAAAAAGCTATTTCAGAGATGATAGTAAATCATAAACCATTTGGAGAACATTTTGGATATTATGAAGCAGAATTGCTTACAATAGCAAAAGATGTCACAAGGCCTTATCTTGGTTATAACGATATAACAAAAAAAGTAGCTGGTTGGGTTAGACAAACTCCCCTAGATAAAAGACTCAATTCATACGAGTTGGAATGTCTTGAAGACTCTTTAGCAACTTTAAATCACATGCAAAAATTTGCAGATACTAGATTTAGAGATATTTATTCAAAATTCCTTGATTCTGAACTACTGACTAAAATCGCAAAAGAAGGTTGGAGTAGAAAAATGCTTGCAAGAGAAGCTTTTTTTGGAAGACAAGTTGCTTATCCTTTATTTACTATTGATAAAGAAGCTGTTCTAAAGATTATGGAGATAAACAAAGGAGATGGTAGAGAATTAGAAGTTGTTTTTAGAGTATTTGGAGGAATATTAGAAGATAAATTTAAAGCATATTTTCAAAGGGAAAAGTTGCTTGAAGAGGTAAAATGAAACACATACAATGTCCTGAAGTTTATCGCGGAAAAGAAAAAAGCTTATTCCTAGCAGGAGGAATATCAAATTGCCCCAACTGGCAAAAAGATTTGGTTGAAATGCTCCAAAATACACAATTAGTTATGCTAAATCCAAGAAGAAAAGAATTTAAATTTTCTCCAAAAGCAGAAAAAGAGCAAATTACCTGGGAATATCAACATTTAGCAAAAGCAACAGCAGTTTCATTTTGGTTTCCACGAGAAACACCATGCCCAATAACTCTCTATGAACTAGGAAAACAATCCATGACTAGCAAACCTATTTTTATTGGAATTCATCCTGAATATGTTAGGAAATCAGATGTAGAAATTCAAACAAGTTTAATCAGGCCAGAAGTCAAAATAATTTATTCCTTAGAAAATTTAGCTCAACAAATTAAAGAGTATAGTGGAAATTAAAATGACAAAAGAATTCAAAAACCCAGCAGCAACAGCAACAATGATTGTTCAAAATGAGAATTTTGAAATATTACTTGTAAAAAGAAAACATCCCCCTTTCAAAGATATGTGGGCATTGCCAGGAGGTTTTCTAAACTATGGAAAAGAAACACTTGAACAAACAGCTGTTCGCGAGCTAAAAGAAGAAACATGCCTTGAAACAACTATAAAAGATATCACATTGCTAAGAGTTGCGTCAAATCCAGATAGAGACCCAAGAGGACATGTAATAGACCACATTTATGTTATTCAAAAATATTCAGGAACAGCCAAAGCAGCAGACGATGCAAAAGAAATCAAATGGTTTTCTTTAGACAATCTCCCACCTATAGCATTTGACCATATGGATTCGATAAAAAAATATATGGCTCAAGGTTATTATGCAAGGGATAAAATGTAAACAGAAAAGCTTAATAAACCAAAACAAATATCTAAGAATATGAAAATCGCACTTGCACAAATGAAAGTCATCCCCGGGATGCCAAAACTAAATGTGGAAAACATGTTAAGGATGATTGAGCAGGCAAAAAGCAACAAAGTAGATTTAATTATATTTCCTGAGATGTGTGTTGGAGGTTATCTTCTTGGAGATAAATGGGAAAATGATGAATTTTGTCTAAACTTGATGGAATATAATGAAACACTAAGAAAAGCAAGTAAGGGAATTGCCATTGCCTATGGAAATATATATTTAGATAAAGAACTAAACAAAAGAACAAATGATAAAGAAATTCATCCCAATAAAGATGGAAGAAGCAGGAAATATAATGCAATTTATGTTTTTCAAAATGAAAAGCCAGTGAAAAAAGCAAAAGAAACAAATCTTCTTCCAGAAGGAATTCAGCCAAAAACACTTCTTCCAACCTATAGAATTTTTGATGACCAAAGATACTTCTTTTCACTTGAAAATATAGCAAAGGACTTTAATATCCCATTAGAAAAAATCACCCAACCTTTTCAAATTGAATCAAAAGGCAAAAAAGTTTTTATAGGTTTTGAAATTTGTGAAGATTTATGGTGTGAAGATTACAGAAAAAATCTTAAGTCATTAAATCAAACAAAAACCCTGGTTGCAAATGGCGCTGAAGTAATATGTAATCTCTCTGCCTCTCCCTGGACCTATGGAAAAAATAAATCAAGAGATAGAAGAGTTTTATTCCTAAAAAAAGACCTTGGAAATGATTTTGCCCCATTCTTCTATGTTAATTGTACAGGTTCACAAAACAATGGTAAAAATATAGTAACATTTGATGGAGGTTCAACAGTTTACAACAAAGACGGACTTCCAATTATCTTCTCAAAAGAAGCATATAACCAAGAATTAATTATTGTAGAAGAAAAAGAGATAAACATAGCAAAATCAAAAGAAAGAATAGAAAAATCAAAAATAGCTCAAAAATATGAAGCAATTATAGCAGGATTGCAGTATTTAAAAGAAATGTTTGGCTCAAAAGAGCACCCAAATATAGTCATAGGACTGTCAGGAGGTATAGATAGCTCTCTTGTTGCTTCTTTATTAGTCAAAGCAATAGGAAAAGAAAAAGTAATAGGAATAAACATGCCAACAAGATATAACTCAGAAAAAACAAAAAGTGCAGCAGCATCTGTTGCAAAAAAGCTGGGAATTGAATACTTCACAATACCTATTGAAAAAATGGTTGAAATAAATAAAGAACTAATTGATAGTGTTGATTTAGACAAATCAGGAAAAAAACTCTCAAACTTTAACATGGAAAATATTCAGGCAAAAATAAGAGGAACATCAATTCTATCTAACCTTGCTGGAAAGTATAATGCAATATTTACAAATAATGGAAATAAACTCGAAGTAGCCATAGGTTATGCAACACTATATGGAGATGTTGGAGGAGCAATAGCCCCAATAGCAGACTTGACAAAAATAGAAGTTATAGAGCTGTCAAAATATATGAATAAAGAAATCTTCAAAGAAGAAGTAATTCCAAAAATCCTTTTCCCAGATAAATTATGGAGATTTTCAGAAGAGCAAATCCAACCATCTGCAGAACTAAAAGATAAGCAAATAGACCCTATGAAATTTGTTTACCATTGTGCACTTGTAGATATGATGACGGATTATAGAAAAAAATCAGCAACAGATATTATGCAATGGTATATTGATGGAATTCTTCATGAAAAAATTGATGAATATTTAAAAGAGATAGTAAGAGAAAATATAGGTTTAGACTTGATGAAAAGATGGCAAGTTGATAAACCTGAAGAGTTTATCAGAGATTTAGAATGGCTTGATTCACTTATTCAGAAGAGTATTTTCAAAAGAGTTCAGTCTCCTCCAATAATAATCACAAGTAAGTCTTCTTTTGGCTATGATATAAGAGAAAGTATGTTTGCCTACGAACCTTCAATAAAACAAGAACAATTAAAAAAATACATCATTGAAAATATAAAAGAATATAAACCTAAAAAATAGAGTATTCATAATATGAACAAAGAAGACAAAAAACTAATAGAAGAAATAAACAAACTAAAGAAAGAAAAAGACGCAGTCATTCTTGTTCATAACTATCAACGCCCAGAAATCTATGAAGTTGCGGATTTTATAGGAGATTCATTCGAGCTATCAAAAAAAGCCTCTGAAGTCAAATCAAAGATAATTATTTTTTGTGGAGTAAGTTTTATGGCAGAAACAGCAAAAATTCTAAATCCAGATAAAACAGTTCTTATCCCAGACAGAACAGCCGGTTGTCCAATGGCAGATATGATAACAGCAGAACAAATAAAAGAATTAAGAAAAAAATACCCAAACGCAGCAGTTGCAACCTATGTTAATTCAAATGCAGATGTAAAAGCAGTTTCAGATGTTTGTGTTACTTCTTCTAATGCAGTAAAAATTATAGGCAATCTTCCTCAAGAAGAGATAATTTTTGTTCCTGACAAAAATCTTGCATCATATACTCAATCAAAAACATCAAAAAAAATAATAATTTGGCCTGGTTTTTGCTGTGTTCATGAAAAAATAAAGCCAGAAACAATAGTTAAAGCAAAAGAAGCGCACAAAGATGCAAAAGTAATTGTTCATCCAGAATGCAGAAAAGAAGTTATTGCTCTTGCAGATGCAGTCTGTTCAACAAGCCAGATGATAACTTTTGCAAAAGAATCAGAAGCAAAAGAATTTATAGTTGTAACAGAAGAAGGAATGGTGAACAGGCTAAAAAGAGAAGTTCCAAACAAAGAATTCTATGCACTCGGCGGACTTTGCACACAAATGAAAAAAATAACACTTTCCTCTGTTCTTAACTCGCTAAAAAATAATGTCTATGAAGTAAAACTTTCAGAAGATATGATAGAAAAATCAAAAAACTCTTTATTAAAAATGCTGGAGCTTGCAAAATGAATAAATTAAAGACCATTAACAAAGTAATAAAAACAGCTTTTGAAGAAGATAAAATAAATAATGATATTACAACTTTATCTATTGTTCCTAAAGATTTAAAAGCAAAAGCAATAATTCTTGCAAAAGAAAATGGAATTTTAGCAGGAATTGATATAGCAAAAAGAGTTTTTCAGCTTTTGGAACCAAAAATAATTTTTAAAAAAAATAAAAACGATGGAGATAAAATAAAAAAATATCAAGTTATAGCGGAAATACAAGGTAATGCAAGAACAATTTTAACAGGAGAAAGAACAGCTCTTAATATCCTGCAAAGATTAAGTGGAATAGCAACAAAAACTTTTAAATTTGTAGAAAGAGCAGGAAAAATTAAAATTTTAGACACAAGAAAAACAACTCCAGGACTAAGAGAGCTTGAAAAATATGCAGTAAGTGTTGGGGGAGGAATTAATCACAGATATGACCTACAAGAAGCAGTATTAATAAAAGATAATCATATAGAAATTGCAGGAAGTGTAACAGAAGCAGTCAAAAGAGCAGAGTCAACTCACAAAAATATAGAAGTAGAAGTAAAAAACATAAAAGAAGTCAAAGAAGCACTAAAAACAAAAGCCAATAGGCTTCTTCTTGACAACATGAATATAAGGCAAATGAGAAACGCAGTAAAGCTTGTAAAGAAAAAGCCAGGCATAACAACAGAAATATCAGGAGGGGTTAATCTTAAAAGATTAAAAAACATAGCCACAACAGGAGCAGACTATGCATCTGTTGGAGCTTTAACTCACGCAATAAAATCACTAGATATAAGCTTAGAAATCCAAAAGTCCTTGTGTTAGAGTTGGACTTTTGGATGCTCAGAGAAGGGGTCTTCTCTGACATCATCAAACTTTTAAAATGAAACAAGAACTAATAGAAGCCGATTGCGCAGTAATAGGAGCAGGATTAGCAGGCTGTTCAACTGCTTTAGAACTAGCAGATGCAGGAATTAAAGTCCATCTTTTTGTAAAAAAAAGATTAGAAGAAGATTGTAATAGTTATTTAACAGCAGGAGGATTAACAGCTGTCCCTTTAATCAACCACAAACCAATTCAAGGAGATTCATTCCAGTCTCATATTCAAGACACACTTAATGCAGGAAAATTTCTAAATGATAAAAAAATAGTTGAATTCTGTGCAAAAAGCTTTTTTCCAGAAGTAATTCAATGGCTTGAGAAAAAAGGAGTTAAATGGGACAAGATTAATGGAGAATATGACTTACATAGAGAAGGCGGGCATTCTGCAAATAGAATTTTTCATGTAAAAGACACAACAGGAAAAGCAATAATGGAAGTTCTTATCTCATTGATTAAGAAAAATAAAAATATAACAGTCCATGAGCATCACATGGCAATAGACCTAATAACAGAGAAAAAATTCTTTCCAGACAGCAAAAAAGATTCTTGTCTTGGTTTTTATGTCTATGATGAAAAAGAAGATTATGTAAAAACCTGTTCATGCAAAGCAACATTTATTTGTACAGGTGGCTTAGGCAAAGTCTTCCTTTATACCTCAAACCAAGATATTGCATCAGGAGATGGATTTGCAATAGCCTATAGAACAGGCTTGCCATTAGCAAATATGGAATTTGTCCAGTTCCACCCAACAGTATTCTATGATCCTTCAACAGTAAATGAATTTGAAAGAAGATTTTTATTAACAGAAGCACTAAGAGGTGCAGGAGCAATTTTAAAACTAAACAAGGATGCAAAAGAAGATTTTATTCTAAAATACGATAAACTTGGAAGCAAAGCAACACGAGATGTAGTCTCAAGAGCAGAAGATATGGAAATGAGGAAAAATGGATTAAACCATGTCTGGCTTGACTGCACACCAATTCCAGCAGACAGATTAAAAAATGATTTTAAAAATTCCTATGATTTCTGCCTATCAAAAGGATTTAAACTTGAAAAAGAAGCTGTTCCAGTAGTCTATGCAGAACACTATTCAAATGGAGGAATTTTAGTAAATGAAAACAGCAAAACAGAATTAGAAGGCTGTTATGCAATTGGTGAAGTTTCATATACAGGACTGCACGGAGCAACACGTCTTGCTTCTAATTCAGCGCCTGAATGTATCTTATTTGGAAGACTAGCTGCGAAAGAATTTATAGAAAAAAATAAAACAAAAAACAAAGTTGAAAAAGCAAAGCGAGAAATACCTCTATGGAAAACAACAGGAACAGAAATAAGAGATAAAACAACAATAAGTTATTATTGGGAAACAGTCAGAAGAACACTAACTTCTTTATGTAGTATTGCAAGAAATAAAGAAAGATTAGAAGCAGCAAAAGAAGTTCTTCTTGCACTAAAAAAAGATATAAATGACTTTTATTGGCATTATAAAGTAAACAAAGACTTTTTAGAAGTGAGAAACATCGCAGATGTTTCTCTTGCATTAGTAGAATCTGCTTTATTTAGAGAAGAAACCCGAGCCTGTCATTTCAGAGAAGACTTTCCAGATGAAAACAAAAAATTTCTCGGAGTAACAATACTAATTAGAGATAAAATTCAGTTGGAGAAGTTAAAATGATGCTTGAACTAGCTATCGGAGATGCCTATGGTGCAGGATTTGAATTTGCTCCAAGAGAAATAATAAAAAAACATAACAATTTATCAGAATACATTTCTCATCAAAAGCACAAGTTAATTCCAGGAAGTTATACAGATGACACTCAAATGAACATAGCAATAGCAGAAATGCTTATTGAAGGCAAAGAATGGACACCATTAAATCTAGCAGATAGATTTGTAGAAGTTTTTAAAAGAGATCCCAGACTTGGCTATTCTTCAAAATTCTATGATTTTCTAAATAGCATAAATAGTGGAAAAGAATTTTTAGATAAAATCAACCCCCATAGCACTAAAGGTGGAGCGGCAATGAGAAGTTCACCAATAGGCTATTTACCAAAAATAGAAGAAGTTATGTCTTATGCAAAAATACAGGCACAAATTACCCATAACACCCCTGTTGGAATTAATTCAGCCATTGCTTCATCACTAATGACTCATTATTTTATTTATGATTTAGGAAAAAAACAAGATTTGGGAAAATTCATTGAAAGTTATGTTGAAGGAAATTGGAATTTCACCTGGCAAGGGGAAACAGGCTCTAATGGTCAAAATATAGTAACTGCAGCAATTAGTTCATTAAAAGAAAATTCTTTATCAGCTATACTTAAAAAAAGTATAGATTTTGGAGGAGACACAGACACTGTTGCAACAATAGCAATGGCTGCTGCTTCTTGTTCTAAAGAGGTTGTAAAGGATTTGCCCTCTACTTTAATAAATAATTTAGAAAATGGAAATTATGGAAAAGATTATTTATTTGCAATAGATATTAAACTAAAAAAATTAATAAAACATGTTTAAAAAAATACTTATAGTTTATAGTGAAAAGCTTTCTGAAAAGCATCTTAAGACAGTTGAAAAAGTTCGCGAGATACTAAAAAATGAAAATACTCATGTAATAAGAGCAAACGAAATAGATGACATCTATTTCAATGATGTTGATCTAGTACTAACAATTGGCGGAGATGGAACTTTTATCCGCGCAGCAACACTTGTAAAAGACGCTATAATTATGGGAATAAATTCAGAGCCAGAATTTAGTGAAGGTGGATTAACCTCAATAAAAGAAGATGAATTAGATTTTATAAATGAAATACTTAAAGGAAAATTTAAAACAACTGAAAAAGATAGAATAAAAGTTAAAATTAATGGAAAAGAGCTAAAAGAAATTGTTCTAAATGAGGTTTATGTTGGAGCAGAACACCAATATCATACCTCGAGATATATTATCAAAACAAAAGAAAAACAAGAAGAACAAAGAAGTTCAGGGGTTTTGATTGCAACAGGCTCAGGAAGTCATGCTTGGTACAAGTCAGCAGGAGGAGCTCCTTTTACAAGTGACTCAAAAAAGCTCAGATTTTTAGTAAGAGAGCCATTCTTAGGAAATCTTTTCAAACCAAAAATGCTAAATGGCGAAATAAAACAAGGAGATAAAATAGAATTTATCTCAAAAAGACATGCAGAACAAGTTATTGCCCTAGACTCAAATAAGCTCTATCCTTTTAATAACAACTCAGTTGCAGAAATAGAACTCTCAGAAAATCCTCTAAGAGTAATTGTAAAGTAATCGTAAAATAATAAAAATGAAAGAGAAAAAAATCATAGGTCTAACATTTCCTGAAAACAATGCTAATTTGGGATTAGAACCATCAATCTTAACTGTCCTACCGCAAGGAGAAAATGTTGAATTCTCTTTAAAAAATATAAAATTTAATGACTCAGAAGTTGAAATGTATTTATGCTCTGTTTATATTGCAGGCATGGATGAATTCAAAAAATGGGCATCACAGCATGACTCTAAAAAAATTGTTGTTGGAGGCTATCACCCAACAATGTTTCCAGAGGATTTTTTAAACTATGCAGAAAAAATAGTTATGGGCCCTTGCGATGATTTAAAAGAAACTCTTGCACAAAAAAATGTAATTTTTGAAAAAGGCCACTATGATAGTAATTTAATAGGCAACTCAAGATTTGTTGCAGGCAGAATTTTAAGAACTCTAAAAAATATTCCAGGATGTATAAGAGTACATGGAGAAATTATTCCTGGAAAAGAAGCAGAAAAGCCATCTGGAAAATCAGAAATTATAAAAGATAGAATTCTTCCAGGAATTTTAACTTTCAAAAATGTTCCTCGCTATGACTTGTATGATATTAAAAACAATCAACAGATAATTCCAGATAAGAAAAAAGATGATTTGTGCTCAAGTATTAATACCTCAATGGGATGTCCAATGCATTGTGATTTTTGCTGTACTCCTGTAATGTTTGGCCCATGTCTTATCAGCAAACCAATAGAAACAGTAAAAAAAGAAGTAGAAATGCTAAAGAAAAGATTTGATAAAGCAGATAAAACAAAGAAAAAACAAAGATTTCTATTTATAAGAGATGAAAATTTCACAATGCAAAGAGATTATAAAGAAAAGCTAGAAGTTATTAAAGAAACAGGCGCTAAAATTTATCTCTTTGCCTCTGCAAATACACTAACAGATGAAGTTGCAGAAGTTTTTGCAAAAAACAATGTCTATATGGTTTGCCTTGGATTAGAAGACCCCACAAAAGATTATATAAAAAACAAGACACTCTATGAAGCAACACAAAGACTAAAGAAAAAAGGAATTTATGTCTATCTTTCATTTATTGTTGACCCTTTGAAAATAGTGGGAGCAGGAAAAGGAAAAGAGTTTTATGATTTGCTTTATAAGAGATTTGAAGAACTTGCTCCTGAAATGGTCTGTGGAAATTTTCTAATGCCTTTTCCAGGCACACCTCTTTGGGATCAATTCTATCATTTAGTTTCAAAAGAGGATTTTAAATATTATAACAGCAAGACACCATTTTTAATAAAAAATGAATTAGTAGCCATGAAAATGAAATATTTTATGTTTGATGTTCAATGGAAATATTATACTTCAGACACTTATAAAAAAGTAAGAAAATTCCAGACAAATGACACACTTTATGAAAGATTTTTAGAGCTAAGAGATGAATTTGAGAAGATGTTTGAAGGAATTAAGCACATAAGACCATGAAAATTTTGAGAATTATTCCAAAAGTAGAAAATCTAAAAATTTCTAAAGGCACTAAAGATTTTAAAAGAATAATACCTGAAGAAAAAGAAGACAATCTCAATGAAATTCCAAAATCGGGGATTTTCACACCAAAAGAACTTATTCCAGTAGAAAACCAAGAAGATTTAATAAAAAAACTTCTAAACCTCTATTCTAAAAAGATTATTCCAAGCGAAATAATTTTTGATTATAAAAATCCAAGGCTAAGTGTTCATAATTATTTAAGAGAAATTTATATAAAACAAAATCTTTCAATCTTAAGAACAATTCCAATAACTATCTTAGATTATGACAAATCTCCAATAATTAAAAAAATTAAAATTCTTGCTATTAATGGTTCTCCAAGAAAAGAAGGAGATACAAAAAGAATACTTAAAGAAGAAATTGAAAAATTCTGGACAGGCCCATACTATGAAAGTGAAATTATTGACTTAGAGCACATAAGCGAATGCCTTGCCTGTGGAGGACATCAAAAAGCATGCAAGATAGGATGTATAATAAAAGACCAAATGCAAATTCTTATTAAAAAACTAAAAGAAGCAGATATTCTCATTTTAGGAAGCCCTGTTTATATGGACATGCCAACCGCAAGAACAATTGCCTTTCTTTCAAGACTCACAGAGCAGACAAAACATAATAGATTTTCCAATATAGGTAAATACGCATCAGCACTTGCTTCTGGCTATTGCTCAGGAACAAAAGCAGTAATAAGTTCGCTAAATAATGCACTAGAAATGATGGGTTTTGAAATTCAAGGCAGGTCTTCAAGAGAATATCTTGAAATCTGGAGAGATAATAAAACAAGAGGGGGAGTTCCAAATGACTTTTTCTGGCCAGAATAAAACAGGCATTGTTTTAGGCAGGTTTCAGCCAATGCACCCAGGCCACATCTATCTTGTAGAAAAAGCCTTTGAAGAAAATGATTTTGTAGTGGTCTGTATTGGCTCTGCTCAAATCCAAATCCCATTAACACTAGAAGAAAGACATAAAAGATGGGAGCTTCAGATGAAAAATCTTAGAAAATCCAACTATAAAATAATAGATTTAATAGACCCAGAACCAATTTCAATCTGGCCCCATTATATGCTTGAAAAATGCAGTCTACTCCAAGTTAAAGATAAAACATTATATCGCTCAGATAATGATATTCCGACAGAACAGTTAAAAGAACTTAAAGAGCTGGGAGTAAAGTTAAAAATTTGTGAAAGAATATCTTTTCAATACAGAGCCCCAAATGGTATTTACTATAAAGCAAATTCTGCAAGCGACATAAGAGCAATACATAAGAATTTAAATCTTGAAAATCTCTTATAAAATAAGAAGAAAAATGAAAGAGAGAAAAATAGGAATATTTGGCGGAAGCTTCAACCCAATTCATATAGCACATATAAACCTAATAAAAGCAATTCTAAGCAAAAATATTATTGATGAATTATGGATAATGCCGTGCAAAAAACACGCATTTAGCAAATCTTTAGCATCTTCCAAAGACAGAATAAATATGATAAACCTTGCTATAAACAGCATTAATAATGCTAAAATATGTAAAATTGAACTTAAACTAAAAGGCAAGAGTTACATGATAAACACTATCAAGAAGCTAAAATCCTTGTACAACTACAAATTTTATCTAATTGTTGGCTCTGATATAACTCATGAAATAACAAAATGGCATAATTATAAAGGATTGTTCAAAGAAACAGAATTTATAATTTTCAAACGTCCTGGATATTCTATAAAAAAAGTCAAAAATATGAAAATCTATTATATAGTCAAGAAACATGTTGGAAGTATCTCATCAACTCAAATCAGAGAGAACATAAAACAAGGCAAATCTTTAAAAAATCTTCTTCCATCTAATATTCAAGAGCATATTAATAAAAAAGGTCTATACAAATAAACAAGATAAAATGAAAATACAAACATTTACAATTGTTGTTGGAAGCGCTGCATGCAATGCTTCTTGTCCATATTGCATATCAAGAATGACAGGAAAAGAAATAGGTTATGAACTTCCGAAAGTTAATTGGCATAATTTCGAAAAAGCCTGTAGATTGGCACAAGTAAACAATGTCTCAACAGTCCTTTTAACAGGAAAAGGGGAACCAACACTCTATCCACAACAAATAACAGAATTTTTAAAACATATGAAAGAATTTCAATTCCCTTTAATAGAACTTCAAACAAACGGGCTAATTTTAAAAGATTTTAAAAAATATGAAAAAACACTAAAACAATGGCACTCACTTGGCTTAAACACAATTGCATTTTCAATTGTTCATTATAAAAAAGAAAAAAACAAAGAAATCTACACCCCTAAATCAGAATATATAAATTTAGAAGAAACAATAGAAAAACTTCATAAAATAGGATTTTCAATAAGACTAAGTTGTATAATGGTTAAAGGATATATAGATGGCATTGAAGAGCTGAAAAAACTCTCTGAATTTTCAAGAAAAAACAAAGTTGAACAGCTAACAATACGTTCTGTAAAATGTGCAAACAATTCAGAAGATAAAGAAGTTTATGATTGGACAAAATCTCACCTTGTGCCTGATGAGGATATGATAAAAGTTTCAGAATTCCTTGAAAAAAATGCGCATAAACTTATGACTTTGGAACATGGAGGCTGTGTTTATGATTACCAAGGTCAAAATATTTGTTTAACAGATTGTCTAACAATAAAACCAAACACAGAAGACCTAAGGCAGTTAATATTCTTCCCAGATGGACATTTAAGGTATGATTGGCAGTATAAAGGTGCTGTTTTAGTATAAATTATTCGACTTTTTCTCCAGCTAAAATCATATTTGTAGAGGGATAATCAATAGGTTCTAATTTTTTGTTTACTTCCTTATACAAAACAACCTTTCCCCCATATTTCTTATTAATAATATACTCACTTTTAAACTCCTTTGAACCTGTAACAATCTTAAAACCCGTATCTTCAAGCATTTTCTTCCACTTACTAAAAGAATAAAATCCAAACTCTTCGTGCATTTCACTTTTCCAGTTGTCTACATAACTCATCTTACTTATATATTCATAAGCATCAACTAATCTTAACTGAATTAGATTCTTTCCACTAATTTTTATTTTTTTATATTTTATTTTCCTTGTAAAATCTTTAGCAAATCTAAAGAATCTAGCATAGCTTGACAATTCTTTTATCTCCCCCCCTGCCTTTCCATCATTTTCATTTAACTCCATTAATACAATTTCATTTCTATTTTCAGGTCCAACAACATCCCTAATAACTATTCTCCCACCCATACCAAGCTGATTATATGTATGTTTTAGCAGTGTGCAAAGGGCTTTTTCCCCAATATAAGAATAAATCTCATGAAGAATTGAAGAATAAATAAATGTGTTTATAGTATTATCTTTAAAGTTTTGGTCTAAAATATTTCTTCTGTAAAAAAACACAAACGCTCCTTGATAATCCTGCATTTTGCAGTACTCATAAAATTTTCTCGTGGCCTCTATACCAATTATATCAGACTCAGGAAAATTTTTAGCCAACAAATTAATTAAGGAACCTGTACCACAACCAGCATCAACTATTTTTCCCTGCACAACAAAAGGTTTTATATCATTAAATTTAAACCCGATATTCTTATCCATCGCAACAGCATAGGTATTATAATCGCGTGTTTCAGTTATATCTGCATCTTCACCAAGTAAAGAGTCTTTAAACAATTCTATAATTAAATCCCCTAAATTATATTCCAAATAAACTTCTTGAGACTCTTCAGCAGCATACTCCTTCCACCTCTTGTCCTGCTTCCAATTTTTTCCAGATTTATAGATTAAATCTATTACTTCAAAAGGTCTTAAACTTGCATATTTACTTTCTTTTTCGCTAATAAGCTCAACAGGCACATTCTTAAAACCCAATTTTTTGAAAAGATCTATGACTGGGGGTGTCGAGCACGCAAGAATTGTATTTTTTGGATTAATATTCTCACCACTTTGATAATATATCTGGCTTAGCATAAATTTTGCATACCTATCTGAAACAGGAATGTCTGAAATAGGGTATATTTTTACCTCACAATTTAAAGATTCTGCAAACTTTGTAATAGCCATAGCCCTTAAATATAATGGTATGGGGTTTCTTCTCGTGTTCTCATGATTTGCAGATGTAACTGCAAATATAATTCTATCAACTTTCTGCCCATATACTCCATTAGTCACTAAGTTAGTCAAATATTGTTTTTGAAACTTAGTAAGAATATGATGCCTGCCTGGAAAAAGTATACTTACCATATAATTAAAATGCAAAAAGACTATATAAAGATTTTTAATAATCTACTTATTTTCCCACTTTTCCTACAGCTTCTTTCAGTTCTTTATGGGTTTTTTCATATTTATTAAATAAAACCTTTTCTTAATAGATAAGTTTATAAATCAAATTATGACTTTGCTTAAAATGAAATCACATACAAATGAATGGAATGCTTATATCGGAAGCATTTGGGCCAATATCCTAAGACAAACTGAAATACCAAAAAAAGGAACACTCATAGAAGTTGCTCCAGGAGAAGTTAATAAAATAGGAAGAGGATTAGAAAACTATGGTTTTAATGGCATGGTTTATCTAATAGAACCAAATAGCCAAGCAATTCAAAGAATCAAACAATCTTATTCACAATCTCTAAATGCTAAGATTATCCCAATCCAGGCAACCCTAGAACAATCAATTTCAGAATTGCCTGCTAAAGTTGATGCAATTCTGTCAAATCACCCATTAGATGACATGATTATTGGAAAAGCATTATCCCAAAAAGAATTCCAAACTTTCTTTGCAGCCCATTACACTAACCCTGTAGAAGCCACAATTAAAGCATGGCAAAGTCTAGAGTCGTCTCCAAATCTCTTAAAACGAGCAAAAGAAAAAGTTTTGCAAGAATGGGAAAACCTGTTCAAAAAAACAAGCCCAAATATAGTAATAATTTCTCAATACAGAAGTTATTTTTTCAAAAAGCATAAGATACTATCTCCAGACACTAATGCTTACGAGGTTTTACAAGAATTAAAATCAAGATATAAAAATTTACAGTGAACCTCTCCGTGCCAAGAGCACGGAGCATCTACGACGTTAGACGAAACTAAAAAGCTTAAGTTGTTCTCCTTTCCTGCCTTGATTTTTGATGTAATCCCGAATAATATCTGCGTTAACTCCTT
>Ga0247841_10003055_pt1 | contig 31731 bp, 35 predicted proteins | sample LaCruzMarch2015__2_FD_192410 | JGI IMG/M metagenome (GOLD analysis project Ga0247841, IMG submission 192410) | Freshwater microbial communities from meromictic Lake La Cruz, Castile-La Mancha, Spain - LaCruzMarch2015_18m | ecosystem: Environmental > Aquatic > Freshwater > Lake | place: Spain...
GACGGTAAGCGACGAATCGGTAGGGCATTCCATAAATATAATGCACTCGCTCGGAATGAAAGTTATGCTTAAGCCCCACGTGGATCTGATCGACGAGGACGCGAGGAGCAACATAATACCCAGCGACCAGTGGTTTGCCGGCTATAAGGCTTTTATACTGCACTATGCCGGGTTGGCGGCAAAATACAATGTGGAACTGTTCTGCGTAGGGACGGAACTGTCCAATACGACCACCGAAAGATGGAAAGCTAAGTGGCTGGATATAATATATGAGATCAAAAAGGTCTATAAGGGCCCTCTGACATACGCGGCGAACTGGGACGAATACGACACGGTCTCCTTCTGGGATGAGATGGATTATATCGGGATGGACGCGTATTTCCCGCTTACGAATAAGGTCAATCCTCCAAAGGAAGAGCTTATAGCCGGATGGATCAAACATGCGGATATACTCGAGAATTGGCTGAAAACGACCGGCTTGAAAAAAAGCGTGATATTCACGGAGATCGGATACGACACCGTGGCAGGGTCAAATAAACAGCCCTGGAGGATATTGCCTACTTTGACTTCCCAGATAGAATCTCAAGATGAGCAGGCAAATTGCCTGGAGGCCCTTCTCATGGTTATGTCGAACCGGCCTTGGTTCAAGGGATTCTACTGGTGGAACTATTTCCCGCGTCCGGACATAGGGGTGCTTGGCTATACGCTCCGCGGCAAGAAGGGCGAGAAGATTCTCTCCGAGTGGTTTAACAGGCTCAAGTAAAATTTACGAACGGGGTCTATGAGAATACTGGTCGTTGAAGACGAGAAGAAGATAGCCGACTTTATAAAGCGCGGCCTTAAGGAAGAGGGCTACGCCGTCGACTCAGCTTACGACGGCGAGCAGGGTCTATTCCTTGCTAAAACCAGCGACTACGATCTTATCCTGCTGGACCTGATGCTTCCAAAGCTCGACGGCCACGGCCTCTTTAAAGCTATTCGAAAAGATAAGATACTCACCCCTGTGATCATGTTGACGGCGAAAGACGCCGTCAAGGACAAGGTGACCGGCCTCGATTCCGGGGCCGACGATTATATAACGAAACCTTTCGCGTTCGAGGAACTTTTGGCCAGGATACGCGCGGTCCTGCGCAAGAAAGAGGGGGTAGGGTCTTCCGTGTTGAAGGTCGATGACCTGGAACTCGACCTGACTGCGCATAAGGCCACGCGCTCAGGCAAAGAGATCGAACTCACCTCAAAAGAATACTCGCTTCTTGAATACCTGATGAGAAACGCCGGATCGATAGTTACCAGGACCATGATATCCGAACATGTTTGGGATATAAATTTTGACACATTTACAAATGTTATAGATGTTTACATAAACTACCTGCGCAACAAGATTGACACGGGCCATAAGAATAAGCTTATTCATACGATCCGCGGAAGGGGCTATGTTCTTCAGATCGATAAGATTTAAGATAACGATACTTTACATGGCGATACTCGCCATTACGCTCACGTCCCTCAGTTTTGTCCTGTACCACAATGTAAAATCCGGATTGAACAGTAATATAGACACTCTCCTTAAGTCTAAGGCCGGGGGCATAGCTCAGGCGATAGACGCTTACTGGCAGGCGGCAAATCTGGAAGCCATGGAGGGCGCCATCGCGCCGGACGCCATGAAGAAGCGCAGGAACTCGAACTTCACAAGGATAGCCCAGAAGTGGGTTAAGGAAGAATCGACCGATCCGAAGCTTCTGGATATAATGGTGCACGTATTTGATACGGACGGGAATACCATATCGTCCTCAAAGAAGGTCATCGGAATAGGCGAGATACCCCGCTCCGATTTTCTGTCCGTTCTCCAGGGCAAAGCGCGTTTTGATAACATAGACGATCTCAGGGTTTATACTACTCCGGTATTTGAGAACGAAAAAGTCGCTTACATAGTGCAGATAGTAAGCCCTACCGAGTCGACGAAGATAGCCCTTAATAATCTAAAGCTCGCCCTGTTTGTGCTATTCCCTATAACGGTCCTTGCTACAGGCATCATGGGCGCCTTTCTGGCTAAGGTGACACTCCATCCCGTAGACAGCATGATAGAGACGATACATCAGATCCGCGCGGAAAACATGAAGGTGAAGCTCAGGATACCGGCTACCAAAGACGAGATACAGAAGCTTGCCGAGACGTTTAACGATATGCTTGAAAGGCTCGACAGCGCCTTTACGGCCCAGCGCCGGTTATTCGCGGACCTGTCGCATGAGCTTAAGACGCCCCTCACTATCCTGAAGGGAGAGTTCGAGGTCATATTGAAAAGAGCTCGCTCAAATGACGAATACCAGGGCGCGCTCAGAAGCGCCCTCGAAGAGACAAATAGAGTAATAAGGCTGGCGGAGAACCTGCTTATACTGGCAAAATTCGACTCAAAAGAGATATCTCCGAAGAAAGATAAGATCGACTTGACAGGCCTTCTGAATACCATAACGGGTAACGTAAGAGGTCTGGCCGAGCTGAAAGAAATAAAACTATCCCTTAATATCAAAGATGAGTTATCCGTATCGGGAGACAGGGACGAACTTAAGACTCTCTTCCTTAATATAGTGGACAATGCCTTTAAATATACTCCAAGCGGCGGTAATGTACAGGTCTCGGCAAGAAAGATCGGCCCGAATGTTGAGGTTGTGATAAGCGATACCGGACGGGGCATACCGGAAGACGAGTTGGAGCATATATTCGACAGATTCTATCGGGTGGAGAAGGCCCGCTCGAGCCCTGGGTTTGGACTTGGCTTAAGTATAGCTAAGTCTATAGCCGAGGCCCACAGCGGCGGCATATCGGTTGCAAGCCGTCCAGGGCAAGGGGCTGAATTCACCGTATCCCTCCCGCAGGCGTGACCTCCCGAACATTAAGAAAAATTAATATTATTCTAACGAAAGTTTAACGATGAAAAGTATATACTTGGTATGTAGATAAAAGAAAGGAAGGTGCATCATGAAGAAGTTAGCTTTGGTATTGACAGCGGCATTCGTCGTATGTCTATTCTCGGTTTCGGCGCAGGCCGAAGAGAAAGTGCTTTTCGGTTTTGAAAAAGACACTCAGGGGTTCGAGATACCCGAGTGGGCTATGGAGCAGGAAGATTATGTAGCAAAATCGATCGAGGTATCGAAAGATACCGCGAGCGAAGGGAAGTCCTCACTTAAGGTGCTGGCTGCTTTCCCCGGTAAATCATGGACCGCCGCGCTTGTAGAGGATTTTGAGTATTTCGATTGGACCCCGTATAGAGAGATATCCGCGGATGTGTATATCCCGGCGACCGCGCCTGTCGGCCTTAAGGCGAAGATCGTATTGACCGCGGGGGAGAACTGGAAGTTCATCGAGATGGCCAGATCTGTTCAGCTTGTCCCTGGCCAGTGGGTTACCATAACCGGTAATTTGGCTCCGGGAAGCGAAGACTGGAAGAAGACCATCGTAGATGAGAATTTCAGAAAAGATATCCGTAAGCTCGCTATAAGGGTTGAATCGAACAAAAAACCCGAGTATTCCGGTCCGATATACATCGACAACGTAAAGCTGGTTAAATAGAACTCTTGTCATCCTGGGGGAGGCCAAAGGCCGACCGAAGGATCTAATTAAGCTAGATTCTTCGTCGGGCTAAGGCCCTCCTCAGAATGACATGCACTTCTGTCTCGAGGCATTAGGGCCTTTTCAATTGTAATAGCAAACCGCTTGTTGTATAATGAACGGACATTTATGAAGAAAATCGTACCTATACTATTAGTAGTAGCCTTAGCCTGCGCGTTGGGCTATATGGCCCTTTCGAAGTCCGGATTTTTTACCCCCAAGTCAGTTTTTGAATTTCAAAAAGGCATGTGTTACGCCACCTGGTCGAAAGACGCCTTTGCTTCCGATAGTTCACACGAATCTTTAAAAGCGGCCGCAGATATCGGCACTAAGTGGCTGGCCGTCATCCCTACTTGGTATCAGGATAAGTGTTCCACAAACAGGATATATCCCGGGGATTCCAGCCCAAGCGACGCGAGCGTGATCCATGTTATAAACGAAGCCCGCTCCCTCGGCATGAAGGTTATGCTGAAGCCCCATCTGGATGTTGTAGATAATTCAGAAGGTGAATTCCGGGGTGAGATAACGTGCTCCTCGGATCCCGAATGGGAGGCGTGGTTTAAAAATTACAGGGATTTTATAGTTCATTACGCGAGGATCGCCGAACAAACAAAGTGCGAGCTTTTCTGTATCGGCACCGAACTTACTTCAGTGGCGACTATAAAAGAGAATATGTGGAAGACGATAGTCATACCGCCCATCAAAGAAGCATACAAAGGGCCTCTCACATACGCGGCGAACTGGCACGATGAATATCAGTATGTAAAATTCTGGGATAAGATGGACTATGTGGGGATAGACGCGTATTTCCCGTTATCCGATAAGAAAGTCCCTACCCTGGAAGAGATAAAGAAGGGTTGGGAGCCGTGGGTGAAGGAGATGGAGGATTTCCAGAAAACCGTCAATAAGCCAATAATATTTCCGGAGATCGGGTATTGTTCGGCCGATGACGTTACGAAGAAGCCGTGGGAAGAAGCCGTGGGAAGGCAGCTTAATATGGAACTCCAGGCAGATTGCTACCGCGCGGCATTCGAACTTTTCTGGCCTAAAGAATGGTTCTATGGTATGTATTGGTGGAAATGGGGAACGAATAAAAAACTTGGCGGCACCGGGAATAGAAGCTTCACTCCGCAGAACAAACCGTCCCAAAAAGTAGTGGCCGAATGGTATTTGAAGCCGACGCCTAAAAGAGAAATGTATTAGGAGGTAATTTTTTTTGTGAGGATATTAAGTATATTTTTAATTTTTTTAATAACGCTAGCCTCCCTTCTTTTGTCTGCCGGAGATTCCGCCGCCAGGGAGATAATTCTCTACACCTTCGAAAAAGATCCGCAGGGCTGGGAGATCCCGGATTGGGCGCTCGCCAAGAAGGATAACGCGGCAAAGCAGCTCGGCGTATCCGAGTTTCACGCCAGCGAAGGAAAATACGCGCTTGAGCTTGATACCGCCTTTTCCGGATTGCCCAGTTGGGAAGGCGCTTATGTGGAGAGGGTGGTAGATGTTACCGACTGGAGTCCGTTTGGATTCATATCGGCTGACATATTCCTGCCCGCTACCGCGCCAAGGGGGTTAAGAGCTAAAATAATACTGACCGTTAGCGATAAATGGGTATGGACGGAGATGAACCGCTCAATACCTCTTACTCCGGGAGAATGGACAGTGATAAGGGCGGACCTGATGCCGGAGAGCATGGCATGGCGCCGTTTTATAGATGAAAGTTTCCGCGCCGACGTTAAGAAGATCGGAATAAGGATCGAATCGAACGGGAAAGTTGACTACCGCGGACCAGTCTATATCGACAATGTAAAGTTGACGGATTAGAAGGACCATGCGAGCGACATGAAGTACGGTTATTTCGATGACAAGCGCAGGGAGTTCGTAATAACCAGGCCGGATACTCCGACTCCATGGATAAATTATCTCGGCTGTGATGAATATTGCGCGCTGATATCCAATACGGCCGGCGGATATAGTTTTCATCGCGATCCTAAGGATAAAAGGATATCGCGTTTCAGGTATAATAACGTTCCGGTAGACCGCCCCGGAAGATATGTGTATATCCGGGATGAAGGCTCGAAAGATTACTGGGGCGCAACCTGGCAGCCTGTTTTAAAAAATAAAAATTATCGTTATGAATGCCGCCACGGCATGGGATATACGGTCATTAGATCGAAGTACGCCGGCATATCGACAGAGACATCGTACTTCGTTCCGATCGGCGAGAACCATGAATTCTGGGCTCTCAGGATAAAGAACGATTCCCCTAAGGCGCGCAAGCTTAAGATATTCACGTATCTGGAGTTCTGTCTGTGGCATGCCGAGATGGACATGACGGATTTTCAGTATACTCTTAATATCGCAAGCGCCGTTAATGACGGTAATATGCTGTTTCATCAGACGGGGTATGCTCCCAAATCCGGCAGATTCGGGTTATCGTATTTTGGATGTAGCTCTAAGATATCGGGATATGATTGCGACAGGGAGAGTTTTATAGGGGCCTATAGGTCGGAGTCAAATCCCGTTGTTGTGGAGAGCGGTAAGTCCCTTAAATCCATAGCGTCGGGTGGAAATCCGATAGCGAGCGTTTCGGTGGACGTCACTCTCCAAAAAGGCGAGACCAAAGATATAATATTTTCGTTGGGCGTGGCCGAGACTAAGGAAGATGCGAAGGCGACTTACGCTAAGAACCTCAGCCCTAAAGTAGTTTACGAAAAACTCGAAACTCTGAAGTCCTATTGGTCGGATTATCTGGGCCATTATCACGCCGAGACCCCGGATCCGGAAACCAATACGATGGTCAATATTTGGAACCAATACCAGTGCCGCACGACGTTCAACTGGTCACGGTTCGCTTCATATTACGAGGCTGGGATCGGAAGAGGGATGGGGTTCCGGGATTCGAATCAGGATACGCTGGGAGTCCTGCACGCGATACCCGGAAGGGCCAAAACGCGCATCACGGAGCTGGCTTCAAACCAGTTTAAGAACGGCTCGTCATACCATAAATTCTTTCCGCTGACCAAGACCGGCGAGAAGGGCGGGTATTCGGACGATCCTCTCTGGCTGGTAATGTCGACGGCCGCTTATATTAAGGAGACCGGCGATATAGCGTTTTTGGACGAGCTAGTGAAGTTCGTAGATGCCGCTCCCGCGCCTATGTATGAGCATCTTAAGAAGGCGATAGATTTCGTATTAAGCGAAAAGGGCTCGCAGGGTTTCGTTAAGATGAGATTCGCCGATTGGAACGACTGCCTGAACCTGGGAGTCGATAATGAGATCGCCGAGACGACGTGGGTGCCGGAGCTTCTTTACGCGGAGCTCTCCGAGTTCCTTACCATAGCAAAGCTTCTTGATAAGGATGAGGACTACGAGAAGTACAGTGCGATCGCAAAGGGCGTTAAGGATAATTTTAATAAAAAAGCCTGGGACGGCAAATGGTATATACGCGGCATCGATAAGTACGGTAAGCCCGTAGGCAGCTCCAAGTGCAAGGAGGGCGGCAATATTGACCTCCTGCCACAGGCGTGGGCCGTAATGAGCGGCATAGCAGACCCGGCCCGGGGCGTAACGTGTATGGATAGCGTTAAGTCGCTCTTGGATACCGAGTATGGTATAATGCTGATGAGTCCGCCGTATACCGAATACGACGAGAAGCTGGGCGCGGTCACGACATTCGCCCCGGGGCTAAAGGAGAACGGCGGCATATTTTGCCACTCGAACCCATGGGCAATGATAGCCGAAACGATGCTTGGCCGCGGCGAAATGGCGTTCAAATATTATAAGACGATATCGCCGGCGGAAAAAAATAAGATAGCCGATACGCACCTTACCGAGTGCTATATATATTCGCAGTTCATAACCGGCAAGGGCAATCGGAACTTCGGGCGCGCGAGGAATTCCTGGCTTACGGGGACCGCGGCATGGAATTTCGTGGCGATATCCGGATATATCCTCGGCGTCAGGCCGGACTATAACGGGCTTGTCATAGATCCGTGCATACCGAAGAAGTGGAAGGGCTACAAGGTCAGGAGGGTTTTCAGGAACGCCGTGTACGATATTAGCGTCAAGAACCCTAAGGGAGTAAATAAGGGGGTGAAGAAGTTAATAGTAGATGGGATGAAGATCGAGGGCAATGTTGCCCCCGTGTTTAATGACGAAAAGACCCACAAAGTGGAAGTAGTGCTTGGGCTAAATTGAAAGGAGAGGCTGTAGAGATGCAAGAGTTGCCGTTTATAACGATAATTAACCCGATACGCAATGTTGAGAGGACCATAGACACTAACCTTAAATATCTTCTGGAGCTGGATTATCCAAAAGACAAGATGGAGATAGTCTTCGGAGACGGAGGTTCCACCGATAAGACCGTCGATATAATAAGGCAGTGGCAGATGAAGTACGACCTTATAAAACTGGTGATAGTCCCTAATTCCAAGTCACCCGGCGAGGCCCGAAACGCAGCGATAAAGATGGCAAAGGGCGATTACATACTTTTTACGGACGGGGATTGCGCTCCCAGGAAAGACTGGGCCAAGAAGATACTCGAGCCGTTCTTTATGGATCCCAAAATAGGCATGGTCGGCGGAGAGATCCACACCATGAGGACGGATCCGAATAACGATGTGGAGGCTTATTGCGAAGAGACGAAGTTCCTTACGGTATCCGGCAGATGCCTCTTGACCGAGGAAGGCTACTACCCAGGAATAACCCAGGATCTGCCGCACGAGGTGAACGGCAATATGCTCAGCCCTTTCTTCGCCACGGCGAACGCCGCGGTGAGTAAAGTGGCCGCAGATGCGATAGGCCGGGAGTTCTGGCACGAGATAACGAGCGAAGACGTCGATTACTCGCTTCGCATATTGAAAAAAGGTTTTAAGCTTTATTATAAACCTTCCGCGGTAGTCGATCATATGCACAGGGTGACGCTGGCCGCATATTGCAAGCAGCTTTACGGATACGGATTCGGACATCCACTGGCCGTAAAGATGCACGCGAAGAACGTTCTGGAGATACAACTCCAGTATACGCCCAGGTGCCTTACGCTGGTTATACCTTTCTTCATGAAGGGCATCATCTACATAGGTGATTTTCATTTTATGCACATCTTCGGGCTGGCCTTTATCGTAAATCTGATACAGACGATAGTGACCGGTAATCTGACTATCTGGCTCCCGATATGGGGCATACTTTTTGCGGCGTTCCTATACAGGTATTTTGCGCCGGCCGCGAAACTTAAACCTTCCGAAAAATTCCTTATCTGGGCGAAGATAAGATATCTTTCGAACTGGGCGCTTATGAAGGGCGGTTTTAAAGGGTGGAAAACTTTCGGGGTAATATACCTGGAGTCAAGCTGGTAGAAAAATGAGGTGACTATGGCAGTTAGGGAAAGAGCGTTCAGGAACGACCGCTTTACCGAAAAAGAACGAAGAAATCTGGCCATACTGGATATAATACGACGGACGCGCCAGATATCGCGCGCCGAGATATCCAAGATAACGCACCTCAATATAGTAACGATATCTAATTACATAGATGATTACATAGCTAAGGGGCTTGTGCTCGAACGCGGATACGACGTTTCCACGGGAGGGCGCAGGCCCGAGCTTTTGGACCTCAACGCGAAATACGGTTACGCCATAGGCGTCGATTTGGGCGCTCCGCATATAACGGATGATACTTATGCCGTGGCGGTCACCATAGATACAGCCGGTAAGATCGTATCTAAGGTCAGGATAAAGAAAGAAGAGGAGTCCCAGGATAAGTTCATAGAGAAGATACGATCTATAGTGCGCGAAACCTTCTCAAAGTCCGGCATAGAAAAAGAGAGACTTAAGGGGATAGGGATAGGAAGCTGGGGCGTGCTCGACCGCTATAAGGGCGTGGTGCGGTACGCCGTCGAAAAAGGCGGACTTTTTAACTACGCAAACCTGCAGATGCTTCTCGAAAAAGAGTTTGACGCGCCCACGATAGTGGAGCATGACGCTACGGCCGGCGCTATCGGAGAAAAATGGATGGGGCTGGGCTTAAGCGCGGACGCCGAGAATATAATATATATGTGCTCAGACTCAGGCTGCGGGCTTATATTGAACGGCGAGATATATTACGGGGCCACTAAATCCGCGGGAGAACTGAATATAAATCCTCCTTCACCGGATTTTAAGGACGATAATTGCTGGGCGACATATGATCATGGTTGCGGTTTCCGGTCGCGGGGCATCGATCTCGGCGTGGTTCAGCGCTCGAAGCGTATTTTTACGGACAAGAGCAAGCCTTCGAAGATAATGGATAAGGCGAAGGGCGACATTGAAAAGATAACCCTCAAGATGATACTGGAGGCCGCCGGGGAAAATGATAAAGTGGCCGTCGGGTTATTGACGGAGGCGGGGGATTATCTGGGTGCAAAGGTGGCGTTCCTTATAAATCTGTTCAATCCCGACGCCGTGGTCATAGGCCGCGGCATAGAAAAATTCGGCGAAACTTTTATGGATGCCCTGCGCGCGGGGGTAAAAAAATGGGCTTATGACGAAAGTTTGAAGGTGGCCAGGATAGCCCAGACGAGCCTCGAAGGGGACTCTATAGCATGCGGCGCCGCGTCGCTCGTTATGCAGCAGGTATTTGCGCGGATATGAGTTAACCCCACACTTCCGTGTGGGGAATAGATGCCACATGCGAATAGTATGTGGAGGAGAAAAATATCAAAAGGTTATTGATTTTTTTGCTTGCGGGTTGCTTTCTTTTTTCAGGATGCGGCAGCAAGACGGATTCCGGCGCCGGAGCGCCCGAAGCGCCGAAAGAAGCGAAGCTGACTATGTGGCTTGTGGGCTCCGAAAGTCAGGCCGCGACTATAAATGATATAGCGAAAGATTTTTACGGCAAGACCGGGATAAGCGTGAAATGCGACGCGATCTCATGGGGAGAGGCGCATTCTAAGTATCTGACTTCGATAGCCGGGCAAGTGGCTCCGGATATCGGGGCCATGGGCCTTACCTGGGGCACCGAATTCGGCATACTTGGCTCCATGTTAGACTTAAAGAGCTCTTATCCGGATGAAGTGAACGCCGTGAAAAAATCGGTCTTTTCCGGTTTATGGAACTCCATAGAATGCAGGAATAAGGTTTACGGCGTGCCGTTTGACATGACGGAATGCATCCTGTATTACAGGAGCGATATTATAAAAGATCCTCCCGAAACATGGGAGGAACTCGTAAAACTGCTTGCGGATCTGGATAGATCCGGCAAGGGAATGCTTTTTGATTGGGGGTCTCTTAACTGGATAGGCTATTCGCCGTTCCTCTGGCAGGCCGGAGGCGATTATTATTCCGAAGATAATTCAAAAGTAGTAATAGACTCCCCTGAGGCCGCTTACGGATTGAAATTTTTTTCGGAATTGTATACAAAATACGGCGTTCCCAAGACGAAGATACCTCTTGAGCAGGGCATCAGGACAGGGGATTTTCCGATAGCTATATCCGGCAACTGGAAGATAGACGATCTGAGGCTCCTGGCCCCCGAGATGTCCGGAAGATGGGCTATCGCGGCTATGCCTAAAGGGCCATCCGGCAAAAGAACGACATTCATAGGCGGAAGGGTAATAGGAATATTCAGTCAATCGGCTCACAAGGAAGAAGCCTGGGCATTCATAAAGTATCTTTCGAGCCCGGATATCCAGAAAGCTTTGTATGCCGCCGCTTTCGCAAAACAGGACGCATATCTTCCGCCAAATAGAAAGGCGTGGGATATAATAGATATGGATCCCGCGCTTAAAAAAGTGCTCGTTTTACAGGCCGAGGATTCAAAAGGGCCCCCGGCGATAGCGAATTGGGATTCCTATACAAAGGGCATAGATAACGCGATACAGAAGACCGTTTTGCAGGGTGCGGACCCCAGCATCGAGCTTGCGGCCGTTAAGAAGGAGCTTCAAGCGCGCGCCGAGATAATTCAAAAACCAGAGAGGTGATGCAATGTTCAGTTTAAAATTAAGGATGTTTTTATTGACGGCCGTTCTATTCGCCGTCGTTTATGCCATCGTTTCTATGGTCAGTTATAAACTCGGGATAAGTAACTTCTACTTTTACCTGGGCCTGTCATTTGCGATAATGCTTATCCAGTATATGCTCGGGCCGAAGATCGTCGAGTGGACCATGCGAGTCAAATATATAAAAGAAAGCGAGAACCCGCGGCTTCACCAGATGGTCAGGGTCCTTGCGACGACGGCCGGAATACCTGCGCCGAGGATCGGCATCGCAGATATAGCTATCCCCAATGCCTTCGCGTTCGGAAGGAGCATCAAAGATGGAAGGATATGCGTGACGAGCGGCATCATGAGCCTATTGAATGACGAGGAGATGAGGGCGGTGCTCGGGCACGAGATGAGCCATATAAAGAACAGGGACGTCCTCACGATGACGCTCCTCTCGGTCATACCTATGATCCTTTACCGTATAGCCTGGCAGTTTTTATTCTATGGGAACAGGCGGGACAGGAACTCCTCGTCCGGCGGCACGGCGATGATAGGCCTCGCGGCGTTTCTATTTTATTTTATAACAAACCTTCTGGTCCTTTACGCGTCCAGGATACGGGAATATTTCGCCGACAAAGGTTCGATCGACCTCGGGAACAGGCCGGCGGCCATGGCCTCGGCGCTTTATAAGCTGGTCTACGGCTCAGCCAGGATGCCTAAAGACGCCATAAAGAATGTCGAAGGCATGAAAGCGTTCTTCGCGAACGATCCTTCGAGAGCAACCAGCGATTTTAAGGACTTAAGTCGTCTTGTTCTGGACAGATCCGGCACGATATCGCCCGATGAATTGGCTCAGCTTACCGGCAAGAATGTTAAACTCGGGTTCGGGGACAAAGCGTTCGAACTTATGAGCACCCATCCGAATATGCTTAAGAGGATCAAGCGCCTAAGCGAATGGGGCCGATAGTTTGAAGTTTAATTTCGAAGCCGTTGGGATAGGGAGCGTTCCTTTCAAGGATCCGAAAACAGCCTGCCGCGTTATCTGCGATAATTTTAAAGACATACCTTTCTGGCCGCAGTTGCCAAAAAGATCGTTTCTGGAGAATATGTACGTCCAGTACGCCGAAGGGCTTCCCGGTATAGTGTGCGATGAAGAGAAGAATACGATCCACATAGACACATCCAGGGTCGCGTCGGAAATAGAGAGCGTTTATTCCAAATATCTCGATGGCGATCTTGAATTTTTCAGGATCTCCGAGGCCAGGGCTAAGGGATTATACGAATTCCTGGATCACGCGGCATCATCGGCTTGCGCGGACGCTAAATACCTAAAGGGCCATATAACAGGCCCGGTCAGTTACGGCCTCTTCCTTACCGACCAGAATAAAAGATCGGTGATATATGATAAAGACCTGTTTGAGGTCCTGACCAAGACGCTCGTCATGAAGGCGAGATGGCAGATAAAGAAGCTTAAGAAGATAAACCCATCGGTGATAATATTTATAGATGAGCCCTATCTCGTCTCTATAGGCTCAAGTTTTGTAAATATCAATACGGAAGATGTCGCAAAAAAATTAGGGGAGATCATAGAGGCCATTAAGAAAGAGGGGGCGCTCTCGGGCATTCACTGCTGCGGCAATACCGACTGGTCTGCGCTTTTGAAATCCGATGTTGACATAATAAGCTTCGACGCCTATAATTTCGTAAAGGAATTTTCGCTTTACGGCGCCGACATAAAGAACTACACCGCGCGCGGCGGCTCGATCGCCTGGGGCCTGGTGCCTACGTCGGAAGGCATAAACAAAGAGACGAAGAAATCACTGGCGGAAAGATCCGCGGAAGCTTTTAAGATATTATCAGATAAGGGAGTGGATACGAAAAATATATCGTCGCTGGTGAGCCCATCCTGCGGAGTGGGGTCGCTCGACGAAGAGACGGCGAGGAAGGTCATCGAGATGACGGCGGCGCTGTCCGGGAAGATTAAAAAAAATGGATGAGAAGATGCCGGTAAAGAACTTTCTGGGGCTGGAGGACGAGTATTCCAGTTTCAAAAAATCGAAGGCCGTAATACTGTCGGTGCCTTACGATAAGACGACCACATATATACACGGGACTAAAGACGGCCCGGCCGCCATAATTGATTCTTCAAGATATCTTGAAAGGCTCGATGACGAACTCGGCCAGGAGACGTTCAGGGCCGGGATCCACACGACCGAACCGCTGGATGTGGAGAAACTTGAGCCTGAAGCGCTTCTGGAAAAGGTGCGCTCGGCCACGGCAGATATAGTAAAAGCAAACAAAATCCCCATAATTCTTGGCGGAGAGCATTCGGTGTCCGTGGGCGCCGTAAAGGCGATGAAAGACGCTTATCCGAACCTGTCGGTGCTCCAGCTGGACGCGCATTACGATATGCGCGATGAGTATTTCGGCTCCAAACTGAATCATGGATGCGTAGCCAGGAGGATATCGGAGATCTGCCCTATAGTGCAGATAGGGATGAGAAGTTATTCAAAAGAAGAAAAAGATTTTTTAGCGTCTCAGGCGAACGGCAAAATAAAGTCGATAAATGTTTATGATATACTCGATATGCCGATGTGGAAAGATACCGCGGTAAACGCTTTAAGCGAGAATGTCTATGTCACGGTAGATCTCGATGTCTTCGACCCGTCGCTGGCCCCCGCGGTAGGGACGCCGGAGCCGGGTGGTATAGGGTGGTATGAAGTATTGGATTTCTTAAAAGAGGTAGCGAAGGATAAAAAAATAGTCGGATTCGATATAGTGGAGCTCTGTCCCATAAAGGGGCAGGTAGCTACGGATTTTCTGGCCGCCAAGCTCCTTTACAGGATGCTCGGGTATATTCTCTCAAATAAGAGGTAAATTTATATGCTGCTAGTCCCAAGGAAGAATCTTTTGGTCCCGAAGAAGATGTTCTTTACAAAAGGCGTAGGAACGCATAAGGCCGAACTGCGCAGCTTCGAGTTGGCTTTGAGGGACGCGGGTATAGAAAAGTGCAATCTCGTTCACGTCTCCAGCATTCTTCCTCCGGACTGCAAAGTCATATCCAGGAACGAGGGCTTAAAGGAAGTCTATCCAGGCATGATAACATATGCCGTTATGTCGCGATGCTGCGGCAACGAGCCTCACCGCCTTATAGCGGCCAGCATAGGGTGCGCCGTTCCGGCTGACAAGAACACTTACGGGTACTTAAGCGAGCATCACGCTTTCGGGCAGAATGAAAAAGTGGCCGGCGATCTCGCTGAAGACCTGGCGGTGGAAATGTTAGCGTCGACATTGGGCCTTGAATTCGATGAAGACAAGTCCTGGGATGAAAATAAGGCCATATACCACCTTAGCGACAAGATAGTCCGCACTTCAAACATGACGCAGTCGGCGGTAGTGGGGCCGGAAGGCAACTTCACGACCGTCATCGCCTCCGCGGTATTCCTGATCTAGTATCCTATTTTAACCCTGGTAAAGCCTTTACGGGTTGCCGCAGCTTTGGTATAATATTCTCCTACTTCATGCGACGGATAGAACTCAATTTTAAGCTGAAAAAGCCGATATTAGCCTGCGGGGCGGATATGAAGGGCGCGTTTGCGCTCGGCTCCGGCACGCAGGTATTTCTTTATGAAGGATTTGGGGATCTAAGCGATCCGGACAATCTTGCAAGATACCGGAAGGCGATAATAGGTGCCTTAAAGACGACCCGTATAAAGCCCGCCATAATAGCATGCGACATGCATCCGGGGTATTTCTCAACTAGCTATGCAAAAGATTTATGGAAAAAGCCGACTTTTCTAGTACAGCACCATGAGGCTCACATAGCCTCGGTCATTATTGATAATGAGGCAAAAGGAGATTGCGTAGGGGTGGCGTTCGACGGGACCGGATATGGTATAGACGGCAATATATGGGGCGGGGAATTTTTCATTGGCAGCGTGAAAGGATTTAAAAGGGCAGCGCATCTGGAATATGTGCCGATGCCGGGCAGTGACGCTGCGATCCGCCAGCCCTGGCGCATGGTCGTGAGTTATCTTCACGCTGCAGGCGACAGAGGGAAGTTTTTAAAAAAATTCAATAAAAGGAATCAGGCTCCTCTTATTATCGACATGATCGAGAAGAAAATTAACGCACCTCTTACGTCGAGCGCGGGTAGATTATTCGACGCGGCGGCAAGCCTGGTTTTGAGGAAAGATACGGCGGATTTTGAGGCCGAGCTTCCAATAGCACTTGAGAAGATAGCCGATCGGAATTGCGACGAATCCTACGGAGCGGCGCTTCCGTCGGATTCCGCAGGGATAATAAAACGCGTAGCGGCTGATGTCGATAGAAAAGTTGACTCCGGGATCATCTCGGCCAGATTTCACAATACCGTTTCAGGTATGATTGCTCAGACAGCGAAAAGGTTATGCAGACAATATCGCGCAAAGAAGATAGTCTTATCCGGCGGGGTGTTTCAAAATAAATTCCTATCTGAAAAGACGGTCGATATGCTTAGCGGCTGCGGGTTTTCAGTTTATACGCATAAAAATATATCAACCACAGATTCCGGAATACCGGTGGGGCAGATAGCCATAGCGAATGCGAGGTCCTGATGTGTTTAGCGATACCAATGAAAATAGTTGAGATAGACGGGAATAACGCCATAGTCGCGGCCGGTGGATTAAGGAAGAAGGCTGATATGTCACTGGTTACAGGCGCGAAGATCGGAGACTATGTGCTGGTCCACGCCGGGTTTGCGATAGAAAAGGTTAAGGCCTCGGAAGCGAAGAAGACGCTCGACGCGCTTAAGGATATCGATGAAGTATATAGATGAGTTTAGAGACAGGCGTTTAGTGGAGAGAACCGCTTCGGGAATAAGAAGCGCTCTTTTGGGACGCGAATACAGGTTTATGGAGGTATGCGGAACGCATACGATGTCCATATTTCGTTTCGGTTTGCGGGATATGCTCCCGAAGGCGATCGAGCTTCTTTCAGGGCCGGGATGTCCGGTCTGTGTGACGCCCTGCGAGTATATTGACAAAGCCATAGCGGTATCCCGGATAAAAAATGTTATTGTAACTACTTTTGGCGATATGTTTAGAGTCCCCGGCTCCCGCTCAACGCTTGAGCTGGAAAAAGCCAAAGGGCGCGGCATAAGGACAGTTTACTCCACTTTAGACGCTCTTTCGATCGCCAGGAAGAACCCTGATAAGGAAGTCATCTTTTTAGGCGTTGGCTTTGAGACGACCATTCCTACTGTAGCGAGATCTATTTTGATAGCTAAAAGCGAAGGCCTTAAGAATTATTCCGTACTTTCGGCCCACAAGACGATGCCGCGGGCGCTTCAGGCTCTGGCGTCAGGCGAGCGAAATATCGACGGTTTTATCCTTCCGGGGCATGTATGCGCCATAACGGGATCCGGGCCGTTCGGATTTCTGGCTTCAAAATTCCGGAAACGCTGTGTCATATCCGGGTTTGAGCCGTCAGATATAATGCAATCCATACTCATGCTGGTCCGGCAGAAAAAACCTAAGGTGGAGATACAGTATTCCAGGATAACATCAAGATCCGGCAATCCCGTCGCAAGGCGCGCGATAGATGTCGTCTTCGAAGACGCGCCTTCGATATGGCGCGGGATAGGCAGGATCCCTGATAGCGGGCTTAATATACGTAAAAGTTTTTCGTCGTTTGACGCCGAGGAGAAATTCGGCATAAAGGTTAAGCGCGCTAAGGAGCCGGTCGGCTGCAGATGTGGCGATGTCCTGAAGGGTATATGCATCCCTACCGAATGCCGGCTTTTTGGTAAAGTTTGCGATCCGGACCATCCCATCGGGGCTTGCATGGTCTCAACCGAGGGCGCCTGCGCCGCGTATTATAAGTACAACCGGGGAAATGTATGAACAAAATAACAATGGCGCACGGAAGCGGTGGAAGGGCGATGCATTCGCTCATAGGGTCTGTCTTTATGAAAGAGCTTGCGAATGACATATTGCTAAAAAAAGGCGATTCCGCCGTTTTTAATATAGGCAAATCGAAATTGGCTTTCACGACGGATTCGTATGTGGTAAAGCCCATATTCTTCCCCGGAGGAGACATAGGCTCTTTGGCGGTTCATGGTACCGTCAATGACCTTGCGGTCTGCGGGGCCAAGCCGCTCTATATAAGTCTAGCCATTATCATGGAGGAAGGATTTGGCGCTAAAGACCTTTCCAAGATAGTAATGTCTATAAAAAAAGCGGCCGGATCTTCCGGTGTAAAAGTAGTCACTGGGGATACAAAGGTAGTTGAGAGGGGCTCCTGCGATAAGATATTTATCAATACAAGCGGCGTAGGTGAGATCTATTATCCCGGTCTCTCGGCAGATAAAATAAAGACGGGCGACGCTGTCATAGTGAGCGGGCCGATAGGAGATCACGCGATAAGCGTGATATCGAAAAGGGAAGGGATAAGTTTTGGCACAAAAGTGAAGAGCGATTCAGCATCGCTCTTAAGGCTCATACGGAAAGCTCTCGGATCTTCAAGAGAGATAAGGTTCATGCGCGATCCAACAAGGGGCGGGCTCGCAACGACGCTTAATGAAATAACTTCTGACAGATCTTTTGGTATAGCTTTGGAAGAGAGTCAGATACCAGTGAGCGAGGGCGTCCGCGAGGCGTGCGAACTTTTAGGGTTCGACCCGCTTTATCTCGCGTGCGAGGGCCGGGCTGTCATCGTGGTTTCGGCTAAGGATACCGGTAAAGTCCTTCGCGCAGTTAAGAGCGACAGGTTTGGCCGGGGAGCCGCTATCGTCGGCAGAGTTACCGGTGAGTATAAAGGTAAAGTGTATATAAATACAAGATCGGGCGGCAAGAGGCTCGTCGATATGCTTTCCGGCGAACAATTGCCCAGGATATGCTAAAAAACTATGTATAAGCCCAGAAATTACAGAAGATCGATGGCCCCCGAAGGGCTCGTATCATTCGAGGTGATGGAGGCCGAGACCGATCTTGCGATATCGGCGGACAAGGATCTCAGTTCGGTAGCGCGCCAGGCAATTACTAATTACCGACGCGATATAGAAGGTTATATAAAGAAAGATCCGCGATTCTTTTCGTCTCTTGAGCCTATAGATGTCGTGGGAGATTCTCCCTTAATTATAAAAGCGATGGCCGAAGCCTCGAGAAAGGCTGGTGTCGGGCCCATGGCATCGGTGGCCGGTGCGGTCGCGGAGTTCGTAGGAACGGAATTGCTAAAATACTCAAAACAGGTTATCATAGAGAACGGCGGGGATATATTCATGCATAGCCTGACGCCGAGGATAGTAGGCGTATACGCTGGGGAGTATTCTCCGTTTAAGAATAAACTCGCCATTCGCGTAGATAGCCCCGGAAAAAATATTGGGGTATGCACTTCAAGCGGCACGGTCAGCCACTCTTTAAGTTTCGGCAAATCGGACGCTGCGCTTTTGATATCAAGCGATGCGGCGCTCGCCGATGCTGCCGCTACCACCGTAGGGAATATCGTAAAGAATAAAGCCGATATAGAGAAGGGCATCGATGTGGCTCGGTCGATACCTGGTATCGACGGGGTATTGATCGTCATCGGAGATAAGATGGGGAGTTGGGGGAAGATTGAATTGGTCTAAACGGGAGGTGCGGTATGGTTTCTAAAAGGATAGTATTAAAGTTCCCTCATAAGCTGGTTGACCAGCCGATAGTATTCAAACTCGTTAAAGACTACGATCTCGTATTTAATATACTTCAGGCCAAGATCACGCCCAAGGAAGAAGGGCTGATGGTGCTGGAGCTAAACGGCACCAAGGAGAATTACGCCCAAGGCATGAAATATCTGGCTTCGGTAGGCGTGAACGTACAGCCTTTAAGCCAGGACGTCAAGCGCGACGACGACCTATGCACTCATTGCGGCGCCTGCGTAGCCATATGCCCCACAGAAGCGCTTTACACGGATAAGACGACTATGAAGGTCATATTCGATTCCGATAAATGCATAGCCTGCGAGCTCTGCGTAAAGGCCTGCCCTCCGAGAGCGATGATCGTCAAATTCTAACTTGACTTAGTATCGGACTGCCTTTAAAATGAATGCCTCAACCGCTGTTAACCTACGAGGTTAACCTCGTAGGTTGATTTAGGTAAAATAAGTGAGATTATGAGAGAAAATCTTTACACGATAACGAAAAAAGACCTGTTCGATCTCCTGGCGAGGATCGCCGTGAGTTCGAGGGTAGTCGTGCCTTATATAAACGGTGAACAGCTGTATTTCGGCGATTTTGACCCGGCTAAAGAGAGTCGTATAGAGCTTGGCGGCATAAGGCAGGCGGAGCCGATAAAGACTTTCTTAAATCATCCCAGGGAGATGGTCGTAAACGGCAAAAAGCCCGACACGCGGCCCCTGGTATTGGTCGGGGTGAAGGCTTGCGATCTGGCGAGCCTGGATATACAGGATTTTGTATTCTTAAAGGGAGATCCTGAGGATCCTCTATACGCCGAGAAGCGGAAACGGACGACTATAATATCGGTCGACTGCACTTACGCTAAAGAGACTTGCTATTGTATGGCAATGGACGGAGCTCCGTACCCGACCGGAAATTTCGACATCAATCTTTCCGTAATGGATAATAATATTCTCGTAGAGGCTGCCGGGCCGAAAGCCAATGATATAATATCCGCATACAGGATGTTCTTCAAAGAAGCGACCCCGCATCTCATCGGAATAAGAGATTCGAATCGTAATGCCATTTCCGGAGAAGTGAAGAGTTTTATAGATAAAAGAGGAACTCCTAACATAGCGGCGATCAAAGGCAAATTAAAGGAAAATTACAATAAGACAGAGCTCTGGGAGGAGATGGCATCGACTTGCGTAGAGTGCGGCGCCTGTAACCTCGTTTGTCCCACATGCCACTGCTTTCTTTTATTCGATGAGTCGAATCGTCCCGCGACGAGAGGCCGTGTCTGGGATTCATGTCTCTACAAGAGTTTCGCCCGAGTCGCCGGCGGCGCCAATCCTAGAAAACATCTCTATGAGCGTCTGCGCAACAGGTTCGACAAGAAGTTCGATTTTTTCCCGGAGGTGCTTGGTAAGCTGGCCTGCACCGGATGTGGGCGATGCATAGAAGCCTGCGCCGGAGACATAGATATAAGAGAGGTTCTTAAAGGCGTAGTAACCGGAAAATGGAATAAACCACCGCATGAATAATCCTTACTCATATACAGAAGCAGAGGTTCTTGATGTCATATCGGAGACCCATAATATAAAGACCTTCAGGCTGAAGCCCAAAACCGAGATAGGTTTCAGGGCCGGACAGTTCATGGACGTCAGCATACCGGGAATAGGGGAGGCTCCATTCACGCCATCCTCGAATCACGATCGGAAGGACACGCTCGATTTTACGATAATGAGCGCCGGCAGGGTAACGAAGCTTATACATGAAGCGAAGCCGGGAAGTATATTCGGCGTCAGAGGGCCTTACGGGCTCGGGTATCCCCTCGATAAGTTTAAAGGTAAAGAAGTCTTTATCGTCGGCGGAGGAGTAGGGCTGGCGCCTTTAAGGGCTTTATTGTACGCCCTGTTTAACGAGGTTAACGATTATAAAAAGATAACCGTTAAATATGGAGCCCGCACGCCGAAAGATATTATATATAAGGATGAGATAGATTCCTGGCGCAAGAAGGCTCCTCATATAGATATAGAGATAACGACCGATATAGGCGACGAGAGCTGGAAGGGCAATGTCGGGCTCGTAACGACGATCCTTAAGAAAGAAGGTCTCGACATAGAAAATTCGGCGGCTATAGTATGCGGCCCCCCGATAATGATGAAGTTCGTGACATTTAAGCTTCTCGATATAGGTTTTAAGGACAATCAGATCCATCTTTCCATGGAGAAGAATATGTCCTGCGGGGTCGGAAAATGCGGCCATTGCAGGGTAGGCCCGTATTATGCCTGTAAGGATGGCCCTGTTTTTACTTATGATAAGATAAAGAGCCTACCAAATATATGGGATTAAATGGCTAAAAAACTACTCATAGATCTCGATATATGCTCCAAATGCGGCGACGATTGCGGCATGCTCTGCAGTTATATACAGCATCCCGGCAATAACGGCATAACGAATTTAAGGGAGCTAGGCCATTTCGCCATAATATGCCGCAGGTGCAGCGACGCGCCGTGCGTATCGGCCTGTCCGTGGGAGGCGTTGGAACTTCAGGATTACAATATGATGAAGCGCTATATGATGCGCTGCACGTCGTGCAAATCCTGTTCGAGAGCGTGCCCATTCGGGACGATATATCCCGAGACTATACCGTTTCTTTTGTCCGGGTGCGACTTCTGTCTCGGCCGGCTAAGGGATGAGGATTCGCCTATATGTCTGGAATCATGCGAGCACGGCGGCATAAAATTTGGGGATTTTGAGGAGAATAAAGAAGAGAAGATATATAAGGTATCCGAACATCTTTACGTGAAGACGAATTTCAAATGGGACAGGGTCGAGGAGGCCCCGAAGAAGAGATGAAACCTTTAGAGTATTTATTTCTCTTTCTGGTATTCCCGGGATTCCTGTTCTCGAGCGTATCCGGGCTTGTCGTCGGATGGATAGACAGGAAGGTCACGGCTATGGTGCAGTGGAGAGTCGGACCGCCGTGGTATCAGAATTTTGTAGACGTAGCCAAACTTCTTCTGTATAAGGAGACGCTTATCCCGAAAGGGGTCTCGAGTGCGTTTTTTCTTGGGATGCCTGTCCTGGCGCTATCATCGGCGACGCTGGCCTCGACGATAATATTTACAGCGAATGCCGGATCGAGGAGCGGGTTCATAGGTGACGTTATAGTAGTGGTCTATCTATTGATGATACCTGCCATAGCTCTCATGCTTGGGGCCTTCTCATCGGCAAACACACTCGCCACGCTCGGCGCTTCGCGCGAGATGAAGCTTATGATGGCATATGAGCTTCCGTTCATACTGGCGCTTCTCGCCGTGATAGTCAAAACCGGTTACGCGCTTAAGCTTGGCGGTATAATGAGCTATCAGATAGCCAGCGGCTCTACTATAGGCAACTGGTCGGGGCTATTGTCGTTTGTAACTATGATATTGTGCGTCCAGGCAAAGCTCGGGTTCGTGCCGTTCGATATGCCGGAGGCGGAGACCGAGATCATGGGCGGGACTTATATAGAATATTCCGGGAAAGCGCTTGGTATATTCAAACTGTCGAAAGCGGTAATGTTATTTGCCGTTCCGGCCCTGATGGTAATATTGTATTTCGGCGGGATAAAGTTCGACGGCCTTAGAGCCTTTTTGGGAAGCATCGGGCAATATGTCGCTATATTGGTGATAATGATATTGATAAAGAATACAAACCCGCGCGTCAGGATAGACCAGGCGATGAAATTTTTCTGGGGGCCTGTCACATTGCTGGGCCTCGTCTCGATAATATTGGCAATTATGGGGAAATAGTTTATGGGGTTTAAAGAAAATATACTCACGAAGTCTATATACGTATTCCATCTCTCGAGCGGGAGCTGTAATAACTGCGACATAGAGATACTCGACTGCCTTACGCCGAGGTTCGATATAGAGCGCTTCGGCATAGTGCTGGTGGGTAGCATAAAGCACGCTGACGTCCTTCTATGCACCGGCTCGGCGAACAGGATGACGATACCGATAATCAAAGATCTTTACGAGCAGATGCCGAAGCCCGGTTTTGTGGTAACTTTCGGAGCATGCGGCGCGTCGAGAGGATTGTTCAAGGACAGCTATAATACCGGATTGCCGCTGGACGAAATAATACCGGTAGACGCATATATACCCGGATGTCCGCCGAAACCGGAAGCTATAATAGGCGGCCTAGTTAAATTGATCGGCAAGGTAAGAGCTAAAAAGAAGAAGGGTTAACGGATGAACATAGACGAAGCGTTAAAGAAGATAGGGGATCATTTCGGTTCGCGCATCCTGAAGGTGAACAGGAAGAGTTCGAAGCGCGCCTATATCGACATATATCCGAAGGATGTGGTGGATGTCGTCAGGTATATTTTTAAGGATATGGGCTTAAGATTCAATATCGCTTCGGCGGTGGACGATTTTGACTCTCTCGAGATATTATATCATTTCACATACGACCCAACGGCTATTATCATATCGATAAGGGCAATGCTAAAGGATAAGAACGATCCGCATATAGATACGATAACCGGCGTTACGCGCTCCGCCTGGTGGATAGAGCGCGAGATGCATGAACTGTTCGGCATAGAGTTCGACGGCAATAACGATCTGAGGCCGCTTCTTCTTCCGGATGATTGGCCGTCGGGCGTCTATCCGCTACGAAAGAACTTCGTAGTGCCAAAGAGAGATTCGAGGAAAGAATAATGAGCCACAAAGCGCATGTCCCTATAGGGCCTTACCATCCGCTCCAGGAGGAGCCGGAATTTTATAAACTTGTCGTTGAAGGTGAGACGGTCGTCGACGTTGATGTCAGGATCGGGTATAACCACCGCGGCATAGAGAAGATATCCGAGTCTAAGAACTTCGACCAGTCCATATTTATCGTTGAGAGAATATGCGGTATATGCTCCTCAAGCCATCCGGTGGCCTGCGTTCAGGCCATCGAGGACATCTGCGATATAACGGTGCCGGAGAGGGCGCTATATATACGATCGATAAATCAGGAACTCGAGAGGATACATTCGCATCTTCTGTGGCTCGGGCTCGCCGGCCATTTTCTGGGATACAATACGGTATTTATGTGGGCCTGGAAATACAGGGAGCTCATCTGCGACATAATGGAGACCGTCACGGGAAATAGGCAGAATTACGCGATGCTTAAGGTCGGCGGAGTTCGCCGCGATATAGAGCGGGAGCATGTGCCTTACATATTGTCCAGATTGGACGAGCTTCTCCCGAAACTTGATATGCTGAAAGGCGCGGTACTGGACGATCCGGTGCTCGCCGCCCGTCTGAAGGGCGTCGGCATATTGACCAAAGAGGCTGCGATAGATTACGCGGCGCTCGGGCCCGTGGCAAGGGCCTCCGGCGTGGATATAGATGTCAGGCGCGACCATCCTTACGCGGCATACGACAGAGTAAAGTGGAACGTTATAACTCAGACCGAGGGGGACGTCTTCGCAAAGACGGTCGTCAGAATACTGGAGATGTACGAGTCTGCCTCCATCATAAGGCAGTGCCTGGATAATATGCCGGACGGTCCGATAGATTCAAATCCTAAAGAGATACCCGCGGGCGAAGGGATCGGCGTTTCGGAAGCTCCGCGAGGCGAGTGCTTTCATTATATAAAATCGGACGGGTCTAATTCTCCCGTGAGGCATAAGGTCAGGGCTCCGACTTACATGAACTTCCCGACATTCAGGGAGACCGTCATGGGGCAGACCGTTTCGGACGCGACTATAATACTGGCGGCGATAGATCCGTGCTACTGCTGCACGGAGAGGATGCTCATAGTCGACACTAAAGACAAGAGCATCATGAACGTCGAAGAGCTTATAAGATTATCGCAGGAGAAGACTCAGAGGCTAAAAGAAAAGATGGGAATAAAGTAAATGGATCTCGGTAATCCGCTTTTACTTCTCGTGGCTATACCGCTTCTTTCGGGCGCATTTTGCGTTATTCTCCCCGGCGCGGCGAAGTGGCTCGCCAGAACGATAGCTTTTCTGGTGTCGGGGCTTGCTTTTGCCTCGGCCGTATTTCTATTTATTAATAGAGCTGGGGCGTGGCAATTAAATTCATATCCTATATTTATTCAGGACAATCTCTCTTCATTCGTCGCGATGGGGATAGCGTTTTTCGCGTTTGTTGTCACAGTTTATTCCTTCGGATGCGTCAATAAGTCGGTCGGAAAGTATTTCGGCTATGTCCTCATAACTCTCGGAAGCGCCCTGGGGGCGGCCTTCTCCTCCAATTTTATAACTTTGGTGCTATTCTGGGGCGTGGTCGCGGCGATGCTGTATCTAATGGTGAATATGGCCGGGACCGACCGTTCCGCGCAGGCCGCGAAAAAGACGCTTATAATGGTCGGCGGGACAGACGCTTTTATGATATTCGGAGTGGCCATAATATGGGCTATAACCGGTAGTTTTACTATCGGACCTGTTCGGGTGGAATTTTCCGGCATATTGCCATATGCGGCGTATCTGGCCATTATCGCGGCGGCTTTCGCAAAAGCCGGGGCGATGCCCTTTCACTCATGGCTTCCGGATGTAGCTCAGGACGGCCCGACCACGGTTACGGCTTTTTTACCCGCATCAATAGACAAACTTCTGGGAGTGTATCTTTTGGCGCGTATCTCGATGACGATATTCAATATGAATAACATCTCCAATATTATCCTTATGGCATGCGGATCGATGACCATAATCCTGGCCGGAATACTCGCGATACAGCAGAATGATATGAAGAGGACGCTCGGTTATTGCGCCGTATCGCAGGTAGGCTACATAGTTCTGGGAGTCGGCACGGGAAACCCCATAGGCATGGCAGGGGCGCTATTTCACATGATAAATCACGCCGTATACAAATCATGTCTATTTTTGTCCGGCGGGGATGTGGAGCACAGGACCGGCACGACCGATCTTTCGAAACTGGGCGGCCTGTCAAAATATATGCCGCTAACCTTTCTGGCGTTTTTGGTGGCGTCATTATCGGTCTCCGGCATTCCGCCGTTTAACGGATTTTTCTCAAAATGGCTGATATATCAGGGCATAATAGACATACCCGCCGGCTCGGGCGGGTTTGCCAGCGGCAAACTTAAGATAGTGTGGCTGGCCGCGGCGATGTTTGGCAGCGCTTTTACAGTCGCTATAGTAATGAAGCTTCTGCACGCGGTATTCATGGGCAGGGCCTCAAGTTTATCTGAAAAAGCGAAAGAAGTCGGGCTGTTCATGATAATTCCCGTTCTCATACTGGCTGCGATTTGTCTTATATTCGGGATATTTGCCTTTTCGATCCCGTTGCCGCTATTCATAACGCCTATTATCGGAGCGGGTTTATCTTATCTCGGCTCATGGAGCCCTGTCGCCGCGACGGTTCTTGTTCTTATAGGTATCGCCATAGGCGCATTGGTTTATCTGGCGCTAAGAAGCGCGCGATTCCGCAGAACCGATAGCTTCGTCGGTGGCGAGGCCCAGGAGACTTTCGGCAGGATACCCGGAACGGAATTTTACAATACGGTAAAAGATATGAAGGCCTTCGGCGTTCTGTATGTCGAAGAAGCGCGCGGCGAGCTCGATATATATGCCGCCTCCGGGAATATCATACGGCGCCTGGTGACTCCGCTACAGAAACTTCATAACGGAATATTGCCGACATATCTTGCCTGGTGCATGATAGGCGTGGTGGCGGCGCTTGCGTTTATATTCTTAAGGTAGATATATGCTAGAGATACATCTCATATTATTATTCATGATAGCGGCGGCCGTAGTGGCGGTCGCGGTCAAGGACCTTCTGTCAAGCGTCGTGGCCATAGGCGCCGTCGGGATAGGCCTATCGATGGCATTCCTCGTATTGAAGGCGCCGGACCTGGCCATAATGCAGCTCGTCGTGGAGATAATAAGTCTCATTATATTGATACGCGCAACCATACGAAAAGACCTTCCGTTCAGCGCTTCGGGCAGGTGGGTTCTTAACACATCCATCGCTCTGGTGTTTTTCGCGGCATTTCTGACGACGGCTTTCTACGCGTTTAAGGATATAGCGCATTTCGGAAATCCGGTGATGAAGCTTTCCGGGGCGCTGCTCGCAAGCGGTGAGGCCGGGAAATATGAGGTTAAAAATATAGTGGCGGCGGTGACTCTTCATCACAGGTCATTCGATGCCTTGGGCGAGGTGGCCGCTTTCTTCACGGCGGTGATAGGCGTTCTGGCGATCGCGCGCGAGATAGGGCGTAAAGGGAAATAAGTATATGGCAGAGCAGAATCAGGCTGGCATGACGATTATAGTAAAAACAGTGACGAGGATCACGCTCGGATTCCTCCTCCTGTACGGGATATATATAGGAACGAGTGGGCACGTCGCTCCAGGTGGCGGAGTCGCCGGCGGCGTCATAATAGCCCTGTCGCTTGTGCATATAATGCTCGCTTTCGGCAAGAAGGTGGCCCTGCATAGGCTTCACTCGGGCGTATTGCGTTCCGCAGTATGCATAGGAGCGCTTCTATTTCTCTTCGGAGTGGCTACAGGTAAAGGTTTGGAGTTCGGCCCGGCCTCCGAGATGCTCCTTATCGGGGCGGGATTATTCGCGATATTTACGGCACTGGTGCTTTTATCAAAAGGTGACAGGGACTCGGAATAGATGACTATATACTTATTGTGTTTCGCGCTCTTCTCCATCGGGCTTTATTGCGTGGCCAGGAAGAGGAATATTATAAAGATAATAATAGGCATCGGCATAATGGAATACGCCGTGAACCTTTTCTTTGTGCTCCTCGGGTATAAAAAAGCGGGCAGGTCCCCAATATTAGCGTCCGATCAAGTTATAAGGAATATGGTCGATCCCCTGCCGCAGGCGTTCGTACTCACATCCATAGTGTTGGGATTATCGCTCACGCTTATGCTCGTGGCCGTGGCTATAAGGATATATGAGAAGTATGGCACATTTGATATCACAAAGATAAACAGGCTGAAGGGATAGATGGAAACTATAGTCCAATACTTCATTCTTATACCGCTGGCCTCCGCGTTCATCATACCTATAATAGGTAAGAGGGTGAAGATGGCCGCGCCGGCAGTTTCACTGGTAGCGCTTATCGGATTGGTCGTATCATCCATATTAGCGGCATCTTCGGTCTCCGTGAATAAAGCGCTTGTCTACAGGGTCGGGGATGCGGCCAGCGCTCTGGGGATATCTATGGTGATCGATCCTCTTTCGGCATTTATGCTAGTTATAGTTAATACCATCGCTCTTATCGCGGCAGTGTATTCGATCGGCTACATGGAAAAATATACCGATAAGTGGAAGTTCTATACTTTATTTATGCTGATGACAGCGGGTATAAACGGGGTCCTCATAGCCGGTGATCTTTTTAATCTTTACGTATTCTTAGAGGTGGCTGCCATAGCGGGATATTTCCTGGTGGCGTTCGGTGTAGAGCCGGAGGCTCTTGAAGCGAGCTTCAAGTATGCCGTCATGGGGACCATGGCTTCGGTATTCATATTGCTCGGAATAGCTCTTCTTTACGGATACGCGTCTACACTCAATATGGCGGATCTGGCGGGAGTATTGACCACCGTCGGGCAGACCAAGGCGCTAAAATTCATTATCGTATTATTCGTAATGGGATTCGGCCTAAAAGCGGCATTATTTCCGTTCCACGCTTGGCTGCCGTACGCCCACTCGGCCGCGCCGGCGCCGGTCTCGGCGATGCTTTCCGGCGTTTCGATAAAAGTGCTCGGCATATACGCTCTCTCGCGCGTATTGTTCAATGTGCTGGGAGTTACTCCGGCGGTATCGGCGATATTGATCACGCTTGCCGTCCTGTCTATGATCGTAGCCAGCATCCTTGCTTTCGGGCAATCGGATATAAAAAGACTATTCGCGTATTCCAGCATAAGCCAGATCGGGTATATAGCGCTAGGATTGGGCATCGGAACGCCGCTCGCTATATTAGGGGCGCTCTTTCATCTTCTGAATCACAGCGTATTTAAATCGTTACTATTCATGAATTCCGGAGCGATCGAACATATGTCCGGGACCAGAGACTTAAATAAAATAAGAGGCGTTATGGCCAATTCTCCGGTCACCGGAGTGGCTACTCTGACCGGCGCTCTATCGATATGCGGAATACCGCCGTTCGGCGGGTTCTGGTCCAAGTTTATTATCATAATCGCCTGCATTCAAGCGAACAGGCCGGGGCTGGCTCTAACCGCGGCCGTCATAAGCGCGCTTACGCTAGCGTACTACTTTAAAGCGCTCTCGCCGGCGCTCTTCGGCATCGGTCCGGAGTTCAAGGATAAGAGGGTGGGCCTGTCGATGGGCTCGGCTATGATAGCGCTGGCTGTGATCTGTGTTATCAGCGCCGGACTGTTATTGCCGAATGCGGGAAACAGGCTTTTGAAAGACGCGGCCGCTGTACTTACCGGCGGAAAAGCTTACGCGCTGTCCGTTTCCGAGACGCCACCGCAGGCGCCGGGGCCGGGGTTGGGTTCGGGATCTGGTTCGGGGCATAAAAAATGATATCTATGATATTTCTGACAATACTTTGGTTTGCCACCTGGATGCTTCTAACATGGCCTCCGGAGCCGAAAGATGCGTATATAGGAGCGGCGGTGGCGGTATTCGTTACATTCATGACCTCGCACATGTTTTCAAGGAATATAAATCCGTTCAGGCGTCCGTCGAGATATGTCTGGTTCGTATATTATGCCGTGGTCTTTTTATGGGAATGCGTGAAAGCAAATCTGGACGTCGCTTACAGGGTCATTCACCCGGATCTTCCGATAAGGCCAGGCACGATAAGGGTCCGGACGAGCCTTAAGTCCGATTCGGGCCTGACATTTCTGGCAAATTCCATCACGCTCACTCCGGGGACGACGAGCGTCGATATAGATAAAGAACGCGGCTTCCTTTATGTGCATTGGATCTATGTAAAGGAAGGGTTTGACAGTTCGAAAGATAAATTGGCGGTAGTGGATAAGTTCGAACGTATATTGAAAAGGATATTCGAATAAATATGAAGAGGATCCGCTGGCTTGTAGGGCTTATTCTTATAGTGATAGCGGCATGCGCTATAATATTCGCGCCCATTCCGTCGTCTCTCAGATGGCAGTCCAATTTTCTGGCCAGGGCTTTCCTGTGGCTGGTATTATCCGCGGTGATGTGCTTATGGAGGATATTAAGAGGGCCCACGGCGCCAGACAGGGCGGTGGCGATAGATATGCTCGGCATCCTGATAGTCGGTTTTTGCGCCATCCTCAGTCTTCCGACGGGCAGGGATTGGTATATAGATATAGGCATAGCGTGGGCGCTTCAGAGTTTTATAGGCATAATGGCGCTTTCAAAATATCTGGAAGGGAAGGATTTCGATGAATGAGCATGCCGGATACACTCTTATAGTTTTAGGCCTCTTCTTCGACTTTTTAGGGTGCCTGGGCCTGATACGACTCCCGGACGTTTATAACAGGCTCCAGGCTTCCGCGAAATGCATAACGCTCGGGACTTGCGGCATACTTTTCGGGCTTTTCCTGGTGACCGGCTTTACGGCCACCGGCATAAAAGCGCTTCTTTGCATGGCATTCATCATACTTACGGCTCCCGTATCGGCGCATGCCCTGGCGCGCGGCGCATACCGCTCCGGCGTGAAACCATGGAAGGGGACGGTAGTCGACGAATATGAAGAGGATATTAAGAACATAAGGTGAGGCTGCTATGGACATAAGAGAGATAAAGTTAAAGACGGTTTTGATGGCGGACGCTATAAGCGAGATGCTGGATCTTGTGGAGAGGGGATTTATGGAGAATAAGAGCTCGCTACTTTCCGACGCTATGAAGAAAGAGGAGGGCATAAACTCCTCCGAGAAACTTCTTACGAAGAGCATAATGGATATATCGAAGGATTCTCTTGAGAAGAAAGAGTTGGCGGCCCTGGCGCAGATGGTCGGAACTTTCGAGAGGATGGGAGACGAGGCTTCGGCCCTTATCGAAAGGATGGAGATAAAGGTCGCGGAGAAACTCCTTTTCAGCGAAAAAGGTGTCGAGGAGTTCATCGAGACCTATCAGGCTATGAAAAGATCCGTCGGGATGATGAGAGAGTTTTTAAAGACACGCGATCCGGGAATTAAGGAGAGCGTCATAGATAACGGTTTTAATGTTAAGGGGCTCGTCGAGAAGTATAGGGAAGAGCACGCGAACAGGCTTATCGAGGGATTATGCACGCCGCTCGGGGCCAATATGTATTTCGATATGCTCGATTTTACCGGAAACCTGGCCAGGCATGCTTCGAACGTGGTGAAACTATTCTAATGAAATATCCTAAACTCAGAGAACTGAAAGAAGCGATAACGGCGATATTCAAAGGGCCGTATACTTCGAAATACCCTTTTAAGCCGCACCAGCCGGCGAAGAGATTCCGCGGGAAGCCGGTCTTTTCGAATGAAGGCTGCGTGGCTTGCGGGGCCTGCGCGCTGGTATGCCCGGGACGAGTTATAGAGGTGAAGGACAATGTGGTCGGTCGGAAGGGCACACGCAAGATGGT
>Ga0247841_10003056_pt1 | contig 31728 bp, 32 predicted proteins | sample LaCruzMarch2015__2_FD_192410 | JGI IMG/M metagenome (GOLD analysis project Ga0247841, IMG submission 192410) | Freshwater microbial communities from meromictic Lake La Cruz, Castile-La Mancha, Spain - LaCruzMarch2015_18m | ecosystem: Environmental > Aquatic > Freshwater > Lake | place: Spain...
TCCAGCCGTTCTGCTCTTTTAATTTGTGAGCCTTTTTTCTGTTTCATATGGTGATTATTCTATATCACCAAGTGTTCGGATTCAAAACGGAATTCGCGAGAATGGCGGACGAGTAAAAGGAGGGCCAAATGGCCAAAGAGAAAGGGATTGGACCGGTTAGGGTCAAAGCGTTCGGAAAAAGGCTTGTGCCAATTATCCAACCACCTGGTACCGGGTTGTTAGATACTTTTCTAAGTGAATTAGAAAGGACCGATTGTCAGGAAACCGCCGATGGATTGTTCTTTAAAATGGCTCAGGTTAGGCTATTGTCGTGGGAAGAAATTTTTCAAAGATTGAGAATTTATGTTGCTTATGCAAATGCGGGCAATAAGCAAGCGCGTGTCTGTCTAACTCATCATATTCTGGAGAATTTAACGCTGTGCGAATTTGGTAGTCGGAAAGTAGAAACTGGTAGTCTCAGAGCAGAAGAGTGGTCTGAACTCCAAATAAGAGCCATTAAAGAATTGTTGGGTTATTTGAGGCGTGACATTAAGAGTGTTATTTGTCAAGAGCCATATCGCAGAATTGTAAGAGAATTTCTGGAAAAGTTATTTATGGGAACAAAGAATTTAACTATCGGAAGGATAGCATTAGATGTTTTTCTTAAGTACAGATATCGAATTGATCTGGATGTCTATGAGTGTAATTCTTTGGAGCATATGCTGATTACATTGAGAGATCTTGTAAACACAGAAGAAAATGAAGCTTTCCTTGAGGCAATCGACGCTGCGTTTGAAAAGAGAATGGAATTGGAGACATACGATGGTTTTTCATCGGAAAATCTTGGAAGCAAAAATTGCAACCTATCTTTTCCTTTGGGAATTAGAAAGAGTGAAGAAGGAAAAACAAGTTCGAGCAGTAGCAGATATTTGTGGATAGAATAAGACATAACCACGTTTAGAAAGAAATCAAGACCAGCCACAGGGCTGGTCTTTTTAATTTAAGGTTGCTTTTTTCCATTTTTATGATAAAGTAACGGAGAGTTCTTTTAATAAACCAAGACACAATGGCGCAAAAAAAACAGGAGGCGAGAAATGAAAAGAGCTTTGTGTATTCTTATGGTTACGGCAGTTTTGCTTGGAATCATCACTTTTTTCAGCGATGCCCAATGGTTTGGAGCTAGTAATGGTTTATTTAACCATCGAGAGCCGATTCAAGCTTGGGTCGGCACTTCCGGTCAGGTAGTTACTGACGACATCGGATTTTCTCCAACCATTGCCCTTGAATCGCCAAATCTTATTGGAGGAAGGTTTTTCTTCTCTGTTCTTGGAGATTCAGCGTCAATTAGTCTTGGCGTTGATGTGACAAGGAAAAATGTCATTCTCAATGCGGAAAATCATTATTTAGTTGGTGAATTCCGCGGCTCAATCTACGGTGGGATTGCTGCCGGGTATTTTGGTCAAGAACCCTGTGAATTAGTGCCTCAAATAGGGGTAATGGGCCGTTTGTTGTTTCCTCTCAAATCTTTGGTTACTCCAGCTAGGCTGCAGATTGCCGCTAGTCTTGGAGTTACATCAAAGCACGAAGTTCAAGTAGGTTTTCAGATTGGATTGGATTTTCTTATAGCGACATTCCAGCTATAGAATAGAGTTCTTAAAATAAAAAAGGAAAGCAGAAACTTTCCTTGAGAGGTGAGCGCACCTAGAATTGGAAGCTAGAAGTTGGAATGTAGAATATTGAAGTTGAGACCAGCCTAGGGCTGGTCTTTTTTCTTAAAATTTATAATTAACGAATTTTTTGTAAAATTCTTAGTGGGTACTTAATGTCATTCTGAGCTGCCTCGGGCGAGCGAAGAATCTCGAGATATAGCAGCTATACTTGGGATCCTTCGCGGGGTTTATCCTGAGTAAGTCGAAGGACTCAGGATGACAAACTATTTCAGGATGACGGTGTTTTTTCTTTTGTAATTACGATACTTGCCATTCCTAGAATAATCATTAAAAGAGGAAGAATTTGGGGAGAATAAATAGGAGTTTCAAAGAAAGTATGAACTGAAAAATATACTAAAGAAGCAATCAGGGCTGCGCCCTGTATTTTAAACTTTTCGTCCCAAGGACGACCAGCCTTGAACTGGCAATTTTCCATCTTCAACCACAGGAGCTTTATTAACTTTAATATTGCGTAAACAAAAATTGAAAGCCAGGTGATTAATCCAAAAATTCCCACCTCAACAGCAATATCCAAATAAGTATTATGAGCATAAACTGGCAGGCGGTATTCATAGAGCGGATTTAGGTAGTACGAATAATTGCCTATGCCTACGCCTAGCCAAAAATTTTTAAGCCAAACAGAAAAAGCTTGATGCCAAATTTCTAATCTTCCAGCCACGGATCCTTCCTCAAAATTCAAACTTGAAAAAAGTCGTTCCTTTACCGAGGGAACAAAAAATATTATTAATAATAAAATACAGGCGATAAAAGCTAAGCCTAATTTTTGTTTTTTACCTAACTCATTTAATCGACTAGAGAAGAAATAATAAAGAAGCCATAATCCGGAAACCAAAAGCCCGATGTAACCACCACGAGAAAAGGTCAAAACTAAGGCGATAAAAACTATACTAGCCATAAATCCATAAAACCAAGATAATTTTAAAGAAAAACGCTTTTTTAAAATCAAAGGAATGAACAAGGGCAGAGTCATACCCAAAAAAAATGAAAGCATATGAGGATCAGGAAAAACTGAAGTGGCGCGAAGGAAAGTATGTCCGCTAATATTTACCCACCAACTTGGATTGGTGATGACTGCCTGGCCAAAAGCTTCTCCTAAGAAAAATTTTGCTAAATATTTTGACCAAAAATTAAAAACAGCATCTGACCCAAGAATAAATTGACTTAAAAACTGGAGGATTCCTAAAAAACCAACAATGGTACTTGAAATAATCAAAGCAAGACTAATCTTTGAAAAATCGGTCTTTTTAAAAACAGAGGAAACTAAAAAATAAAGAGGAAAAATTGAGAGAAAGACCAAGAATTTTCTTATTGCCCAGCCAGTTTCCTCGGCTTTAATAAACGACAATAGTCCGAAGGACAAGAAAATTAACAATCCCCAAGTAATGTAATTATGAGAAATCATAATTACATTTTTAATTAATCCATTAATGAGCCAAACAAAAAAAGCAAGAACAATAAAAAGTCTTGCTATACTTAAATCAATTCCCGGAGCAGGATTTAAAGCGAATTGAAATGGCAGAAAAAAAGCAAAAAAAAGAAGGATCTTTTTCATATTAAGTGCGATGCAAGAAAAGCTTAATATCTGTCTTAGAAACCCCTCCTAATAAAAGTACGACAGCAGAATAAATAATGGCGCTTAAGGCAACCAATAAAATAACATGCAAATTTCCAAACAAATAGAGGAAAAGAATCACAGGAAGAATTGCCAAGAAAGCTTTAAAGAAAATTTTAAGAGATGGGAAGAAGTGAACTTTTCGGCTTACTATCCAAATTAAAGAAATTGTGATGAACAATTCAGTCAGGGCAGTAGTGATAGCAGCGCCCGTATAGGAAAAACGGGGGATAAAATAAAGATTAATAAGAACATTAAAAACAGCGCCGGCCATATAAATCCACATACCGACAAATTGTTTTTTTACGATAATTACCCCTTGCCCATAAAGACTTCCCAGGAAAATGAAGCCAACCGCAACTGAAAGAATTTGAAGAACCGGCGATGCGGCCATAAATGGTTCACCCCCCAAAAGTCTTACAATCGGGGAAGCTGTAAAAATTAAACCAACTACGAGGGGTACAATCCCTAAAATAAAAATATTAAAAACTTTTTGAAAGGTTTCTTTAAATTTTTGAAGGTCTTCGATGTAATAACGAGACAAAACAGGGACGACGAAACCAACAAACATGGCAGGGAAAAATATGAGATTTTCCAGAATTTTATAGGCAAGACCGTAGATACCGACGTCTTCAACTGGTTTCATGATTGAGAGCATAACCGTGTCAATTCTAAAATAAATGAGAGTGAAAATAATCGATGCTCCGATGGGCAGAGCTTCTTTTAAAAGAAGCTTCCATTTTTTCCAATTAAAACTAATTCTAACTTTGGTGAAGCGCTGAGCGAAACAAAAAACCAAAATGAAATTTACAAAACTTGCGATGACCATTGCCCAAACAATAGGAATAAGGCCACTATTGAATTTTGTAAGAAGAACAAAGGAAAGACCCAAATAAATAATTCGATTAGCAAGTTCTGCCATTGATACATAAATAATTTTGAAATGCTTTTGAAAAATAGGCACAAGAACTTGGTAGAGAGAAAGAAAAAGCGTTGATAATCCTGCAATAGTGATGCCGATTTTTAAGATAGGCGGATATGGTAAAAGAAAAGCAATCAAAATTGACACAGGAACGATAATCAGTCCAGCGACAAATCTTAGAGTAAAGGCAATGCTTGAAAGTTCACTTTCGTCAGCTCCTGGTTTGCCGATATCTCTGAGGAGGATATTATAAAGTCCCAAATTTGCGAAAGTGATAAAAATATTAACATAAGCAATGATTGTCGTGTACTTGCCATATCCTTCTGTGCCCAAGTAACGAGTTAGAAGCGCAATTAAAAACAGAGCGAAAACAGTATCAACTATTTTCGCCCCAGAAGCAATTAGGGTATTTAGGGTAATTTTACGAAAAACACTCATAACACTAAATTTATGAAGTTTTTATTTCTCGGTCGTTTTTTATTGGCTGATCAGGGTGTTTTCTTTTTATCCAAAACTGCTCACCAAGACTAAAAAGGGTTGTAGTTGCCCAATAAAGAGGAAGACCGGCAGGTAACTGAAGAGCAAACATAACTGTAATAGCTGGCAGAACATAAGTCATTTGAGCTCCCATCATATTGCCAATACTAGGAGATTTTTTATCGTTACTTTTTGTTTTCTGACCTCCGGAAATCATTTTAGAAAGAACAAACTGCAAAAGACCTGTAATTATTGCTAGTGGTATACTTCTTTGAGATAAATCTACCAAGCCCAAAAATGTTGGATTGATAGTGCCGGGATCAGCAACAAAACTATACAGCAATGAAGCAATGGCGGGTGTTGTGGTAGAGATTGCAGTAATTGTTGAGGTTGTGGTGGTAGCGACTAAGGTGCCTAAGCCAGAACCTATGGCTGTCGTTCCTTTGATCAACATCATGAAGCTACGATAAAGGGCAAATAGAATTGGCAGTTGAATTAAGATTGGAATAATGCCAGACAGAGGGTTAATTTTGTGTTCTTTATAAAGAGCCATCAGGAGCTTTGCTTGTTCTTCGCGATTGTCTTTATATTGTTTTTGAATTTCTTTAAGCCTTGGCTGGATTTTGGTGATTTCTCTTTGTGTTCTTGCGGCTTTGTAGGACAAGGGCAACAATAAAAGCCGAATAATAATAGTCAAAATAATAATTGTTAAACCTAAATCCTTGATAGGAAGATAGTTATATATCAAAACCATTAGGTTTGCGATAGGATGTAGAATGAAAGTGCTATAGAGGGACATGAATTAATGATAAGTAAGTATTAGGTATTAAGTGATAAGTAATCAATAGTAAGTAATCATTGGTCAACGATATTAACGAGAATTGCTGGTACTCAATATTCTTATGAATTCCAAAATTGTTTTATCTATTTCTTGATAAGTTTTTTCAATAACAACTGGCTCTGGCATTATAAGAATATCAAAACCAGGTTTTAGAGAAGAAAAATTGAGCCTTAGAGACTCGTTAATGCGGCGCTTAATTTGATTACGCACAACTGCTTTCTTTGAAATCTTGATGCCACAAGAAACACCGAAACGACTTAGGCCTAAATTATTATAAACTACTTTTAACTTTAAAAAATCAACTTTCAAATAGGCCCCTTTTTTCCTTAAAGCAGTTTCAAAATCTTTTTTTGAAAGACGGTATTTCTTTTTTAACATAAACTGTTTTATCAGAAAGCAGTACTAGACCGTTAACTTTGCCCTTCCTTTTCTTCTGCGGCGTGCCAAAACCGCTCGTCCGGCTTTCGTAAGACTTCGTTTGAGAAAACCAAATTTTCTTTTTCTCTTTATTGTTTGTTGTCTTGACCCTTTTATCATATTATTATAATTATAACAGAGATTCTCTAACATAAGGATTTTTCAAGCTGTGTAATTGCTTTGCAATTTCTTGGCAGAAAAATCTAACGCTAATTTAATAAATTATTGTTAATCCTTCGAATTCCTCAGGATGTAATATTTTTCAAGCCACGCAATCGCTTTGCGATTTCTTGGCAGAAAAATCTAACATATTATATAATAAACGAAGTGAACCATAATCGCAAGCCCCATGCAACGCAAAAAACGAAAAATTCTCCTTAAAAGAAAATATCCACCAAAGCAAACTAAGGGTTTCTCTTTTTGGCTTCCCAAATTTTTCATACTTTTATGCTTTATGGCTTTGCTTATTGTGGGTATCAATCTTTTAGGAATGACTATATTAGATAAGGTCTATGAATATTACTCCAAGGACCTTCCAGAAGTTAAGATTGCCAAAGAGGATTACCCGACAATCACCCACATCTACGACAGAGAAGGAAAACTGCTCTATGAAGAAGTTGGTGACGAGCAAAGAATTTATACAAAAGTTGAAAATGTTTCACCGTATTTTCTTAAGGCAATTTTAGTAGCTGAGGATCAATATTTTTTCACTCATTCTGGCGTTGATTTCTGGGCGAATATCAGAGCACTTTGGCAAAATTTTTATTATAAAAGAGTTGTTAGTGGAGCGAGTACCATTACTCAACAACTTGCGACTAATTTCTTTTTGACGCGCGATGTCAGCTATTCAAGAAAAATAAAGGAAATGATTCTTGCTCGCGAGATAGAAAAAAAATATTCTAAAAAAGAAATCTTAGAATTTTATTTAAACAAAATCCCTTTTGGTTCAAATATTTATGGCATTGAAGCGGCGAGTCGCGCTTTTTTTGGAAAATCTGCTCAATTTTTAACATTGGCCGAATCAGCAACAATTGCGCCTATTCCTAGATCCCCCAATAGTCTTTTTCCTTACGATCATCCTGAAGAACTTTCAAAAAAGAAAGAAGAATTATTAATTTTGATGAAAAAAAATGGGGTTATTGATGAATTTGAACTGAATAAAGCAAAAAAGGAGCCAATAAGTTTTCAAAGTGAAAAAAAAGAAGTTTTAGCGCCTCATTTTTCCTTTTATGTTTTAGACAATGTCAAAAATATTTTTTCAGAAGAGTCCCTGAAGGAGGGCCTTGAGATTGTGACGACTATTGACTTAAATCTTCAAGAAAAAGCAGAGAAAATCCTCAAAGACGCTATTAGTAAATATAGAAAACCTTATTTGGTTGACGATGGTTCGGCGGTTGTGATTGATGCGAAAAATGGCGATGTTTTAGCGATGGTTGGTTCTCCTGATTTTTATCAAGAAGAATATGGTCAGCACAATGGCGCAATTTCATTGAGACAACCGGGATCAACCCTTAAACCGTTTCTTTATTCTTTAGCAATTCAGGATTTTGGCTGGACAAAAAAAACAATTCTTGAAGATAAGCCCATGGATTTTAATGGCTATAAACCGAAAAATTTTAGCGGTTATTTTAGGGGAAAAGTAACTTTAGAATCTGCTCTGGTGAATTCATTGAATCTTCCTGCGGTTGCAACTCTTGAAAAAATTGGCACTAAAAGATTTACAGACGCGCTTTCAAGTTGCCATTTAAACCTTGATAAGGAAGCGGGTCTTTCAATGGCGATCGGCGGAGCTTCGGCAAACCTGCTTGATATCACTTCGGCTTATACTGCGCTAGCGAACGAAGGGAAATGTTTTAAGCCGAATTATTTTGCCAGAGTTAAACAAAATAACGGAAAAGTTTTAATGGCAAATCCAGAAATTTCATCAAGTCAAGTTTTCTCAAAAGAGGCGATTGGCGAAGTGGATAGTATTCTTAAAAAAAGTTTAAACAATTTTTCTGTTACTAAAAAATTTGCTACTGATCCGATTTTAAAAAATACCGGCGTTAAAACCGGCACCAGCAATGGCCCGAGGGACTTTTGGGCAATTGGATATAATTCTGATATAATTGTAGGTATCTGGTTGGGGAATCACGATAATTCTCTCCTAAAAAGCACAGTTGATAGTTTACAACTAGCTATCCCTTTGTGGGCAGATATTATGAAAATCGCGATAGAAAACCCACCTAAAGAAATTGTGTCTATGGTTCAGCAATAAAATGGAAGAGTTTCAACAAATCTTAGATTTAATAGCAAAGAGCGAATTTTTCAGAATATTAAAAACTTCGCTGTGGGTTTTATTTGTCGTAATTTGGTTGGGGGGAGTCAGTTTTGTCACCAAAGACGCAAGGAGACGCTATAAAAAATCGGTATCTCAATATCTTGTTATTCTTCTTCCCTTGTTTTTTCACTTGCCAGGATTACTTGGTTATCTTTTAATTAGACCAGCGAGAACAAAATCAGAAAGAGCTTATGAAGAAGAAATCTTAAACTTATCTCAAGATGTCTTTAGTTGTCCCGAATGTGGTCTTGAGATTAAAGAAAACTTTGTTTTTTGTCCTTCTTGCGGAGGTGAAATTTTTAAGCGTTGTCCTAATTGCGGAAAAACAATAAAAAATGGATGGAAATATTGTCCGTATTGTAGGAAAGAAGTTACGGGTTAACGAGTTGGCGGGTTAACGAGTTAACAAATTTCAAATTCTTTTTTTAAGTCCTATATTCTAAGTTCTAGATGCCAAATTCTATAACAATCGCTTAGGCGATTTTTTTGATTTAATATTGACATAAAAGAAATTATGCGTTAGGATGTCAACAGTTCTTCAAAAGCTCAACAAATAGGAAAAGTCGAGGAGGAAAGATGAACGAGCAAGGAGAAATCAGAACAGACCTTAGTGTTTGTTTAGAAATGGAAGATGTGGGTAGATTTAATCGAGGAGAAGAAGTCAAGGGATTAGTTGGGGTTGGTATCGATGGAAGAACAACTATTCCTGAAATTCCTTTATCTTGGATAATTGATGTTCGCGAAATTTCTGGTCTATATTGGGAACTAACTTTGAAGAAACCATCTATTGCAAATACTGCCAGTCAAGGATCTCATTGGGTAGAAACTGAAGATGGATTGCTGTGTCTTGATAACGATGCGCGCATTAGACTGGTCATAGAAGCTGTGAACATAGCATGGGTTCTTTATGAAAAAGATGATATCAAGGTTGTATTGATAGAAGGCAAGAATAGTGACGAAATGAGAGCATCGGAAGATTGTGAAGAATATTTGAAGAAAATTAAGCGACTTGTAGGCGCGATGCCGCAAAGAGAGAAGTAGGGAGGAAAAATGGAAAATCAAACGGAGAAATGCGGAATCTTGTATATTCGTCCGGATGACTTAGCAAAACTTCACAGAGGAAAACAAGTTGTTGCCTGTTTTGGCAAAATGCCTGAAGGTATAGAGCTTAAGGATTTTCCATCTACTTGGGTAGTTGGAAAAGCAACAAATGAAACTGAAGACGCAAGATTTTATGGAGGAGTACTTTTACAGAAAAATAATGATGTAGATCCAGTAATTGATCTTTGGATGCTTTCTAGTCAGATTGCTGAATTGGCTACAGGAAGAGAAGCCAAAGCAACAACATGTCAAAGACCAACAGATAGCACGATTATTCACGGCATTCCTCTTTCATGGGTTAAACTAGCTGGCGACAATCTTCGCGGCGAAGTATTCATTCAAAAACCTCAATCTTAGAAGAGGAAATAAAAACCATTAGACTAAAGAGCGTAGTAAAAGCTACGCTCTTTTCTTTTTAAGCAAATTTAGATAATATAGTACTATATTATGAAACAAGAAAAAATTAAATCTTATAATCCTAGCGAGATAGAACCTAGATGGCAAGCTATCTGGGAAAAGATGGGGCTTTTTAGAGCTGAAGAAAGCCGGCCCAAGGCCGGTCAGCCTCGGGCTGAAAAATTTTATGGCTTAGTAGAATTTCCCTATCCGTCTGGAGACGGGCTTCACACCGGTCATCCGCGAAGCTATACCGCAATGGATATTATTTGCCGAAAACGCCGAATGGAAGGATATTCAGTACTTTATCCCATTGGCTTTGATTCTTTTGGGTTACCCACAGAAAATTACGCTATAAAAAGAAAAGTTAATCCTAAAATTATTACCAAAGAAAATATTGCCATTTTTACTAGGCAATTAAAGTCCTTGGGATTTTCTTTTGATTGGTCGCGAGTGCTTTCAACCTCTGATCCAGAATATTACAAATGGACTCAGTGGATATTTATAAAACTTTTTGAACATGGCTTAGCTTATAAAGCGAAAGAGAACATTAATTGGTGTACGAGCTGCAAGATCGGTTTAGCAAATGAGGAAGTAGTTGGCGGGGTTTGTGAGCGTTGCGGAAGCGAAGTTATAAAAAAAGAGCGCGAACAATGGATTTTAAAAATTACTAAATATGCCGATCGCCTTATTGATGATTTAAAGAACGTTGACTATTTAGATCGAATCAAGGATCAGCAAATTAATTGGATTGGAAGGTCAGAAGGGGCGACAATCAAATTTGAAGTTGCTAGCGACAAAAAATATTCAGAAATATTGTTGGCGAGTAATAACAAAAGCAAAAAAGAAAGAATAGAAAAATTACTTAAAAACGAAGGGCTGAATGTCAAAGTTTTAATTCCCCAAGATTTAAAGATAGAACCGATTGATGTTGAAGAAAACGGAACGCTAGAGGAAAATGCAAAGAAAAAAGCACTTGCCTATCGCGGAAAAACCGATCTGCCAATTCTGGGATTAGATACGGGATTATTTATAGATAATAAAATTATTGATCCGGTAAAAGTGAAGAGGAATGCCCTAAGAGGAAAGAACGAAAAAGATTTAACTCAAGAGGAAATTGCTCAGCATTTAATTGATTTTTACATGGATATCGCGAAGAAGAATGGCGGCACAACTGATGCTTACTGGAAAGACGTTTCTGTTCTGAGCTTACCCGATGGATCGATAAAGACAGCGGAAAATATAAGAGAGATTATTCTGACAGACAAGATAGTGGGCAAAGTTGATATTTATTTCCCGCTAAGATCATTTTATATATCAAAAACAACAGGAAAATACATAAACGAACAAAACGAGAAAGAAGAATTTCTTGAGCTAAGTCCATTTGCAGATTCTCTTAAAAAACTTTTAGGAGGAGGAGATTTATTGAATGTATTTACAACTCGGCCAGATACAATTTTTGGAGCGACATTTTTGGTGATTGCTTACAATCATCCGTTAATCGTGAATCGTGAACCGTTAATCGCAAATTACGAAGAGATTGAGAAATACATTAATAACATAAAAAAAGCCGGCCCGAGGCTGGCCAGCCTAGAGCTGAAAAAAACGGGAGTTGAGATTAAAGGAATTAAGGCAATTAATCCAGCAACGAAAAAAGAAATTCCCATTTTCGTTGCTGATTATGTTTCAATGGATTATGGGACAGGCGCAATTATGGCTGTACCAGGACATGATACTCGTGATTACGCATTTGCGAAGCGCCACAATTTAACAATTATAGAAGTTGTAGTGCCGCTGAATAACGCCCAAGAAAAAACGCAGAATAACGCTGAAAGCGTAAATCAGCGCCTGCCTGCCGGCAAGGCAGGTAGTGATCAGCGTGAATCAGCGCTAAGCGAAGCTTACGAAGGTGATGGTATTAATATTAATTCCGGTATTTTAAATGGACTGGAGACAAAGGAGGCGATTGAGAAAGCGATAAAATTATTTGGCGAGAAAACGACCAATTATCATTTGCGCGATTGGATATTTTCAAGACAAAGATATTGGGGAGAACCGATACCATTAATATTTTGCCCAGAATGCAAAAAATTAATGGAAAATTCGAAATTCGAAATTCGAAACTCGAAACAAATTCAAAATTCTGAAATTAATGAAGGCGAAATTTTAAATCCTGGCTGGGTTGCTGTGTCAGAGAAAGATTTGCCGGTTGAATTACCAGAAGTAAAAGATTTTATGCCAACAAAAGACGGGAATTCGCCGTTGGCAAAAGCCAAAGACTGGGTCAAAACAAAGTGTCCGAAATGCGGTGGCGAGGCAAGGCGAGAAACAGATGTTATGCCCAACTGGGCAGGATCAAATTGGTATTTCCTCGCATATGCGATGCGCGGAGCTAAAAGCGTAAAGCTTAAAGCGAAAAGTGAAAAGCAAGGATCAGATATAATATGGGACAAGGAAAAACTTAAATATTGGACGCCGGTAGATTGGTATAATGGTGGCATGGAGCATACGACCCTACATCTTTTATATTCAAGATTTATTTATAAATTTCTTTATGATATTGGCGTGGTTCCAAAAGAGTGTGGACCTGAGCCTTATAAAAAAAGAACTGCCCATGGCATGATTTTGGGCGAGGGCGGAATTAAGATGTCAAAATCAAAAGGCAACGTCATTAATCCTGATGATTATGTAAAAGAATATGGGGCTGACACGGTCAGACTTTATGAAATGTTTATGGGGCCTTTTGATCAGGCAATTCCCTGGGAAGGTAAAAGCGTTATCGGAGTAAGTAGATTTTTAAGTAGGGTTTGGGAACTTGGTGTTAAATTCTTAACACCAAGTCGTGAATCGCGAATCGTGAATCGTGAATCGTATGAAAATATTGAAAGATTATTAAATCAGACGATTAAGAAAGTCGGGGAAGATATTGAGCAAATGAAATTTAATACGGCAGTTTCTCAAATGATGATTCTTTTAAATGAAATGGAAAAAGCCAAAGATTTGCCGCAAGAAGTTTTTGAAAAATTCTTAATAATTCTTTTTCCATTTGCACCGCACATTACGGAAGAGATTTGGCAATCTCTCCGAACGAAAAATGAAAAGCGAAAAGTGAAAAATGAAGATTCTAAATTCCCCTCCTATGCCAAGGCTTCGGCGGGCAAGCAAATTCCAAATTCCAAATTCAAATCAATTTCAGAAGAGCCGTGGCCGGAGTATGACGAGAAATTAATTAAAAAAGATATCTTTAGTTTAGTTGTTCAGGTGAATGGGAAAGTCAGAGAAATGATTGAATGTCCGATGGGTATTTCAGAATCAGAGGCGAAAGAAAAAGCGCTTTCTTCTTCAAAAATTATTGGCTGGACAAGAGGTAAGGAAATTATAAAAATAATCTTCGTGAAAGATAAACTGATTAATTTTGTTGTAAAATAAATGATTTTTATTTTACTAAGTCTTTTAATAGCAGGGATTAATCTTGGCGTGGCTTTTTCACCAAGTCTTGTTTTTTTCTATATAGGATTTTTCTTATCTTTATTTGCCGGTATATTATTCGGATATATTTTTGATAATGTTTATAAAGATAAGAGATGGATAGAAACTATTAGAAAAAATATTGGCTCTGGCTCTATTGGTCTTTGGTTATGGGGAAGAAAACTTCCTAAGTCAACGATTAAAACAGCAAGAAAGATTTATGGCTATTTTTTGAAATTGGCAATTATAAATTTTTTATTTTTAATTCCTATTCAGTTTTTAATAAAGGATAAGCATGAATTATTAGACATAAATGGCGTTTTTATAATCTTTTCTGTATTTACTATATCATTTTTTGCAATGGGAACACTTGGTTATTTTTGGGTAGTGTTTTTTATAAAATATCGCAAGAAATAAAAAATCGGAGGCTGAGCCTCCGATTTTGATTGGTGATACCCGCCAAAGGCGGGTTCTATTTTTTACAACCAATCATTGCATTCTTGGATAAAAAAAGAAAAAGGAGCAGATTCTTTCTGCTCCTTCTGTCTTATTTGTACTGAGAATGGATTGCTCGAAGAAGGCACTTGTCTAAACTAAGACCTAAATAATTCCTTCTTGATAAATTCCATCGTATTCTCATTTTAGCGAGAGGCCATCCGAGAATTCGAGAACGCTTTACGCAAGCTGCTAATGAAATCAAATTATAAAGTAATTGATCGTTTCTTATCTGAGACTCGCATGGCCCAATAATATCTGGTCCTTCATTAAGGAGCTTAGCGATTCTTCTCGCCAATTCATCCTTAAGGAGTCTTTTTCGATTTCTCTCAACTCCGTCTTCAAGTGCTTTTACGATTAAGCCATATGGTTCGTCGTCGCATCCTGTATTTAAGATTTCCAAAAGTTTGCGACCAATACACCAATCGATTAACTCTTGCGTCGTCCAATCCTTTTCATCAAGCCATCCAAACAGGTTCTGGCGGATTAAAGCCATTGGAGTGTTTTTTTCGACCAGACTTGGTTGTTTCACAACGCCTCCTTTTCGCGTTCGATTTTTATTCTATCACGTTCATTTTTAATGTCAAATAATTATGTGCTTTTTGTCATTCTGATCTCCCGGCAAGACTGGGGAGAGAAGAATCTTGCGAGAAAATTGTTAAACACGGGATCTTTCCCCCGGCAAGCCGGGGTCAGGATGACGCGTGATAAGAATTAATAAAACAAAATTATTTTTTACGCTTGTATTTTTATTAAATTATGGCAAGATATAGATAAGAAAAAGTATGACAAAGAAATCACGCATTACAATTACATTAGACGAAAAATTACTTGGCAAAATTGATGGATTGGTCGATGGCGAAAAAGTTCGCAATCGATCTCATGCCATTGAATCTTTGATTGCCAAAAGCTTGAGGCCGAGCATTAATCAGGCAGTTATTTTGGCTGCTGGAAAAGGCGTGCGCTGGAGACCATTAACCTACGAAATTCCCAAAGCATTAATTCCAATCAAAGGCAAGCCGATATTAGAGCACACGATCAATTATCTTAGGGGCTATAATATAAAAAGTATTTATATTGTCGTTGGAACATTAGGAGAAAAAATAAAGGCCTATTTTGGAAATGGCGAAAGATTTGGCGTTAATATCATATATATTGATGATAAGAAAGAGAAGGGAACGGCGCCGGCTTTATTGGCTGTTAAACCGTTTATAAAGCAGGAACCATTTTTACTTTGGTATATTGACGAAATTGCCGATATCAACATAGACGATTTAATTGATTTTCATATTTCAAACAAAGCACTAGGAACAATTGCACTTTCATCGGTTTCTGATCCGATGGGGCTAGGGACAGTAAAATTGGAAGGATCTAAGGTAAAAGAATTCTCAGAGAAGCCAACCAAAAAAAATATTCAATCTTATGTCGTTAATGCTGGTATTTTTGTTTTTCAATATGAGATTTTTGATTATGTAACTACTCAGACCATTAGTGTTGAGAAAGAAATTTTCCCAAAATTAATTCAAGAAAATGGTTTTTACGGATACCTATTATCGGGAAGATGGTTTGATATTGGTACGCCCGAAACTTATGCTAAAGCAATCAGAGAATGGAAAGAATAACTTTATTTAATTTTAAATTTTCAATTTTTAATTTCTAATCAATTTCCAATTAATTAATTTTTAATGAAGAATCCTAGGATTCTCTTTTTTTATTGCTTGCAATGAACCAGAGATGAGTTTCGCTCATCACGGTTCACTGTGGATAACTCTTTATTGACAAGAGGTATAGCTAATCGTATGATAGTATCATATAAAGTATGATAAAGTAATCAGGTTTTTGAGAAAAGTCCTCCTTCTCCCGGCTTGCCGGGATACGGAAGGGCGTGAGAGCTTCTAAGTTTCGCTTCGCTCAACAAGCTTAATAGAGTTGTCCTCCTTCGTTCCGACAAGTCGGAACTACGGACGGACGTAAGTTTTTCTAAAGTTCACGAGTTCACTAAGAAAAACTAACGGAGGTGGAAATGGACGGGGAAGGCGTGAGAGTTATTGCAGAAGGCGGCTTTGATCATCTGAGAGAAGTTGCGGCAAGACATCTTGCTCAAAGACATAGAGAAGTCGATGTTTCGGCGGTAGTAAACAGACTTGAAGAATGCTCTACTCCTTCAAAAGAGTCGGGTTTGCCAAGCGCGCTTGATTGTTTTGTAAGAAGATTCAAAGAATTAGGAATCCCGGTTGAGATTGATATTGCATTACCAGACTGAGTTCTTTCAGTAGAAAATCAGACCCGTTAAAAACTAACGGGTCTTTTTTATCTTCTTTTTCGGAATATCTTAATAAAAGAACCCTGACGAATACCAATTTTCTCACACAGAAGACTTAGTTCCACGCAAGAAGTAAAGCTTATGAGCTTTAATTAATGGAGCTTTATTGTGCTTTTAGAGTTGGGTTATATAATAAATATAACAACAAAACTCAAAGCTTAAACCTCAAAACTCAAAAGCAAACGCAATCCTTCTTCTGGTGCACCCCGCACCAGAGCCCCAGTAGCAGAACAAGTTCGCTACAGGGCAAACAAAGCACGGTGCGGGGCGTAAGAACTTATAAACTCATTTCATTCGTTAATAATTTCTATCGTGTGCGGAATAGTTGGTTATGTTGGCAAAAAACAGGCCTTTCCTATGTTAATGGAAGGCATTAAAAGGCTAGAATATCGCGGCTATGATTCGGCCGGCATAGTTGTAATTAATAAAAAGGGCAAAAGTGTTTGTTATAAAAAGAAAGGGAAGATTGAAAATTTAGAGAAGATGATTTCAGGAAAGATGCTCGCCGGCAATACTGGCCTTTCTCATGCTAGATGGGCGACCCATGGAGAACCATCGGATAAAAATGCGCATCCTATTTGGGATTGCAAGAGAGAAATTTACCTTGTCCATAACGGCATCATAGAGAACGCAAAAATTCTAAAGGAAAAATTACAAAAAAAAGGACATAAATTTATTACCGAGACAGATACAGAGGTTTTGGCTCATCTTATTGAAGATAATTTTGAGAGTCTTCTTGAGGAAGCGGTAAAAAAATCATTGAAACAAGTTATTGGCGCTTATGCAATTGCCGTAATTTCAAAAAAAGATTCTGGAAAAATCGTTTTTGCGAGAAATTCAAGTCCCTTAATTGTCGGATTGGGTGATGGAGAAAACTTTATTGCCTCTGATGCCTCTGCAATCTTGGCTTACACGCGAAAAGTTATTTATTTAAATGATGGAGAAATAGGGGTAATTACTGAGAAAGATTTTTCTCTTTCAACGCTTGATAACAAAAAAATAGAGAGGATGGCTGATCATTTGGATTGGGATATCGCGAAAGCGGAAAAAATGGGGTACGATCATTTTATGCTAAAAGAAATGAATGAAATCCCGGAAGTGATTGAAAATGCAATGAGAGGTAGAGTTATACTAAAAGATGGTATAGTGAAATTAGGAGGACTTGAGCTTGTAGAGGATGATTTAAAAAAGATAAAGAGAATAATAATTTTAGGAATGGGGACTGCTTTATTAGCTGGCAAGGTTGGAAAGTATATGATTGAAGAATATGCTGGCATTCCTACCGAAGTTGAAAATGCTTCAGAGTTTCGCTACAGAAAAGCAATTCTGGACGAAGGAACGGCTGTTCTTGTAATTTCTCAATCAGGAGAAACCATCGATACTTTACTTGCCCTTAGAGAGGCAAAAAGAAGAGGAATGCTAACTTTGGGAATTATTAATGTTGTCGGATCAACGATTGCCAGAGAAACTGATGCGGGCATTTATAATCACGCTGGTCCGGAAATTGGCGTGGCTTCAACAAAAGCATTTGTATCTCAATTAATCGTACTAGCGCTTTTAACTGTCTTTTTGGGAAGACAAAGAAATATGTCGCTTGTGATGGGAAAAAGAATTATTGATGAGCTGGGTAAACTTCCAGAACTTGCAAAAAATGTACTGGATCATAAAAATACCATTAAATCTTTGGCAAAAAAGTATAGTCACTACAACGATTTCTTTTATCTAGGGCGCAAGTATAATTTTCCGGTCGCGGAAGAAGGAGCATTGAAACTTAAAGAAATTTCCTATATTCACGCTGAGGGATATTCGGCCGGAGAAATGAAACATGGCCCGATTGCTTTGATTGACGAAAATTTTCCAACTTTCTTTATAGCTCCCAAAGACAGTGTTTATGAAAAAATGATTTCAGCTATGGAGGAGATTAAAGCAAGAAAAGGACCGTTTTTGGCGATTGCAACTAAGGGGGATAAAAAAATTCAAAGCATAACTAAAGACATTATTTATATCTCCAAAACCCTTGAAATGTTAACGCCGATTTTAAGCGTCATTCCTTTGCAATTATTCGCTTATTGTGTAGCGGTGCTGCGCGGTTGCGATATTGATAAGCCGAGAAATTTGGCAAAGTCAGTAACAGTAGAGTAAGTTGCAAAATTTCTAATTTCTAATTTTTAATTTCTAATGAATTTTTAATGATTCAATTTTCAATTAATATTCATGTCTAAGATGAAAAAAATTGTTGTTATGGGCGGAGGAACAGGAACTTATACAGTTTTGCGTGGATTAAAAAAATATCCGGTTAATCTTAGCGCGATTGTTGCCATGACCGATGATGGCGGTTCAAGCGGAATCTTGCGTGATGAATTGGGCGTGCTTCCTCCGGGAGATATTAGGCAATGCTTAGTAGCGCTTTCAGAGTCTTCTGAAACCATGCGCGAGCTTTTTTGTTATCGTTTTACAAAAGGAGGACTCAAGGGTCACAACTTGGGCAATCTTTTGATTTCTGCGCTAGAGAAAATGGAGGGCGGTTTTGATCAAGCGCTTGAAAAACTCCATCAGATTTTGGCATTGCAAGGTAAGGTTATTCCTGTTACTTTAAATAAAGCGAAATTATTGGCAGAGTTGGAAAATGGCAAAATCCTTTTTGGCGAACATGAAATCACTGAATGTAAATTATTAAAAAAACATCCCCTAAAAAGGATATTCCTTCAACCAAAGGCGAAAATAAATCCAAGGGCATTTTTGGCAATCCAAGAAGCAGATTTAATTATCATTGGACCGGGCAATTTTTATTCAAGTTTAATTCCGTTATTTTTAGTTGAAGGTGTTGCGAAAGCATTGGAACAAACTAAGGCAAAGATTCTTTATAATATTAATTTAATAACCAAGTATGGTCAAGCTGACAATTTTTCTGTATTTGATTTTGTTCAAACCATTGAAAGTTATTTAGAAAAAAATACGATTGACATTGTTTTATTTAACACAGAAACGCCTGACAAAAATTTACTTAGTAAATACAACAAAGAAGGCGAACTTGTAAAAGTTCCATCCAAGAAGAATTTTAAAAAGGATGGGAAAATGTTTATAGGCAAGAATCTATTAAGCAAAGAAATCCACAAACAAGAAAAAAATGATTTATTAAAACGAACTTTGATTCGTCACGATTCAGATAAATTGGCGAAAACGATTATGGAACTTTTACAATAACGTCACAACCCTACAACGAAACAACCACACAACCCTAGGTTAACTAATTAATAACTCAAAACTCAAAGTTTAAAAGTCAAAACTAAAGCTTAAAACTAAAATCTTCTCAATCTATGATTTATTAGTTTTTAATTTTGAGCTGTGGCTTTGAGGTTTGCGTTTTGCGTTTTGATTTTTTTAAACTTATGAAACAAGACATTTTAATTTTAGTGGATGAAAATGATAATATTTTAGGTTACGAAGAAAAAGTAAAAACTCATTTGGGTGAGGGAAAAAAGCATCGAGCTTTTTCTATTTTTATTTTTAATAGCGAAGGAAAATTACTTATTCAAAAGAGAGCTTCTTTGAAAATGCTTTGGCCCAGGTTTTGGGCGAATACTTGCTGCAGTCACCCAAGGAAAGACGAAGAATATCTTGATGCGGCAAAAAGACGACTTAAGGAAGAAATAGGAATTGAAACTGAACTGGAATATAAATTCAAATTTTCTTATAAAGTAAAATACAAAGATATTGGTTCTGAAAATGAATTGTGTTCAGTTTTTTTTGGAGAATATGGAGGAGATGAGATAAACCCAAATTTGGAAGAAATTGAAGAATGGAAATGGGTTGATTTTGAAGAACTAAAACAGGATATAAAAAACCATCCAGAAATTTACGCGCCGTGGTTTAAAATGGAAATGGAGAAAATAAAATAGAAGTTAGAATTTGGAATACGGAAGTAATAAAAATACCCAGCACATGATTGTGTGCTGGGATTTTGTTTTTCAACTAATGAACAGGTTGTCGGGGATCGACGATCCGCGAAGCCATGGCTGAGCTTAGCCAATCGGTATTAAGAACATTGATTCCGCGACAGAAAAGCGCAGCAACTTCGTCTTTTTCATTACTTGGCGCTTCAGAAAGAGCGACCCTTTGAGTCAACCTGATAGGCCGGTTAAGCAGTGAGCCATCGGGTAGAAGTTCGCCATCAAACAGCTGAAGCTTGGTGAGAGGAATGGGTAGTTCAATTTCCCAATACAGTGTTGCCGCGACAGAGGCTGTTAGGGGATCAATAGACAGATTGAGATTACCGATATCGCAAAGCTGTTTTTCGCCTTGGTAGATAATTAAACGATTAGCGTGTCCGGGATAGGGACTCAATTCTCGCACTCTCGCTCTACGAAAATTGAATTCTTGTTTGTGTCCATAAAGTCTGAGAATTCTTTGTATTTCTTCTTGACGTGTTTCGTCTTGAGGAGAAACCAAGGAATAGACATTATCATCACTATCAGTGATGATTAGCTCTTCGCAAATTTCTCTTGTTGCTACGGCTACAATATTTAAAAGTTCTGTAAAGCTTTTGGGACATCCGCCGGGACTAAGCCAACCAACTGGCCAAATGTCTCGGAGAAAGCTGACAACGTAACGCTTTCCTTCGATAATAAGAATTACACAAATATCGCCAGTTAGAATTTCAAGAGGATGATAAGTTAGTAGATCGGCCACAGGAATGGTTGTCATAGTAGAAGATTGCGCCACTTTTTCCAACTGTCTCCTGAGCCAATCATGATTGTCGATTTGGCCGTGTTCTCTGCGTTCTCTAGAAGTTGTTAAAACTTCGGGGTCTAGATTAAGATGGACTACTAATTGATTTTGAAAAACACTAGCATTGGTTGTTCTTACAGTCAAAAGATCAACCCTTTGACCAGCCACTTCGCTTAATTGTCTGAAAGCCATTGCATCTCCTTTTACGTTTGTTTAAGAACTAGCAATATCCTATCAAATTATTTCTAGATTGTCAATAATATTATTAAACCTATTGACATTTTCTAATTAATTGATAAGATATCATTATCGTAAACAATGTGTTTATGATACAGGACAAGAAGTCCTGTTTCATAAAGGAGGCGTAGAGATGGATGAGGTGAAACAAATTCCCCTATTAACACTAAAGGAGTTGTTGGCAATCCAAGAAAAAGAGACTTTTTTACTAGTACAAACATCTAATGTCACTATCACGCCAGGACATCTACGGGTTGAAATAGCTGATAATCCTTCTGTCGCAATCAACAAACTTAGTCGCAGAGTTCTTGAAACCGGCTCAAACACTGATTGGCGTTGGCCAGCTGGCGGAGCAGCAATGGTTGTTGGATTGAGTGATGGTCAGCAGGTTTTATTGACTCTTCATCGAGACAAGGGAGCGCCCAGTTACGCTGATTGCGACACAATCGGTTCAGGCCTGGGAGGATCTGTTGAGGAAATACACTATCCCTTGAGAACTGCACTAAGAGAAGGGGTAGAGGAAATTTTCCTAAGGACACCAACCGGTCTAGTATGCCCATATCTTGGACAAGATCATTTTGGTTTCGACCTAGCACTTGCAGAGATTGTTAGGAGCGGAGCAAGGCTTTTTCCAGAACTGAAAGATGTTTCTTTGTACGAGGTCAAGGCATCTCTTGTTAATACGGCTCTTATGCAGGAAATACAAGTCGTTTGGCAAGGAAAAGAACGTACTTGCCAAGCACTAGTTTGTCTAGATCCAAAAACCAGAGGGATTGATGTTCTTACTATACTTCATTTGAGACTAGATTGTAACCTCGAAGATCTAATTGTTCTTGATGGAGAACTTGTTGGTAATAAGCCTATTAACCGAGTGGTTAATGCTTATGAGCTAAAGGGCTTTAAACCAACAGGAAGAATCATTGCCAGTTGGCAATCTGGCAGGCACCAGGGGGCAGTAGAAGGTGTTTATCCTTACAAGACTACTCCTGTGCTTCAAGTTATTGATGAAGCTTTGAGGAATATGTAAATCATTACAGGCGAGCAAGGCTCGCCTTTTCTTATATATATTGACAAAAATTATTAATGTGTTAGGATGTTGGTAGTTCTTGGGAAAATATGTAAATACAAGGTAGTCCTACGGTCGCCTGAAGCGACCTCAGGATCTAAGAGCTTCTAACTTCACCATGGTTCAGTAAGAATCTCTAAGGGAGGTAAAAATGTATAAAACCATTGAAGAGGGGCGTGAAGTCTATAGGAGAGAGATAAAAAAATCTCTTTTAAGGCCGAATGAGTGTAAAAAGTCTAATACAGTACTTACGACTAGGGAGATAAGCGATACATGGCAAATGTTATATGGAATGAGACTTGCGCTTGGTATAACAGACAGCGAGGATGCCGAAATCAGAGATCAGATTAGACGAGAAATTGCAGCCGCAACTTAGAAATAAAAGGTGGTCCCGCACCAGAGCAAAGCACGGTGCGGGACGTAAGAGCTTTTAAGCTCATGTTCGTTCGCTAAAAATCTCTAACGGAGGTGAAAATGTTAGCGATGAAACTGGTTGATGCGCTTGAAGCAGCCGAAAGATACTTTGCATCTTCAGCAGAATATCAAAAAGACATAATTTGTAATATTATTGATTGTGCATTAGAAGAGTTACATGTTCTGGAAAAAGCAGAAGCGCAAGATGAAATATCAATTGTTAGAGCGGGAAGACAAAATAGGTTGAGAATTTTTGAGAAGGCGTTAAGACTTTCGAAAGAAGAGATTATCTCGATTATACGAGAGGCCATAGATCGTCTCAAACAAGGGAATTTTTATGATCGTGATCTTAGCGAAAAAGAACGGAGGGCAGTTCTCAAGTATTTAGGTAAACTAGAAAAAGAACTAGAGAAACAAGAAGAGGGGTCGGAGCAATAACTTCGACCCTTTTATTGTCTACAAGGGATACAAGAGAAAGAGGAGATGCAGGGGATAGATGGGAAAGAATAACTATTTAGTAGCAAGTTAACGGGTTAATAAAAGTATGGTAAAATGCTTTACATTATGGAAATTTTAAAAATTGATCTAGAAAATTTAGACGAAACAATTATTCAAAAAACTGCTAATGTGATTAAATCAGGCGGTGTGGTTGTTGTGCCAACAGACACGGTTTATGGTTTGGTGTGTGATGCGACTGAGGAGGTAGCCATTAGAAAAATCTTCGATATAAAAAAAAGAGATTTAGGAAAACCGATCGGAATTTTTGTTGGGGATATCTCAATGGCCAGAGATTATGCTACAATAAGAAAAGACCAAGAGAGATTACTAGAATCGGCCAACACTTTTGTTTTACCACTCATAAGACAACTCCCCTTTCAAAAAGAAACAATCGGCATCCGTATTCCTAATTCCCGACTAATAATTGCGCTTATAGATGAACTGGGTTTTCCTCTGGTTCAAACTTCGGCCAATCTTTCGGGCGAGCCATTGGGGAATGATATAAAGAAAATTATAGAAACTTTTAGTAAAGAAACCATAAAACCAGATTTAATTTTAGATGGCGGAGAACTGGAAGAACATAAACCATCAAAAGTAATTGATGCTTCGGGAAATGTTCCAAGAATTCTCAGGGATTGACCCTGAGAGACAAGTCCTCAGGGATTAATTAAAAGACACCATGATTTTTCACAGACCAAAACACATTTTCAATTATTTTATTCATCGAAGCGTAGATGAGATTTATTATAGTGTTGGATTGAGGCGTTTCGGAATTCAATTGGTCGGTCTTTACGAACCAATTTTTCTTTATACTTTTTTTGGAAATAATCTTTCTAAAGTTTTCTTCTTCTTTGCTTTTATCTTAGGAGGACACAGCTTGCTCGTTCCTCTTGGTGGCAGACTAATGGCCAGGTACGGAGTTAAGCATAGCATGCTTCTTTCGATTCCATTTTTAATGGCATTTTATCTTCTCTTGTTTTTTTCAGGAAAACTTGCTTGGTTGATTTATTTAGCGCCCATAGCAGCAATTCTCTACAGAATTACTTTTCTTCCGGCCTTTCATGCCGATTTTGCGAAATTATCAAGCAGAAAGAAAAGGGGAAAACAATTGAGTTTTTTAAATGTTATTACGCTGGCCGGATCAATTGCGGGACCATTAATCGGCGCCTTTATTTTGACAGAATTTGGTTTTCATATTTTATTTATTATCGTTACAGTTATTCTTCTTTTATCTATGATTCCCCTAATATTGAGCATTGAAATCAAACCTCACTATCAAGATTCATACAAATCAGCCATTGGTCTAATTTTCAAAAAAGGATGGCGATTAAAAACATTATCTCTGATGCTTTATGGAATTGACTCTGGGATCAGTGTAAATTTCTGGCCTCTTTTTCTTTTTATTATAGCAATCAATTATGCCAATTTGGGGATTATTAGTTCTATATCTCTGTTGCTCTCTTTAGCAATAATTTTCTATACGGCTCATGCAACCGATAAATATGATAAAATAAAAGTATTTCGATCGGGTTGTTTTTTGGCTTCACTTGGCCAAATTGCTAAGATTTTTGTCCAAGGGGCTCCTTCAGCAGTCGCTGCTCAAAGCTTCCTTCAGATTGGCGATACCCTAGATACAACTCCTTTAACTGCCTACATTTATGATACGACCCAAAGAGAAAGGATTCACGAAGGACGGTTTATTATTTTTCGCGAGATCGTTCAAAATTTAGGCACCTTTTTTATCTACGCTTTTGCTGGTTTTTTCTTCTTGCTCTTTCCTGACTCGAGAATTGTTGTCTTCTTTCCGATAGCAGCACTTTCGATTTTTTTAGCAGGTATTTTGGGTAAAGTTTTTGAAAAGAGAATCACAGAACATAAAGACATAATCAAAGGTGAGCTTGGCGATCATATGTAAAACCAAAAGATGAACAGAGTCATATTTTCCAAACTAAATAATTTAGTAGGAAGATCGAAAAAACTTGATAGATTTTTTATCTTCTGGGCAAGAGATTTTGTTTTTTATTTTACAATTTTTTTAGGAATCTTATTCCTAGTTCCTTCGCTAGCGAAAACCTTTGGCTTAAGCCGTTATTCTTTAATAGCTATTGGGTTGATTAGTACTTTTTCATGGGTGGCAGCGGTTTTGATTAAAACTCTCTACTTCACGGAGCGACCATATCTTAATAAAAAAACCAAAGTATTATTAAAAAAGAAAAAAAATGATCCAGCATTTCCTTCGGGACATGCGGCTCCGTTATTTGCCGCAGGAACAATTATTTTTTATTTTTCGCCCATCTTTGGTTTGGTGGTATTGGTTATGGGTCTGATGGTGGGTATTTGCCGAATCATTACTGGTCTTCATTGGCCGATTGATATCGTGGGTGGAGCTGTTTTAGGCTGGCTTTTAAGCTTTTTGCTTTACTCTTTTTTGTAAAAAGACTAACCCCTCTTTACTTTTCCAAGATTATTTGCTACCATTAACTTTACTTTCCAAGGAAAGTCGTACTTTCGCGAGAAAGAATGTTTATTCATTTTTAATGTTTATTGATTCATGCCTGTTCCAAAACAGAGACATACAACTTCTAGGCGCAATAAAAGACGCTCTCATCTTAAGATTAAAAAAATAGATCTGAGAGTCTGTTCTCATTGTGGTGAACCAGTTTTACCTCATAATCTTTGTTCAAACTGCGGCTATTATAAAGGAATAAAAAGAGTGGATGTTTTAGCAAAATTAGATAAGAAAGAGAAAAAAGAAAAATCAAAACAATTAGCTAAAGAAGAAAAAGACACAAAAGCCAATAAGCCGTTAGACTTAGGCGATCTTTCAAAAAAGCACTAATTAAGACAGGTTATCACAGGTATAAAAAACAGATTTTCACAGATCGAAATCTGTAAAATTTATCTGCGCATATCTGTTTGTCTATCTGTGTAAATCTGTATTTCATATATGGGCTCAAGACACTTAGCTCGAAGCGTTGCCATGCAAACTCTCTATGAATGGGATTTTAATGGTCAACACAACGACAAACTAGAAGAATATTTAAAGAAAAACATTGAAGAGTTTGCGGCCGAATCAGAACATAACGATTACACAAAAAAAATAGTTATGGGTACGGTTGAAAATATCAAAAGCATTGATGATATTATAAAGAAAGCCGCTCCTCAGTGGGGAATTGACCAGATATCATGCACTGACAGAAATATTTTGCGATTGGGAATCTACGAGCTTTTGTATAGCAACTATGACGAGGTTCCTCCAAAAGTAGCAATCAATGAAGCAATAGAACTTGCTAAAGCATTTGGCGGACCATCGTCAGGAAAGTTTGTTAATGGGGTTTTGGGGACAATTTATCGGGAGATGGGTGAGCCCCGCAAAGATGAAAAAAGCAAGACACAGATTAGTGCCGAAGAAGATGCCCAAAAAAGCAGCGAAGAAGAGGAAGAAGAAATACCGGAGGAAAAAACTTTTCAAGGAGAATAAGTTAAAAAACTTAACTTGTGATTCTATGGTAGTTGGGTAGTTGGGCGATTGAGTTTATTTCACAATCACGCAATTACTTAATTACTGAGTTTCTGTCATGAAAGATTTCTCTTTACTTGAGAAGAAGATTGGAGTTGGATTTAAGAAGCCTGAACTTTTAATGCAGGCGATGACCCATCGTTCTTATCTTAATGAAAATGCCAAGATCAAGGAGCACAATGAAAGACTTGAGTTTTTGGGAGATGCAGTCTTGGAACTTATCGTTACTGAGTATTTATTCAGAAATTATGACAAACCGGAAGGCGATTTAACGAGCTGGAGAGCGGCTCTGGTAAACTCTGAGATGCTTGCGTCGATTTCCCGAGAACTTGGTTTGGAAGAATATTTACTCTTATCAAAAGGTGAGGCTCGTGATATTGGCAGAGCAAGAGACTTTATTCTAGCTAATGCTCTTGAAGCCCTCTTGGGAGCGATTTACCTAGATAGAGGATTGGAAAAAACCAGAGGATTTATTGAAAAACATGTTTTAGTGAAACTAGGAAGGATTATTGAAGAGGAATTGTACAGAGATTCTAAAAGTTTTTTTCAGGAAAAGGCCCAAGAAAAAGAAGGTATCACTCCTCATTATACAGTTTTAAGTGAATGGGGACCAGATCATAAAAAAGAATTTCGTGTTGGTGTTTATCTAGGAGAAGAGTTGATCGCTGAGGCAGATGGATCGTCAAAGAATGTTGCAGAAAAAGAAGCAGCCAAAAAGGCGCTGGAAATTAAAAAATGGTAACTTAAAAATTCGAAATTCGAATGTCTCTGTCTATGTCGACAGACAGACACTAAAAAAAGTGAGATGATGTAATAATTTCTAAATCTTAATTTCTAATTAACCCCCTGCCTGCGGCAGGCAGGTAATCAATGCCTAATGCCGAAATATTCAATGACCAAACGACCTTAGGCATTAGTTATTGGGATTTGATTAGAAATTAGAATAATTAGAAATTAGAAATTTTTTAGTTTCGTGCTTCGGATTTATATAATTAATAACTATGTTAATAATTCGTTTATCAAGATACGGCAGAAAGAATGATCCTAGTTTTAGGATTGTTCTTCAAGAAAAACATCGCGCACCAAAAGGAAAAGCGATTGAATTTTTAGGTTTTTATAATGCCCGTTTGAAACAAAAAAGCCTAAAGACAGACAGGATTAAATATTGGATATCGCAGGGTGCTCAGATTTCTGATACAGTCCATAATCTTTTAGTGAGCGATAAGACAGTAGAAGGTCCAAAAAAGAAAGTGACCTTCGTAAGAAAGAAAACAGTGGAGAAAGCGAAAGAAAAAGAAGCGAAGGTAGCGGCTGATGCTGGGAAAATAGCAACAGAAAAAAAACCAGCTGAAGCAACAGAGCCAGCCAAAGTAGAACCAGAACCAGCCAAGGTTGAATCGTCTAAAGCCGAATTAAAGCCTGAGCCGGCTGAGGCCGAGTCAGAACCGGCCAAAGACGAGCTAAAAGCAAAAGAAGAGGTTAAAGAAGCCGACTCAAAGCCGGCCAGTCTTGGGCTGGAGAAAAAAGAAGAAAAAAAACCAGCAAGCGAGGAAAAACAGGAAAAATAGAGCAAAAACATTGACTTTTTCTTATGATTGAAGTATAATGAGAATAAGATATGAGTAGTGCTCTCCCCGGTTTGTCGGGGGTAAAGGTCGAGCCTACCAAATTGTTAATTGATTGAGTGATTGAAAAGATTTTAAAGATCTCCGGATCAATAGGAATCTTTTCTTGAATGATATGGCTACAAAGAATTCAGACCAAGATTTTATCGAGACCGTCGTTAAGGCGTTGGTAAACAACCCTAGCGAAGTTAAGACTACTCGAACAGTTGATGAGATGGGTGTATTGGTCACCTTGAAGGTCAATCCCGAAGATATGGGAATCATCATTGGCCGTGGTGGTCAAAATGCTCGAGCCATTCGCACCTTAGTCCGCGTTGTTGGAGCTAAAAATAATGCTCATGTCAATCTCAGGATTGAAGAGCCAGAGGGACGAGAACAAAAAGAAGTTACTCCCTCAAAAGCAGCCTCAAAGGCCGCTGAAGCTTCAGACGATGTAGACAAGGCAGTCGAAGACTTGAATCTCTAGACAATTGAAATATTAAACCTTCCCAGCTCTATCGTAAGATAGGGCTGGGTTTGTTTTTGGAGAGAGCAACAACAACCCTCCTTCGCCCTGAGTTTGTCGAAGGGCTACGGAAGGGTTATTGACTCTGTATTTTCTTACTGCGTTCAAAAACAGAGTCAATTAAAAAAAGGCACGCGCTGTGCGTGCCCTCCTGTTGCTACTTGGCAATGCTTAGTCCAAGGAACTCAATCTCAACGGTGCCTGTGAGCAGAGTATGAAGCAGTGGCGCCGAAGTCTTTTTACCAACGATTTCACTTATAGTTTTACCTAAGGTGAAAGCGTGGGTAATGTTTGTAATCTGTTTAGAGATTGTGTCTGACAATCTATTGGCAGTTAAAGATTGATTTTTCAGATAGTTGGGGTCAGTGGGTATATTAAAGGCAATTTTCGCCCTGATTTTAACCATAAAATCGCCATCTTTAGTGCTGATTCTGTAAAAACAGGTACCGCAATTTTCCTCTTTGGCAAAAACTCTAATATCATATGCGAAGAATGGCCAAAGATAGAAGCGCTCACCTGGGACAAGAACTCTGTTACCTAAGATGACAAATGTATCTTTCTTAACCTTTCTATATGACTTGAAAGAGAAGATATATAGAGTGTCAAGACCAAGAATAATTAATGCTATATATCTGATAGGTGGGCAGAAAAGAAAGATGACCCCATTTAAAAGTAATACAACCATATTCAAGAGGAACAAATTATTTCTACCCTTTAATGGATCATCTGAGGCAAAAAGTCCCATGCAAAAACTTGCTGCCACGAAAGCCATAACACTAATATCTTTTGCAATTAGTTGAGCGCAAAAGACCGCAAATGCAGTTACTACTGAAAGACCGAAGAGCCAAGCAAAGGTAACTTTCTTATTCACTTTCATTATCCTCTCCTTTTTCTATTTTTGAAGAACTGAGTATATCGTATCAAGTCAGATTAAGAATGTCAAGCCCTCAAGAGTTCGTTAATCGTGAATCGTAAAACATCAACAGGAAAATGTAATTGATATTTATAGATACACATTGATATTCATTGATATTTACGGATTTAGCGCTGCTCGTGACGAATATCTGTTGACTTTTGGATATGAATATGCTATAATGGAGTTAGGAGAAAAAGATTCCCTATTATATTAGGGAATAGCGGAACGCAATATTCATGGCTATCATATTTGTAGCTATGGCGTTCTCTCCAGCGGTTTGTTGGCGTAGTAGTACAGAAGTCAGTCAAGACACGCCTAAAACGCAAAAGGAGAGAGCATGTTCAAGTGGTTAAGAAAGCGAATCTTTGGTGAGCGGAAGTACGTGATATTTCAATTCAGAACAGGATTGACCAAGGCAAGGATTCTGGAAGAAACAGAAAGTTACTATCATGTTTACTTTCCAGAGTTTTATGCATTTGGAATGCCTGTTCCTGATGGTTGGGCAGAGTGGATTGTCAAGAATCACCCACTAATTAAAGAGGTGTTCTCTGAGTAGGGTCAATGAGAGGGTCGGTGTCCGAGGGACGCCGGCCTTTTTTTGTCAAGAGATTGGGATGAAAATAGCAATTTGGTTGTGTTTTTAAAAGAAGTGTGGTATAAATATAGTACAATTTTCAATTATCAATTTTCAATTTTTAATGAATTCTTAATTAGAAATTGAATCATTAAGAAATTGATTAGAAATTAAAAATTAGAAATTATAAATTTTATGATGAAGTTTGATATTATTACAATTTTTCCTGACATTTTGACCTCTTATTCAGAAGAGTCGATTTTGGGTCGGGCGCAAAAGAAAGGACTGATTGAAATAAATTTTCATGATTTACGCGATTACGCCACAGATAAACACAGAACGACTGATGATGCGCCTTTTGGTGGTGGGCCGGGAATGGTGATGATGATAGAACCAATACACAGAGCTATATTGGCTCTAAATCCGAAATCTGAAGCACGAAATTCGAAACAAAAAAGAATTATTTTGTTGTCGCCAAAGGGGAAAAAGTTTGATCAGAAAATGGCTAAAAGATTTAGCAAATATGATCAGCTAATCTTTATTTGTGGAAGATATGAAGGAGTGGATGAGCGGGTTAAAAAATATATAGCGGATGAAGAAATTTCTATTGGTGATTACGTGCTTTCGGGTGGCGAGCTGCCAGCAATGGTGATCGTTGAAGCAGTCAGCCGATTAATCCCGGGTGTTTTGGGAAATAAAGAATCGCTTGAAAGCGAAAGCCATACAAATATTGGCGACCTCGATTTTCCTCAATATACCAGGCCAGCAGAATTTATAACAAATGATGGTAAAAAATTAAAAGTGCCGGAAATATTGTTGTCTGGCGATCATGCAAAAATTAAGAAATGGAGAGAAGGGAAAAAATAGGTTTTTTCAAGGAAGCTTGCAATTTCTGGTTTTTCTATTAAAATAGTGATACTCTTTCTAAGTACAGATTTTTCTGTACTTGCAATATAGCGGGATGGAGTAATGGCAACTCGGGAGTCTCATAAGCTCCAGTTGCGGGTTCGAGTCCCGCTCCCGCAACATTTTGCCCTTGAGAAAAGTCGAAAAATAGAACAATGTTACGCCGGTGTAGCTCAGCGGTAGAGCGGACGTTTCATAAGCGTTAGGTCAGAGGTTCGACTCCTCTCATCGGCACACTCGGCGCACAATATAAATATTTGGGATGGTAGTTCAGTTGGTCTAGAACGCTGCCCTGTCACGGCAGAGGTCGCGGGTTCAAATCCCGTCCATCCCGCATTAAAAAGTCGCTGTTTTTTTAACAGCGGCTTTTTGATGCGCTGGATTAGTAAAGGGATTTGAATAATCCCGCAGCGCCCATCCGAAGCCATAGGCGTAGGAGGGTCTATCCCGCATTAAAAAAAGAACTTATTTGGGTTCTTTTTTTGTTGACATTTTTGGAATTAAGATATAGAATTCGAATGAATGTTCTTTGGCAAATTCACCCCTCAAACCGAACACTCGGTTTCTTTTTTTACATCTAAATTGTCTAATTTCAGATTAACAGACTTATCTGATTTAGCAAAGTTTTTAAATTGATTGTTTTTAATCATTACTTCTA
>Ga0247841_10003057_pt1 | contig 31723 bp, 34 predicted proteins | sample LaCruzMarch2015__2_FD_192410 | JGI IMG/M metagenome (GOLD analysis project Ga0247841, IMG submission 192410) | Freshwater microbial communities from meromictic Lake La Cruz, Castile-La Mancha, Spain - LaCruzMarch2015_18m | ecosystem: Environmental > Aquatic > Freshwater > Lake | place: Spain...
CACACTAAAGTGTGGGGTTTGGACAGCCCTTTGTTTTTAGGATGCTCAGAGAAATACGAAGGTGCAAAGCAACTTCTCCACCCTAAAGGGTGGAGTTTATTTCTCTGACATTACACTAAAATCAAATTTATAGATTGGGCTCATAGTATTTAACATAAGTAAAGAATAAAAGATGTCACGATAACTTGACAAGATCATTTTAGAATTATTCTTTTATCTGTCAACTTTAGACTCTTCAATAGCAGAATCATACTTCTTACCAAGATTTTCAAAGAAAAATCTGCTATGTTTTGCAATCTGCCAGCCACCATAAGCAATAACACCCATTAAAGCAAGAGTAACCCCATAACCAATTAACTTTACAACAGGAGAAGCAGGATGAAATGTAAATGAATATTTATGTTTTTTTGTCATTTCAAAATCTCTGAGCTCTCTTTCTTCCTGTCTTGCTCTCTTTATTCCTGATTCTACTCCTAAAATTGGTTTTAAAGCTTTTTTGCCATAAATGTCACATAATTCCTGATATCTTGTTGCCTTTTCCCTTTCACTACTCCCGCCTTTTTTCATCCCATTAATCATTACCTGAATTCTATCACCATATTCCTCAAAAATTCTTTCAACTTTTAGCCTGTCTTCTCTTGGATAAATCAGTCTTTTATCTAAGACATCAACTTTCTTCAAGAAAGATTCTAAACTTGATTTTGAAACCTGGCTCATTTCTGTTTGATTATACAGGGGTTTTTAAATATTCACCTAATAGAATAAATATAAAATAAAGAGATATGCTGAAATGATTTTATTAAGGAATTACTTTCTCTCTTCTATCAACTGTTTTAATTCCTTTATAAAATCCTCAAGTTTTATGCCGAATTTGACTTTTCCCTCTCTTGAACGAACTGCAATTGTGCCTTTTTCTTCTTCCTTGTCTCCAATTGTTACCATAAAATTAAATTTATCCATCTGAGCGTCTCTAACTTTTCTATCCATTGTTTCTGTTCTTATGTCTAATTCAACTCTAATCCCTACATCTTTTAGCTTTTCAAATATTATTTCTGCTGCAGGAATATTTCTATCTGTTAAAGTCATTACTTTAACTTGATTAGGAGACAACCATAGGGGGAAATTTCCATTAAGATGCTCTATTAAAATTCCTGCGAACCTTTCTAAACTTCCATAAATAACTCTGTGAAGCATTACAGGACGTTGTTCTTTATTATTTTCATCAGTATATGTTAAATCAAATCTTTCAGGCATTGCAAAATCAAGTTGAATTGTTGATAATTGCCATGTTCTTCCTTGTGAATCAATTGCATGAAAATCAATTTTAGGACCGTAAAAAGCGCCATCTCCTTTGTTTAATTTGTATTTCATTTTTGTTTTCTTAAGAACACTTTCTAAAATTGCTTCTGCTTTATCCCATATTGCCTCGCTTCCTATTCTTTTTTCAGGACGAGTAGATAGCTCAACATGGTCAAACTTAAGCCCAAACTTTTCATAGAAACTATCAATTAGCTCAATAATACATGTAATTTCTGATTCTAATTGCTCTTCTTTGCAGAAAATATGTGCATCATCCTGAGTTATTTTAATAACCCTAAATAATCCTGCTAAAGTTCCTGATAGCTCTTGTCTATGAACAATACCCACTTCTCCTACTCTCATTGGAAGTTCTTTATAAGAATGTGGTTTTGATTTATAAACTAACATTCCGCCTGGGCAATTCATGGGTTTTACTGCAAAATCTCTGCCTTCATACTTTGTTAAGAAGATATTTTCTTTAAATTTTTCCCAGTGTCCTGAAATTTGCCAGAGTTTTTTATCTAAAACAAAAGGAGTTGATATTTCTTGATAACCCATTTTTCTATGCTCATCTCTCCAATAGCTGATTAATTCATTGTAGATAATAAGCCCTTTAGGATGCCAGAAAACCATTCCAGGAGCAGTATCATGGAAAGAAAATAAATCTAACTTCTGCCCTATAATCCTATGGTCATTTTCCTTTAGCTTTGATGTATCAAGTTTGCTTCTTGAAATCTGATTTAATAGTTGTTTAGCATCATATTTTTCTTCTGTAACTTTTACTTCTTGTCCTTTTTCTCCTTCTACTAAACTTATGCTTCTTGATAGCTCTGACAAAGGATGTCCTTTGCATCTTAATTCAAATTCTTTATAAAAACCAAAAGGAGCTCTTGTAACTTCATATTTTTCTTTTGCTAACTCTGTCTCGGTTGCTCTTAAAATTTCAACAGCAACATCAGGAGAGGATAGATTTGAAGATAAATGAGCATAGGGATAGAGAACTATTTTCTTTGCCTTCACTTGGCTTGCTATGTCTTTAATGTTCTCAACAATTTTAGGAACTATTTGAAGAGAATCTCCTTTTTCAACAGCACTTAGAACAACAAGGCAGTCTTTTATCTCGTGTTTTCCTTCTTGTCCTTTTTCCAACTCAGCTGATTTCAAAGCTTTTTTTACAGCTTCATACTTAATATAATCACAGTGTAAGCTTAGTATCTTCATAGTATAGTTAAAATTAGGGGGTTTATAAAATTAACCAAAACGTTTTCCATAATTTTATAATTATATTTAGTTATCATTTTTAGCAGATTTTTTAGAAATCTACCTTTAGCAGGTAGTAGTAGAAGTCATGCTAGAAAGATATTCAATTTGTTTAACTTCTACTTTATTCATTAAATTATTAAGCATAACTTATATATAAATGTTTTGAATATCTTGATAATTAGAGTTATGCTTTATTATGATATTCTTAAGGATTTGCAGATTTAATAATTAATAATCCACCCATAATAATTGGCAAATGATTAAAAAGATTAATATATTTACAAGGCAATATATTATTAATATTATTAAGATGAGCTAATTGTGTTGCGCATTTATTTTCTATAAACATCCAACATATTATAGACAATTCCTTTTTTGCCTGCTGCATATTTTAAAATAAGAAAACTAATTGCCTCAATTGTTCCATCTGCATATGGCACTCTGCCATTAATATTATGTCTCCTTGTAACATTCACTTTTCCATCAGGAGAAGTTAAACTATAGGTATGCCAGGCATGACTATCTAAGAATTCTTCAGGAATTCCCATCTTTCTCTGAGTTTCTTTATCCCTTATACTTATTATATTTTCAGGAGTAGCTTCAACACCAAGAGCTTGAAAATATTTAAGAAAATTTAATGCAGTCCCGCTTTTATCTTTTTTTGATTCCTGATGACTTTCAACAATTTCTAATTTATATCCCTTATATTCCCCGGGAAATCTTCTTACAACATCTATTAAATTAATTTCAAATTCAGCAACCTCTCTTGCCATATTAGGAGAAATTACAGCTATATTTCCTGAATCAATTACAACCCTCTCCAAAGCTTTTCTATCCCCGCCAGTAGTTCCCATTACAAATGGGATTTTACATTTACAATATAATTCTGCATTTTTATTTATAACATCAGGAGTAGAAAAATCAACAACTGTTGGGGCTGGAGCCCAGTTAGCCATACAATATCTCAATTCTGCTTCATGTTCTTGAGGCGAGAGCAGGCGAAATTCCTGCTTTAGGACTTTATAGCGTTGAGGCATATCAGGTCCTGCTAAGGCTATAAAATGAACATTTAAGTTATAGGGATGTGCTGTTACTTGTGTCATTCTTTCTGCAACTGTAGTTATCATCTTTCCAGGCATACCAGATAGTATTATTCTATGCATAAAATTCAATAAGAATAAAGGTATAAAAAGATTTGTATATTCAAGTAAATATTTACAATCATAAATTTGGCCATTAATAATAAAACCTTGCCCATCTCTTTACTAATAAAAATATCTGGTTAATTATTAATAAATAATAAATTTATTTTATATTTATCAATAGTAAATAAAAAATAAAAGAAAAAGAAATAAAAAATAAAATAAATTTATCTGACTTTTGAAGTTATACTTCCTGATGCCTGTAAACCGTTTTGTGCGTTTGTTCCTCTGTGGAATTTTACAGTTATATCACCTTTGAACTTGTTGCCTACACCAGCCATACTTGTACAACTAACTGAGATTACTGCTCCTTGTTGTCCTGCTTTTATTAACGAGCCTGTTGTACCATTTATGATAACTCCTGCATCTGCAGTACAACCAGAAACAACAATTGTATCAATATAGTAATCTTCTCCGCCACCGTTATTTAAACTAAGACTAACTGAAGCTGGAGAATTTATTGCAGCGCTTTCTGGATTACATCCAAGTGGTGCTGAAACTAGACAGCTGTCTGAAATATATTTTCCAGGGCTGAATACACCAAAGTATGCAAGAACTCCGATAGCAACTACTGCAGCTAAGATTGCCCATCCATAGGTCATCAAGAACTCCATTGCTGCTTGTCCTTTTTTCATTTTTTACCTCCTTTTTTATTTAAGTATAAAACTCCTTGAGTTTATTAATAATAAATAGAAGAAGGCATTTATAAACCTATCGACAACGCTGTTTTAAGTTATTTATTATTAATAAAAATTAGAAGATATTTGTGATTAGATGCTAACTAATAAGATTGAGTTACAGGGTTATTATTAATATACTCGTTAATATACTTATTTAGCCATTATTTAACATCAATTATTAATAGTTATAATGGGCTTAAAACATTGAATAAAGTTGAAGTTAAAATTAATAAATATCATCGACGATAAAATATTATCTTGCCAAAATATTATTAAAAGTTTATGCCCTATAACTATCCAGTTATATTGTATTTTGCCTTGTGGCTGTCATCAATCCTGAACCAATTAGGCATGCCACTTACACTGGAATAAGAAGGATTGTTATAATCATCAAAATAAATATAATCTATTGAGGATTTTGTTTTTGTCTCAACTCTCTGCTGTTCAAGTTTTGAATTGTCAACAAAACTTTCTATTCCATTTGTATCCGCACTAAGATTTCCCTGCAATCTCCCGAGAAAGCTCGGAGCATTTGTGTTTTGAGCATAATAGCCATTGTCTAAATGAGCTCTAAGATTTGTTACATCAGAGCCAGAGGTATAATTTCCCTCATAGATTGTTCTTCTTACTTTTGTTGCTACTCTACCGCCTGTTTTAATAAGATAAAGAGGGTCTTCAAACCCTTCTATGCTTACTTCTGAAGTTATGCTTGCTCGTTTTTTCCAAGAAGCAAGTCCTGAAGAATCATCCATAAATAAATCAAATTGAAAATTAATCCCCATATTCCAAGGATTTGCCTGATAAATAACTATAGAGGGTCTTGTTACATTAATATTAATATTCATATTTCTTGCTTTATTATTTATACTATCTTCGTTTTCATATAGCAAATCAATATATCTTGCACCACACATTATACTCTCATTAAGATTTGATGAGTTGCAAAAATCATTATAAGGGATGTCATTAAAAAATATACTATTGAAATAAGAAGTCATATTATTTATATAATTTCCAGTGGCAGTTACATTAGCCTCTGCCATAAATAACCCCCTATGGCCTACTACATACATTTGCCTTGATAAATCTTTTTCAACTGAGAATAAAAAGGAGTCCATAGTATTTATTCTTGTGTTTACTGTGCTTCTATCTTGTATTGTTGAATAAACACCATAACTTACAGTGAATAAAGCAATCAAAGCTATTGCTACTAAAATAAATACCTGTGCTTTTTTTCCAATAATTCTTATCCTCATTTTTCTTTTTTTATATGTCTTGAATGATGCTATACTTATTAAATTTAGCTCAAGAGATATAATTATTAATATCTCTTATGTATATTTATTTTCTGTTAACATTTTTATCTCTTTTATGTCCTACTTATCTAATTTATCTAATATGTTTTTATAATACTTATCTCCAAACTTTTACCTGGGCGTCTGTTGCCCATGTAAATGGAATTCCGAAAACATCATTTGTATCTATCTGGAGATTTGAATTAATAAACTTTACATCTACTTTTCCGTCGTTGTCAAAATCAAGTTTTTGCAATAGATAAAAAGTCCCTATTGCAACTGCATCATTTGGATTTACTATTCTTTTAGTGTCTACATCATAAACACAATTAAATGCGCCATTGTAATTTGAAGGTATTTTAATACTATAGGTTGGAGTTTCATCTCCTTTAAACTGGATTGTCCAGTTACAGCCCTTTGCCTGGGCTTTTATAGGGCTATAGTAAGACATTTCAGCAAGTATTGTGAAGATAATCTTGTCATAACTTGAGCCAGTTCTATCAGAGTCATTATAATTTGAAGCTGCGCTGATATTTATTGAGTTATTTCCTGCAACAAGAAGCTTTCTTGGGATATTTATCGCATAAGGGTCTCCTACCTTTGTATAGTCCTTTCCATAACTCTCTAAGTCAAATATACTGTTATTCCAGGGTTGAGTTGGAGAGTTTCTGAAGAAAACTTTGTCTGTCCATCTTTCTCCTGAATAAGATATAATATTTGCTTCTAAGAATTTTGCTCTTGGAGGAAGTTCTAAATTTCCAAGTGTTAAATTATTTCCAAAAGCAGGTGTTTCTGCTGTTATTGCAACTCCGTAGTCTGTAGATGGGAATGTATAATTTAATGAAATATATGAATCAGGATATAAAGTTGTATTAAGCCAGTCTGGTGTTGAGATTTTTTGAGAGGTATATGAAGCTTCTACTATCTGCAGGGCGTATTTTTTTAGTGCTTCTTTTAGATTTGAACTGTTTGCTATTGTAAAATTTCCTTTTCCACATTCTGATATGTTATGAAGTGTTGCATCATCTCTGTCTGAGGCTTCTCCAATTGAGATTGCATGGACAGTTATTCCTGCAAGATTATAGGCATCACAGGCTGCTTTTATTGCATCATCTTTTTCATTTACAGAGCCATCCCCATTATAATCTGTTTGTGCATTGTTGCATCTTATTGTTGGTGCTCCATCACTTACAACAACCATTGCTTTTCCATTTGATGTTGATTGTGTTGATAACATTGCTGTGGCTGAAAGTATTCCACAGCAGGTGCATGTTCCCCACCAGGTGTCTGTGTCTCTTATATAATTCTGCAATGTTGTTTTATCATTTGTAAGGGAGAGTTTTCTTGCTATGCTTGATTCAGTAGTAGGTGGAGAAGAGAATAAAGGCGTTGGAATACCTACTGGATTTGCGCCTGGATTTGAATAAAGAAAACTTTGGCAACCTGCTGTATCAAGCCCATTATAATTTTGTATCAGCAAAAAGGGCTTTAATTTTAGTTTATCTAAAATAGGAAATAGAGAAAAATAAACCATGTCTTTTTTCGTTTTGTTTAATTCTACTGATTGTCCTGATGCTAATGTTCCGACATTTATTAAAGCAGAATAAACATTATCTGTTTTATTATACTCAATAATTTCAGAATCTCCATCAATTACAGCATAAATTATAGTGTTTGCAGTTAGTGTTGTTGTCCAGGTTGTATTGGCCTTTGTTAACAAATTAAAACTAGGAACAACTCTTGTTGTATTTATTAAATTTCCAGAAGTTATAGAGTCACGATAAAATTTGACATTATAGGAATTAATAGGGCAGTCTGCATTAGCCCTTAACACGTCTAAATTTATATTAAAGGTTACAGGTGTTAGCACATTTACTGAAGTTGGAGTTACTGTTAAACCCTTTTTAAAATCACTATATAGATTAGTGCCTGCTATAAAAGGATTAGAAGTTCCACTATTACTCTCTGACATTTCATCTACAACATTATCTTTATCTACAGAAGCATACCAATAATAAGGTGTTCCATCTATTTGGTTTATTGTTATGGGCATTGTAAATTTGTTAGTATATATTTGATTGTAATTTAGTGCAGGAACTGTTTTAAAAACAGATTTATCAGCAGGATCAAGAGATAAACTTACTGAAGAAGCTTGTGCAGTGCAATATCCTACATTATGCACTATGACATCAACATTAACATTTGTTGTTCCTGTTGTGCATACAGATTGTGTTTGTTTTATACCATATTGAGCATCATGATAATAAGGATTATATATCTGCAAGTCAGGCTTTTGTTTTGAAATTGTCATAGCACCGTTGTTATTATTTTCATCTACTTCTGCAACAATATTGGCATCATCTACATAAGCAAGTATTGGTATTGAGCTTTGGAAATTAGTTGAATATGAAGTTGTAGCATAGGCTGTTGCTCCTGCTGTTAATCCATTTACAGCAACAGATGCTATTTTATTTGCAGGAGATTTTGAGTCGTGGTAAAAATCAACATAAAAAGTTTCTGTTATGGCAATATCTCCTGGATTTGTTAGTGTTGCTCTTAAATTAAATGTTTTAGTGCCAAAAGAACAGGCATCTTGTGGATTTGTATAAATTAAATCATTAAACCTTATATCTTTTCCAAGACTATATATTGATGCTGTTCTACTGCTAATACGAGCAGACTTATCGTGACTTGTGAATGCAAAATTATTTTCAGGAGAAACACAAGTTGAAAAATATCTTGTATTATTAAATGTTGCTGTATAATTCATAGAGGCTGTTACTGTTCCAAATGCACCTATGCCTGAAATTGAAACTCGCCCAATTTCAGCACCTCCGTTTGCAGTGCAATCAGAAGAGCTCGCAATATTACAATTATTATCAATAGTGCAATTGTAAAAACTAATATTAAATTGTGAAGAGCTTGCAGAACCAATATTATAAACAGTTGTGTATAGTGTGAAGTTTGTAAGAGTATTGTTTAATACTCGAACACCAGCAGGATTAAAAAGATTGTTGGTATTGCAAGGCGGGCGATTATAACAATATAACCATTCTTGATTTGTATAGCAGTTTGATTTTTTTGTGTAAACAAAAGAATCTGTTTTTGAGACAAAAATTCCTTGTTCAGAAGATAGTTGAACTGCAAAGTTCCAGTTAGTGCCTTTTTGAGTTTTGATTGTGCAGGCAAGTGTGTTTTCACCTTCTCTTAGGATTGTTTTTGGAAAAGTCATTGATACAGGACCACTGCCATCATCTTCATAAAAAGCATTTCCATTTACAAAACAAGTCATAAGCTTATTTGTAGATTCAGAGAAATTAAGAACTTTTATTTTTGAATAACCATAAACAATAAATTTTTTTCTTAGATAGATTGTTTCTGCACTATAGGTTTCTGTGCCACCTGTGAGAACATTTGTTCCTGAAGTATATGGAAGCCAGGAAGAATCATCAAAGTTTTCTTTAAACCAGTCGGGAAGATAACAATCTGTAGAAGAACCAACATAAAAAGAAGGTGCTATATAAGAGTAACCATTGGTACTACTGCCTGCAACAGCAGGAAAAACTCTTCTATAATAAGTAGCTGTTGTATTTGGAGAGGTAAAATCAACCATTCCAACACGAGAATCAGAGTTGTTTAAGATTATGTCTGTAAAATCTTTTGTAGCATCTTTTAAAACATCTATTTTTTGAGTTCCGCATTTTGGCTGATTAAGTTTTGTAACCCATCTTGAGCCACAATAGCCTTGTCCTTGAGCATCATCCCAGCAGAATGTTGCTGTTTGTGCTTCTGATTGAGAATTGCACCACTCCATGCTTCCTGAAACATCTGTTACAAGAACAGCATCTGAAACTCCTTTTGTTTGTGTTGCAGAATATTGTTGCAACCCATATCTTAGTGGAATTGTTTTATTTGAAAGAGAATTATAATTTTGATTATTTTGAGAAAGTTTTGTTTGAATTTCTGAATTTGTTATTAATCTTGTGGTTTCTACTGGACTTGTTTCATTAAAAATAGTTGTATTTCCTATTACAAAGAAGTTTGTGAAATTATTTTTATAATGCAAGAATATTTCCATTGACTGCAAATCTCCTGGAACATAGAAAGAATCATAGAGATTTATTACACCCTCTATTCCTGGAAGAGGGAATTTTTTTGTTGAGGAATAGGATTTGTTTGATTCATATAAAATTTTAATATAACCTCCTGCTATGTAAAAAGTGGTGTTTGGCTGGCTTAAATCACCCACAAACTTTATTGTGTTGTTTTTATTTGGCTCAAAATAAGTTGTTGGAATATTATATCTCACAGGAACTTCTGTTGAAGGAGAGGCATTAAAAAATCCAATATATTGGTTGTTTACATAGAGAGAAAAATTTGTTGAAAAGGCAGCTTCAACAATGCTTTGATTTATTTTTCCATCATAGCTAAGAACAGCAGAGACATTTTTCTGGCCCACATAACCACCAAAATAAAAATATTTTGAATTTAGCACACTATTTAGCAAGGCTCTTGAAGAATAACCTTTTGTCCCATTTCCTTTTTGAATTCCTGTCATTGCCTGTCTTGCTGTCCAAATAAAAGAAGAGTTTGTGAAATTTATAGTTGGAACTAGGTTTTGAGAATTAGGATAAATTTGATAGTTGTCAAAAAACAAGCCGATATTATTATTTGTATAGCCTATATCTGAAAAAATATTATCTGCAAGTGTGTGAAGATTTTGCTCGTCTGAAAAAGCATAAAATCTTGAAAGCTGTTCTAGGATTGAGATGTTTGTATCATTAATAATACCATTATTTATGCTTGTGTTGGCCCAGACTGCTCCTGGGCTTGCTGCCAATGCATATTCTCCTATTTTCAGAGATGATAAAGTCCTCATTATATCATCTTGGACTTTCATTTCAGGAGATTTCATTTTTGCAAATGGGTGCATAAATAAGATTACCCCAAGAATCAGGATTATTGCCAGCAATGCATCTAAGCTAAAGTAATATGCTTTTTTGTTTATTCTTATCCTCATTTTTCTCTTTTTTTATATGTCTTGAACGATACTATGCTTATTAAATTTAGCTCAAGAGATAATAATATTAATAATACCCCTTATTTATATTTATTTTCTGTTAACATTTTTATTTTCTTTTATATCACACACTTTTTTATATTTATTATATGTCTTTTTAATTTATAAAACTATTTCCACATGTAAAGTTCGAATTTACTCGGTGTATTGTGATTAATTGTGACTCGAGTTACTTTTATCATATTTTCAGGAGGATAGGGAACAGGAGAGGTTTTATTTGTGCAAATCATTGCTGTGTTTGTTGGCGAACCAGATGGATTAGTAGGAGGATTAGAGGACTGAGAGCCTGAACCTAGAATTACTGTCTTCTGTTCAACAAGATTTGTATTTCCGCTTGTGTCTGTTGAATCAACCCTATAGGTGTATGTTCCGTCGTCTAATCCTGCTGTTGAATTTTTAGTCTGATTTATATACAAATTCCAGGCTGTTTGATTTAGCTTCTGAAGAGTTGTCATATATAGTTGATTAATTTCAGCAGGAGATAAAATCTTGCTATAAATTCTTAATTCATCTATTGCTCCATTAAAGTCATTACTTCTTTGTTTGCCTGTCCCAATTACTAAAGGATAAGTATTTGTAATATCACGAACACTAACAATACTATCTGTATCCTGTAATAGTCCGTTAACATAGGTTTGTAAATTTCCCCATCTATTAAATACCGCAACAATATGATTCCATTTATTTGGAGACAAACTAATTGTCGAATAAACATCATTTCCACTAACATCTCGTATTCGAGCATATCCTGCTACATCATTTACCATATAAAGCTTATAACCTATAGTGCCATCTCCATTAGCTTTTTCAATAATATCCCCACTAACTCCAACAGGTTTAACCCAGACACTTATTGAAAAATTAGTATTACTGCCAAAGTTCAAACTGTTGCTATTTGGAACACTGATGGATTTTGTTCCTTCAACCCCATTAAATTGATAAGCTCCTCCAAATTTTCCAGATGAAGTCCATGTTGCTCCTGTTACAGTCCCATTATTACTGTATTTGCTTGAATCCACAACTTTTGTTGAACCTTCTCCCATGGCAGCATTATTATTAAAATTCATATTTAGAACCAAATTATCATCATATAAATTATAATTAGTATTATTAAAATTATAATTTAAACTTTTCAAAGAAGAGGATGAACTTGGCGAATAGCTATTATAACTAGCATAGGACTGAGCAATTTCAGCATCAGATAAAACCCTGTTGTAAATTCTAAATTCATCAATAGAACCATACCAATCTCCTAAGTCTCCACCATAACGATGAAGTATACCCAATGCATATCTCATTGTTCCTAAAACAGCAACATTCCACCATTTGCCTGTGTTAGAACCCGTTTCAACAGTTATTGTTTCTGGATTTCCATTAACATAAAATTTCCATGAAGAACCATCTCCTGTTAAAGCGACATAATACCAGGTATTTGGCTGAAGATTAGTGCTACCAACAATATAATTAATAGAAGGATAATTTAAACCCATTCTTAATCTTGCATTAGTATATCCTGTGCTCTGTCCATTAAATATACCTAATGACCAAAGATTATTTCCACCAGATGATGAAGTGCTTGCTGTGCTAAAAAATGTCTTTTGATTTCCACTAACAGGTATTGAGGGGAATTTTATCCAAGCTGTTATTGTTCCTTTAGATTGAGAATCAAGAATATTATTACCAACATCAATAAAATCTCCTGAACCATCAAAAGAATAGCATTTTCCAAATTTACAACTGTCATTAACTTTAGCATTTGTAACTGTTCCATTAAAAGAACTTTGGCTTGAATCAACTATTTTTGCATCGTTTTCTCCAAGAGAAGATGAATTATCAAGATGATAAAGCATTACAGTAGGATCATTATTATAACTATCATATAGCTGGCTGACTTCTGAAGAAGATAAAACTCTATTATATATTCTGGCTTCATCGATTGTCCCATTAAAAAATGCAAGATTTCCAACACCATTATTAATAGTATTTGCTGCTCCTAAAACAATATAACGGCTGGCTCCTGAATTATGAGTATAACTTGATGAATTAATTGCAACGCCATTAATATAAATTACTTGACTCCCACTTGAAACAGTGTAGGTTACAAAATTCCATTGGTTTTTAGCTACAGGGGCTGTGCCTGTTAATCCTGCATTACTACAACCAGATACCCTCGCGTCAATAACATTGTTAGAATATAGCATTATACTTGGCTCATATATACACCCATTACTATCCCCCAGTCTAAAAAGACTGGAATAAGTTATAGGAGAATTTTTATAATAAAACCAAAATGAAACACTATATGTAGAACCTACAGGAACATTAATAGTCGAATTAATATAACTATCAATGCCATTAAAATTAAATGCGCCCCCTGATTTTCCAGCAGAAGTCCACGTTGCTTTGTAAACACTTCCATGATAATTTGAACCTGAAAAATCTTTTATGATTTTATCATTTTCTCCGAGAGAAGATGAATTATCAAGATGATAACCTAATATTAAACCATTAGAGGGAGCAGATGGAGTTGTTAAACCATCAGTTGGAACACTCGAGCCTGAACTTGAGGAATTAATTGAAAAAGTCGTATCTACAATAAAAGAACCCCTGCTTGAACTTGAATCTCCTCCTGAAGGAGGTGCAGATGGATTAAATCCACCACCTACTGTAAAACAAAAATCAAATTTTGTGTTTAACTTTCTTTTAAGAACATCTGGCTGGCTAGTTGACATGATTGCAAACTGAGTTTGTTTAGAATCATCGACTCTATCATTAGATAGTATTCCTGGCTGGACAACCCCAATAGGATTAGAATCCCAATTTAATGGAACACCTTCTGATAAAATATTTGTAGCAACTAAATTTCCTTCATAAAACAGCGAGTCAAGGCTTTCTTCTGCTTCTCCTGGAAAATTAATTATAAATAAATAAGCAGTGACTATTCCAATTATAAATATCACGCTTGCTATAACTAAATCTGTGCTCCAGATTTGTGCTTTTTTTCTAGTAATTAAGATAGACTCCACTTTCATTTTTTTGAATTTTATTTTTCCCCTTGGTGATATTTATTGCAGGATTTATTTTTACTTCTTGATTTATAGGAAGAGCTAAAGCTGTTCTGCCTGATTTAATTTGAATCATATCTGAAATTACTTCCAGACTATAACCTGTTCCTGAAATTTGAGAGGGAAGAGAAAATTCTCTTGAGTAGCCAGGAGTTGCTTTTACAGCAAGATTTAATTCGTCCTGAACAATCAAGGCGATATTTTTTACACTTAGTTCTTCTTTTTCCCTGTATCTGTCAGAAAGATGGCTGTTTATTGCCAGAGAAAAAACTACAAAGAAAAACAAAAGAAAACCGACGACAATTATAAATTCTATAGAGGTTTGCCCCTTAGTTTTTCTTGCCATTTTTACATCATTGAAATTGTAATTTTATTAGTAGATGCAACTAATTTAAGTCTCTTTGTCCCCTCACCTATTAGCCTTGATTTATCAAGACTTGGATCAAAAGCCAAACAGACTGTCGAGGTAAAACTCCTAATATTCTCTCCATTGTGTGATGTGCTTTTTACAATAATTTCATTCGAGCAAAGAGGAGCTGAAGGTATAATTATATCTGTAACTTGTTTTGGAACATAGATAGTTATTGTTGCCTGAGATGGCTCACCTGCATAATAAACATTTTCAGAAGATTGAACTATTTTGCTTACAAAAATTTCCAACTGGTTGCTGATTATTGAATCTGCTGCTGTTCCTGAATATAAATAGGCAATCAGCAAGACACCCATGACTGCTGCTGACACAAAACCAACAATTACAATGTATTCTGCACTAACTTGACCTCTCATCTCTTTTTATAACAAGATTTATAAATACTGATTATTTAAATAAAATATAGTTTATAAATATAACTATTGAAAACCGATGAAAAATGAGCAGAAATGACGCGATAGACAAAATAAATAAAGAAATCAGAAATAATAAAAGACTTGTTATTTTTCTCTGTGTTCTGCTTGCACTAAATATTATAGTTTCTGTTTGGAAATTTATGCCAAAGAGTGGAAATGAAATGATTTTAGCTGCTCCTGCTGATAGTGGCACGAGCACAATTAAAATGATTTTATTTGTCGGGCAGTGGGTTGCATTGGTTGCTCTTGCAGTATTTATTTATATAAAATATCTGCAAAAGAAAAGACAACAAAATGTTAAGATTGATTTGAGTGAATTTGAAAAATTTAAAAATATTAAATCAGGAACAGACATTGATGTTTTGTTTTCAATATTGCAAGTTAAGGATGAATTAAGCCTGCCTGTTGTTGAAAAAATATTTAATATTGATAAGGAAAAAGCTTTAATATGGGGAAAGATTTTAGAAGACCATAATCTTATAGTGATAAACTATCCTGTATTTAGTGAACCTGTATTTAAAAGAAGGAGTTAATACTCCTGTTGTGATAAAAAATGAAAAAAGAGGGAAAAGTAAAGAAGAATGATTTAGAAAAAGCAAAGATAGAGGCAAATAAAATAAAAGTTGCTGAGGGAGAATCTGTTGTTCTTGAGGAATATAGAGTAGAAGTTGATAAGGCAGATGTTAAGATTAGAATTGTAAAAGATAGTGAGGGAATAAGTTATAATGTTGATTTTCCTTCTATAAATATTGCAACAGCCGCGTTATTAGATAGTGTAAGGCAGGACTTGGTTTCTTCTGTTGTTATTGGTGCTGCACAGGGTGCAAGCAGAGAGGAGATGGAGAGGACAAGAAAAAGATTTATTGAAGAAGCTTCGAGAATAATAAGGGACTATATGCCGACAATAGATAAAAAAATAGAGGATTTCTTAGTGGGAAAATTATTACAGGATATGATGGGGCTTGGAGAGGTGGAATTTTTAATTAATGACGGCAGTTTAGAGGAAGTTGTTATTCCTTCTGCAACAGAAACCATAAGGGCATATCATAAAAGATATGGCTGGCTCAAAACAAATCTAAAGGTTGCAACAGAAGACGCGATTATAAACTATGCAAATATAATTGCAAGAAGAGTTGGAAGACAAATCACAGTATTAACACCATTGCTTGATGCACATATTCTTTCAGGAGACAGAACAAATGCTGTTCTTTTTCCAATTTCAACAAAAGGAAATACAATTACTATTAGAAAGTTTGCAAGAGACCCATACACAATTATAGATTTAATTAAAAATAATACCTGCACTGTAGAGGTTGCTGCTTTAATATGGCTTGCAATAGAATATGAGATGAATATTCTTGTTTCAGGAGGAACTGCTTCTGGAAAGACAGTTTTCCTAAATTCATGCATGGCGTTTATGCCCCCTAATCAGAGAATACTAAGTATTGAGGATACAAGAGAGTTAATGTTACCTGAACATTTGTATTGGACTCCTCTTGTTACAAGAACTCCAAATGTAGAGGGAAGAGGAGAAGTTTCTATGTTGGACTTACTTGTAAACAGCTTGAGAATGAGGCCTGATAAGATTATACTTGGAGAAATGAGAAGGCAAAGAGAGGCAGAAGTTTTATTCGAGGCAATGCATACAGGACATAGTGTCTATGCTACATTGCACGCAGATTCTGCAGCAGAAACAGTTAATAGATTAATTAATCCACCATTAAATGTTCCTAAGAATCTTCTTGGAGCTGTAAACTTAAATATTATCATGTTTAGAGATAGAAGAAAAGGTGTTAGAAGAGTTTATCAGATTGCAGAGTTTATAGTTGAAAAAGACAGCGTAGCTACTAATCTATTATATAGATATGTTCCTGAAAAAGATACTGTTGAAAAATATGGAGAAAGTAGGAAATTCTTTGAGAGTTTAAGCAGACATACTGGAATGTCTGGTGGAGATATAAATAATGACTTGAAAATGAGAAAGCAGGTTATTGAATGGATGATAAAGAACGATGTAGTAAGATTAAAGCCTGTAAGTGTTGTGCTTTCGTTGTATTACTCAGATAAAGAAAAACTTCTTAAGCTTGTAAATAAAAATTCAAAGCCTGCTGAAATTATTGGCATTGAATAAATAATTTCAGTCTCTTGAATCGCAATAAACTGCATCAAACTATATAGACTATATAAAAAACATGGAATTTCAAATACCTTTTACTTTTTCGAATGTAGACCTAGTTAAAAGAAGAACAAAATTTTTTCTGCCTGCTGGAAATTTTTTGAGCAAATTCAGCAAAACTCTGCAATTATACCTAAAGGATGCAGATGTTGAGGCAACAAAAGAAGAGTATATTGCAATAGGTGTTTTCACTCTTTTCTGGGCATTTGTTATTCTTTCAGTTGTATTTACAACATTATTGTTCCTTTTAAATAGCTCTGGAATTTTTGCAATTCCTACATATTATCTTATAGGTCCTGGAGCAGGACTCTTGTTTGGAGTTTTTATGTTTTTTGCCCAGTTGAATTATCCAAAAATTTTTGTTTTTCAGGAAGGCAAGCTTTTAGATAAGAACTTACTTCCCGTGTTACAGGATATTTCTGTTCAGCTTAATTCAGGAATTCCATTATTTGATATTCTACAAAATATCTCGCAGGCAAGTTATGGGGAAGTAAGTCTAAAATTCAAGAAAGTTGTGAAGGAAATTAATGCAGGAAAACCACAGGCGCAGGCTTTAGATGATATAGGAAAAAGAACTTCTTCTGTATTTTTTAGAAGAACATTATGGCAGATAAGCAATGGTATGAGGTCTGGGAGTGAGATGAGCATGGTTATAAGTGAGAGTATTAATACTATTAATGAAGAAAAAATTTTACAGATTCAAAATTACGGTGGACAACTAAGCCCGCTTATTGTTTTCTACTTGTTAATTGCAGTTATAATCCCTTCTCTTGCAATTACTTTTTTAACGATTATAACTTCTATGCTTTCACTTGATAAATCAATGGTGGTTGCATTGTTTATAGGATTATTTGTAATGGTAATATTTATTCAGATTACATTTTTAGGAATGATTAAATCAAGGAGGCCGAGTTTACTATGAACACTTTATTATTATTTCCTGAAAAAACAAGAAAAGAATATGAAGCCTATGTGGGATTGATTGGTGTAGAGAATGTTCCAAGATATCATTTAAACACAGTCATTATAAGCCTAATTGCTGCTCTTATTATTTCATTGGGCTCGATTATTATATATGGGCTTGATCTTTTATGGATGTTTCCATTTTTAATACTAGGTTTTATAGTATTACAGGGATTTTTTTATTTTAAAGTTGCTATGCAAGCTGATTTTAAGATTAAGAGAATGGAAATTGTCTTTCCAGATGTTTTGCAGTTAATTGCATCTAATTTAAGAGCAGGAATGACTGTTGATAATTCTTTAGTGCTTTCTGCAAGGCCTGAATTTAATCCATTAGATGAAGAGATAAGAAAAACAGGAAAAGAAATTGTTACAGGAAGGGATATTGGGAGTGCTTTGACAAGAATGGCAAATAGAATAGGAAGTGATAAAATCAGGAAGACTATTTATCTTATTATATCTGGATTAAAATCAGGAGGAAATCTTGCTGATTTGATTGAACAGACAGGAAGAAACATGAGAATCCAGGAGTTTGGTGAGAGAAAAGTAAGTTCAGGGGTTTTGATGTATGTAATCTTTATCTTTTTTACTGTTGCTGCTGCTTCTCCTATTTTGTTTTCATTGAGCACTGTTCTTGTGCAGATTTTAATAACAATGCTTGGAGGAATCCAGCCCACTGCTGCAGGGGGAACTGCACAGACAACTCTTCCATTTATGCTTTCTACAATAAGCATATCTGTTGATTTTATAAAATATTTTAGTTTAGTCTTTATGTTTTCAACAGGAATACTTGCCTCTTTAGTCATAGGACTTGTGCAGGACGGCAGAGAAAGAGCAGGATTAAAATATCTTATCCCAATAATCACCATAAGCGTAATCTTATATTTTGTTGTAAGGTCTATACTTGCAGGATTTTTAGCAGGAAGTTTTGGGGCTTAGTAGTTTTGAGTATGAGAAAAGGGAATTATTTTAAATGATTGTTTAATGATGCTAAACAACTGATAAATTAAGACATTTATAATACTACTATTATTAAACAAAGTTTATAGAAATTATTAATCTGAAACTTAAATAAAATAGTATAAAAAGCACGAAAATAAGAAGCTTTTTATACTAATATATACTAATAATAAAAACATAAAAAGAGGAAAAGAGATGAAGAAAATAAGAAAAATAGAACATAAAGATAAAAGAATTCCAATAGGAATTCATAAATTTGATAGCATGATTAGTGGTGGTTTTCAAAAACATTCTGCAAATCTTGTTGTTGGATCAAGTGGTAGTGGAAAGACAATATTTTCTGTTAGTTTTTTAATGGCTGGCTTGGAAAAAGGTGAAAGAGTTATGTATATTACTTTTGAAGAAAAAAAGAAAGAATTTTTTGAGCATATGAAAGATTTTGGATGGGATTTAGAAGATTATGAAAAAAAAGGTTTGTTCTTTTTTCTTGAATATAGCCCTGAAAAAGTTCAGACAATGTTAGAAGAAGGTGGAGGAGCTATAGAAAGTATTGTTTTAAAATATAATATAACAAGAATAGTTATTGATTCTATTACTTCTTTTGCTTTATTATTTGATGAGGAATTAAAAAGAAGAGAGGCTGCTTTGAATTTATTTAGCATAATTAGAAATTGGCAGTGCACTTCTCTGCTTACTCTGGAAGAAGAAAATCCAGGCAAAGAAGATACTGTTTCTTCTTCTATTGAATTTGAGGCAGATAGTATTATTGTTCTTTATTTTGTAAGAAGAAAAACAAAAAGAGAAAGGTTTATTGAAGTTCTTAAGATGAGGGGGACAAAACACTCTGATGAGATTTTTGGCTTTGAAATCAGCCATAAAGGTATAGAAATTTCAAATAAGAAGCTTATTGGAGATATTGAGTAGGTTTGACATTATTCATTAACCCCTATTATTTATCATTTGCATCATATCAAAGAATGTTGCATTTTGCATTATTAATATGTCTTTAATTATTAAATAATACAAACCAAATTTAACTAATCATCAAACCAAAAATCATATTCATCATTGTCATCTCTTCCAACTACAGCCACTGTAAGTATTTCTCCTTCATTCAAAATTCTCTGTAAATTATTAACAATATAATTAAGATATTCTGCTGTTTCCACATTTGAATGCTGTTCATATCTTGCGCCTAATAAATATTGTAAATCCCTCATTTGAACTGACTGAGCTGTTGCTTCTAGATGTCTATATTTTTCAGGATATGTAGAAGATATTTCATTTACTTTTACAAATTCAATTAAATCTTTATCAGAATCAGGATTTTGCAAAAATTCAGGAACAGAACACAGCATAAGTTCTAACTTTCCATGTGCTTCTACTTCTTCAGTTATCATAGGCAGCATTTTTTCAATATCTTCTTTTGATGCAGGTATATTGAAAAATGCATATGCTTCTCCATTTTGTTTTGTCATGTTAATTTGAAAACTCCTTGCATCTTTTTGGAACTTGCAAGATAATTTCTTTTCCATATCTTGCAACTAATTCTTCAACTTTTTTCTTTCCATCTGTATAAACTCTTGGTAATTTAGAGTATTTTTCAGTTCCTTCTGGATAAAAATCTGCAAAATAATCATCAGCACAATAGGTTGCAAATCCTTCAAACCATTGTCTTTTTAATCCTGAATACCCTTCCTCTTCTCCTAATATCTTTGTCCATAATATATGAGATAATTCATGAACTACACAATAATCTAATCTCTTAAGTCTTTTTTTAAAATCCATATCCATAACTGAATTCTCAACATAAAATGGAACATAAAGGGTGTTATTAAACACTCTAAAATCAGCACCATGCACACTGTTATACAACCAAAGAGGTATTGTTGTAGCTGATTCTACAATAGAGCTAAGAAGAAAAGTTAATCTATAGTCTGTTTTTGTTGGAAACCTACCTTGTTTCCATGCAGACTCTGAAGTGCTTTGATTTGAAGCAGAAAATAAAACATCATGCAACCATTCTGTATTGTCTTTAATTTTAACATTTCCTAATTTTATTTTGCATCTTTCTTCTATTCTTGGTTGATAATAACAAACACTCTGCCTTACCTTATCCATAAAATTCTCTCTTTTATTTCTAGGAGTAGGAAAATAAGGGCCATAAATCTCTCTTACCAGTTCGCAAAATCTATTCATTTTCATGGGATTGGGGAATAGGCAACCCTTTATAAACCTTATTATGTAACTACTCTTAAGTTACTAAAAAGGAAAGGTTTATAAATATCAAACACTTATAAAAACTATCAAATTGAGGCATAAAAATGACTAAAAATAGCTAAAATTATACCTCAAAATAACACAAAATGACTGAAACTATAACCCAAACAGAAGCAACAGAAACAGCATGTGAGCATGCTAAAAGGGATGGATTATTTGGAAATCTAAAGCGTTGTAGCGCTAAAGATCCTTGTCCAAGAACATTTGACTTTGGATTAGCTCCTTATTGCGGAAAATCTTTAGATGGAATTGAATTAAAACTTAATTTTCAAGGGGTTGGGAAATAAAATGATTGGAAAATTATTAAAAAGAATTGATGAAGAAGTTTTAGGAGCTTCAAATCAGGCAGTCAGAGCTTATAATTATGTTACAGGAGGAGAAAGAGCTGACTTAGCTAATAGGTTGCTGGATGCTGGCACAATTGGCATGGCAGTTATGGGGGCACAAAAATCAGATTTCATCACCCCATTAGCTATTTTTGGAGTTACGCATTTAGTACAAAGAAGAAATAAAAAAGTTGACAAAGAGGAGATTGAAGCTGCTAAAAGTGGATGTCAAGATTTTGAAGTTGAAAAGTTTAAAGATAATTGCAAAATTTGGGGTTATGCTCCTTGGGTTACAACAGCGATTTTTGCATCAATTGGAGGATTCCAAGATAATGATATAGTAAAAACCGCAATGCATTGTTTTGGTGCAATTAGTTTGACTTCTTTAGGAGCATCTTATCAAGTTATGAGAGCAGATTATCTTCCTCCTAAGAAAAATTGTGTGTCAAGAGCAAAAGATAAATTAACAGAAATGATAGCAGAATATAAATTAAGACAAAATCCTTCAACAGAGCCAATGAAGGTTTTGTATGAGGAATTGAAATGATTGGAAAATTATATCAAAAATTTGATAGTGGAATGATGAAACTTGCAGACAAAGCTGTTCATGCTTATAATTGGACTACAGGAGGAACTAAAGCAGAACTTGCAAATAATCTTAATTCACTTGCAATTGTTCCTGAAGCTCTTGGTTTATTGGCAAACCCATTGGGTTTTAAAGGGGCTATTCTTGCTGTTCCTGCTTATTTTTATGCAACACATCTTGCTCATAAGATTAATAGTGCAACTGAAAAAAGAGAAGTTCAAGCTTTAAAATCAGGAGCAAAAGATATGCTTGCAGAAAACGTAAAATTAATTCATAGAAAAGTATATTGCACAACTTTTCCTGGTTTTGCTTTGAATGAAGGTGCTGCAGGAATAATAAATTCAGATGTTGGATTTGGATTATTAGGAGTAGGAATGGGAACAAGGACATTAGCAGAATATGTTATGCAAGTTGATTATCTCCCTCCAAGAAAAAGTTGTGTAGAAAGAGGATTGGATAAGATTGTTGAGTTGGGAAAAAGTTTAAGATTAAAACCTTGTCCTGTAGGAGTTAATTGTAGTAGGTTTTTAGATGCAAATTATTTAAGTTATCTGGAGGCAAGAAGATGACAAACCAAAAACTTGGGAAAATAATAGACATAGGGGTTCCAATAATACTAGCAGGACTTGGCTATTATGGAGCAGAGAGTGCAGGAATTTCAGGATTTGTAAGGGACTATGAATCAAGAGTAGCAGATGCAAGGGCATATATTAAAAAGGCATTAACTAATTTAAGAACAATTAAATTAAATGAATTTCCTAAAATAGGAAGACAACAATGACAGACGAAAAACCTAGACCAACAATAAATATGGCTGATATAGAAGCAATGATAAAAAAATTAGATGGGTTAGACTTATACAAAGAAAAATTTGACGTTACAAATGATGAAAGATTATGGGGTAGTACTTCTGACAGACTAGAAGAATGGGATGAGCTAACAGACCCAAGAACACAAAACCCTAATGTCAGAGAAGACCTCTTCTCTGAGCATCCAGAAAACCCGAAATCTACTCAGGGTTTTCTTGATTTTAGATATCTTGTTCATGGAATTATGCCTCAAGTCTGTAAACTTGATCAGATGATAGCTGTTTGTGATGAAATGAGAAGAAATCCAGGCATGAAACCCAATCATATTGACTTGCTAGAAGAACATAGAAGAATTAATGAAAAACCTACAATTTCTACCTCACTCATTGACGCACAACATAGAGTAACTTTTGGCAATGCAGGATTTATTCTAAAAACCCCATTAGAAAATATATTAAAAACTTGTGCAGGAGATTGTGGAAATAGGTTTTTTGCAGGAGAAGATTATGTTGCAGAATTATATAGAGAAAGAGGTGTTTATGGAATTGCTTCTCCTTCAAGAGTACTATCACTAACTTCTCCTTCACAATGGAATGAAATTGTTCTTGCAGGAACAGGCAGAACAGGACAAAAAGTTGAAATACAAGGGGTTTTTGTTAAAGTTCTTCCTGACAATAGTTTTTGTGATGATGAAACAGCAAAAAGATTGCAATATCTTGCAGGCTGTAATCAATGGCCTATTGTTAGAATTCAAGAGCCGTTTACTCCTTATGAAGATGATGAGCCTGATTTTAGTGAGAGACATCTTGGAATTAATAGAAATGGAAAAAGATATATGTATAATGGAAGATTTAGTGTTTGTGAATTCGGTGGCAAAAAAATAAGAGCAATGAAATGTGATGAAAGAGCATATGCATTTGAATTAATTAGACAGCATCTTGCTCAAAAGCCAGATGAAAAACTTGAAGCAATTCTGAGAACAGCAGAACAAGTTCCAGATAGCGCATTATTAAAAGCTGTTTGTGATGAGATGGATAGAAGAAACAGAGATGAAGATGGAAGGGAGAGAATAAGAAAGGAGACAATAGATTTTGGAAAATTGATTTATGATGATATAAAACCATATATTGATGCAGTAATTCCTACAACTCCTTTTACATTACCAGTAGGAAAAATAATTAATTTTAATAAAATAAAACCTAGTGATGAAAAAAGTCAAGCTGAAAAATTAGCGCAAGAAGGATATATACCTTTTGAAGCTTATTCAAATTTACAATCAACTCGGGGATTTGATGTAGGATTTGTCCCAGATGGAAAAAATGGAAGAACATTTGGCAGAGGAGCAGCAGGAATAATTATTGTTTCTAAAGACCTACAAGAAATTCTTTTAGTTAAAAGGTCTGCATATGTTCAAGACCCTGAAAAATGGGGAATTACAGGTGGTGCAAGAAAAGAAACAGGAAGAGGTTTAGATGATTCATTAACTACAGCTGTAACAGAAACACGAGAAGAAATTGGGGGCATGCCAAAAGGAAGAATCAGAGCAAAACCCTATGTCTTTAAAAAACCAGGAACAAGTTTTACATATGAAACTTTTGTTCTTGAAATTGATGATGCTGAAAAAGAAAAATTTGTTCCAAGATTAAATTGGGAAAATACAGAATACAAATGGTATAGAAGAGATGCTTTAGATGGAGTTGATATTCATCCAGGGGTTAGAGAAGTCTTAGACAATTATCAGTTTGAGGTTAAACAGGGAGAGAAAAAATGAATAAAAGATTAGCAACAATAACAACCTATGCAGCACTTCCAATTTTATTTGCAGGAGCTTTATATACAGGAGCAAAAACAGTTTTAACAAGAAATAAATTAGAAATACAAGTTTTACCTTATCAAGTGTCAAAATCAACTCAAATCCAACATCAACCAACCCCACAACAAACACCAACACAAACACCTGCTCTACAACCCCAATCAAATCAAAATCAAGCCAGACCTCAAGAAAATACAGAATACCAACCATCTCAAGAGTTGATTGCCTTAGCAAAAAAATATGAAGGATTTTCTCCTGTTAGTTATAATTGTCCTGCAGGGTATCCTACAATTGGATACGGGCATTTAGTAGATAAAGATTCTCCAAGAAGTGTAACTCGTGAGGGAGCAGAAGTAATACTAACTAGTGACTTGAAGAAATCAGAAAAACCAGTAAGGAAAAAAGTAGAAGTTAGAATAACTTCATCTCAAAGAGATGCTCTTGTTGATTTTATTTTTAATTTAGGTGCAGGAAGATTCTCTAGAAGTACATTATTGAAAAAGCTAAATAAAGGAGATTATCAAGGAGCAGCAGAAGAATTTCCAAAATGGATTTATGCAGGAGGAAAACCTCTTAGAGGTTTAATAAATAGAAGAGCAGAAGAAAAAGCAATGTTTTTAAGAGATACTAATTCACAATCTCAAGATTATGCAAATCAATTAAATAGCTATTTAGCAGAACGAGGTTCTGGCTTTAGAGTTGCTGGAAGATGAAAACAATATTATTTGGAATTCATAATAAAGATATATTAGAGATGTATGCTGGTGCTGCAAGAATGTGCGGATATGAACCAGAAATAGCAAGAACTCCTGAAGAAATGCCGAGATTAGCACAAGAAAATAGGTATGATGTTGTTGTAATGGATGTAAATTTTGGAAATCCAGAGAGTGAAGATATTGAAGTTGGAGAAAAAAGTTGGAATTCAGTTAAAGATAGAGTTGGAAGAGGAGAAGCAAGATTTATGAGTTTTTCTGGAAATTTTTTAACAGTGGAAAAAGCAAAACAAGCAGGAATTCCTTGTGCTAGTAATAAAGCATTTAAAATAACTGATTTTTTGAAGGGAGTAAAATAAAAATGACAAGCTTATATCAGAAAATAGACAATGAAATAATGGCAGGAGTTAATAGGGCTGTTAGAACTTATAATTGGACTACAGGAAGAACAAAAACTGATTTGGCTAATAAGTGTTTAGATGCTGCAACTATTTGTCTTGGGTTTCAAATGGTATGCCACGAACCAATAGTAATACCCTTTAATTTGTTTTCTATATTTAATATACACAAATTGCAAAAAGGTTATAAAGAAGCAGATAAACGAGAGATTGCGGCCTCTAAGGCAGGATGTCAAGATTTTGAAGTTGAAGAACTTAAAAAAGGTCCAGCAAAACTTTCAGGATATTTGACAATTGGTGCAGCAGGAGCAGTAGCAGGAACATCAGTTACTTTTCTGAATAACAGAGAGATTGCAGCAAAAATAGGGGATTACTCTTTGGCTATGGGTTTAACATTAATTGGAGCATCTCAGCACATCATGAGAGCTGATTATCTCCCACCAAGGAAGAGTTGTGTTGAAAGAGGATTGGATAAGCTTGTAGAATTAGGAAAAAGTTTAAGGAGAAAACCTGCTGTTGAATTAAATTCAGGTATGATTAGTCCTGATTATTTAAGTTATTTGGAGGCAAGAAGATGAAACAAAGTAAAATATTAGAATTAGCACTTGAACAAGAACAAGCAAAGACAAATTCAGCATATTTACTTAGAGCAATATTAACAACAAAAGTTGGAAGAGGGAGAGGAACAAGAAAATCATCAGCAGCACATGTTTTGAATGTGGCAAAAAATCCAGCACTTGATCAATTAAAGGGATATATGCCTGCTTCAAAAAGAGTTTTAAGAGAATTAGAAAAAGGAGAATATGATTCTGCAAGATTTGAAGATATTTCTTTAATATTTAGAAGAGCTGAACAGCACAGAAGATTAAGAGGAAGCACTGCAATAGAACTTGAAAATAGAATAAGAACAGAAAATATTTTGTATGCTCTTGCTTCTGCTAATCCTCAAGAATATGAAGGTGCAAGAGCTTTACAAAGTTTAGGATTTTCAGGAAAGCTAGTTGATAGATATATTCAGTTAGTAAGAGGAGCAAATGCTTGGGCAGGGATTATTTAAGATGAAACAAATAACAGATTCTGAAATTGAAAAGAAATTAAGAGAAAGACTAAGTGCTGAAAAAATGAGAACACTAACAGAAGAGTATCAAGGCAAAAAGATCATACTTGATAGCGATATAATAACAATCCAAAATAGAGATAATAATAGAGGATATTCAGGAATAAGAGAAATAAGACTGAAAGCAGAAAAGCCCACTCCAGGAGAAAATAATTACTTTGTAAGCAGATGGAGATTTAGAGTTTTGCCAGATGGAGATTTTTCTCAAAATCCATTCAGAGAAACTTGTGGCATTGATAGTTATATAGAAATTGATGAAGGAGATGAAAGATGATTGATGAAACTGATGCTATAGAGGATTATACATTTAAAAATAAACCAAATAAGTATTGGGATTTTGAAACAGAAGATGACTTTAGAAAAGCTTTAGCTTTTTTAAGAGTAGAAGATATTGAAGAAACTGTAGAACATGAAAGACAGCATCTTGAAGCTGCTAAAAAATTAGGATTTAAACCAACCTATAGAATAGCTTTTTGGGATAATAGAATCTATAATCTACCTGAAGGAAAAGTTCATATAAGTAGAGTTATCTGTCCAGGAACATTTACACCTTTTTTTAGTATACGCCCAACAAAAGAAGAATTAGCTAAAATAATTAGTGCTCCGTCTGAACCTAGTAATGGGGATATTAGGCAATTAAAAGAAGTTGAAACAAAAAGAGTTTCAACTGTTCTTAAACAGGTAAGTTAGATTAATAAAAATGATGGACGAACAAACCGAAAGAGACTGGATAAGAAATAATTTAGGAATTTGGGGAAATTCTTCTTGTGTGCAATGCGGAGCTTGTTGTTATGAGCAGAATTTAGTTATTATAAAAAAAACTTGTGAAAACCAAGAAATTAGAGATGGAAAATCCTATTGTTTGGTGCATGATAATTCTGAAGAAAGAACTTGGCAAGAAGATTGTGAAAGATTTTTCTGCGGAAAAATTGCAGATGCTGTTGTGATTAAATGCCTTCCTGAAATAAGGGAAAGATTAAGAGGGTATGCAAGGAAGTTTGGCACTGTTCCTGAAGGGCATAATTAATTTCTATTTTAATATTAACTCAAAAGTAGTTACAAATAGAAAGATTTAAATACCTAAAATTTATATGAAAAACATGAGCTTAGAATTAAGAATATTATTTGGATTTCAGAATAAGATAAATGCTCCCACTTATCCTGGTGGAAACTATAGTGGAATTCAAGTTGCAGGACATAATAAAACAGAAAATACTTCTACAGGAGCACAAATTGGGGGAGTTAATACTGCTGAAAATTCAAGAGGATTGCAATTAGGGGGACTTAATGCTACTAATAATTCAAGAGGAGCTCAGGCTGGAGGAGTTAATGGAGCTTATAATTCAAAAGGAGTTCAAGCAGGATTAGGAAACTATGCAAACACTAATGTAGGAGTTCAGGCAGGGGGAATAAGTTATGCTGAGAATTCTTCAACAGGTGTTCAGGCAGGCTTAGTTGATATTGTGAGAGTAAATAACTATGGTGCACAGATAGGTGGGGTAAATGTTGTATCTGACAGAAATAAAGGATTACAAGTGGGAACAATTGGAAATTATGCAGAACACAACACAGGAGCACAAATTGGGGGATTGGTAAATATTGCAAAACATGGGAATAAAGGATTACAGGCAGGAGGAGTTAATGTTGGTGTTGATGAATCTAATGGAGTTCAGGCAAGTGCTTTTAATTGGGCTAAAAAAGCAAGAGGGTTTTATGCAGGAGCTGTTAATTGGGTTTGCGAGACAATGTATGGATTACAAGCTGGTTTAATAATAAATAGGGCTGGAGATGAAATGCGTGGTGCTCAAATTGGAACTGTTAATTATGCAGATAAATCAAAAGGATTACAGGCAGGAGGAGTTAATATTACTTGGAATGAAAAAGCAGAAGGAGTTCAGGCAGGAGCTCTTGTAAATAGTGTGCATGAATTAAGAGGAGTTCAGGCAGGAACAACTAATTGGGCTTGGGATAAATGTTATGGGGTTCAGATTGGACTTATAAATTATGCAAAAGATGGGACTTTTTTACAATTAGGAGCACTTAATTTTAGAAAACCTTGTGCAGGACATCCTGCTGCTTTATGTTTTAGTCCGATTATAGGCTGGAGAAGGAGTTAAATAAAATGGCAAAAAATAAAAGCCCACCACTAAGTCCAGAAGAAAGAGTAGACTATATATGTGGTTGTGTTGAATCATTGCATAAACTCAAATTACATGACTTAGCAGATAATTACTATCAAAGACTTATTTATGAATTAAGTAAACACTATTCAAAACTATCTAAACAAACCATTTTGAGGATTGAAGATATAGAAAAAAGATTTGGGCCTGATTATGTTTTGCCTTCTCCTCGAACTCTTTCAGATATTGTGCCGGTTCATGAGTCTCATCAATGGGGCAAGGATTGGAAACATTATATCTTTGGTGGTACACTTGAGGATTTAAGAAAAGCTGATTTCCCTCACAGAAATATAAAAGGCATAAATATACTATTAGTAAACCCTGGTGCAAATTATAAAGATGGAGATGTTGTAGAAAGATTGCCCCACAATACTTTTCATTGTTGTAATCCACATTCTCTCAAAGAACTTATGGAAGTAAGCCCTATAAATTAAATCTTCAATATAAACTTGTCTACAAGTTTGCGAGCTTCTTCCCTCTTCTTCTGATGTTCTTTTAGAAATAAATTAATTTTTTCAATTAAAATTGCTTTTAACTCCCCTGTGAGCAATTTTCCACTTCTATAATCTTTTTTTATCTTTTCAAGTTTTGCATCATCAGGCTCAAACATCATTTTAAGATATTGGAATGAAACATCAACATTTATGTTTCCGCCTTTTTTTCTATGCTCTTCTATTGTTGGCTGTCCTCCTGAAAAAGCATACTTGTTAATTTTTCTCTTGACTTCTTCTGGACCATCTGTTGTCCAGATTGAAGCTTCATCTTTTGATGAAGCAGACATCTTTCCACCTATTCCAGTTAAAGGGGGAAGGAAAACATTATGAATTATTGCAGGCTTATAATAACCTAATTTAGGCATAACATCCCTTGAAATTCTAAAATGAGTATCCTGGTCTATTCCAAGTGGAATTAAACACGGAATATTTTTTCCTTTTAAAACAGAAGGAAGAACAGCAGGAACAGCCTGCATTGCAGTATAAAAGATTGAACCAATATTATTTGTATCTGTAAAACCAAAACTTGATTTTACAACTGAAAATGGAATTTTCTTTGCAAATTTACATGCTTCTCTATACATAATGCCTGCATGTCTTGTATCTATGATAAATTTAGTTTTTTCAGGATTAAATCCCAAGGCAATAACATCAAGCATATTTTCATTTGTCCATTTTTCAGTTTCTTCTAATGTTAAATTCTGCTTAAATAAGAATTTCTCTTCATCTGGAAATTGAAACCACATTTCAACATCAAATTTATCCTGAAGCCATTTGCAAAACAGCCAAGGAAGCAAATGCCCTATATGAATTGGGCCTGAAGGTGCTCTTCCTGTATAAAGAAAGAATTTATTTCCTTTTTCATATTCATCAAGAAGCCAGCTTAAATCTCTATGTGCAAAAAACACACCTCTTCTTAAAAATAAATGCAATTCCTTTGTGTGTTTTTTTATTCTTTCAAGGAGTTTTGCATCTAGTTTTGAAACTCCAAACTCTTTAGTTAGTTTTGAATAATCAACTTCTCCTTCAACTTCATAGGGTGTTACACTAAACTCTTTTTCCATAGTTTATATACTTCTCCTTGGTTTTTAAAAGTTTGGAATTTGTTAATTGTTGTAATAAAAGAAAAGAGAGAATGAGAAGTATGTTGATTTCTAATTACGTCTAAATCGTGCTTCTCATCCTCATATAAATAAACAACAATTTCGATTTTATTCATTTTATTAAATTACATCAGCCCAGTCAAATTTTATTTCTCCTATCACTAACAAAGCATCGCCTTTGTTTAGATTTATTCCAAGCTCTCTAAACAAAGAATCTACCTTATTATGATGCGGCTCTATTCCATAAAAAAGCCCGCCATAATATCCTTTTACAACCCCATTCCCATCAATATTACAATTAAGAGATTTGGCAAACTCTTCTCTTATAGTAATTATGTGTTCTGGAGTATCTCTCCCATTAGGATATATATTCTCGCAAAAATTTGAAAGAGCCCTATACATCCTAGGATTTTGTGTTCTTAAACAAAGATATTCATTGCCACATCGCACTTGACCAATCATGCTTCTGAAAATTCCTTTTCCTTGAAATTCAGGTAATATTGCAATCCCTTCAACAATTGTTGATCTGTTATTTTTAAAAAATCTTGTATTAAAACTCCCCATTGCAATAAGCCTATCTTGATTTTTTAGCAGATAAACAGTTTCTGGCGAAGTTACATGCCTGTAGATATCTTCAAAATCTAATTCTCTCTCAAAAGCCTTTCTTACTACAGAAACAACTTCCTCTAGCTCTCTTGGATTTTCGTCGAAAAAACGTTTTGGAGATTTAACTTCTAAAATCCCGCCAGAGGTATGTTTCTCTACTTTGCATAGAATTATTCATTTTTACCTCCTGCTTTCGCATTAAATTTAGTTTTCCAAAGAACACTCGAGAAATTTTGTGTCTTTGGATTAATTCTTTGTTTGTTTAAAGTTATAACTAAGAAACCGCTTTTTCTAACACCAGAGATAATTGAAATTTGTGCTCATATTGTCTTTAATCATCACTTGTATGTCAAGAACCATACCCTAAAGGGTATGGCGTGTAATTAATTCCAATGCTTCTGTTGAGATTCATTGATGTAGAATTCAACAGCTTCATTTGTTGTTGAACCAATGCTTCTACAAAAATATCCCT
>Ga0247841_10003058_pt1 | contig 31722 bp, 30 predicted proteins | sample LaCruzMarch2015__2_FD_192410 | JGI IMG/M metagenome (GOLD analysis project Ga0247841, IMG submission 192410) | Freshwater microbial communities from meromictic Lake La Cruz, Castile-La Mancha, Spain - LaCruzMarch2015_18m | ecosystem: Environmental > Aquatic > Freshwater > Lake | place: Spain...
CGTTTGTGGAAATATCGGAAGTTGCATTTGCATATCGCTTTTTTAATGCAAAATTGCGACTTCCTGTTTTACGAAACAAATCTTGTAACTTGTTGGTATGTAAAGATCAGGTCAGGAGTTCTGAAACTATGTTATTATTATGAACTAAACGTGTTATACATTCTTAGCATTCATATGTTTTAACCTTTTTTACCAAACCCTAAATAATCTCAAAACCAATCCCTTTGAGATATTCAAAGGTCGAGTTGTAGAATTTTGGATTCCGGGTTGGATCCTCAGTATTTCCTTCTGGAATTACAATAACCATTCCTTGCCTTGCGCGGGTTAGAAGAACACGGTATGCATTTTTTAAATACTGTTTACGCTCTGGTTTATTAATGTGATGCCATTTGTCACCAACAAAAGACCTATGTTCCCAGCCATTTTCTGAATATCTGAAGTCAGCATCCCAAGCTACACATACCCAATCAAGTTCTAAACCTTGAACATGAAACTCTGTGGCAACATCTTCAAGGTAATAAGAGGAACGAACATCTTGTTTTTCATCGAGGAACCAATGGATGGGATCCATAGGAGACTTTACATCTATCGCATAGGGTTTAAGCCTTTCTGCCTGTGAGGACACAACTATCCCATATCGCTCAGAACCTCTCGCATGATTCTTTAACCATTGCTTCCCAGCATTAAGATCACGGGTAATAACAATTGGGTATTTAGGATTTAATTGCTTAATAATTACTGAGGATTCTTCGATATTTAAATCAAGAATATTTTTGACAAGTAATGAGACATTTTCAGCCCTAAATGAACGCATTGAAATTGACAAATGTAATTCAGGCTTATAGACCACATTTGATCGACAGTTTAAGGTTCTAAGTATTTCATGGGCATTATATTCACTATCGTTCATTCTTTCTGAAATGTATATATGCCAATCAGGATAAGACCGTTGAAGTGCATCAATCCATTCGCTAATTCCTGCCTCCCCCGTATTAATTTCCTGTCCACCTCCAACAAGACATACGATTACAGCCCAATCCAAATGCCGATCTAAGCATGATATCAGGAAGTCAGGTTCAGATTTATCGAAATCAGACTTCCCCTTTTTAACTCGCATGAACTTTGATGTTTGCTCAATGTTCCATGCACGCTGGGCTTCATCGAATAGAGCCACGTGTTCTATGGGCGGTTGGTTCGGATCGTCTAAACATTCATCTCGAAAATGATGCACGTTCTGGATAAATGCTTTTACTTCACTTCTTGCTTGTCCAATTCGTAGTTTTCCAAGTTTCTCTTTTTCTCGAAGTACTTTATCACGGGCTAAGGCTTCTCGCAATATTGCAACCAATGGACCATTGCCAGAAAGGAAGACACTATATAAATCATTGGTTTGATCAAAGTGAGTTGTCGCAATATTGAGACCCACCAAAGTTTTTCCTGCTCCCGGGACACCAGTAACAAAGCAAATTGACTTTTGGGAATTTTCTTTTGAAAAACGGATTATTTCAGAAACCGCATCTGATGTTTTTGTGAGGTTTATTGCACTTGCATCGTTCCTGGAAATTTCTGTAACAGAATGTCCATTGTATAATGCCATTGCGGCTTCAATAATGGTCGGGGTTGGACAATATCTACCTAGTTCCCAAAACGCAATATCAATTGCTGATCCATCAGAAAACAGCAGAACAGTTTTAATCACCTCTGCAAGATTGTCGGCACTACTTTTAATCGGTATGAATGTCCTATCAATTTCGGGAGTAGTGGATATAAAGGATAATGTGCCAGTTGCTTTTGTGGCAATTAACACTGGAGCAATAATTTGTTGATGACTTGTTTCATGAAAGTTTTTAAGATCTAATGCATAGTCCCATACCTGGTCTATTGCATACGCATTAAATTCAGTTTCCCCGACCTTAAATTCAAGGACGAAAATAACGGAATCAATTATTAGTAGAACATCAATACGTTTTCCCATTCTGGGGATATTGTATTCAAAATAAATGGCCCCCTGATAAGGTATTAGGATTTTTCTGAGTATTGCAATTTCTTCGAGCCATGCATCGCGCTGTGTCTGAAGAAGAGCAAATTCATTACTGCGCTCTAAATTGCCGAGGATTTCATTTTCTGTGGAGATTAAAAATTCAGCAATGGAAGATGAATAGAATGAGCGTGACATTTTGATTTGTTAAATTAAGACAAGAACTTCGCTAAATATGGTATTTCATCTTATCAGGAATCACTCCTCTGACACCACCTTCCGGGTCATTAGTATCACCCGATCTTCTCGGAATCAAATGAAAATGTAAATGGTCAATAGCTTGACCTGCGGCCTTCCCACTGTTAACCCCGATGTTAAATCCTTCAATTGAAGGGTCCTCTTCTTCCAGGATTTTTTTTCTGGTTTGCAACAGTTTATTTATTGCAATTAATTCATTTTGGGTGATTTCAAAGTAATCTGCAAAATGCCGTCGCGGAATGATCAAAGTATGATGTTTTGTCACAGGATATTTATCATCAATAGCCAAGGCCAGATCATTTTCAAGAATACAATTCAAGCCAGAATTTATATTGCAGAAAGGACAACCCTGATGTGAAAGATCAAACACTAATCTGCGAAAATCTGTCTGGTCCTTTTCCCTTTTCGACCGGTTGCATTTTGAGCAAAGTACCTGAAGATTGGAATATTCCGTTTTTCCACCCTTTGAAACAGGTTTAATATGATCAATGTCCAGCATTCTTTCATCTTTTGTAGCTCCGCAAAGAGCACATCTGCCTTTTCCTTCTTTCAAAATCCTGAAACGCAGGGAATCCGGGACAATATTCGTGTCAAGCAACCGGTAATCCCATAATGACAGTCCCCGGCTGACAATGAACTCCTGGATCTTTTGTTCGCAGATCATTCTGATCTCAGCCTTTTGCTCCAGTGATAGTTTCTTTATCTCCAATGAAACAAGCTGATCCTGGTATTTGATTACACCATGCTTCAAAAGTACCTTAATCGGCATGTTTTTCAATGTTTTTTCATAATAAAGAAGCTGGCTTTCGTCGTATCCGAGGAACTGAAGTGCCAGATGCCGGACTGTTGCATATCCTCCGCTATCGACTAGAATTTTTATCAGGAGAGGCTGATAAATGTGGCTCATCGACATTTTTTCCTGGAGAAAGTGCTTTAGTTCTTGAAAAGTCATAAAATTTTATCTGCCTGAAGAGATGATTATGATAAGTTTTTTATTGAGGGTTTTTCATGATCCTTCATTTTATTCAGAACAGTTCTGTCAAACTGTAATTCCCTTTGAATCCTGCTTCTGAAATAGTTCTCCGTGTCTTTATTCATGAAGTAAACATAACAGCCTTTATGGCCGCGGGTCAATAGAACCCGGTAAGTGTTTTTGACAAGTTGAAGGAAAGAATCACCACTGCTCCTGATGGATGGATCGTGTGATTCACCTGGGAATCCCTCCCATTCATTGGTGCTGAAATTGTATTTCAGATCTTTCCCGAAAATAACGCCCACATAATCAAATTCAAACCCCTGCGCTGTGTAAATGCAACCCACCTGGTTAATTCCGTTAGTATCATATGCCCAGAAACTGGCTTTTGGGATATCCCGGCGGATATTTGTGATTCCGTTCGGGGCATTCCATGGACGGCGGAAATCTCCGATAACGACATCTTCGTGGAGGCTCCCGTCAGCTTCAGGACGGTCGGACCAATGCCAGCAATAACCGGCTGTTAATCTTGCAGAAAAACCTTCTTCAACTTTTTCTTTAATTGCTTCATCAAGGGTTTTAGCGGATTCAAAAATTCTGAATTCAAAATTGGGATCCGGGATCCATTCAGGATTGGCAGTTATACGGATATGCAGCATGTGGTTCACCCAGTTGATGAATGCATCGGATCCGGCACACCGGAACTGAGAATTTAGTTCAATTTCATGGATTTTACAGCCGAGACGCTCAGAATTTTCTTTGATAAAACCGACATTCCCAATCTCATTTGGGCGGACTACCTGGAGGTCATCCACAAAGAAAACAGCAATCTTACAAGCCCTGATCAGGTCTTCAATCTGCAACCTGCCTGTTGATTTAAAAGGATAACCTGTTTTTTCCCGGATCCGGTGCGATTCATCCATCAATAGCACATCCACTTCGTTCGGCTCGGCATCTCCGTAACTCATGAAGTACTTGAAATGTCCTTTTGAATGATTGCCAACAATCTTTCGTAGTGTTTCGGTAAATGAATTAGACCCGGTGGCATATTGTGCATTAAAGCCAAGTGTATTCAGGTCGGCCAGGAGTTTCAGGGCAATTACCGATTTACCGGTTCCTGGTCCACCCTTGATAATAATACTGAACTTATGGCGGCTTGAAATCCCTTTTTTAACGATAGAAAGAACATCATCATAGGCAATGATTTGTTCATCGAGTAAAATGTAATCCTCATTAGGAGACCCGAGCAACCGGAATTCGCCGTTTAGCTTCTTTTTAATTGTTTCACTCACATGCTGCATCAGCTTTTTTGAAGGACGGTGTTTCCCGCCTTCTATTCTCGCCAGAATTTCCATTCCGTCACCGCCGGCAACCCGGTTATAAATATAGGCCTCCAATTCAGTTGAATCATCCAATGTGAATACCGGAGACTCGGTCGTATAGGACCTGAACCGGTCATCAAACAGGGGATCATTATCTACGATACGGTAATTATGAAGGTATGAGCAACACTGGAGGCCAATCGGTGAAGTTTCATCGTAAAAAGCTGTATGGTTCATAGCCAGGTAGTCACGGTAGCTTAATGACTGAACCGATGGATGCAACAAATCTCTATTCCCTCCTGCAACCCAGGTTACCACGCGGTCGCTGTCATATTCTGACAATTTTACCTTGCTCCATTGTTTCAATTCAATAATGACAGCCTGGTCTTTATTTGTTTCATCCTTCCCGCACACAATGCAGTCAATCCGGTTCCCATAACTGGGCAACTGATATTCAAGGAAAATTCCCTGGTTTGTAAGCTGAGCATCTTCAAAAAGAATGCTGAGTCTGAGTAATGAATTGGTCCATGAGTAAACCTCCTGTGTTGATGGCCTGCGACCCAATTGTCTGAGGAACTCCTCCTCAAGTAACGTCGACATCTGGTTGCGGCGATTCAGATCGATGAATTGACGGGAGTTACCAGCAAACAATCTCATAGTTCATTATATTTTGTTGCGGTGCCCTTTGATTTATTAACAGGATATTTTTTGTCGTTATGGCTAATTTTTTCAAGAATGATTTCCTTAACATTGAAACCATGCTTTTCCGCCAGCAGAAATGCAAATGCAAAAACGTCGGCAAGTTCCTCCTTAAGCCTGTTTTTATCTATCTTTTCCGACTCTTCAACCGATTTCCATAGGAACAATTCATTCAGTTCAGCAGCTTCAATGGAAATCGCGGTGGCAAGATTCTTAGAATCATGAAACTGCTCCCAGTCACGATCATTCCGGAATTGGACCAATGCGTCAGTTATTTCATTTAAATCGCTCATGTGTGAAGGGGATAATTATTTGTGAATGATTTTCTGTTATGGCAAATATACGTTTTACTTATATTCTAGAAACCAATTAGGATTAATTATTTTAGTAATGAACTTGATAATGCATTTAAAGTGCAAAGGCGGTTTGGAGAAGGAAGGAGAAAGACCAATAAATGAGTAAATTTTACAACCAGGGATTTTCTAATGAAATAAGTATTCGTTTAAATATCAAAGTAATACCATGGATAATTTGTCAGTGGGGATTTTCAAAAAAAATAAGATTTCAAGCCCCAAAGGGGATATGAATGGCAATTTTTTTGGAAAGATTAAAAACTAAGTTATTGGGAAGGTGAAGTGCGCTATTGGTTTTTGGGAGCAATCAGCTCGTACGTTTTATACCAATAAAAGAATGCTTCGGGGTTTGATTTTTTCAATCGGTTCAGCTTGGTATTCAGGGGAGTGAAAATCGTCCAGTCTTTCATTTCCATTGGATTACTGAACTTCTCTATCTTTTGAGCTTTGAATTTTATCAACATTGCCAGATATGCTGCCTTTGAGGCGTGCGCAATTGCTTTTTCAAGATGATAGTTTTCTGAAAAGATGAACCGGGCCACCCGCTGGATACCCAGCTGCAGTTGATCAAAAGCACCTTTTCCATCGGCTCCTCTCGTGACAATGCATAAGGAGGTTTGATAAATATCTTCAACCACATCTGCCAGTGTCATCGTGAGGTCATCCATGTATGAGAATTCCGTTTCGACAAATCGTATAAATGTTGACCTGATGTTGGCCATATTGTTAACTACATCGAATAAACTGGCGATGTCATAGAGTTGCTTGATTATTTCCATACTCATGCTGTCACCATTTTTGAAGTATGGAATACCGGTTGTATTGGGAGCAAATGCAGTTAATTTATCGCCAAGTATATCTTCAAAACAGGGAACCTTAACGAGCAATGGTTCAGATATTACCGGGACAAAATCAGATAGGACCGGTACTTCAATGATGTTTTGGTATTGCAGATCTTCATAAAGAATATCGAGCAGGATACTTTCTTCCTCTGCTTTTGACTTGTGAATGGGGGTGTAGAAAAATTTATAATGCTCTTTTTTGATTTTTCCCGTTGTATTTCTTTGCTGGCGCTCCTTTCTGATAAAACCCTGACCGGCAGCAACCTTATCTAATATTTCATCCAACAGATCAGGCGATTTTGGCAAAATAATATCTATATCGATGGAGAGGCGTTTTGTTGATTTCATCAATAGCATTAAAGCCGTTCCACCTTTAAACACGAATGGAACTTTAAACTTAACAAGCCCCTCAACCAATAACAATGCCCGAATCGCTTTTTCAACGAGGATCTTATCTGCATCACGGTGTTCCTTGACGACTTTGTTAATCCAATCAATTGAAATCTCAGGAATGTTTATCATTTATAAAACTATAAAACGGCAATAAAGAAACTTTACTGCCGATATTTAGAAACTTTATTCAAATAATCATCAAATGCATTCTTTTTGTTTCTTCGTGCGGCATAACGCAGCATACGGTTCTCGTTTACAGAATATTTTCCCAATGCTTCTTTGAAAATATGACTCATTTCTGATCCTTGCTGCGCAGCAAATATGTTTTCATCACAGTATATGTCGACCAGCATCTTTTCGATTGTAACTGTTTTTACTCCCTGGATATTTTGGCAAGGAGATTCTGAAACTAAAGATTTAACAATGAGGGCATCTTTCTTGTCGCTTGCATACTTGTTTATCATCTCGACATCAGGATCAAGAAATGGCTGATATTTATTCTCTTTTAGAAAATAAAAAACGGATTCAACTGCAACACCATCAACTTCAATTAAGATGAAAAAGCTGCCAGGTTGATGAAGCATGAATTCATTGATAACAGAAGTGCTCCAGATGCAAACTTTAAGGTAAGGATATTGCTTATGAAGTTTCCTGCTTAATAATTTTATTCCTGTGGACAATTCCGGAATAAAATGTTTACCACCTTCCAAAGTAAATTTTCCGCGGCCGATCCGGTTTAAAACACCCATTTGAACCAGGTTGTAAATACGCCAATTGATGGTTGTTGCGGTTACTTCAGGTTCTTGTTTGCTGTAAAACTCAAATAAATCATGGCTTTCAAAGAAATCTCTTTCTCTGAAGTATGAATTTAATTTGTCGATATTTAACTTTGCTGATGCGATGGATATAGAATTAATGTACAAATATATAAAAACTATAAAATGGCAGTAAAATTAAATTGCTGCCGAAAAATAGATTTTATTTCAGGTGAATTGTATTGACTGAAGAAAAACCATTTATTTTTTTCTGGGTTGGTCTTCCAGAATTTTCTTTGTTAAAACGGCCATTGGCGCTTCCCATCTATCGTCTTTGTCATCCTCAGGGCCGGGGAATCTTTTTTTGAATTTGTGTTTTACCCCTCGACATGAATCATCGCCTATGATGCTTTCGGAACCAAGGATTTCATATTCGATTCCCGCTATTGAAAAAAAACGGTTGCCTTTCTCAAAGCTGTAACACTTTTTTTTGCCGATATAGGTTACCTCCAGCGCCATCAGTCAGGAAATTTTGCAATGTACCACTCGTAGAACTCTTCGAATTTGTGGATGATCAGGTATATTCCACCGGCTTTTTCAATCCGGGCCTGATATCTCTTCTGGGCTTCACTTTGCCGGTCCTTCCCCCACTTGACCTCAATCATTACTGTCAAACCTTTTATTGTTGCAGAAATATCGGCTGTGCCTACTTCCATACTGGATTTGATGTATTTGCAGGAGCCAATCTGCCTTTTATTTCCCAGGATGTCGGTATAGGTTACCCTTTGGTCGACCAATCTGCCTGTAACTTTAATACTTGCAGCGTGGTATCCTTTGAGTTTGATGAATTTGATAATGGCTTTAGCTAATGTGTTTGCAGAGTTGACGGATATTTTACCTAGGTTTTCTAATGCGCCCTGGGGAGTCATCGGATATCTGTTAAAAAGATCCTGCCGGATCATTTCGTTGAGTTTTTGGATGTGCTTGTCCATAAAAACATTTTATAAATCAGGAAAAACCAATTGTTTGTATGTAACAATATGACCGGGTGAACTTTAAGGACGAAAAAACAAAAAAACAAAAACATTGCTTCCAAGCTATTCATACATGCATATACAGATATTATATTTTCTCTTATTTCTATATTTTGTTTAATTGTTTAGAAAGTAATAGAATAGTAATAAAAACAGGGGTTTTGGAACAAACAAATCGATAAACAAAAGCCAAACAAACGTGATTTTGTTTGGGAGGCCAAACAAAAAAACAAACAAAACAGACTTTTACAAACCGGCGAAAATTTTGGATTATTACAGTCCAAACAAAAAAACAAACAAACAGAAGTTATCAAACCGGAGGAGTGACCCATTTTTGAATCTGTTTTTAAAATGGTAAAATATTGGTGGTTGAAATGTCTTTGGTAAACAATTCTCTTTTGAAAAGATATGGCCTGCCTTGCTTGCGTGGTTCATTGACAAACGGGCTGTAGTTTATTGATGCCGCCGATGGGGAGAGGTTGTATTCGTTCTTAAGTACGGTGCGGATGTAAGACAAATCGACCCTGGCATCGCGTTCAAAGAATTTATGCTTGATGGCTTTGACATCGGCAAGAAAACTGTCCTGATCGGTCAGCTCATTCAAGAAAAGGTCTTCGACCAGAATATGGATCGCCCTATAAAGGCTTGATTTAGAATCGTTTTTGATATCAATCAAAGAGCTGTTTGTATGTTCTTTCGGGGTGAAACCGCTCCGGTCGTGGGAAAAATCGACCGGGGGCAGGGTGGTCAGATGGTGCAGGAATGCCGGTATTTCAGCGAGCATGTCGGCCTCGATGTTGTGGTTTTCGATTGCAGGGACCCTGACTTTCCGGATGAAAAAACGGATTTCCTCCTCATCGATGCGGGCGAACTTATCTTCGTTATTCGATGTCAGGATTATTTTGCCAAAAAAGTATAATCAACCTTGATGATTTCAATATACAACTTACACTCAAACAGGGCTCCAGATTAAACTGCGCCTTATCCGAATTGGCCAAAATAGAGGACATCAACGATATTACGAGCTATAAACCTGACCTTCACGATATTTTTCTTCAACTCGTTAAAAAGCACAATCAATGAAATACCTTAAACAGGTAAGTATAGTTACATTTTGGGAGTACAGGAGGTTCTATAAGCCTAAGAATGAGGCTTTGGGTCTTGTGATTATGCTTTTGGTTTCTATAGTTTTCTATTATGGCGGCAAATATGCTTTATCCGAAAAAAATGAGAAATCGAATCTGACCATTACCCAAAATTCGGACAGTTTATTAATAGGGTTGCTTTCCGGGAATTTTAATGTGGTCATCATTCCACTTGAGGATAAAGATGTCATTATCGCTCAAATAGCACAAAAAAAAGACGGAATGCTGCTTGTTCAGTGCGAACAAGGTTTTACTATACACGCGTACAAGAAATCCAAAACTTTCAAGATATTAAAGTCGAATCTTGATACGTACTGCATGACCAGGTCAATGCAGTCTAAGGGTATTAGTCAACAAGATTTTGAAAGTATACTCATTTCGGCTGTTATAAATGAATCCTATCTTTTCACAGAAAATTCAAAAAGCAGAATTATATTGGCATTTTTTTTTGCAGGACTGATGGTTTTGGCAGTGTTCCTGAGCTTTGCCTATCAATTCACGGCAATTACAGGCGAAAAGCAACTGAAAATCACAGAACAAATTGTTTCCGCAATTAAACCCCAGGTGTGGATGGATGGAAAATTTTTTGGAATAACTTTAACCGGTCTGTCTTCTATGATTACGTATTCCATATTGAGTATCCTTGGCGGAATTCTGTTTTTACAATTTACGAATGTGCCCGTTTCTACAATGTTGTCCTATCTTCATTTATCTTCTATATTGATATTCTTTGTTTTCGCCTTTATGGGTATTTTACTCTGGAATTCAATACTTGCAGCTATTGCTTCTATCATTACTGACCCTAACAATTCAGGTAAAAGCAGTTTGATGATGTTACCGATAATTTTTGTGATTGGGTCTTTTTTAGTTATCCGCGATCCTGATAGCAGTTTTTCGATTTTTTTGTCATGGTTTCCGTTAACCTCGCCCACTTCAATGCCCATGCGATGGGCTAATACAGAAGTTGGCTGGTGGCAACTGCCTGGTTCATTATTGGTTTTAACAGCCGCCTTCTACTATTTACGTAAACTGGCTGCTAAGATTTTTCGCATGTCGATTCTAATCACCGGCAAAGAACCCACCTGGAAAGAAGTTTTCAAGCTGGCGAAAGAATCATGAGAGTAGAGCGTTTCAATGAATTCTCATTATACTTCGGCTGTTAGAGTTCGCAAAATGAAAGCAAACTCAATCTCTCAGTATAACTGCATCTAAACACGATTGCTTTCGCAATCCTGTCAAGATGCAGTATAATTAACGATTATTTAACATTATACGTTTAAAAGAAGTTCAAAGTGATATTACCTTTGCAGCCAAATGAAACTACACAGCATACCAATTCTCAGAATAATCTTTTTATTTGCAGTTTTGACCTGCACTGGAATAACAGTGTATACCTATTCTCAGGACATGGATTTTAACCTGGAACTTTCAGCAGGATCCAATAATGTTGAGAATAGATGTAGTTCAGAAGTAAATGCATCGGATGATGATCAAATCCATCATTCCAATGAAGTCTTTTCCAATGCAGACTTAAGTTTACCGATTCCCATTACACAGGATTATTCATTAATTCCTAAGTTCGTCTGTTCTATCTGGCAGCCGCCAAAAATTTCCTAGTATATTTCTTATTCACACAAGTTCTTTCATTAGGTAAGCCTGATGTTTATTGAATTTGTGCCTCTCTGAATTTTTGTATTCACTGATTTTTAATTGAGCAAAATATTACGATATGGAATTTGATGACATTTTTGAGAACAAACCTACGTATCATCGGGGTTATGGACAATCGAGATATCATGAGGACAACCGATATCGCCATGATTCGTATCCAAATTATCACCGAAACAATGCGCATAATAAATGGTTATTCTTTCTGTTGAAATACAGGACCAGCAAAACGATCAGATTAATTACCAAAATCGCTGCCATTGCTATGATAGCGATAATAATTCTGGTGATTGTTGTCCTGTTTCCACTGATTATGAAATTAGCATATTATATAAGCCAGCATGGATTGCAAGGAGTTGCAGATAGTATGATGTTGTTTCTGGATAAACTTTGGAAAGGATTCGCAAAATGACCTTGGTTAAAATTGGGATTGTAAAGAACTCAACCTGTCTTTTTGCGCAATTATTGGAATATGAATATTGAGTAACATAAAATTTAAAAACGATGATAACTTATTTTTTTATTTTTGGTGGATTCATGTTGCTGAGCTGGTTGGTCAGCTTCCAGCTTAAATCGCGATTCAGGAAATACGCCCGTATACCAATGAATTATAGTTTGTCAGGTTGTGAAGTTGCCGAAAAAATGCTCAGAGATAATGGAATTAAAGATGTCAGAATATTATCGGTGAAAGGGGAACTAACAGACCACATCACACAACCAAAAGCCCAGGATGCATTGAGATGGGCGGCCTATACTTATGTGGTAGCGGCCATAGGATCACTTGCCACTTTGCTGTATTACATTATGATATATATGGGAAGAAGAAATTAATTCTTAAGGTGAAAAAAAGAATGATTACTTTAGGATAAAAAACACAAAACACTGTATATGGAACTCATCAAATCAGCCCTGCATTTTTTTTTACAATTAGACACCCATCTGTTTACTATGATTCAGAACTATGGAATCTGGATTTATGCCATTCTGTTTTTAATCATTTTCATTGAAACGGGCATTGTTCTGATGCCATTCCTGCCGGGTGATTCCCTTTTGTTTGTTGCAGGAACTTTTTGTGCCGGGGTTGTTAACCAGGCGGGGAATTCTGCAGAATTAAATTTATGGATAGTTCTGTCATTGCTTATCGTTGCAGCAATTACCGGCGACAGTTTAAACTATTATTTGGGGAAAACCATAGGATTGAAATTAATATCATGGAAGATCAAAGGCCGCCAGTTGGTAAAGCAAAAATACATTGACCAAACACATGAGTTTTATGAAAAACATGGGCCGAAAACGATTATTATCGCCAGGTTTGTGCCGATTGTCCGCACGTTTGCACCCTTTATTGCGGGCATCGGGGCCATGAACTATGCCCAATTTATCAGGTTTAATATTCTTGGAGGTTGTGTGTGGGTAATTAGTTTGGTATTAATGGGCTATTTCTTTGGCAATTTGTCTTTTATTCAAAAGAATTTTGAGCTTGTAGTTTTTGGAATTATTGGATTGTCCTTATTGCCGATGATTATTGAAGCCATTCGCGCCAAATTGAAATAAACAGAAACAAAAAAAAAACAAAGCATTCCGATTAACGGAGAGCATAATCTTAAAAAACAGAATATGGAAATTATGAATTTTTCGAATCACTCACTATTGAAGCAGAACCTTGAATATTTTGTTCTTCTTGTCCGAATTGCAAAGGCAGACGATGCGATAAGTGCTACTTCTGTTGATAAATGGGATTAAACAAGGTAAAAACGCACAAGAACTCTGCGATAGTTATGCAAGGGAAAGAAAATCCTGAAAGTACCAAAGCTTTCCAATTTGTGCTGCCCTTGCTATTGTTGCGGCACACCTGTGATCTGAATCAATAAGAATCCATGTACACAGATAATACTTTATGTTTATGAACAACGGCAAACAGGTACTATGGCATTCAATGGAAGGTAACAACGTCATTGAATGGCTGCGTAGTTCGTATACTGGATTATCCTCGGAAGAATCGCGAAGGCGATTTCAGGAATTTGGGGCAAATCAGATCAAAAGAAAAAAGAAAGACAGGCCATTAAAGCTTTTATGGAGACAAATTAATAATCCCCTTATTTGGGTTCTGCTTTGTTCCAGCATATTGGCAACCCTGCTTGGGAAAATTACCGATGGGCTGGTAGTTCTGTCGGTTGTTAATATAAACACCATTATAGGTTTTATTCAGGAGTTTAAAGCCGGGAAAGCCATTGAAGCCCTCAGCGATATGGTTCCTGAAATCGCAACTGTTTTGCGTGATGACCATCCTTCAACAATTCCTGTATCTGAAATTGTTCCAGGTGACGTGGTGCAATTGGCAGCTGGTGATCGTGTACCTGCTGACATGAGGCTGATTCACCAGAAAAACTTACTGGTCGAAGAGGCAGCCCTTACCGGAGAGTCATTGCCGGTCCAAAAGTCAATAGATTCTGTTAACAATGACGCAGTAACCGGTGATCGAAAATGTATGGTCTATGGTGGTACTCTTATTTCATCAGGTACTGCTTCGGCTGTTGTTGTTGCAACAGGCATGTCCACGGAGCTCGGAAAAATTTCGGATATGTTGAGTGAAGCAACTGATTTAGAGACTCCACTTACAAGAAAGCTGGCGACAATCGGCAATTATCTTACCATCGGGATTATCATTATCACTGCGTTAATCATGATTATTGGAACAATCCGTTCAACAGGACAAGGGATTTTATTAGGGTTGGCCCTAAAAGAGAGTTTAATTTTTGCAATCGTATTGGCCGTAGGAGCCATTCCGGAAGGTCTTCCGGCTGTAGTCACAATAGCCCTCGCTATCGGAGTTCAACGCATGGCAAAACGCAAGGCGATTATTCGCAAACTCCCGGCGGTGGAAACATTGGGAAGCACAACAGTTATTTGTTCTGATAAAACCGGAACTCTTACCAGAAATGAGATGACCGTAAATGAACTATGGACTGCCCAAAATTCTATGCAAATATCGGGAGTCGGGTATAACTTATCCGGTGTTTTCTCACTAAATGGACAAGAATTTAAGGATTTACCCAACGATGTCAGGACATTGTTGGAAAATGCGGTTTTGTGCTCCGATGCAAATATCAATGTTGTCGGAAATGAATATCGCATTGTAGGCGATCCTACGGAAGCAGCTATTATCGTTGCAGCTGCTAAGGCAGAAATAGTTGCAGATGCATTGCGTAAAAAACAACCCAGGAAAGATGTTATCCCTTTTGATTCTGAACAGCAGTATATGGCCACCCTTAACGGGGATAACGAAAGAATGGTCATTATTAAAGGAGCTCCCGAGGTGATAATGATGCGTTGCAGGCAACACCTTGGAGGTTATCCTTTGGAACACAAGCAGATTTTTCAACAGATAGAACAGTTCGGAGTAAAAGGAATGCGCGTATTGGCTGTGGCTCAAAAGGCTTGGAATTACGACGACAACAAAGAACTATTAAATGCCGATATTGAGAATGGATTCCAATTTGTCGGCCTTATTGGCATGATTGATCCTCCCCGGGCAGAAGCCATAGCGGCAATAAAAGCCTGCCATAGTGCAGGAATTATTGTAAAGATGATTACAGGAGATCACCGCGCTACTGCACGATCTATCGGAATTGACATCGGTTTATCTGCCAATGGAGCTGTTGTAACAGGTGTTGAACTATCAGCAATGGACGATGTTACATTGCAAAAAACAGTGAATGAGATCAATATTTTTGCGCGTGTTGCCCCTGAACATAAACTTAGATTAGTAAAGGCATTACAAAGAAACAATCATATTGTTGCCATGACCGGTGATGGCGTAAATGACGCACCTTCACTGAAACAGTCGAATATTGGCATAGCCATGGGGGTCACCGGCACATCAGTTGCAAAGGAATCGGCAGACATTGTGCTCGCCGATGACAATTTTTCAAGCATCAGCGCCGCAGTCGAGGAAGGAAGGAGGGTATATGACAATTTGATAAAGTCGCTGGTGTTTTTACTGCCAACAAATTTTGGACTGGCGCTCATATTAATTTATGGCATAATGTTTTTCCCATTTAACGCAATTACGAAAGAACTATTATTACCCATGCTGCCAACCCAACTGCTATGGATAAACCTTGTTGCCGCCATAGCGCTTGCCCTGCCTCTGGCTTTTGAGGCAAAGGAACCGAATGTAATGCGGCGACCCCCAAGAAATCCGGATGAGCCGCTTTTCAATAAATATGTCACTTTCCGGGTGGTTTTCGTTTCAACCATACTTACAGTCGGGTCCATTATCCTGTTTAACTGGGAATACTCAAAAGCGATGTCAGCCGGTGTGTCAAATGTTGAAGCATTGCCAAAGTCTCAGACAATTGTAGTAACCTTCATTATTATGTTTCAGATCTTTTACATGCTCAATTGCCGGTCGCTTAAAGATTCCGTATTAAAGATTGGTTTATTCAGCAATAAGATCATTTTTATTGGGATTGGAACAATACTGTTACTTCAGGCATTCTTTATTTATTCTCCTTTCATGCAATCCGTATTTGGAACAGCCTCACTTGAATTGCAGGATATTTTGGTTTCAACCGGTATAGCATTGTTAATTTTTCCAATGATTTGGATTGAAAAAAAGGTTCAATCCCTGATATAGGATTTTCTAAATTCCATGCGGTATTTTTCCTCGCTCTCCCGCAGGCCATCATCAGTTTTCCGGCGTTCGGTGAATTCAATGGAAAGTATAAATACTTCTTCCGAAATCGGTTGTATACTGAGACTGAATCAGCCATGGTTTCCAAAAACATAAGTGCCTTTGACATTTTCTCCTTCTTTGGTTGGGTTAAACAATATTTTCAATAACTTGCCCCTGCTATTCAGCACAATAAAAGATAAATTCTTGATTTTAAACAGATTATTTGTGAGGAAAAACACACCAATTATGAATTACGAAGACAACACGAGGGAAGAACGGATCGATGAGTTGGAAATAGTACAGAAGGAGCCTGATGCAATAAGGGTATCCGGCAATCAAGACATTGCATTGCGTAAGCAAATATTTTTTTGACAGGCCAAGCCTCCATCTGAATGACGATATCACTTGATAACATATTGCTGCTGGGGTCGATCCTGCTTTTTATCGGATTAATAGGAACCCGTACAACCAGGTATGGAGTTCCCGTGCTTCTTTTATTTCTGGTAGTTGGGATGCTGGCGGGCTCGGATGGTTTTGGGGGCATCTATTTTGATGACCCTCAAACCTCAAAATTTATCGGCTCAGTCGCCCTTTCATTTATCCTTTTCTCCGGTGGCCTTGAAACAAGATGGGGAGATGTGAAGCCGGTTTTTTGGCAAGGCCTGACTTTATCAACCCTGGGGGTTATTTTAACAGCCGTGATTGTTGGCGTATTTGTGACATTGGTTACGAACCTTACGTTACTTGAAGGATTATTATTGGGTTCGATTGTCTCTTCCACAGATGCTGCGGCAGTATTTTCAATATTACGTTCGAAAAATATAGCTCTGAAGGGGAACATACGACCACTTCTTGAATTGGAGAGTGGAAGCAACGATCCCATGGCCTATTTTCTGACGATTTGTTTCACATTTTTGTTGACAAATAAGGATGTAACCTATGTTTCATTAGTCCCACTGTTCCTGAATCAAATGATTTTGGGCGGTCTTGTTGGATATGCCATGGGATTAATTATGCACAAAACCATTAACTGGATAAAACTGGACTATGATGGCCTTTATTCCGTACTTCTTATCACGCTGATGATTTTCACATTCTCCTTTACTGATTTTATCGGGGGAAATGCATTCCTTTCAGTTTATATTTCCGCCTGTATTCTGGGCAACAGAAATTTTATTCATAAAAAGAGTTTAATTAAACATTTTGACGGGCAGGCATGGTTGATGCAGGCTATCATGTTCATTACACTCGGGTTGCTTGTTTTTCCGAGGCAATTGATCCCATATATCGGGACAGGCCTGTTAATTTCTCTGGTACTTATTGCGTTAGCAAGGCCAATAAGTGTTTACCTGTGCCTCTGGATGTTCAAACTAAATAATCGAAAAAAAATATTTATCTCGTGGGTGGGATTAAGAGGCGCTGTTCCTATTGTTTTGGCCACTTACCCGCTGACAGCCGGTGTCGATAAAGCGAACCTTATTTTTGACCTTGTTTTCTTTATCTCGATCACATCTATTCTTGTACAGGGAACCACGCTGTCTTTTGTGGCAAAATTGCTGAACCTGACTTTGCCTCCTCAGGTTCGAAAGTACTCAACATGCGAGAACGAACTGAAAATTAAAGGAAAATCGATTATGGTTCAAACCACCATTGCCCCAACATGTCCGTTCATTGGCAAACCGATGGTTGAACTCTCCATGGCCGGAAGTATCATTGTTACATGCATTGAACGCGATGGAAAATATTTTACGCCCGAAGGAACGACCCGGATTCAGAAAGGAGACCGGCTGTCGGTATTAGCAGACCATCATGATGCAATCAATCATTTTTATAAAGTTCTTGGGATTGAATTAGTTGAATAAAGCGGGAATTATCCAATAGGGTGTTTTCAATTAAAAGGTATTGTGACTTTGAACCTTGAGTCTGCTCCGAAAAGTCAATTTGACGGAAAACCGGACACTGAGCGAAGTCGAAGTGTACTTATTATCAGGTGTTTGCATCTTTCGACTCCATTTAGTCAGGAAAAACCTGACTAAGATGATACAAAAAGTAATATTAAAGATGGATGCAAAACTATCAAACCAAGTTCAATGAGCGAGGGGGCAGGCCTATGGATTGATCGCTTTCAGATCAAAGATCTTCACTAATTGGTTAAACAATAAAATCACATCAATATTAGCGGCTCCCATTTCTTTGAAAACAGCAGGACCGGGTAAAAGGTCTTTTACTTTTTCAACGAACAATTGCATGTCGGCTTTTATTGAATCCGGAAGAACGGTAACTTTATCCGAGGCAAGTAATAAAATCAGCCGGAAAACATCTGCTTTATGTTTTCTGATATGTCTTTCATCAACCAATACTCCTTTTTCTTTTCGTTCCTGCATTTCCAGAAAAGCCCTGGCTTTGAGGCAAATCAAGGCTTCGGTACTGGCTCTGTTTAAATCATCTTCCTGAATGCTATTGTCTATGGTAAAACGATAATAGGTATCATTCAATAAAATGGCTGAAAGACTGGAGAGATCATCATCAACCGGGATCGGGGTAAGATGCGGTTCTCCTTCCAGGTCCAGAACATCAGGTTTTCTGGAAAAAAGTTCTATCTGATATGGAAAATGAAAACTTACCGGTTTGAGGAAACGGTAATATTTCCGTTCTTCTGCGCTTTTCTCGCATTTTTCATAATTCCCCTCCTTAATAAATGTCCAAAAATGCCGAACAAAGGCAGGGGTCAGAGCTTCGATAATCAGGATAATATCGATGTCTTTGGTGGCCCGCGGAGTTAATCCGGCAGCACTAATTATAATATCACAGGCAGTGCCGCCAATGATCACGTAGCTACCTGGAAAATCCTTGAAATACTCCCTGAATTTGTCTATTCCAATTACCATATATAGTTTTCAATAATTTTCTCCAAAGCCATTTCAATACGCTCGTCTTTTTTGTCTTTTAAGCTCAGGTATAGAGATAATGGATCAACATTGTTATTCCGGGTGATACCCTTGGTAAGCATGGCAGGGCTATATTTCCATACTTCTATGCAATAATTACCCTCGTTATCATTTAGATTTTCCAATTGTCCATTTTTCCGAAGTTTGAAAAAGTTACCCTTATCGATTGCATAATATTCCAGTTTGCTGTCGTTCATATCAGTGTACTCCGGTAGAGCTGATTCATTAGCCTTTTTCCAATAGTTGGATTGAGGGAAATTATCTGCATATGATTGTTTAAAAATAGGGTTGACCAGCAGTGGAAGCGCATTCTGCCATAATTCTGGAATGTTTCCTGTAAAACGAATGAACTTTTCCCTGGTCCCTTCTAATTTGCATAGATTGTGTTTGCGCAAATTATCGGCGGCCTTGCTAATAGCCATTGATGTGTAGTTGAAACGCCAGGCGATCTGCTTCAATGGTAATTCTTCAATTTTCTCTTCCCGGTGCAGAATATGGTATAAAATTATGCATTGAGCAGATGGGAGCAGGGTTTGTTTCTTTTGTACAGGTTTAGAATAGGCCTCCCTTAAATCAAGCATCAAGGCTGGCAGGTACATCTGCTTTCCGGGGACTATGAAGTTAATGCCTTTTTCAATCAGGCGCTTCCTGTTGAACGCTGGCATATTTTGAGCTACCAGGACGATGAAGTTGCCAAATGTCTCCCGGATGAGCTGAAAATGTTTTTCGATTTGTTGAATGGTTGAATCATTTTCTTTTCTCATTTCCGCAAGTAACAGATCCCGTCCTAAAATTCTAGCACGGTATAATTGATACATTGATTTTAGAAAGAAGGGCAATCTGTCAGACTCTGGTCCTTCGACCTTAACTGGGTTAAGGTCAACTCCTAGCGTTTCCTTTATATATTGCCTTAACGTATCCATCGTTTTAATTTAATAAACTGTATATAATATAATAAACTAATATGGTTTATTGTGCAAATGTACGTTTATTAACTTGAATTCCATATTTAATACTGTAATTTTTATTTCGATGATTTTGCTATTGTCTTTAAATTAATGAATACTCAGCCATTTGTTAAAAAGCTCTTTCGACTGAGTTTTATGCTTGCTGTTTGTCGATCATACAGGGTACAAAAGTAATTATGGTTTCTATCACAGTATCGCAAGAAGAAACAATTCTTAATGTATAGGTATCTGTTATTTCTTGTTGTAAAATTCTCGCATGTTCAGTATATTAGTCTGTTCATTGTCAATGAACACGCCTATAGTATGAACAATCACCCAAATTCTAATGAAAACCCTGAATGCAGGTTTTCGTACATTTTGAACCAGTGAATAATTGGTGGAGTGTGCCATTAATCAGGAATGTAAATAAAAACCCCGGTTTCCCGGGGCATTATTTCTACCAAGCTCCTTCATCAGCAAAGGAATAAAACCGGTCATCTCCGACGATGATGTGATCCAGGACAGCCACATCGGGAAGTGAGCCGCAATCCTTGATCTTCCTGGTGATTTTAGTGTGGGCTTAGCTGGGTATAACAGTGCCACTCGAATGGTTGTGCCGCAGGATAATTGAAGTGGCATGCTGCTCAAGACAAATCTGGAAAATCTTCTTAGGATCAACAACGGTTCTGGAAATTCCGCCTTCGGATATCTTCACTTTTTTGATGACCTTGTTTGCTTTGTTAAGCAGCAGGATCCAGAATTCTTCATACGGCAGGTCGCCCATGAGGGAATGAAAGATTTCAAATGCATCCTGACTTTTCGATATTTTGTTTTTGATAATCACTTCTGATTCATTCCATCGGCGTGCCAGGGCAAACATGGCTGCAATCTTAATGGCACGATTCAGCCCATTGCCTTTAATCTTCTGAAAATCAGAAACGCTGCACTTCCAAAATTCGCAAAGGTTGTTTCCGCAGACAGACAGGGTTTTCATGGCAATATCAAGGGAGTTCTCTGCACATACGCCCGAGCCAATAATGATACTTAGAAGTTCAGCATCAGACAAACTGACATTGTCATTGTGCAGGAGTTTTTGGCTTGGCAGGTCATCTAATAACGGAACTATCAATGAATACTGGCACAGATATAAAAAAATTGGGTACTCAAAGCTTTATGAAAATTCATTTTTATAAACAAAAATAGAGTTGTGTAGTTTTTTTAAGTATTGAAAAACAGTTGATTCATGAAAAGGAGATTTAAGTAGGTATAAATATCAAGCTAGCCTGTTCCAGGCACAAAACAATCTCAAAACCCACGTTTAACGTGGGTTTTGCTTTTTTGGCAGGCTCATAAGTCCCTGAAAGGTTAAAATGAATAAATTCTAAAACGAATTATTACCCGACTGTCGAAATACCCCTTTGTCAGTATTTTGTTATTCAACTCCCAAACCGATAACCTATTCCTGATTCTGTATTTAACAGTCTGGGCCTGGCCGGATCCTCCTCGACTTTTTTTCGCAACTGGGCAATAAAAACCCTGAGATACTGGGTTTGTTCAATGTAGCCCATTCCCCACACTTCTTTAAGGATATATTGATGGGTCAATACCCTACCTTCGTTTTTTGCTAAAAGGGCTAAAAGCGCAAATTCGGTTGAAGTGAGTTTTATTAACACATGATCCTTCCGGGCAGTGTGGTTGGCAAGATCGATTACCAATGTCCCAAAATTGAGAACCGGGTTTTCTGCAGACCCCTTGCTTTGCCGGATGGCGACCCGTATACGTGCCAGCAGTTCCCCCGTACGGAATGGTTTCGTGAGGTAATCGTTGGCACCATTGTCAAGGGCTTTTACGATGTCTTCTTCTGAATTACGCACCGAAAGAATGATGATGGGTTTGAGGTACCATTCACGTAACTTTTTCAGAAGGTCAATGCCATCAGTATCAGGCAAACCAAGATCCAGAATTATTAAAACAGGTTGGCCGGTAGCAGCCATGGTCAAACCTTCCCTGCCGGTGGATGCTTCGGTAATTTTATAACCGTTAGCCGACAGGGTTATTTCAAGCAACCGTCGGATCTGTACTTCGTCATCAATGATCAATATATTATCGGGGTTTACCATTACAAATCATGTTTGCCGAATTGATCCATTTCTGAAATTTTTACAGGAATCTTTATTGTGAAAATAGCTCCGCCATTTCTGCGATTCTCAGCAATTACCGATCCATGATGGGCTTCTATAAATCCTTTAACTATTGACAAGCCCAATCCAGTGCCTCCTGCTTTTGCCTCCCTCCCCCGGTAAAACTTGTTAAAAACCGATGCCAATTCGTTTGCAGGAAATCCATTTCCCCTGTCCATCACCTGGATTGTAAGCTCGTCATTGTCATAAAAGAACTTGAGCCTGATCCGGGTTCCTTCAGGGGCGTTTTGTGTAGCATTCAATACAAGGTTATGCAGAACCTGCTCAATCAATCCGAAATCAATATACACCAAAGGCATTTCCCTGGGGATGACTGTTGAGAATTTATAAGGGAACAACTCCTTTTCGAGGTTAAGGGCGAGTTTATTTGTCAGATCATGAACATCACACCAGTCGGGATGTAGCGTTATTCGGCCTGATTCGAGGCGGGACATGTTCAGCAGGTTTTCGATCAACCGGTTGAGCCTGACTGAGGCTGTGTTAATTTCATCATACAATTTATGTCTTGTTTCTTCAGGATAACTCTGTGCTAACAGCGTATCTGAGGCTCCCATTATAGTTGCGACAGGAATTCGCAATTCATGGGATATTGAATTAAAAAGAGTTTTATAGAGTTTATCCGATTCATTCAGAATAAAGGTATTTTTGGCAATATTCCTTAAAAATTCACGCTCAAATTTACCGGAAATCTGGGATAAAAATGCTTCCCAGAATTGTTCCTCTCCATGTGTGAATAAATTGGTTTGCCCGACTGCAATGACCCCCATGTTGTCATTGTTGCCGGTTAAAGGATAAAAAGTGTAATCAGCCGAAGGTAACGTGTCAGTATGTTTTCCGGCTTTTGCTGAGTGCTTGTAGACCCAGGCAGCCACACTTTGTTCATTTTCTGACAATTTTATCTGGGTCTCGTGGGTTACCTGGTGTTCAAGCTGATTCAGCTCATTCTTAAGTAAAATGGCACACTCAAACCTGAAATATTTTTTAATGTACTGAGTCGCAATTTTTATTACTTCATCAATCCCTGAAACCAACGAAATTTCTCTTGTAAGCTGATAAAGTGCGTGGGTGCGTTCTTCCCTGACCCGGATTCTTTTTTCCTGTCGCCGAACCCTTGATGTTAAAATTCCATTAAGCAGTGCGATTATAAAAAACATGATGAACATGAGCACATCTTCCGCTTGTTCAATATGTAGAGTGAATTGGGGCGGGATGAAAAAAAAATCCCAGGTGAATGCACTCAGGGTTGCGGCCAGCAAAATTGGGCCTGTCCCGAAAAACAATGCCAGTATGGAGACAAGGAAAAGCAAAACAAATGAAACAACCTGATACCCGATATAATCCTTGATAAGATAACAAACAACAGAAGATAACAGTACGATGATTGGAATGATAAGGTATTGCCGGATAGTCGAAGTAAAAGGGGGGATGGAAATTCTTTCCCTGAATTTGTCTTTTGACTGGTTATCGGAACCAAGAATATAAACATCAATATTCCCGCTGTAACGTATCAGCCTGTTTACAAATCTGCCAAGCCGGAGCAGGGAAATCAGGTTGCGAACCCGGGGTTTTCCAACAATAATGTGGGTGATGTTTTCTTTCAGCGCAAAATCGACGATTGCCCGTACGATATCATTGCTGGTGATAACCCTGACTTTTATTCCCAACTGTTTTGCGAGCTTTATATTTTTCCCGAGTTGTTCCCGTTCTTTGGGCGACAGTATGTGCAAAGTTTCCACATAAATTGCCTGAATGTTTGCCCCCATCGAATAAGAAAGGGTTTTTGCCCAGCGTAGAAGTTTACCTGAATAGGGACTGGGTCCGACTGCAACCAAAAGATGAAGCCCTGATTTCCATGGACCGCGAATACGCTTGTGCTGCATATAATCATGCAATTGCCGGTCAACCCGGTCAGCAACAATGCGCAACGCCATTTCACGCAATGCAGTAATATTCCCTTTCCTGAAGAAGTTTTCAATTGCTTCTCTTGAGCGTTCCGGTGTATAAACCTTGCCATCGCTCAATCTTTCAAGAAGTTCATCAGGGGTGAGATCTACCAGCTCGATTTCATCAGCATTCTCGAAAACCTCATCGGGTATAGTCTCACGAACGATGGTGCCGGTAATCTGGGCGACTGTGTCTGACCGACTTTCAAGGTGCTGAACATTAAGGGTTGTATATACATTAATGCCGTTTTCAAGGATTTCCTGGACATCATGGTACCGTTTTGTGTGACGACTTCCAGGTGCATTGGTGTGAGCCAGTTCATCAACAAGTACAACCTGAGGTTTCCGGGAAATTATGGCGTCCAGATCCATCTCCTGAACAGCGATGGATTTGTATTCGTGGATTTTGCGCGGAATCAGTTCGAATCCTTCTGCAAGGCTGGCTGTTTCCTTTCGATTGTGTGTTTCAATGTACCCGATAAGAATTTCAGTGCCTTTGAGTTTCTCAGCATGGGCGGTTTGCAGCATGGTGTATGTTTTGCCTACCCCGGCACACATGCCAAAGAAAATTTTCAGTTTACCCCGTTTGCTTTTTTCTTCTTCTGTAATCAATGAAGCTAAAAGTTCGTCGGGATCAGGCCTGTTTTCGACGAAACCGTTCATTTTATTTTATCAGTTTCTAAATTTAACAATAAAACATTCACCCGTTCTTCGCCAAAACATAAAAATTGCGGACTTTCAGTATGGTGCCGGATGCAATCAAGGAGCTTTTGTTTTTGCGAATCCGTAAAATTCCGCGCCTTTGCAATCCTGTCAGCCTGCAGCAATGCTGCCTGCCGCGAAATATGCGGGTCAAGGCCGCTGGCCGAGGCAAAGAGCATTTCGGCAGGTATTTCAGTATGGCTGTCCAACTGATTAAAAGAATAAAAATCATGTTTCCTTGCGTTGACAAGTTCTTTTAATTTAATATTTGTTAATCCGTAATTTGAACCGCCCGATGGCAGTGGATCATATAAAACAGATGATGGCCGTGATGTAAAATAAATTACTGTATCGAAATTCTGCCCGATCAGCGTACTTCCAATCGTAAGATTACCCCTGACGATCAAACTGCCATTAGCCTTTCCCGGAAATACCACCTGTGCTATTCCTGTAATCAGCAGCGGGTAAATTACTCCTGTCAGTACGGTGAAAAACAGAAAAATCTTTAAAGAAACGATGAAGGTTTTCATTTTTTCGGTAGTTCTGAATGACTGTAACTCTGTAACTCTGTGACTCTATGACTTCGTAACTCTGTGACTCTATGACTTCGTAACTCTGTGACTCAATGACTTCGTAACTCTGTACCTAAAAGTTTAGGACCATATCAATCAACTTAATCCCTACAAAAGGGGCAATAATACCACCAAGTCCAAAAATGAGCAGGTTGCGCAATAATGCTGCATTAGCTGAAACGGGCCGGTAGCGGACACCTTTCAAAGCCAGTGGTACCAAGAGGATTATGATGATGGCGTTAAAAATAACAGCGCTCAGTATCGCGCTTTGAGGTGAACCGAGGTTCATGATATTCAATGCTGAGAGGGGCCCGATCCCATTTTTTTCTGAATACAGGACAATGGCAATCGCGGGGATGATGGCAAAATATTTTGCAACATCATTGGCAATGCTGAAGGTGGTCAGTGAACCGCGGGTCATCAGTAACTGTTTTCCCACCTCCACCACTTCGATTAATTTGGTTGGGTTGCTATCGAGATCCACCATGTTTCCGGCTTCACGTGCGGCCTGGGTCCCCGTATTCATGGCAATACCGATATCGGCCTGGGCAAGCGCCGGTGCATCATTGGTCCCATCGCCAATCATACCAACGAGGTGACCGTTCGCCTGTTCTTCGCGGATACGCCTTAATTTGTCTTCAGGGGTTGCCTCGGCCATAAAATCGTCAACTCCTGCTTCAGCGGCAATGGCTGCTGCGGTTAATGCATTATCACCGGTAATCATCACCGTTTTGATTCCCATCTTGCGAAGTTCAGCGAATCGTTGTTTGATTCCGCCTTTTACAATGTCTTTCAGGTGCACAACCCCCAGAACCTTGTTGTCTTCTGCAACAACCAGGGGGGTGGCTCCCTGTTTTGCCAGTTCTGCAACAATGTCCTGGATTTTTTGCGGGTAAAATCCATTGTTGTTCTGTACAAAGGAACGGATTGCTTCAGACGAACCCTTGCGGATTTTGTGATACTGGTTGTCATCTGTTCTAAAATCAACACCGCTCATTTTCGATTGTGCAGTAAAAGGGATAAATGTTGCATTAAGGTGGTGGACTTCCCGTCCCCGGATGTTGAATTTTTCTTTAGCCAGGATAACGATGGAACGACCTTCGGGGGTTTCGTCTGATAAGGATGAAAGCTGAGCCGTGTTGGCAAGTTCCTCAAGTGTTACTCCTTCGGCTGGAATAAAATCAGTGGCCATACGGTTGCCCAGGGTGATTGTGCCGGTTTTATCAAGTAAAAGAACATCAACATCCCCTGCAGCTTCAATGGCACGGCCGCTGGTGGCGATCACATTGCGCTGGATGAGCCTGTCCATGCCGCTGATTCCGATTGCACTCAGCAAACCGCCTATGGTAGTCGGGATTAAACAAACCAGTAATGCAATCAAAACCGGTATAGTTAAGTTTTGCGATAATGGCAAACCAGATGCCCTTAGGCCATATCCAAAGAATACCGGGAGTGTTGCAACGGCAAGCAAAAAGATGATTGACAACCCCGAAAGCAGAATTGACAGGGCAATTTCATTAGGCGTTTTTTGCCGTTTTGCCCCTTCAACCAAAGCAATCATGCGATCGATGAAGGTATTACCGGGTTCTGTCGTTATGCGTATGATTATCCGGTCACTGATCACTTTTGTCCCGCCGGTGACAGCCGAACGATCACCCCCGCTTTCCCTTATAACCGGGGCCGATTCTCCTGTTATGGCCGATTCATCAACACTTGCGATGCCATCAATCACTTCACCATCGGATGGAATAATATCTCCTGACTCACACACAACGATGTCTCCCTTTTTAAGCCCGGTTGCAAAAACTGAGACTTCTTGTGTGCCCGTTATTTTTCGGGCTTTTGTTAGTGTCCGGTTGTTCCTGAGACTTTCAGCCTGGGCTTTACCTCTTCCTTCGGCAATTGCTTCGGCAAAATTGGCAAACAATACCGTAAACCAAAGCCAGATTGCAATCTGAAGGTTGAATGACGAAAAATCGCCCCCGAAAACACCGGCAAATACAATGATGGTTGTAAGAACCGATCCGATGGTTACAATAAAAATGACAGGATTTTTAATCAGCACCAACGGATTTAATTTGGTGACACTGTCTTTTGCCGCCTGTAACAGGATTTTTTTATTAAAAAGGCTGGTTTTTTGTTTAGTACTCATCTGGCGTAAAAGTTAAAAAGAGATGCCATGATTCATCAGCAGATGTTCTGCAATTGGTCCAAGCGATAAGGCTGGAAAATATGTTAATCCTCCAACGATGAGGATAACTCCGATCAGTAATCCGATGAACAGCCAATTGTCGGTGCGAAAAGTCCCGGATGAAACCGGGGTAATGTTCTTACCGGCCATGCTTCCGGCAATTGCCAGAACAGGAATAATAACTCCAAAGCGACCAATGAGAATGACGAGCCCGAGTGTCAGATTGTAAAAAATCGTATTCGTATTCAACCCTGCAAAGGCGCTGCCATTATTTCCGGCCGCGGAGGTATAGGCATACAGAATTTCGGAAAAGCCATGCGGCCCGTCATTATTAAGACCTGATAAGCCATAACTGCTTACCGAGGCCCATGCAGTAAACACCAGGATGGCAAAACTTGTCGACAGGTTCGCAATGATGGCCATCTGTACCTCGAAAGCGCCAATTTTCTTGCCGAGGTATTCAGGAGTACGCCCAACCATGAGACCTGCAATAAAGACCGTCAGGATGATGAATATGACCATTCCGTACAGACCGGCGCCTGCACCGCCAAAGATAACTTCGCCCAGCAGCATATTTATTATGGTTATCATTCCGGAGAGTGGCGACAAACTGTCGTGCATGGCATTCACTGCTCCGCAGGATGCGTCAGTAGTGACCACCGAAAAAAGGATACTGTTAGTGATGCCAAAACGCATCTCCTTACCTTCCATCAGGGGCAAATGTCCGAAAACAGGATTCACTGAATATTCAGCGCACAGTGAAATACTTAACCCCGCCACGAATAAAATCATCATGGCCGAAAAAACAGCCCAGCCCTGGCGTGCTGAGCCGACCATTTTACCGTACGTATAGGTTAATGATGCAGGTATGAGAAATATGGCAAGAATTTGAAGAAAGTTGCTGAATGGGGTAGGGTTTTCGAATGGATGCGCACTGTTGGCATTAAAAAAACCACCACCATTTGTCCCCAATTGCTTTATGGCAATTTGCGAAGCTGCCGGCCCCATCGGAATTACCTGCTGAGCTCCCTGGAGGGTCTGAACTGTCTCATATGTCTTAAAATTCTGAACCACTCCCTGACCCGCCAAAACAATGGCAAGCAGAATTGAAAGCGGTAAAAGTACATATAGTGTGGTGCGTGTCAGGTCCATCCAGAAATTACCGATCTTATCGGTGGATTTGCGTGATATACCACGTATCACTGCCAATATAACAGCTATTCCTGTGGCGGCGCTGACAAAATTCTGAACGGTTAGCCCAATCATTTGTACGAAATAGCTCATGGTTGTTTCCCCGGCATATCCCTGCCAATTCGTATTGGTAATAAAGCTGATGGAAGTATTGATGGCCGAATGCCATGAAACATCCGGATGGTGGGCAGGATTCAGGGGCAAATATGACTGGAAAAGTTGAATCAGAAACAAAAATACAAATCCAATGAAATTGAATGTCAGTAAGCTGAAAGTGTAGGACTTCCAGTTTGTATCTGTAAGGGCGGCACCTCCGGCAAACCGGTAGGTCAGCCTTTCAATCCAGCCAAATACGGGCAGCATAATATGTTTTTTCCCGGTAAATGCCCGCTCCATATAAGTGCCAAGAAGAGGAGTCAGCCCGGTTAAAATGGTAATGAACAGTATTATCTGAATGAAATCGTGTGGCGTCATCTGATTTGTCTGTTTTAGAACTTTTTACTTCATTAAATCGTCTGGTTCCTTATCCAATAAAAAGGACAAGACCTCCAGCCAATTCCAGCAAAAATTCAACAATTTCCATGGAAATTCAGGATTTATAATTTTTCAGGTTTAATGAGTGAATAAATTAGGTATCCGAGGATCAATAATGCAATAATGGCCCCAATAATATATCCAGGGTTATCATGCATAGCAGAAGATCGGGTGGTAATAACCAGAAGTATTGCATTCATTTTGCATCGTTTTACACGGTACAAAATTGCAACGGAATTTATAAGGGTTTTATAAGGATGCGCCGGGAAGAATAAGGATTTTATTAAGATGTATCAGTTTAATCGTGCACGCACCTGACTGGCAAATCGCACGGACCATTCCTGTCAGATTCTGCCACGATCCGTTCAGGAAAATGCTGACCGTAGTTCCGCCATCCGTCCTGCAATGGGTGCAGACCACCAGCAACCATTCGTCCGGATGGGCGATGGCATTGCGCTGCTCGAAAGTCACCTCGAAATAAAGACCGCTTTGGCAGTTGATTTCACATCGAGCATAGCCGATGCTTCAGGCTGACTGCCATCGGGTTTGATTGACAAATGGGTGAAGCTTGTTCCGTAAGTATAGATTATCAGAAACAGGTAAATGACGGTTTCTTCAAAACAAATACTTTTTTAATGTTTACTAATCCGGAAATTGGCTGGCAAATTCATAAAGCTGGCAAAAACATTAAATCAGTCTAAACTATTTTTACACCTGGATGTAAGATGTAGCATTCAGGGTAAGCCCGGGATTAATTTAAATGCATCAGGAAATCCACTATAAAACAACGTGGTTGCTGAACAGGCGAATTCCGTAATTGGTGGTAAGGAATTTAAAGTACCAGTAAAGTTTACGGTTCACCTCAATGCCATAATCAATTTCAGGATGGTAATCAATCTCTGAATCAATTACCCGGGTGTACCGGCCATTGCGGTAATAATTGTTCCAGTTTGCCACTGCGATCACATTCATGCTCCGGTAATATTCATTGGTATTATCCCTTGCAGGGGAATAATTCATGAGGTACCATTGATCAAAGGCATTATCAATGATCAGGATTTCATACTCTGTACTGTCCTGGCTGCTGTGAACAAGGTTTGCTGATGTTTTTGAGACCTCTCTTGCCGGGGAACAAGCCCAAATCAGCAGGGCCGCTGTTCCAATGAAAAAAAATACTTTCATAATAATGGTTTTTGTATAAAATACCCGTAATGTCTTCTTTAATCCATAACGCCATGGAGAAGTGTTGTATCAATTGGTTTATTTTGTAATAATTTTTGAAGTATACAGATGAAGCATAAAATGAATATTGATCAACGATTTTTGAAGTATGAACTGAAATAAAAAATGAAATTGATTGAGCGCTATTATACCATTGAAGTTAATATTTGGAGCAGAGACCTTCTTCCATACGCTCCGTAGGAGCGAAATATTGGTAGAACGATGAGGTTTGGGAGCATGTCGCGCCGTAGGTGCGATATATTGGTAGAATTCGGGAACATTTCGCTCCGTAGGTGCGAAATATTGGTAGAACGAATGAGGTTCAGGAGCATTTCGCTCCGTAGGTGCGAAATATTGGTAGAACGAATGAGGTTCAGGAGCATTTCGCTCCGTAGGTGAGGAATATTGGTAGAACGAATGAGGTTCAGGAGCATTTCGCTCCGTAGGTGCGAAATTATTTCCCGGAGAATCAAATCCAAAATGCATTGCGCACGTACAGCGCGCTGAGCTCGGGGTGGGGGTATACGGGCTACCAGGATTTGGCTCCTACGGAGCCGGAAAGGATTGTTGAAAACTGTATCCTCGAACAGGAGTGATCCTGCTATATTGAATTCTTCTAGTATAATTGCGCTCATTTAATAAAATGAATAATGAATATTGAGCCTACTCCGAAAAGTCAGATCAATTGGATCCTGAGCGGAGTCGAAGGATGCAAATACCTGATAATAATAACACTTCGACTTCGCTCAGTGTCCGGTTTTCCGATAAATTGCCTTTTCGGAGTGGACTCAATATTGATCAACGATCTTTGAAGTATGAAGTTGGGCATAAAATGAATCAGTCAATCAGTCAATCAGTCAATCAGTCAATCAGTCAATCAGTCAATCAATCAATCAATCAATCAATCAATCAATCAATCAATCAATCAATTATTACCACGTGAAATTAAACATTCTCAGCGAGATTTGTGCACAAACACTAATGAAAAATTGCACAATGACAAGGCGAACATCAGATAAAGGTGCGAAACTGAAAAAAGTTCCCTCCATGCAGGGGTTGAATTGTGGTTAATAATAACTTTGCGCCAACATCAAAAAAAAACAGAATGAAATCCATATTTATTTTATTAATTCTCCTTTCGGGAGCGCTTTTCTTATTCAGATCGGGCTTATTT
>Ga0247841_10003060_pt1 | contig 31717 bp, 25 predicted proteins | sample LaCruzMarch2015__2_FD_192410 | JGI IMG/M metagenome (GOLD analysis project Ga0247841, IMG submission 192410) | Freshwater microbial communities from meromictic Lake La Cruz, Castile-La Mancha, Spain - LaCruzMarch2015_18m | ecosystem: Environmental > Aquatic > Freshwater > Lake | place: Spain...
CACACCGGCGGGCGCCGATTGCTCCACCTCCACGCACCCGGCACGCCCGCTTCGCCAGCCCCGCTCGAACTCCTGTCAAACTCACGCAGGCTACCCAGCCACGGAGAAATCAGATGAAACGGCTCTGCCAGATAGGGAGCCGGCGCACTGACAAGACTCGACAAAAATCCAAGCAGGATGATCGTCCACAGAAGGCGCGGATAGCACTGAATCAACTCGACAAGGATCCTGACGCCCGAATGGACGGGAAGAACGTGTTGGGGTTTCTCCTCCATCAATAAAATGCAAATACTCCTTCGCAGGAAGTCAACCAACAGCCCGGAAATGCGCAACAAGAAACGCTCGGATTGTCGGGGCCCATGGATATTGACACGAGGAACCCCTCTTACAACTTCCCTGCGGCCCGGTAATGCCGGCACGCCGCAAGCAGCGCCTCGTCAAGCGTGATTCGCGGACTCCATCCGGTGGCCGCCCGGAACGCGGACGCATCCACCACCCACTGGTCGGGCCAGATTTCTTTCGCGCGGTCGCGGGACAGGCTCGGAGCGGCAGCCCTCCAGGCAGGCACGGCATCCACCACCGCAGCCAGAACACGCACAAACGCCTGCGGCAACCGCACGGTCAGTCCCGTGCCTCCAACCGCACGGGCCGCCGCCGCGATCAGTTCGACATCCGAAACCGGGCGCTCCGATGCAATGTAGAACGGACCGGCATGCCCACACTCAAACGCCGCGAAGACCGCCTCCACAACATCTTCGACGGCCAGATAACTGAACGCTTTTTTCCGGAGGCCGGGCTTTGTCCGCACAGGTCCCCGCGCCATTTTGAAGAGCGGCAGGGTCGCGGAATCCCTTGCACCCAAGATCATCGGCGGACGGAGAATCGTGATCCTCCGGTCCGGAAATTCCCGCGCGACCGCGTTTTCCATCGCCAGCTTGGACTCGCCATACCAGGTGATGGGACGGTCCGGATCGGCTTCCGTCCTTGCGGAGCAACCCGATGGCCCGCCGGCGGATTGCGAGGACAGAATGACGACCCGGCATTCGGGCGAAAGGGCGCGGAGCACACGCAGCGTCCAATCCACATTGACCGAGAAATACTCCTCCCGGCTCCTCGCAAAAAGGACGCCGGCGGACAGCACCGCATGGGTGGGAGCACCCCATTCGCCCGGCTCGGTCGGGAGCGGGGTGACGGACCCGGGCGGCAAGCCATCCTCCTCAAGGCACGCCCGGAGCTTGTCTGCATCCCGCACCGGAGCCCACACGGGAATCCCGTGCCTGGCGGCGCGGAGCAGGAGGTTCCGCCCGACAAATCCCGTCGCACCGGTAACAAGAAGTTTGGAGACAGACATAAGCCGCAGCCCTTTGCTTCAATTGCCGTTTGGGGGAGGAGAGATTTTCGGGGGAGAAACTTTTTCCTCCGGCAGTGGGGAGGGCTGGGGGACCGGCTTGATGGAGCCCTGCAATTTTTTAAATTCCTCCTCCTCGCGCCAGGGAGCAAAGAGGGGAATCGAGAAAAATGCCTCCCGCACAGGAAGACCTCCCTTCTCGATCGCAGTGCGCGCGGCGACGTAAAAGTTGGTTTTGTCGTTGTTCCGGAACCAGGCACGGGCGAGAAGCAACTGGGAGTCGCCGGCATTCGTCCCGACGACCGTCAGCATTTTTGCGGCCTCCAACTCGCGGTCCGGGAGGCCGCTCATTTCGCTGAATTGAACCGCTTTGAGCAGGAAATCCGGATCGTTGGAAAAGATTCCGAGGGACGACTTGAGAAGGTCCGAGGATTTGTTTGTATCGCCGGTGCTGAAGTAAAGCCCGAGGAGTTTTTCCGTCTTTTCGCGGTCGTTCGGGTTCTTCTCCCATGCCGTGCGGACCTCGCGGATTTCGCCTTCGAGTTCCTTGCGCTTCTCGGCAATCACACGCATCCTCCAAAGGGGGAAGTTGTTAAAATCCTCCTCATTGGCGGGCTCAAGGAGCTTGATGACCGCGTCGAAATCTCCGCGGTCCCAGAGCATCCCACTCATCGCGTTGAGGCTCTCCGGATTCCCGCTCCAGAGAGTCAGCGCCTGGCGGTAGGCGATCTCCGCCTCCTTCAGCATTTTTCTGTGTCGGTAGAGGTTGCCGGTCGTCGTCCGCAGCTTCGAGAACGAGCGCTTCGCGTCGAAATCCTTTTCAAAATCCGGATTGCACAGCAACTTCTGGAGGTAGGCATCCCAGAACATCATGTCTTTCCGAACCACGTCGGGCGGAATTTCCTTCAGCGGCTCCTTGCTGATCCTGTAGGAAAGCCCGTTCGGCAGCGCGTGGTCATACGACCACACGAGCGGAAAACTTTCCTCGACAAAGAACTCGTGTTTCCCGCGGTTTTTTTCCCAGATCATCCGCGAGACAATGTCGTGGGGAAAGGAGGGGTCGAGAGCTTTGCCCGTCTTCGAGTACTCTTCGACTTCTTTGCGCACCGCGGCGTCAATCTCCTCTTCGCTTGGAAAAACGAGCGGCGTCTTCGGGTAGGCACCGGCGCGTCCGAGCCATCGCTCAAACGCGTTCTTCGGTGCGGGCCGGTTCGGGCCGTAATGATCGGCGAGGTATTTCCGGTAAAGCGGCTCCCCCACCCCGTTTTGGGTGATGATGTAGAGATCCCGCCGGTCGAAACCGGGATCCCGCTTCACGGCCGCAGGCTGCGAGCTTTCGCCGAGAATCATGTAGGTCGGCACAAAACGTCCAGGATCGGTCCCCCCGAAGACCACGCTTCCTTTCGGCAGATCCTTCAGCATGTCATAGCCAAAGTTCCACCCGAACCACCGCCCGCGCTGGCTGCATCCGGCCTCGTTCAATGCCAGGGGCATCACCGGCAGCACCAGAAGCAGAAACCGGAGCCACGCAAGCCGCGGATACCGGGAAAACAGCGCGGAGCACCCGAACGCGATCCCCAGCGCTGCCAGGATCGTAAAAATGAGGTTGGTATACGTATGGTAGGGCATCTGCAACCACCACCCGCTCAGATCGATCCCCGCCCCGTCGGCGATCGGCTGCAGGATGGCCGCGAGGACAAACCCGAATTCCAGAAGATAGACCCACGTCCGCCGTGCGACATCCTGGATCCGAAGGATCACGAAGAGCGCCCCGAAATAGCCGAGGATTCCGATCGGCGTGAAGCTGCGTCCGAGCTGAAGCCAGAAAAATCCGGCCCAGTCTTGCAGCCGGGAATAAAGCGACCCGGGAGGCAATTCTCCGGGCGCGGGCGGGGCCGGCGGCTTTTCCGGAACCGTGCCCATGAGCCGTCCGAGGCTGCGCAGGCTTTGCTGCGAGAGGCTTCCTCCGTATTGCGAACGGTTGAAAGAAAAATAAAATCCCGCGGGCGTCCGGGTGTAGGCCCAGTTCATCGGCGGATTCGTCGAAGACGCGAGCGGCATGTAGGCATACGGCAGGAGCCCAAGGGCCACGACAAACGGCAGGTAGGCAACCAGCCGCCACTCGAGTTGGCACCGCCGAACGACCGCCAGCAAGATCAGTCCCGCCATCACACAATAAAAAAAACGGAGGGCCGTCCGGAGCACGGGAGGCTCCGCCGAGAGGATCGCAAAGCCGAGGTAGGCAAGAAGCGCCGTCAGAAACGAGGCGAGAACGAGATCCCAAAAAAGCTCCCGGCGGACCAGCAGGACCGCCAAAAACGGCAGCAGGGCCATGGTGACACTCAGGTGGTGGTTGCTGAAGGCAAGCGCAAGGAGGAAAAACGCCAGCATCAGCAGACCGAGGGTCTCCGGACGCCGCAGCCAAATGTAAAGCACCGTCAGGTAAAGCCCGATCAACAAGGCGTGCAGCGTGTAAACCTCCGCAATCGTCGCCTGCGACCACATCGAAAAACTGAAGGCAAAGAGCAGCCCGCAGACGACCGGGATCATTGTCCCGAGCCCCGGCCAGCGCCCCAGCGGCTCCTCCATCAACCACCGCAACGTGCTGCGCGTCAGCGCGGTTGCCAGGCCGACCGCCAGCCCGCCGCATACGCTGCTGAAAAGATTGATCTCCCACGCCGCATTGCCGAGTGGAAGAAGCTGAAACAGCCACGCAAGCAACGTCCAGAGCGGATACCCGGTCGGATGCGGCACCCCGAAATGCTCGGCCGCCACCATGAACTCCCCGGAGTCGAGCAACGTCACGTTCGGCGCGACGGTCCACGCATAAACCGCAAACGATAGCAGCCCGGTAAAAAGACCGGCGATCAGGTCGCCTCTGTTCCAGATTTTTTCTTTCATGCGATCACTCCCCGTTCGGCATCCCTTCCTGCTCTCCGGGCTTTGCCGGGTCGCCATACCATGCCGATCTCCACGATGCCGGCAACAGCCGCAGACGCATCACTCCCAAGAGGGCGATCCCACCCACCCAGCACACCAGGCAGGCTGTCATGCAGAAGCCATAATACCAAGGCGGGCGAAACTGAAAAGTCACATCGCCCGGTTGCTTCACCTGGACGGACAGCAATGCCCCGACCGCGCGCCGAACCGGGAGGGGGAGCCCCCCCTGAAAGGCCTTCCAGTCCGGATGGTAGGCTTCGGTGACCACCAAAATGCCCGGGGTTTCCTTTGCTTCCAATCCCACAACCTTGAACGAGTGCTCATTCTCTGTTTGACGGGATGCGAGGGTGAGTTTTTCCAGCTTCGCGGTTTTCTCCAGCTCCGCCCGGCCTGGTATGGCGGGTTCCCCCTGCACATCGAGATGCCCGACCACTGGCTCCTCGACGCCTTCGGCGGCGATCAGCCCGCCCCGTCCCAGCAACAGAACAGCGCCGGGGTTCATGAAGATCTCCGCCCCGGCACCGACAATATCCCTGGCAGCGTAAGCCGGGTAAAGGCTCGATGCGTTTTCCAGAATCGCAAACCCCTCGTTCTCAAAAACGACAGGGAAGATTTTTTTGAATTTGTCCTGGTAGTCTTTCGGGGTGTCCGGGTCGAGCCGGTCGATCAGAACATACGAAATTCCGAAGAGATCAAAATAGGCCTTGGTCAGCTCGGGAGACAGCAGGGATCCGGCCTCCATGTAGCGGATCCAGCGCAATTGAAAATGCCGGAGCAGGGCCTCGCTGGCCAGTGCACGGCCGGAATCCCTGGGGGTCGTCAGATAAAAGTAACGCCCCGAAATGGCATGAACCCTGCCTGCCAGCGGGGCATTGGAAAGAAATGCCTGGGCTGCCCCGTAGTCGGAAAAAGTTTTTCCGGGCAGGCCGGGGCGGAAAAATGCCGCGTGCAAAAACGAAACGTCCAGTGCCAGAAGCACGAGCGTGGCCGCCAAGGCGGCAACCCGCTGCCACCAGACGAGCGGGATCCGGGCGAGCAGCGACCATCCGGCTCCCGCGGCAAGGACGGCGCTGAGCGAACCGAAAGCCGTCCACACCGTGCTCGGCGCACGGATATCACGATAAATGGGGAGAAGTTCCAAAAGCCGGAAGCCGGGAACAAAATAGAAGAGGGCGATCGTGAAAAGCGCCAAAACCAGCCGGATGTTCCCGGGGCCCCAAAGCAGATAAATCAGCAGGCCTTGGGCAATGAACATCCCCCAGACAAACGGAATCGAGAAATCCGGGCACCCCGCCGCTCCGGACAGATAGGCGAAGAGGCTCCCGATGATCGAGCGCGGCCCGGACGCCAGCCAGGTTGCCAGGACCAGAAGGGCGCCAAATCCGCGGAGCACATTCCAAGCTGGCAGACAAGACCACCCGGGCCGGGTTCTTCCGAGAAAAAGCGGCAGAAATATCCCGGCCAGAACGACGGCCCCCAGATAAAATTCGACGGAAGAGTGTTGCGTCGCGGACAACGCCGGAATCGCTGTCCCGCGGGTCAGGAAGTTCCCCCAGTCGATCCAGGTGATCGCCGAGAAAAACGAATAGTTTTGCTGCCATGCCGCAAATGGCTCCAATTCAAACAGCGCCAAAAACCGCGTCTCCCGGAGGACGTGGACCATCGGAAACAAAGCCAGCGGGACGGTGAGCAGGGCCCCGCGAAGGCATCCCCGCAAAAGGGCCTTCCGGGGATCGGGAGCGGCCGAAAAAACTCTCCAGAAAAGGAACAGTCCGCCCGCCGGAAGAAAAAGCAGGAAGATCTTGAAGTAGCACATGGCCATCGCCGACACACTCAGCGCAAGGAGAAGAGCACTCCGCCACGAGAGCCGATCTTCGCAACGGACGATCCCGAGAAGAATGAGGGGCGCAAAAATCATGCACGCCGCCGTCGTCAGATGCTCAAGCATCGCGATGTGCAGGACAAACTGGGAGCACGTCACATAAAGAACCGCTGTCAAAGCGGCACTCCAGGTGCCAAGCAGCAACCGCCGCGAAAGGGCATAGGCCGCCAGACCTGCAAAAAAGACGGTCAGAAGGCCGAAGACCTTGAAAGCAACGAAGGCCGGCGCCCACGGGCCCAGAGCCCAAGCCAGTCCGGCGAGAACCGTCAACGGCAGGAGGTTGAGGCTAAAAAGCGCATAGCTGTGGCCGAAAAGGTAATTCGGCGTCCACCAGGGCCATCCGCCCACCGAGCGGGCAGCCCAGAAGAAATCCATCCCCCGGACAGCGCTGCCATACATTTCCTCGAACGAGGGGGTCTGCCTCAGCCAGCCCCAGCCAAGAGCACTGCAAAACGCCAGCAAAAAACAGGTCAGGACGAGAAGAGCGGGTTTGCGAATCATGAAATGAAGGTTGGACCATGAAGGCTGACGGAATCAATGTCGAGGCAAAGGCGGAAGCTGGTCCGTCGAAAGATCCAGACGGATATCATGAGAGGGACCTGGCGGACGCCGGACGAGCAGCTTTTTTATCGCCTCCGCCTCGGGGCGGGTCAAGGCCAGGGCAGCCACGCGGGTGTCGGGATCCGAGAAACGCGGATCCACCTTCAAAGCCAGCTCAAGAAACCGGGCGGATTCCTCCTCCCGCCCAAGTCGTTGAAGAACGACCGCCAGCAAAGCGATCGTGTCCGCCCGCTTTCCCTGGTAAAGGGAGTTGGCTTTCCGAAGCATTTTTTCGGATTCCTCCAAGTTTCCCATCAGCCAGAGCGCCTCGCCGAGCCCGTTGGCCGCGGTTGCGGAATTCGGACTTTTCTTGAAAGTATCCTGCCAGAGCGCAAAAGAATCGACCCACACCTTCTGGCGTTCGACATTGGCCCGGACATAAAAAAACAGCGCGAGAAAGCAGGCGCAGAGGGCGGCGATCCCCCAGGGTTTTTTTGGGAAACAGAGCCCAAAAAAGAAGGCCGGAGCCATCGCGACTCCCACCATGGGAAAGTAGAGGTAACGGTCCGCCGCCGCCCGGTAAATCGGAATGAGATTGGCGACCGGCAACAGGGGGATCAGCACGGCCAGAAAGGCAAGGATCAAAAGCGGGGACCGGCACGCCGCCCAAGCGCAGAAAACCCCCAAAACTCCCAACAGAACGATGCAAAAAACCGGGTTCAGATGCTGGATCGACCGGAGCCCATAGTCGGAACAAAGTCCGGTGGGCCAGACAAGATTTTGAAGATAGAGGACCAGAATCCGCGGCATCAACTCCATCGCCGCAGTGAAGGAACCGCCGGGGTAAGACGGCTGGCTCTCAAAAACCACGGAAGCCTCCTGAGCCAGATGAAAACGAAGCCAGACAAACAAGGCCACCAGGAAGCCCGCGAGCGAGACCGTGGCGAACCAGAAGGCCGGCCTGTCCTTCCGGCGAAGCAAAATCCAGTAAAAGAACAGAAGCACGGGGGCCGCGATTCCGGTTTCCTTGCTCCCCACGGCCAGGAGGCAGGCGACCGCACAAAGACACGCCCGCGGAATGTCCCATCCGCGGCCCTCATTCCTGTGACCGATCGCCAGGAGCAGGGCCGAGAGGGAGAAAAACACCACGAGAAGATCTTCGCGGTAGGTCGGCTCGCAGACCGCCTCCGTCATGATGGGATGGATCCCGAACAGCAACGCACAAAGAAATGGCACCAGGATCACCGGGAACTCCGGGTGCTTGAGGAACCCAGCGGCGGACAGCTTTCGGATCACGAGAAAAAGCAGCACCGTGTTGGCCGCGTGCAGCAGAATGCTTGTGAGGTGGTAGCCGAAGGGATTGGTTCCCCAGAGCGCCGAGTCGAACATCAAAAATGCGAGATGCACCGGGCGGTTGAAATCCAGCACGTCCATGCCAAGCACCCGGAAGCTCAGGACATTCCACCAATTCGCAGCCGTATGAATAAACGTGTCGGTGAGGATTTGGAGCCTGGCGTCGTAAACAAAGCCGGACCAGAGCGTCGGCGAAAAGACCGCCACCGTCAGCGCCGCAAGAAGCAGCATCTGCAGGGGGACATGCTCATTGCGGACGGCTGTCCGCGGAACTTTTTTGTGGGAAGGACCTTTTTTTTTCTTCAAGGAAAGCTCCGTTTAACCCGGACAAATCACAGGGGGGTGGCTCAGATTGCGTAACGCTTTGGTCGCCAGAGTCGGGGGCTGACTGAGGCATATCCGCTGTGATCTGGTGAGGGAAGCCGACGGCTCTGGCGGCCAAATGGTTAACAAGATGGGCTGCGTCACTGTGATTTTTCCGGGTTAAGGGTGAGCCAGAACCACGCATACCAGATCGCCGGCGGCGCTTTCGATCCGATTCAAAAACCCCAGGCCCGAGAGCGATTCCAAAAACCGTTTTCCTTTGTCCGGGAAGCCATTCCGGCTGACCACGATGGCTTGGAACCCGAACACGCGCAGTCTTGCCACCGCCTCTTCGAGGGGAAGCTTTGTGAGATCCTTCTGCCAATCTTTCCGGCCCTTCATGGATCCGAAGGAATACCGCAGGCTTTTGCTGAAAAGGCAGGGGCGCAAATGGTCATAAGGCGAAAGTCCGGGAACCGGAGACTCCGGAAATTCCATGATGGGAATTTGAAAGATCATCGCCCCGGAGGGGAGCGCGGCTTCCATCTTCTCAACAAAGTCCCGGTCGGACCGGATTTGAAAAGCAATCCGCTCCGTTTCCCTGCTGTCGGGTGGACGGGGAACCTGATCCCAAAAAACCAGGGCGACGGCAAGGAAAGCCAGGAGGGACGCAAGCCGGCGCCGGAGCGGAAGGCCCGTCATCCATCGTGCGGCGAAGAGAAGGCCGATCGCAAGAATCACGATGCTGTAGCGGCACCCCGTGCGGAACATCGTGAACCCAAGCGCCCCCGCGATGGCATTCAACCCGCCGGTTGTAAAGACGGCCAGAATCCAGGAGACCTGCCAGGCCTCGAGCGGGATTTCCGAATAGCGCTTCCGGAGGAATGCCGCGGCCGTGGTGAACACGAGCAGCCCGAGGGAAAGGATGCCAGGAATCCCGAGATAAGACCCCTCATCCTGAAGCGGAGCAGCGGCCCGGTGTTGAAAAGCAAATCCGGCAAGCAGATCGGAGCGGTGGGTGACCGGAGGGATGACCAGATCCACGATTTTGAGCCCGTAGATTTCCAGCCATTTGTATTCCCGGACAACGGCCCCGAAATTCGGGCCGTGAACGAACCGGTAGGCCCATGTGTCGAGATTCATCAACCCGAACGCCAGCGCCGCGGAAAAGAGGATCCCGAAACAGGCAAGCAAACCGGAGAGCGAGCGCGTGCGGAAAAAGACGGCCAGGCCGCCGAGGAGCGTCAATTGGCAGAGGATATTCGTGTAATAAACGTTTTGTGTGCCGGCAAGAAATGCGATCCCGGCGGAGATCCAGAACCGTCTGGACCACAGGGAAATTCCCTCCCCCGTCGAAATCCATCGCCAAACCGGAATGAACAGCGGCACATGCCAGACCGACGCCACGGTGATGTGGTGGGGGGATTGGGCAAAAATGAAGGGGGCCAGTCCGAATGCGAGCGCTCCAGCGAAGCTCCATTTCCTGTCGCAGGCGGAGACCCTTGCCACGCCATAGAAAACTCCCGCAGCGAGGACGTGGCCGAGGAGCAGGCTCAGATTTAATCCAACAAAAAGTCCGAACGCCTTGCCGAGCAATCCCTGCAAATACATCGGCACCTCCTCGACAATCGGATAGTCATTCCAGTTTGCCCCGCCCGGCGCGCCAAGTTCCGGAATGCTTTTCCACATCATCGGGAGAAAATGGCCGGCGGATACCGCTTTTATTCCCGTGAGAGTCGTGAGGACATCCGAGGTGCTGGGGGCGGAATACGCGGAGGGCAGGTTCCACGAGCGGGCATCCCATCGGGCCGTGGCGGCACACCACGACAAAACAACACAAACCAGCAGGCAGAGAACAACCCCCGCGTCTCCCGAACCGGGAGCGTCCTCCACCCGCGCCGGCGGTGGAAAATCAGATTCGTTTTTCATGTCTTGACGGCGATGCCTGATAATGAACCTTGTCGCCTCAGAAAAGGCGAATTACATTTCTTGTGACAATGTCACCCGCTTTCAATCTGGAAGAAACCATTGGAAAAACCGTGGGCCGGAGGACTCTTCCCGCCTGCAGTTCCGACTATGGCCTGGGCTTGCAGATGTCTCTTGGTCAGCTTTTTCGATCCCAAGTGCCCAAAGGGGTCTTCCGTTTCCGCTCGCACGAGGAGGCTGATGAATGGCTGATGAACCATTTGACCCGGAAACCGGCAAACTAGTTTCCCGGCCTCCATTGCGGGAGGATTTGGTCTCGCTCTGCCGGGAACTCAACCGGCGCGATGCCAGATATTTTGTTGTCGGAGGCTTTGCCGTTATCATGGCCGGACTTCCCCGGACAACCGGCGACATCGATCTCCTCGTTGACGCCAGTCTGGAAAACGAGGCCAAAGTTTTCTCCGCGCTCGCGACGCTTCCGGACGGATGCGTGCGCGAGCTCGATCCCGGCGACGTCTCGAAGTATCTCGTCGTTCGGGTGTCCGACGAGATCCTGGTGGACCTCATGGCCAGCGCTTCGGGAATTGATTATGCCGAGGCTGCAAAAAGCGTCGTCATTCATGAGATTGATGGCGTTGCGATCCCCTTTGCCAGCCCGGAGCTCCTCTGGCGCATGAAGTCACGCACCGGACGCGAGAAGGACCGCGGCGACCTCTGCTTCCTGCGCCATCTCTTCGCGGCCCAGGGAAAATCGCCTCCCGAAGAGTAGCCCGCGAAAAATTTCCAACCGCGGACCTTGGCTCGCGACCATCACATGAACGGCTCGACGGCATGGAGCGTCTCGCGGAGGGCGCGGTAGCCGAAGTGGCCCTGGCGGACCTGCAGGAGGCGGGAGCCTTTCCAGAGGCGGGTGAGGGCTTCGAGATCTTCGCGGGGGGAAACGCGGTCGTAGAGGCCGGCGGTCACAATGATCCGGGCCGGATCGCAGAGCGGGATGCCGTGCAGCGGGGAGATGAGATGTTCGCCCACCTGCTTGTGGACATGGCCGAGCGAGCGGAGCGACCTCCTCATCGAGGAAGCCCCCGGGTTTTCCCAAATGGCCTTCTCGACATTCACAATCGGCTGGACGAGCGCGAGGAAGCGGAAATCCCTTTCGAGAAACGAAAGCAGGGCCCCGGTCCATCCGCCGTAGCTCGTGCCGATGAGCGAGAATTCGCGCACGCCCCGCGCGCGCAGGATCGCCATGAGCTGGCGGAGCTCGACCACCCCCTGCCGCAGCCCCTCGGCATTCCGGATGAGGTCCGCCGTGATCGCGAGCTCTCCGTTCAGCGATTTTTTCGGCGTTCGCGAGTAGTGGTAGGGCAGGTGCGGGAACGCAACCGCCCAGCCGCGCTTGTTGAACGAGGCCGCAACCCGACGGTAGCCGGCGTCGCTCGCGCTCATCAAGGCATGGAGCAGAAGCAACACCGGGGCATCGCGACGGGCCGCCGGATAGAACCGCACCCGTGCGCGGTCGTTCTCCGGGAACCCGCTCGGCAGCGGGGTGTCCCAATCGATCCACCCCTCATGGTGCCGGGGCCGCACGGCGGGCGGCATATGATAAAATTTTTCGCGGCTCATCGGCGCGCAGGCAGCGAGATAGGCCTCGAGCTCTGCTTTTGTGCAGCTGTCCGCCCGGCGCCGCCATTGGAGGATGTTCATCATCCCGCACATCGCGCTGTCCATCCCCCACGACGTACTCCTTTCGACCAGCCGTCTCATGATTCGGACATCCGCTGTTGCGGCGAGTGCGGCAGATCGGACTCATCCAGTCCGCACCGGGCGACAAGGTCGTCTTTCAAGCGGATCATCGCCGCGGCCAGTTCGCCCCGCATCCGCTCCCGCGCGGCTCCGCGCGATGCCTCACCGCCGGGCGGAGCAATCGCCGCGCCGACACCGATATAAACCCTCGCGCGCCGCCATGGGAGCCAGTTCTTCGCGTTGTAGAGGCGCTCGCTTCCCAGAATGGCCACCGGCACAATCGGGCACCCGGCCCGCACGGCCAGCATCACGGCACCTTCCTGCACCGGCGCACCGGCCAGCATCGAGCGGTCGCCGTCGCGGATTCCCCCCTCCGGAAAAACTCCGATCACACTCCCGCCTGCAAGCCGCCGCATCGCCTCGCGAAGCGCGCGCCGGTCGTCCCCGCCGCGATCCACCGGGATCACATCGAGCCAGTGAAAAGCCTTGTTCGACCAGCCGGTTCCGAAAAGCTGGGACATCGCGATCCAGTCGATCTTCCTCCGGGTCCATCCGCTCAAAAACGGCGGATCAAAATGACTGATGTGGTTCGACGCCAGCACGAACGCCCCCGCGGGCGGCTCGTGAAAAACCACACGCCTCACGCGCGCCCCAAAGGTCAGCAGCACGCGGAGTGACCCGACAACCAAACGGTAAAAAATGAGGTGAAGCATGCTCAAGCCGGGCAGGAAAATACCCGAACACTGTTGATCGCGCCACCTGAAAGCTTCCCGGCGTTCGCGCGGCGGATCGCCTCGTCCGCCGACGCCACCTCCGGCGAGAAGCGCACATCTGCGAGCGCAATGCGGTCCAGATGAATTATTGCTTCGGGGGCCTCCTCGATCCGGAAGGGCAGCGCTTTTGCGGGGACGTACCCTTCCGCGATGTCGCAGTTCACCAATTTGACAACCCCCAGTTTCATGTGCCACATCCCAAACGGCTTGGACTTCGCGCCATTGGGGTCAGGCGGTGAGAGCGAAGCGCTCGGAGCCGAGGAGACCGGACTTTTCGAGGAAGTAGTCGTAGCCGCCGGAATACGAGGTGACGGTGCCGGCATTGATGTGGAGGATCCGGTTCGCGAGTTTGCGGATGAGGTGGACGTCGTGCGAGATGAACACGAGCGTGCCCTCGTAAGCACCGAGCGCGAGAACAAGCGACTCGACCGTGAGGATGTCCAGGTGTGTGGTCGGCTCGTCCATGAGGAGAAGATTCGGGGGATCCACCAGGAATTTGATCAGGTTGAGCCGGGTCTTTTCGCCCCCGCTGAGCACGGCGGTTTTTTTGTGGAGGTCGTCCCTGCGGAAGAGGAACGATCCGAGCATGGCACGCGCATCCTCCTCCCGGAGCGTCCCGTTGCTGGCGAGGACTTCGTCCAGCACGGAGTTTGCGGGGTTGAGCATCGCCGAGCGGTGCTGGCTGAAGTAGCCGATCCGGGAATTGTTCCCTTCCTGGCGGGTGCCCTTTTGGAAAGGGACGATCCCGGCGAGGATCTTGAGAAGCGTGGATTTCCCGGCACCGTTCGGTCCGACGAGTGCGGTGCGTTCGCCCCGCTCGATGAGGAGGTCGAGGCCGCGGTAAACCGGGTTGTCGCCATAGGACATGTGAATCCCTTCGAGGCTGATCGCACGCTGTCCGCCGCGCGGCGGCTGCGGGATCCGGAACCGGAACGGCTTTCTCGGCGCCTCCGGTCGCTCGATTTTTTCCATCCGTGCGATCTGCTTGAGCTTGCTCTGCGCCTGCGCGGCCTTCGAGGACACCGAGCGGAACCGGTCGGCGAACTCCTGGAGGGCGGTGATTTCCTTCTGCTGGTTCTTGTATGCGGCGGCCTGCTGGTCGTAGTTCGCTTCGCGCTGCCGCATCGCCTCGGAATAGTTTCCGGTGTAAGAAACGATTTTCCGGTTGGAGATTTCGAAAACTTTTCCCACGAGGGCGTCCATGAACTCGAGATCGTGCGAGATCAGCAGGACGGCTCCGGAATAGTTTTGCAGGTATTTTTGAAGCCAGAGCAGCGAGAGCAGGTCGAGGTGGTTCGTCGGCTCGTCGAGCAGGAGGAGGTCCGGCTCCATGACGAGCAACCGGGCGAGGTGGGCGCGCATCACCCAGCCCCCGCTGAGCTCCTTGCCGGGGCGGTCGAAATCCTGCTCGCGATAGCCGAGGCCCTTGAGCATTTTCCGGGCTCTGGCTTCCACATGCGGGCTGCAAAGCGCCTCGTGCTTCGCGTGGGCCTCCAGGTATTCCGAGCCTTCCACGATGCCCTGCGTCTCGAGCGAGGCCAGCATGGCCTCCAGGGCCGGGATCTCGCCCGCCCGGCCGGTCGCGATATCCAGCGCGGTCTCTTCGCCGACCGCCTCGCCTTCCTGCGGCAGGTAGCCGAGCATCGTCCACTCGTCGCGCTGGACCGTTCCGGAATCCGGTCCGTCTTTTTTTAAAACCAGCGAAAAGAGCGTGGATTTGCCGCTGCCGTTCGGGCCGACGAGCGCGGTGCGTTCGCCATAGTTCACCTGCAGGCAGGCGTCTTCAAAGAGGACGCGCCCGCCGTGGCTTTTCTTCAAATTCCGGATCGTCAGCATCCCGCGGTGCTCAGCGCACGATTCCGCGCTGGGACGATTCGATGAACGCGAGGAGATGGCCGCGCACTTCCGAGGCCGGGAGTTCCCCGGCGATCTGTTCGCACGCCTGTTTGACGTTCAGGTTTGATCGGTAAAGGAACCGGTAGGCCTCGCGGAGCGAACGCACATCCGCCGCCGCGAATCCCCGGCGCTCGAGCCCGATCTGGTTGACACCGCGGATTTCCGCCGGATTTCCGTCCGCGATCATATACGGCGGCACATCCTGCACGATCTTCGTGCATCCGCCGATGATCGCGTGCCTTCCGATCCGGCAGAACTGGTGGACGCCGGAAAGCCCGCCGATGACCGCATAATCCTCGACGGTCACATGGCCGGCGAGGGTTCCGTTGTTGGAAAAGATGACATGATCCCCAACCGTGCAGTCGTGGGCGACATGAGAATAGGCGAGGAAATTCCCGTGGTTTCCGATGCGAGTCACGGCACCGGGGAGCGTTCCGCGGTTCACGGTGCAAAACTCGCGGAACGCATTGCCGTTGCCGATCTCGAGATGCGTCGGTTCGCAGGAATATTTCAGATCCTGCGAGCGCTGGCCGATCGAGCAATACGGGAAAAACGTGTTGCCATCGCCGATCTTCGACGGACCGGCAAGCGTGACATGTCCGAGCAGGCGGCAGTTTGCGCCGACCACAACGCTTGGGCCGATCTGGCAGAACGGCCCGATCTCGGTCCCCTCCCCGATCTCGGCGGAGGCATCCACCACGGAACTGGGATGAATGGCCGTCATTTGTCCACCAGCCCGAAGAGCAGCTGGGATTCGGAAACGACCTCGCCGTTGACGAGGCACCGGCAGACCGCCTTGCCAAGACGCTTTTTCACGCTGGTCAGCTCGCACTCGATGAAGAGCGTGTCGCCCGGCATCACCGGTTTGCGGAATTTGACTTCATCGGCACTCATGAAATACCCGATTTTCCCCTCGTTCTCCGTTTTGCGCATCATCGTAATGCTGGCCACCTGGGCCATGGCTTCGAGTTGCAGGACCCCCGGCATCACGGGATGGGAGGGGAAGTGGCCTTGGAAATATGGCTCGTTGATCGAAACCGCCTTGACCCCGATCGCCTTGGTGTCTCCCTGGAATTCAATGATCCGGTCCACCATCAGGAAAGGGAACCGGTGCGGCAGCACGCGCATGATCTCGTTGATATCCATCGCCCCGGCAGGGGGGGCGGGGGCCGGTCGCGGGGCGACGGCGATGATCGCGGCCTGGCACGACGCCAGGCGCTTCGCCGTCTCGGTGTTGATCCCGTGGCCGGGCTTGACGGCAATCACATGGGCGCGCAGGCGGCGGCCGCAGAGCGCGAGATCTCCGACGATATCGAGAATCTTGTGTCGCACAAACTCATCGGGAAACCGCAGCGGCTCCTTGCTCAGGACGCTGTCGCCGCGCGCCACGATCGCATTCTCAAGGCTTCCGCCTTTGATCAGCCCTTTGTCCATCAGCGGTTTGACGTCCTCGTAGAAGACAAACGTCCGCGCGGGCGCAAGCTCCTTTTCGTAAAAATCCGGCGTGATCTCGGCGGAAAGGAATTGTGTGAACCGCCCCTGCGGGCCGACCTGCGTGCAGGAGATGCGGAATTTCTTGTCCGGCAGGATGACGAGAAGCGACTCGCCGATCTCGATCGTCATCGGCTCGGTGATTTCAAGATAGCTGCGCGGAGCCTCCTGCGCGACGATCCCGGCTTTCAAAATCGCCGCGGCATACGCGGAGGCGCTGCCGTCGCCGATCGGCGGCTCGTTCGCGTTCATCTGGATGAGCGCATTGTCCACCCCGAGGCCGCTGAGCGCGGAAAGCACGTGCTCGACAGTGTGGATTTTCACCATCCCCTGCACGAGCGTGGTCGCGCGTTCGACGGTTTTGACATGTGCGGCGGCGGCATCAACAACCGGCTCGTCCGGAAGATCCACGCGCTGGAATTTGAATCCATGCCCGACGGGAGCCGGAAGGATGGAGAGGGTGACATTTTCGCCGGTGTGAAGGGCGCTGCCGGTCAGTGTGGCGGGAGTTGCGAGTGTGCGTTGCTTATCCACGGGTGTTTGTTTTAAAAAAATCAGTCCTGCTGGGGAGCATGGAGCAGGACATCGAGGTATTTCTGGTTGCTCGCGCGGAGGCGGCTGACAAGCGACCTGCCGATGGCGCCAAGGATTTGAATGGCCGCCGCCGGCTGGAGGCCGCTCAGCACGCCGATCGTCATGCGAGTGATCCGGAGCATGACGCAGGGAGCAACAGACGTCACGTTTGCGGAGCGCGGGCCGTCGTCCACCAGCGAAACCTCGCCGAAAAAATCTCCGCTTTCGATCCGGGCGAGCTCGACCTCGCGTCCGTCGGCATCCACCGTGACTTTCGCCCGGCCTTCCAAAAGGACGTAAAGACAATGTCCGGGCTCGCCGGCATGGACAATGAGTTCCCCGGCGGGAAACTCGAGGATGTCCGTCAGGCCGAGCAGGCAGGCGAGTTCCTCGGCATCGAGGCCGGAAAAAATGGAAAATTTCTGGAGGCGGGGGTCGTTCGCCTGAAGGCCGGTTGATTTGTTAAACGGTTTTTCCATAGAGCATTTGAATGCGATCCATCGGGGTGTGCGCCACAATAACCCGCAGGGCAATTTTTTGGGAAGCAATCTTTGAGAGTGTTTCGCGGGGGGATCCGCCCCATTCTTGAAAAATGAGCTCTGTTCCTGCAGACTTCGAAATCCTTGGCGAGACCAGCGATCTCCTTGCCGTCAACAAACCGGCGGGGCTCCTCGTCCATCCGACGAAGCCGGACGGGACGCGCACGCTCTGGGACGCGCTCCGCGAACTGCTCGGCTACGAGATGGCGAATGGCGGCCAGGTCTCGCTCGTCAACCGCCTCGACCGTGAGACAAGCGGCGTCGTCCTGGTCGCAAAATCCGCCGCGGCCGCCCGGACTGCCGGGCTGGCCATGCAGCAGGGAAAAATCCGGAAGTCGTATCTTGCGATCGTCTGCGGCTGGCCGGGCGACGCATTCGAGGTGGACGCCCCGATCCTCCGTCTGGGCGAAGTGGGCGAAACAACCATTCACCTCCAGCGCGCCGTCCACCCGTCCGGTTCGCCGGCGCGCACACAGTTCCGGGTTCTGTCGAAAATCCAGCGTCGCGAAGGACCGTTCGCCCTGGTCTCCGCCGTGCCGCTGACAGGCCGGACGCACCAGATCCGGGTGCATCTCGCCCACTCCGGGCACGCGGTCGTGGGTGACAAAATTTACGGCCCCTCCCCGGGCTGCTACCTCGAGTTCATCCGCACCGGTTGGACGGCGTCGCTTGCGGAGCGCCTGCTCCTTTCGCGCCACTCGCTTCACTCGGCAGAAATCGCCTTGGACTGGCAGGGATCCCAGCTCTCATGGGCCTGCGAAATGCCGGCCGACATGAAGGGGTTCCTGACAAATGCGGAATGCGAAATGGAGCATGCAAAATGAATCCGGTGCCGCAGGATCGGAGAGGACGGATCTGCTGATGTCGGAAAACTGGACATGTTCCCTGCCGTCGGCCAGAATAGGCTGCACTTTTCCGATGACCCGAAAGTTTGGCGCCGCCACGGAGAAGCCCTTGAAATCCCGATTCCCAAGATGAAACCCCTGGTGGAGTTTTCCCCTTCCGTGGAGCAGCTTCTCGTGCTGAATCTTTCGCCCTTTCTGCTCTGGGTGCTGTGCATCGTCTGTCCGGTGGTCCTCGCGTATCTTGGGCTTCTTCTGACGAGGCGGTTGATTCCCAACCGTTTTCTCAGTCAGCACCACGATGTGACCGGCGCGATTTTTGGTGCCCTGGGAACGATCTACGGCATCTTTCTCGCCTTCATTGTCGCCACCACCTGGCAGTATTATTCGGCATCCGGTTCCAACGTCGTCCAGGAGGCCCGGTGTCTGGGGGATCTCTACTCCAACGCCAAGGCGTGCCCCCCGGAATTTCAGGATGAAATCCGGCCGATCATTCGGGAGTATCGCGACACGTTGGTGAACCAGGAGTGGAAGAGCCTGGAGCGGGGGCAGGCGGCCCCGCAGGCCACCCATCTCCTCAATCAACTCACCGACGCCTATGCCCGTCACAAAGTGAGCGATGCCTCGGAGGGGGCCTTTTTCCAGGAGTCCGTTCAAAACCTGAACCGCCTGAAGGAGCTGCGGTCCTCGCGCATCGATGATGCTTCGTCCGGGCTCATCCCCTTCCTTTGGTGCGTGCTGTTGGCAGGCGGTGCTGCCACCATCAGCTTCACCTTTCTTTTCGCACCCCAGAACATTCACGCCCAAGCCATCATGGCCATGCTTCTTACGGGAGTCATCTGCCTCACGCTTTACACCATCGTGAACCTCGACTTTCCCTTTTCAGGCCTGGTGGCGATTTCCCCGGATGCCCTTCAGAAATTGGACCTGAAATAAGGAGGATGAGGCGCCCCCGCTTGCTTGATAACAAATGTTCCTCGCAGGAGGTCTGGCGTGTCATCCGCCTCAGCCCTCAAGGGCCGGGACTTTGAGCCACTTGCGTTTTGCCCATGATTCCAGGCCGAGCTCGGCGAGCTGCACGCCTTTGGCTCCCTGGAGGAGCGTCCACGGGAACGGCTCATCGAGGACGATATGCCGCAGGAACATTTCCCACTGGACCTTGAAGGCATTGTCGTAGGACTCCTGCTCGGGCACTTTGCTCCAGCCCTCGTAAAAGTTGATCGGCTGCGCGATATCGGGATTCCAGACCGGCTTGGGCGTATTGCCGTAGTGCTGGGTCCAGCATTCGCGGAGACCGCAGACTGCGGAGCCGTGGGTGCCGTCGACTTGAAGCGTGAGGAGGTCGTCGCGGCGCACGCGCACGTTCCAACTCGAGTTGAAGTGGGCAATCACGCCTCCTTCGAGTTCAAAGGTGGCGTAGGCGGAGTCGTCGGCCGTGCATTTGTACGGCTTGCCCTGCTCGTCCACCCGCTCGGGAATGTGCGTGGCTCCCAGGCAAGAAACCGCCTTGACCTCGCCGAAAAGGTTGTCCAGCACGTAGCGCCAGTGGCAGAGCATATCGACGATGATCCCGCCGTCGTCCTCCTTGCGGTAATTCCAGCTCGGGCGCTGGGCCGGGATGTTCTGTCCTTCGAAAACCCAATACCCGAACTCGCCGCGAACGCTGAGGATTTTCCCGAAGAACCCCTGCTCCTGCAGCCGCTTAATTTTGAGCATGCCCGGCAGCCAGAGCTTGTCCTGAACAACGCCGTTTTTGACGCCCGCAGCCTTCGCCGTCTGGTAAAGACCCAGCGCGGCGGCAGTCGAAACCGCCGTCGGCTTTTCGCAATAAACATGCTTGCCGAGAGCCACCGCCTTCCTGACCGCCTCCGCCCGGCGTCCAGTCGTCTGCGCGTCAAAATAGATGATGTTCTTTTTGTCGGCCATCGCCTCGTCGAGGTTCGTCGTCCAGCGGACTCCGGGGTCCATCGCCGCAAGGTGGGCCAGCTTGGCCTCGCTGCGCCCGACCAGGATGGGGACCGGCATGATGACTTCGTCCGGGCTGACCTTGACTCCGCCCTGTTTGCGGATCGCGAGGATCGAGCGGATGTAGTGCTGGTTCGTGCCCATGCGTCCGGTGACGCCGTTCATGATGATTCCGACTTCGTGGGTTTTCATAAATTTAAGATTTGCTCACGCCAAGGACGCGAAGGAGAAAATGGGTTACAGGTTGTGGACAATGCGTTCGACGCCATCTTTTAGATGAAGCGTGCCGAAATTCAGAAGAAGGCCGAGTTTTTTTCCGCTGAGCCGAAGATAGGTGAGCAATTGCTTCGAATGGACTTTTTGAAGGACTTCGAGGGATTTGAGTTCGATGATGACCTTGTCGTTAACGATGATGTCCGCCAGAAATGCGTCCTCGATAAGAAGGCCGTCAACGCGGATTGACACAGGAACCTGGCAGCAGACTTGGAACCCTTGCTTGGCCAGCCGGGCGGCAAGCACCTTCTCATAAACCGACTCCAAAAGCGCAGGCCCAAGTTCCGTGTGGATCGCGAACGCGGTATCCAATACCGCCTTTGAAATTGCATTCTCATCCCAATCCTTTGTGCCCTTTGCGTCCTTGGCGTGAGAAGATTTCTCTCCGGGCTTCTCCGTGCATTGCGGGCGCGCGCCCTCGGGAAGCGGCGGCGCCTCGACGCCGGCCTGCGGGAGCGTGCCATCGAGTTCCTGCCTCCAGTGGGCAACGTCACCGGCCGGTCCGTAGCAGTAGATCATGCGCAGCGGAGTTGGGCCGATATTGGTGAGCTGGTGGAACACGCCCGGCGGGATGTATGCCATCTGCCCGCTGGTGAGCGTCCGCCGCTCCGCGCCGAGGCACATCTCGCCGGTTCCTTCGACCACAAGATAAACCTCCTCCTGCTCCTGGTTGTGCCACGGCACCTGCCCGCCATCCGGGTCGAGGGTCACGTTCCCGATGGAAAAGTTTTTGGCCTGGATCGGGGCGGCTCCCCCGGCGAGGTTCTGCGTGCGGCGTCGCGCCGGATACCGGCGGCCTTCAATTTGTGAGAGATCGGAGATGGTCATGGGAGGTTTAAGGTTAAAGATTTAAGGTTAAAGGCTGAGAAGTTCACGGTTGATGCGGGTTTGCTGGGCTTGAAACTTAATTCTTAAACCTTGCTTCTCATCAGACTCCGCCGAAGAACGTGTAATAGGGTTTGCCTTCGGCGAGGCGCTGGACAAAGAGGGCGAGTTCGCGGGCGTGGTAATCGCCCCACATCGAAGACTCGCCCCGGGGAATTTTGCTGCCTTCCGGGATGTGGTCCCATCCGTTCGGACGGTGGTAAATCGAATGGAGGATCAGGCCCTGGTGGTTCGGATCGCTGGAAAGATACGGCTCGGAGAGGACTGTCTTGGCCGTGGTCAGCCCGGCCTGCCAGCATTTGTCACCGCGGGCATCGCCCTTGCTTTGCAGATATCGCCCAAGACGCAGGAGCCCCTGTGCTGCAATGGCGGCAGCCGAACTGTCCACCGGCTCGAAATCGTTTTCGATCTGCGCCGGACGGTTCAAGAAATCCGGAATCCGGTGAAGTTCCGGTGCGCCGGTGTCCCAATACGGGATCCCATCGGTCGGGGTGTTTGCGATGTAAAATTCGCAGGCGGCCAGCGCCGGCCGCAGGAGCATGGCCTCGACTTCGGCGCGCCCGCCAAACGCTGCAAGCTCGGAATCGGCCAGCGTGGCAATCCACTCCAGCTGCTCCGGGTATCCCGCGATAATCCACGCGAGCCCTCGTGTCCAGGTCGTGAAGGGAGAAAACCCCTGCTGGGAATTCGGGCAGCGGAAATGGCCGTCGTTCATGTTGAAGATGCTCTCGTGGGCGACACGTCCACGGATGTCGTAAGAATCCCTTCCCTCGCCATAAAACACCGCAAAATCGGCGGTTGTGCGGGCATGCTGGAGGAGCCGCTCCAAAAGCGATATTTTCAGATCCTTCTCGCCCATGAGAACGTGTCCGAGTTTGTGCGAAACCGCCAAAGCGCGGAGGGAGCGGATGGTGTCGGCGAAAAGCGAGTGGGGCCCGTTGAACGAATAGATATACCCGCCGCCCGATGCAGTCTTCGACCACCTCGCCGCCTGCACGGCCCCGGTGCATTTGAGCGCCAGCTCGTAAAAATCCTTCTCCCTCGCGTCGAATGGAATCCGTCCCTCGACCATCAGACGGAGAAGGTTGCCATAGGTGGAGACGTTGTTGAACCCGTGATCATGCACCCCAACGTGCGTGATGTGGTGAGCCATCCGCTCCCTCGTGCGGTCGCGGCCGAGGGTCAGGAATTTTTCATCGCCGGTCGCGTCGAACTGAAGAATCGCGGAGCCGTAGACGAAGCCCTGCGTCCATTCGGTCCACCCGCGGGCTGTGTAGCGGCCCCGGACAGTGAACACCGGCGTGGCGGACCCGGGGATCTCCGCGGCATCGATGGAAAGGATCTTCGGGGCCGACGCCTCCCAGAGTTTCTTGATATCTGAAGCCAGATCGGACGGCGTGAGGGAACGGTTGGGCGTGATCATTGGGAACCCGGCCACTCTGGCATATCCGCGCCGGAAGGGTTAGATCAAACCGGCATGCAATTAGCACGAAACCGATATTTTGTTGGCATAACCCCGCCGCGGATGCTACCGGTTTCCCCATGCCCCGCCGCCTGTTCCGCGATCTGCTCTGGACACATTTGAACGCCCGCGCCGGGCGGGCGGCGGTCCTGCGCCTCGAACTGCACCGCCATCTTCCGGAAACCGCACGGCTCGGACAGCACACGCACCCACACTGGCAGGCGCTTGTTTATCTCTCCGGCCACGGAATGCAGCAGATCGGACGGGCGGTTCACCCGGTGACGTCGGGCTCGATGGTGATCCTGCCGCCGGGATGCCGGCATGCGTTCCGCCGGGACGCCGCGCAGCCGCCACTTTGTGTGATGCTGGATTTTCAAGCCCCCTGGCCGAAGCGCCCGGCCGTGCGCGCGCTGGCAGCATTCGAGATCGCACGCGTGCGCTCGCTTCTGGCCGAAATGGCCCGCCTGAACGACGACGACCGGATTCCGGACCAGATCGGACGCGCCGCGCTCACCCTTCGCCTGCTCGCTCACATCGCGGAGTGCTCGGGATGGCATCCCAGGCCGGTGCGCCACTCGGCAATGACCGTCCTGCACCAAGTCCAAAAGATGCTGGAAAAGGAGGCCTCGCCGCAGGCCATTGCCGAGGCACTGGATTACCACCCCGACCATCTGAGCCGCCTGGTGCGCGCCGAGACGGGGCTCGGGCTCCGCGCGCTCGCTTCGCAAGTCCGGCTCCGGCGGGTGCAGAAACTCCTCCGGGAGCGGACGCTCGTGCGGGACGCCGCAGCCGGGGCTGGATTTTTCGACCAGAATTACTTTTCCCGCTGGTTCAAAAAACAGACGGGCAAGTCCCCGCAGGAATGGCGGCACAGCGATGCCCTCGGGCAGGGAAATGTCGCAGGCGGTTCCGAATGGACCTTTCCGGTTTGATCAAGGTTGGGGTTGCACCCAGCCCGACCCTTTGATAGAAAGGGCGCTCATTGCAGGTGGCCGGCCTCCCGTTCGCAAGCAAGGGGTCAAAATCTGCAAATGATGGACAATGCCGAAGTAGCACAGCGGTAGTGCAATCGATTCGTAATCGATAGGTCGCGGGTTCGATTCCCGCCTTCGGCTCTCCTTCATAATCAGGGAGTTATGACAGAAAAAGAGGGCGCAAATTATTTTTTTGTTTGCCAGTTGCCTGCCGTTTTTATGTCTCCCCTTGTTTTTGGATTGGAAGCGCCTCGCCGTCTTGCAAGTCCCTTCGATTTCGGGTTCACTCTGGGACGTGAGATTCTTCGCCACATCGCGGGAATTTCCGAGCCCTTGTGCGGAAGGGGCAGTTCAAGAAAGCCCAAGCCGGGCGCACAGAATGAATCGGCCATGAAGAACCCCATCAAACTTGCTGCGTGGACCCTGTTCATCGCCGTTGCAGCACATCATTGTTTGCGCGGGCTGGCCGCGCAGCCCCTGCGGCATTTATCACATCAGCCGCGCGCTGGACACGGAGGGCTGGAGAAAATCCTGCGGATCGGCATAGTAAGAAATCATGTCCCGCGTCGCGTTTCGCATTCTTCTTGCCGCATTGCTGCTCGGCGGCGGCTGGCTGGCTCTCCGGCTGACCGTTTGGAAATTTCCGCCGCCTCCCGGCGTGGTGATCACGCACTCGCTCGCGCCGACCGGGCGCTACATCGGCTCGCCGAGTTTTCTCGTGCTGCCCGATGGCGAATACCTGGCCTCGCATGATTTCTTCGGTCCGGGATCGGGCGAGCAGTCGAGCGGGATCACGCGCATTTTCTCCTCGAAGGACCGCGGGAAGAGCTGGGAGTTCCGGAGCGAGGTTCGCGGGGCATTCTGGTCGGTTCTCTTCGCGCACCGCGGGGCGGTTTATCTGCTCGGCGTGGACCGCCATAGCGGGAGCTGGATCCCCAAGGGGATCGCCCGCTGCCTGCACAAAGCCAGGGTCGTCACAAAAAGCGAGAACAGTATCGTCATCCGCCGCTCGGACGATGGCGGCCGAAGCTGGACGGAGCCCCTTGATGAGAACACGGGCCGGCTCAAGACGGGGCATTACGGATTCGCGCCGACTCCTGTGATCGAACATGCCGGACGTCTCTGGCGGGCCCAGGGCGCGGTCGGCATGATGTCAGTGCCGGTTGACGCCGATCTTCTCAAGGCGGCCAGCTGGCGGCTGGCGGACGAACAGAATCCGGACAAAAAGCCATGGTTTGGCGGGGATTTTGAAGGCTGGGGCGAGGGCAATGCGGTCGTCGCGCCCGGCGGCGGCATCGTCAATCTCGCCAAGGTCCGCTACCTGAAGCCGGGGGATGATCACGCCGCCATCGTTTCCTTTGACCCGGACGGGAAGCAGGCGTCCTTCGATCCGGCGCGGGACTTTGTGAAAATGCCCGGCGCCCGGGTGAAGTTCACGGTTCGCTTCGATCCGGTCTCCGGGCGCTACTGGGCGCTGACGAATTACCTGCCGCCGCGCTATTACGGTGATCGCACCGACCTCCGGCGCAACACGGTCGCCCTGGTCAGCTCGACCGACCTGCGCGAATGGCGGATCGACGGCATCGTCCTCGAAAATCCGGATACAAAATATCATGGCTTCCAGTATCTCGACTGGGCGATTGAAGGCGACGACATCATCGCCGCCTGCCGCACCGCGTGGCCCGACGGACTCGGCGGTCCGGTCCGCCAGCACGACGCCAATTACCTGACGTTCCAACGACTGAAAAACTTCCGGTCACTGAGCCCGCTTTAACCCCAATGCCATTGGCCTTCGCCGCAACCGACATCCAAGGCATTTGAACAGGGCGCCCGAGGTAGTATTCGGCGACATCAATGGCAAGGCGGGCCTTTCTTGCCACAGTGGCCGACGTGCTCACGCGATGCTGAGGGTTGTGATACCACTTGTCGAAGCAGGATTGATCGCAGGCTTCCATGACTGTGGCCGGCAATCGCATAGCAGACAATGGAAGGCAGTCCGAGCCCCACGGGACGGACTCAAGTGAAAGCCCCATGTATTTTTCATTTTGTCCCATACTGCCGGACAAAGTATAGTGATGGCATGTGCCATGAATAAGTCGGAAATCGTCATGCTCATTCTTGAGAGGCTCCGGGAGGAATTCGAGACCCGCCACCGCGTTTCGAAACTCACCCGCGAGGAGGGCAACGACGCCGAGAGCAGGGCCGAGGGCAACTACGACACGCTCTCCATCGAGGAGAACTACCTCGCCGACGGCTTGGCAAAGCAGGCCCTCGCTGCAGCCGAAGCCATCGCTGCAATTGAAAAAATGCAGATCCGCAGCTTCGCCGGGGACGAACCGGTCGATTTCGGAGCTCTTGTTGAAGTGGAGCTTTCCGGTGCAAAAGAATGGTTTTTTTTGGCCCCCGCGGGCGGCGGGACTGAGATTTCGCATGAGGGAGGGGTCCTCACGGTCATCACTCCTGAGTCCCCGCTTGGATCGCAACTGATCGGGGCACACGTCGGCGACAGCACAACCGTCCCGGCCGCCAGGATTGTCGGGGTCATGTGAGAGCCCATCGGCCGGACAAACTTCTCCACATCGGAGGACAGGGGCCTCCTGCCGGAAATCCGGGGCAATGGGAAAAACCGCGGAGGCCGCCCTCAGGAAGCTGCGTTCTTGCGGCGTTCATTCAGCCAGATTGCTGTCAGCAAGAGCCCCGAGGCGGCATAGGCTGCAGAGAAAGACGGTGCCGCCAGAAATCCGAACTTGTTGGTCACGCCTGCGGGACCAAGGGTGTAGGCGTGGATCAGGCCGACCGCAGAGAACGCCGCCGCCGCAAAGGCCCATACCGCGGCCATGCCGAATTTGCGTTCCACCAGGAACACGCAAATGGCCGCCAGAATCATCGAAGTCAGAATGAATCCTTGATTCAGGGAGATCATGCCCTCGATGCAGAGGCTGGCACCGAATTTCGGGGCAGCTTGAGCCAGCGAGGTTCCGGTCGCCCGCAACGTGGTTTCGACAAGAAGGAGCGCCCACGCTGCCAGCGAAGGAATGAGGCCAACCGCCACGGCGATGGCGTGGGCTTTGGGAACCTCCTGAAAGGCCTGTGCCGTGATGATGACCCCGATCCAGAGCAGAATGCCCAGCATGGCCTCCAAAGGCACCACATGCAGCACCGCTGTGACCGCCCCGCAAACGCAAACCATCGCGATGACGATGCCATTGAACGCAGAATAAGCATTGCGTGCCCCCATCGCCTTCCAGCCCGGATGGCCGATGTAGATCGTGGTGGGAAACGGGCTGCCGAAGCATGCGGCCGCGAAGGTTCCCAAACCGTTGGCAAGCAGGGACGGGCGCGTCTCAAAACGATCCCCCGCAGCCTCGGCGCTTTCCAGACATTGCAGGGAGCCGATAACGTTGAAGAGTCCCATGGGGAGAATGATCGCCAGGTATTTCCACCCGGAGGGCTCAAAAAACAACCCGGCCACATCGCCGAAATGAGGAGAAGGCAAGTGGAGCCCCAATGACAGGGGAGGTCCCTGAGGTGCGGCCCCCATCCCGCACCAGTGCAAGCCCCAGGCGGTTGCCGTCCCCGCCAGGACCGCCATCAGGCCGGCCGGCAGCCCGAATGGCAGGCGCACTTTTCCACCGTAGCCTGCAAGGATCAATATCACCGGGACCAGAGCGACCGCAGGCCATGCGAAGATTTGAAAAACAAACCCCATCGCGATGAACGTGATGGCGATCCCGGCCAGCGAGGAAAGCAGTGCGGCGCGCGGAGTCACGCGCCGGAGCCAGTCGCCAACAAACGCGCCGACCACTTCCATCAACCCATTGAGCACGCAGGCGAATATCCCGGCCCGCCAAGCCAGGTGCTGGTCTCCTGTCTCGCGATAGACCGGCCCCATGATGAGAAAAATGAAGGCGATGAGGCTCACCGTATTGATTCCATAGGGAAGCGCCGTGACATCGTCGCGCCCTTCTTTCCGGGCAAGCCGCCAACCCTGCCATGCGTAAAAAAAATTCCCGAGAACGATGGAAAGCGCGGCGCCCGGCAGGATGGTTCCAACAACGAATTCGGAAGAAAACCCGCACACCAGCGGGCAAAGGGTCAGGATCAGCAGCAACTGCAGCAGGTTGTCGACAAACAATCCAAAGAAACCGTCAATGTCACCCCGTTGGAACCATTTCATGATGAGAAACCATCTGCCCTATCCTTTCCCTTCGTTTCTTGGAAGAAATTTTAGCTGACCGATGATAACGGTTGAACTGCGGCGGGCGGGCAGATACCCAAAGAGCGATCAATGACGGAGCAACCCGAGTATTTCAACTTTGCCACCGATGTGTTTGACCGGTGGGCCAGAGAGCAACCTGCGTCCCCGGCCCTTTGGTGGGTGGATGAGGATCGGACTGTGGAGCTCCGTTTCACCTTCGCTGAGTTGAGCGACCTCAGCCAGCGCGCAGCCCATGCCTTTCAGGAATCCGGAATTCGCCCGGCGGATCCTGTGATGCTGATGCTCCACCGGGTTCCCGAATGGTGGATCGCCATGCTCGGTTTGACCCGCCTCGGAGCGGTGCCGGTTCCCTGCACCCCCCCAGCTCACGCCCCACGATCTGACCTATCGTTTGGAGGCTGGCAACATCCGCGCCGTCATCACCGATTCCGGGGGTGCCGCCAAACTTCCTGGCTTCACGGGCATCGGATGGCAAATCGATTCGCCGAAGGCGGGTTGGCACCATCTTGGCGAAGCCCTGCTGCAGCCGTCACCGGAATATTCCGCGCCGGCCACCCGCGCCGCCGCACCGGGCATCATCTACTTCACCAGCGCCACCACAGGCAGCCCCAAGATGGTGCTCCATTCCCAGGCCAGCTACGGACTCGGCCATGAAGTCACCGGGAAGCTCTGGCTCAACCTCGGCCCCACGGATGTCCATTGGAATACCGCCGATCTCGGTTGGGCGAAAGCCGCCTGGTCGAGCTTCTTCGGCCCCTGGCACTGCGGAGCGTGCCTGTTCGTCTGGGACGCACGGGGCAAATTCTCGGCCGCTCATATGCTGGATGTTTTGGCGGCCTACCCCATCACCAGCCTCTGCGCTCCGCCCACGGCCTTGCGCATGATGGTGCGCGAAGACCTCAGCCAACGCTCCTTCCCCCACCTCCGGCATTGTGTCACCGCCGGCGAGCCTCTCAACCCGAGCGTTTTTCACGCTTGGAAAACCGCTACCGGCCTCCCGATCCACGAAGGCTACGGACAATCCGAGACCGTTATTCTCATCGGCAATTTCAAGAGTCTCGGATTTCCCGTCGTTCCCGGCTCCATGGGGCGGGCCACTCCGGGTTACGAGGTGTGCTTGATCGACGACCACCTCAACCCGGTCCCCGATGGCGAGGAAGGAGAAATCGCCGTCCGGGTGCGAGAAAACCAACCGATTGGGATTTTCAAGGAATACTGGAAGTGTCCGGAGCAAACCACGCATCATTTCCGGGGGGAATGGTATTTGACGGGCGACCGCGCCACCCGCGATGCGTCAGGCTATTTTTGGTTTATCGGACGCAAGGATGACGTGATCAAGAGTTCCGGCTACCGGATCGGGCCGTTTGAAGTGGAGAGCGCGCTGATCGCCCACCCGGCGGTGATGGATGTGGCGGTCATCGGCAAGCCGGACGAGGTCAGGGGCCAGATCGTGAAAGCTTTTGTCGTGCTGCGGCACGGCCATCCCCCGACCGATGACACCAGGCGGGGGTTGCAGGACCACTGCAAGCATTTGGTGGCACCCTACAAATACCCGCGCGAAATCGAGTTCGTGGCGGAGTTGCCAAAGACCGTCAGCGGCAAAACCCGCCGCTTTGAACTGCGCCGCCAGCAGGCCACTCCCAACTCACAATAGAACGCTGGCGGAAATTCATCCGCCGAGTCCGGCAGGAAATGCGTCTCAGGATTTGTTCGGGACCGAACGGATTCGCAAGACGAGGAACAGCATCACTCCTCCCAAGAGGATCTGCACAACGGCCGCTGGCTCGGGAATGGCCTGGATCTGCAGGACATATCCCGGCTGGGTGCCGGATGAGAAAGAGGCCGTTTCCTGAACCGTTGAACGGTTGAAAGTCAGCAGCCCTCCGTAAGCCGCGTAATTCACTCCATTGTAAATCGTCGCCCCGCCGGAGCTTGCGAGATAAAACAGGTAGCTGGCGCTTGCGATGCTGTTGAAAAATGGCACGTCATTGTCGGTGAAAAACCCGCCCCGGAAAATGTCGTTGGCCTGGACCGACGTGACATTGAGAAAAATATTCACCGCATTGGAGGCCGTCAGGGATTGGGAGAACGGGGTCGCGCCGGTGAGGCGAAGGACATCGTTCCCGCTGTCAGAGGCGGTCCCGTAATCCGGAGATCCGGTCTGGGTGAATTCCAAGTTGAAGTCGAGTCCCTCCGAGGCGTTCAACGAAGCCGCCGTGAGAATGCCGGGGCTGTTCCCGGGATCCACGGATCCCGAACCGGATACGGTCCCGACATTTCCGTGGCCGGAGAGCGAGGCCCCTGCATCGAGCTTGACTCCTGAGGAGGAGGAGATGTTCCCGTCCACTTGCAGCGTCCCGGTGTGCGCCCAGGTTTGTCCGCTGTATGTGCTGCTCCCGCTCAATACGAGCCGGCTCCCGGAGAGCGCAATTCCTCCGAGACCTGAAATTTGTCCGCTGATCGTGGCGGTTCCCGTCCCCGCGATCTCCAGAAGCTTGCCGCTGGTATTCAGGTTGGCAACCGAGACTCCGCCGCTGCCCACATCCCAATACTGATGGTCACCAAGCGCGATCGTCGCGGTGAATGCTTGGACCGCCTCGTCGTAGTTGGTGATGCCGCCGCGTCCGATCGTCAGCGTGCTGGATCCGGAAAAAGTGAAGGAATCTCCCGACGTCGCTGTTCCCTTGAAATAAAGCCCACGGAGGTTGGCGTTGGAGTCAACCGAGACCGACCGGCTGCCGGCGGTCGCCGCATCGAATTTTACATAGACATCAGAGGGAGCGGAACTGCTCGCCCAAGCCCGGCGGTCTCCGATCGAGGTGCTGCTGGAGCCAGCCCAGGTTTTGCTGACGTTTCCCGCAACACGCAATGCGAACCCGTTGTCAACCATGAGCGCGTTCATCGCGTTGATCGCGCCGCTGTTTCCAACGAAACTCATAATATTGTATCCATTGGTCGTATCGATCCCTGTATTCAGTCCGAGAAGCGTCAATTCCTGACCTCCGTTGGGATTTGTCCATCCATGAAAAGCCGGGCTGCCCGAATCTCCGACCTCCAGTTGCACGTCGGTTCTTGAAGTGAGGAAGTAGGTGTCGGTTCCCGAAACGGTTGTGGACAATATGGAGGTGGCCCCGATGCGGGGACTCGATGTGGTCGTCGCGCCTCGCCCGTAGAGCAGCACCGCGAGATTGTTGTAAGCCGTGGGGGAATTGATGGTTGAGCTCGAGTTGAGATCCAAAACCGCATAGCGGGCAATCGGGGCGGACGACGGGAGAGGCTGGGTCAACGTCCCGATGGAAATATCCGGATTGATCCCGTCCTGGAAGCCATAGCCTGTTGCCTCAACTCCCTGCTGCGTTCCTTGCGCGAGATCGCTGTCCTGGTCGTTGATGTTGACATAGGTGGACCCGAGGTAGTGGGTGGCGACGAGGTAGTGCATCGGGCTCAGAAACCCGAAGCCTTTTTGGAGGTTGGTGGACGCCCATCCGGTGCCAGACCAGTCGTATTCCTTGCCGATGAAGCTCTCACTGGAGCTTTCCACAGGATTGGAGGGCAGCCCGCTTTCAAACCTGTCGTTCGCAGCCGTGGTATAGCCCGTGATCTGGATGGCATGAAGCGTCGCGACCTGAAAAACCAGGCCCGCGAAGGCTGAAATCATCCGGAATTTTCTCATGGAGGGGCGAGTAAAAATGCATGTTAACGGTATGACATAAATCACGAAAATCAAGCGAATATTCCAGCTCCCCGGCAATTGTAACGGCTTGTCCGGGCGCGGATTCTACGCCCAAATTCG